>JAEHJW020007344.1_pt1 | contig 35329 bp, 28 predicted proteins | sample 9271431 | NCBI WGS metagenome assembly JAEHJW02 | reverse complement strand
TTCCGATCTACGGTATTGAGGTTGTTCCGGTAGGCGAACGATTTCTCATTGAGATGCAGGCGGCCATCAGGGCCCCCGGTGTAGAGGGCGCCACGAATGTCGGTGCCCGCCCCGAGCATGTTCGAAAGGCGGTAGTCGTCGAGGGCCTTCCCTGCGTCCCCCATGGCGGCCTGGGCAGAGGATTCCTGCAACCCCCAGCCAAACTTGAAGCCCCCGTAGAGGGCCGCAAGACTCGCAGCGCCGATCCCCGCAGCCGCACCTGCACCTCCCCCGAGAGCCTCGAATGAACCCCCCAGGCTATCCGCCATGAGGGCTGCATTGAGCCGCCGGAGGAAACGTGCGCCGAAGATACCCTGCGCGGCACCCAGCGGATCCCCATGCGCGAGGCGCATGAAATCCCCAAGGCCGCCCGTGAGCCCTCCAGAACCACCACCCCCTGGGGCCATCTTGCCCCCAGAGGCCAGCTGGGTGACCTCCTCTAATTCCTTGCGGAGTTTGCCTCCATGATCTCCGCCAATGGCATCCGCAGCCTCGCCTCCTGACTTTGCCAGGGCCTGGATGGCCTCGTGGAGCTTCACCATCTGCTCGGTGGCTCGCATGGCTGCGGGCGTGCCGGAGCCGGCCTGCTCGTACTCCGTCATGAGTTCCGCCATTTTCTTGCCGGCGCGCTCGAGGCCAGAGAACGACTCCTCCACCTTCCGGCCCGACGGGCTCCCGGCGATGGCAGCCCACATGCTCGCCTCGCCTCGGTCCTGCTCCCCGAGGGTACCACCCCACCGCTGGTAGAAGGTGCCAGCATTCCGAAGTGTGTGGATGCCACCCTCCTGCATGATGGCCGCCCATCGCCTGGAGCCCATCGGGCCGAGATCCCGCTCGGGATAGTCCTCGGGGCGGTCCCAGTTCCCGGAGTAGCCGCCGGAGGGCCGCTGGCTGAAGGACCGGTTAAGCGCCTCGGCCCGTCCAATGCCAGCCTCCGCCCGGTCCATCCTGACGTCCTTGACGTCCAGGGTGATGGTGCCGAGGTTCGCCCCGCCGGCCATCTCCCGACCCAACCCGTCCCGGAGGGCCTGCTGGAGCTTCCCGAAGAACCCCTCGGCGTTGATGTTCTTCTCGATCCCCATGGCCTACCTCGTCGTCAGGTCGATCTGCTTGAGCAGGAAGGGCTGCGGCAGATCGGTGATCCAGGACCGCAGCTTCCCGATGTCAGCCACCACCTGGAACCGACGGGGGGCCCGCATCCGAACCACCAGGTTCTGGCTCACCTTGATCCGACCATCCGCGCCAGGCGCCGGGAGGGTGGCGGCCACCAAGGAGGCGCCCTGCGGCCCCAGGGCGAACACCTGTCCCACCACCGCGCCAGAGGGCAACCGGACGGGCGTGTTGGGGGTCAGAACCCATTCAATGGGGTCAAGGGCATCCACCGCCAGGAAGCGATCCCCGGAGGACACCAGGCCGTAGGCCGGCGCATTGGCGGGGAGGCTCACCGAGGCATCCCCCACGAGCCCAGGCCCCAGCTTGGTCCGAAGGGCCTCCAATTGCTTGGCCGATACGCCAGTGAGGCCGGCCCGGAAGATGGCAGATGGGGGATCGAAGGTGCCCCCCTCCCCGTTGCAGAGGGGGCAATCGTGCCGGGCGGATCCTTCAGCCCCGGTGCATGGGCACCGATGCCACTTCTCCCACTGCATGCGCGAGCCGAGGGATCCCGAGAGGACGTTCGTGAAGGGCGCGGCAAGCATCAGGGCCTCCGGGTGAAGTGGGCATCACACCAAGCGATCAAGGCCAGGGCGTCGGCATCCGTCCGGTCCTGCTCCCGGGAGGCCCGGTCCACGCGGGGTGTGTTCCCTGCCGCCTCAGATCCTTGAATCGCCGCCCAGTGAAGCTGGTAGGGAGCCAGCCGGAGGACGTCTGGGTGCCAAGGATGGAGCCCAAGGGCCCGCGAACCAGTCCACACCAGGTTGGTGAGGGCCCGCGGCTGACGCCAGTTAGCTTCCAGCGCCGCCGCTTCGAAAGTCCGCCCTCCAACGGGAGTAGGCCCGGTAGAGGTCCAGGATGGCCTCCACATCCGGCAGACGCCCCAGATCGAGGGTCGGGATCTTCCCGCCCTTCTCGGGGGCCTTCCACCAGGAAGCGGGGGCCTTCGTGATGAGGATCTGCAGGGAAGCGATGGCCTCGGCCACGAACCCCGCAAGAGGCCCCATGGCACGCTCGATGGCCAGGGTGTCGGCCACCGTGGCATAGCGGATCGTGACCGGGCCGTCCAGGGAAGGAAAGCCGATGGACTTGAAGCCGGTCGTGAACTCCGGGATGGAGAACACCACCTCCTCCTGCGCGGAAAGGGCTGGTTCAAGCGCAGGATCGATGCCAGCGGCCGCGCGGAGGACGGGATCTTTGAGGCCCATGAGCTACCTCCTACCGAGTCCGCAGCGCGCGGAACGAGAAACGCTGGGTGACCAGCTGGCCGGCCTGGATGCCGGATCCGTGGGAGGCCAAAGTACAGGCTTCCAGGACCATCACCGGCTGCTTCGTGATGTCGTCCAGGACCACCATGTCGAAGGTGCCGGTGCGGATCACTTCGGCGGCCGTGCGCGCGCCCAACTTGCTGTTCTCAATGAGCATGTCGCGGACGTAATAGCGCTGGATATCCCCAGACACCATGTAGCGCGTCTGCTGGTGCTCCTGCACCTCCACGGACCCGACCACGAGGACATCCTGCACCCCCATGTCCACGGACCAGGAGACGCCCTGGAACCACCCAGCGTCCACCCCGTCGATCATGATCCGGGCGACGTGGCCGCCCAGCACCTTTGCATCGTAGATGTTGGCCACGGGAGCCTCCTATCAGAGAGAGATCTGGGCGGCCGCCAGCTTCACCGCCACGGTGATGTAGTCGGATTCGCCAACGGGACTGGCGGTCACGCTGATGGCCCAGGTCTCCATGCCGTCGGTCGTGACCTGGAGATTGGTCCAGGCATCGGTCTGCTGGCCGTTCTGGTACCCAGGGGTCAGGAAGCCGCCCGGGTTCTGGGCCGAGCGAACCGACTGGTCCAGGAACTTGGCCGCAGCCAGCTTGATCAGCTGGCCGGTGGACAGGTCGAGGGGATAGCCGACGAACGAGGAAAGCACCTGGTTGAACCCTGCGGCGATGGCATCCTGAATCCGGAGCCCCAGGAGCTTCCGGTAGGCGACGTTCGCCCCACCCTGCCACGTCGTGATCGCCTGTTCCACCCTGGCCTGCCCGGTGACGGGGTTGAGCGTGATGGGCGTCACACCAGCAATCAGCAGCGTGCTGATGTCGGTGTCGGAGGGGGTGGCGTTCTCGAGGCCCAGCGAGAGCAGCGGCTTGCCGGTGGCCGGCGTGGAGACGTAGGAGCCAGCGGCAATGCCAAGCACCTGCGCCGCAGAGCCGTGACCTCCCAGCTGCTCCTGGAGGCCAGTGAGGGGGTTGTAGCTGACGGACCCGTTCCAGACATAGACCACCGGGCCAGGGAGGGTCGGGGCCGCAGCCGCAGCCTGCGCGACGGTCTGGCCAACAGGCCCTCCGAGCACGAGGATCCGGTTCCGCTTCGCCGTGACCGTCCGCATCGCCAGGACATGCTGGTAGGCCAGCGCCTGGGCAGAGGTGTCAGTGGTGCAGAGGAACACGAACTGAACATCCGCCGAAGCGAGGACGGTCAGGCCGTTGGTCCAGTCCGTGGAGGACACCGTGTCGGCGTTCGTGCCGTTGGCGCCGGAGAGATACGTCTCAGGAGCCACCGTGAGGGTGGCATAGGTTCCGGGCGTCTGCAGCGCGGCCGTCACCTCGAACTGAGCGTTGGACAACTGCCAGACTAGGGCACCCTGAGAGGCTGGGAGGGCCGTGGGGGTGGCGAGGATGGCTGGCGCCGAGGCCAGGACAGGGTTGTCCATGTAGCGCACAGGCATTGAAGGATCACCCGACACGGTCGCCGTCCACCCGGCCTGCGTGGAGATCCAAGCAGCCAAGTTGGCCAGCGTGACGCTGTCGGTCGGGTAGGCCATCGTGGCCACGACTGCGCCATTGGCGTAGAGGCTGGCGACCTGGGCCACATGATCGAACACCACCTTGGGCGTGGTGGCCGTCGAACTCACGAGCAGGCCATTCCCCACAGAGAAGGTCCGCTGGACACCATCCAGGCGCTTGTAGACCGTCACATCCCAGGGAGCGTAGGCGCCCACGGCCACCTGGACGGAAATCCCGTTGGTGTGGCGGCCGTAGTCGATGCTGGTGAATACCAGGCCGTCAATGGTGGCCGTGGCCTGAGTGGGGGCCCCGATTCGCACGAACCGGACCAAGCCGGCCCCGGGCACGGTCGGATCCCCGCTCGGGTTGAAGATGCGGCTCAGGTAGGAGAGCACCGGCCCACCCCGAAGCACACCAGCAGCCTCAGAGAAGGAACGGAATTCCAGCACCTTCCCGGGCACGCCGCCATCAGCGGTGGCCAGCACGCCAACCACACCCAAATTTCCGAGGGTGTCTGGCACCATGGCCGAGGCGTCAATGGTCGTGATGACGCCAGGACGCACAACATTCACGCCGCCGACGTTGATTCCAATGGGACCAGGCATGTGACCTCCTTAGAGCGAGATGCTTCCGTAGCCAGACCGGAGAGTCCGAGCCCAGCGGGACTCGATCTGGCAATTCCAGGTGGCGGTTGAAATGAATGCGGGGACGCCGATGGTCTCGAAGTCCTCCGACTCCGAAACAGAAAAGGAGGGTTCAGACATCCCAACGAAGGCGCAGACATCCACCAGGGGCGTGAGCGCCGATACGAGCCACGGGGTAATGAGGGATCGATCCTCTGGGTTGGAGGCCCAGCCCACCAGGGAGAGCGACAGGCCAAACACCCGGCCTTCTGTGAGGGGGGAGCCAACCGTGGGATTCGGCGCACCCTCCGACTCAGCCAGGATGGACCCCGATGGGGAAATTTGGTCCACCTGCACGGAGATCATGGGCCACCCGTTGGTGTCCCTCGGGAAGGTCCGCCTCACGGCCAGATTCCGATTGGCCGAAAGGGGATTATCGGCAGCGAACTCCTGCAACCGATCCACGATCCAATCCAACACCCAGGAGATGGTTGGGAAGGGCGATGGGGACGAGAGATCCACGCCGGACACGACCGGACCCGCAGACCACACCCCACCGAATTCACAGAACCACGAGAGCACCTGCCCGGCGACACGCGGGGCGCCGAAAACATTCCCGCTCCAGCCCCCCACTGCGGAGGGTCCAAGAGGGACAAGAACCAGAGCAGGGTTGGTGTCCTGCGCGCTCACCGCCGCCACTGGGCCGAGGAAGCAGAGAACCGCATCAGCCGGCAGCCCAGAAACGGCATCCACGACAGAGGCCGATAGCCTAGCCGCCCCGCCAATGGCGAGGGGCTCCAGGAAGTAGGTATTCCACTGAGCGGCCACGCCCCGAGGGTCCAACCTAGACGGACCACCACGACGGGGGTTGGCGCCCTAGGTGCCCCATCCTGGACACACCTTGCCGCCGGACTGAACCCCCATCCCGCATCCTCCGCGAGAGGCGGAGATGGCAGATCCTCGGTACGATGCAGCCCGGGCCAAGCTGCGGCGCTTCCTGCCGCCGCCTGCCCCCGATTCCGGCTGGGGCTACGCCCGTCAGCGGATCGAGGCTGAATTCCTGGGCGTGACGACCGACGATCAGGCTTCGACGGGCGAAGCCATGATGCTCATGCCGGCCACCCTGCAGAGGACCGACACCGCACCCACCGACTGGACGGCGAATCCATACACCTGGGCCTTCTCACCCTCGGGCACCACCTACACAGGCGCCCAGGGCGAATGGCTTGACCTGTGGGGAACCATCCTGGCCGTGCCGCGGGAGCCCGGAGAGCCAGATGGCCTATATGGCCCACGCATCCTCTCGGAGATCCTTCGCCCCACCCAGACGAACACTGGCCTCGCACAAGCCTTGGATGAGGGGCTTGGCGTAGTTGGCACCCAGGTCCACGAGGCTGCAGACGTCCTGATCATGTATCGCCTGAATAGCCCAGGGATTCGAAGCAACTCGAGTACCACGGCCATCACCAAACGCCTGAACATGGCCGGCTCATTCCAGGGCACATCCACGGCCGCGTGCTTCGTCATCCAGCTGCCGAGCGGAGCCCAGGCGCCCTACGACGATCAGACCGTCGCGCGTATCGCCAACCGCGCGAAGGCAGCTGGGACTAGGCTCGCCGGCATCTACACCTCCAACGCCGGAACCATCATTGCACCCAATGCTGTCACCGTCGGCATTTCCGCCACAGCCTACATCGCCCCAATAACTGGCGGTTCGTACGCATGGAGCATCTCCAACGGAACCATCACCAGCGGCCAGGGCACGAACATCATCAACTTCTCGGCCGCAGATGTTGGCGCCGTCGGGCTTTCGGTGAAGGTCATCCCTCCAGCAGGAGGCATGCTCACCTACTGGAAGCCCGTCCAGGCTTATCTCGGCGTGTCCCCAACGGTCTCCACTGCGCTCTATCAATACGCAGGAACACTTGGCGTCACCGCCTCAATACCCATGCCGAATGGATCTGCCGCCACGCTGAAGTGGACAGCCACGGGCGTGAATATCGTCGGGGCCAACGATCAGCCGACCGTCACCTTCGATGTTGGGCCAGCCCAGGCTCTAGCCACCATCACGGTTGCTGTCGCCAATGCCGCAGGTGCGACCGGGACGAGCACCATCACCATCAAGGTTATCCCATACACGAGCCCAGCAACAGCTGCGACCACCACTCTGCCCCCCAACGCTTCCCAAACCCTCACGATGCCCCTTGGATGGGCCTACGACATCGTCAGCATCCAGACCGATCGTCCGGCATGGGTCCGCATCTACAACACCATGGCGGACCTCACAGCCGATTCCGCACGGACTGTCACCACCGACCCATCCCCCAACACCGCCATCGTCTGGGAAGGGATCACCACGGCCTCCATGCTCACCATCCCGGCCGCCCCAGGCGTGAAGGGAGTCAATGGCGACACCCCACGCGGGCTCACCGCATACGTGAGCGTCACAAACCTCGACACGATCACCGCCGCCGTGAACGTGACCATTACACGCACTGAAACCCGCACCAGCGGGACGTTCTAGGAGATTTCTATGTCAAATTTTCTTGGATTCGACACTTTCCTTATCAACCCAGGGGCCATCCCATCTACAGTCTTGTCATCCATTCTCCCAACATTTACCAGCCGCGGGTTCCAAGTAGTTTCCCAATCCGTGATTCCAGTGGCGGTCCTTGGGACATTCGGGAGTACCGGAAGTGCGTGGGATGGCGATTCTAGCACCGTGGCTGGCGGCGGTGCAGGCTGGACCGGGATCCAAACACCGAGCCCGTTTACCCCTACCGCTCTACACATAGTCTCAGAGAATGGCGCATCCAATCAGGGACCAAAAGCATTCACCCTCGACTATTCCGATGATGGTGTCACCTGGACCACCCTTAGCACATGGTCCAATGAGATCAATTGGATCCCCGAAGAACGCAGGGTCTATACCGTGGCAGGCGCAGCAGCCCATTCCTTTTGGCGGGTTAACATAACCGCGGCGAACGGCGGGAATCCATATGTCTCCAGCGTCGATCTGGTAGATGCAGGAAACAATTTCATCTGTACGAATGCATGGGTCGAGCTAATCCCACCAGCCACTGAAACCATCGGCAACAGTGACGCCTATGAAGCGCTGCGGATCACCGTTCTAAGCGCCGGGACCACCATCCAGTTCCAGCCAATCCTTTACCCGGTGACCGCACGCCCCATGTCGGGAGTATGTTGGCAGGGTGCAGCCGGAGCCGTGGCGCCGTCCCTCACCCTCAACGGGACTACTGTGACGGGGCCTGTCGGAGCAGCCACCAACACCGCCCAGCAAAATCTGCGGGCCCTCTATGAAGCCATTCGTGGGAGCAATGACCCGAATTTCACAGCATTCAACTGGGAATACCAGAAACCCGCACCACAGAACGCAAACGACAATAATGATTATATCTACTTTTGGCAAAAGTCACCAGGCCCGAACATTACAATCTCAGGGACCAACATCAACGCGGCAATGGCTGGAAGATACGCACCAGCCGGCGTTAAGGAGGGTATTTCTGGTGTGGTTGCGGGGACGCTTAATATAGACCTTATCAACGGGTTTATTTATTATATTCAAGTCTGTTCGAGATCAATTGCATTTGCCACAAAAACAAATTCGGCATATAGCGGCCCTGTGCATGCGTCCTGGGCCACAAACTCTGTCAGCTTGGCCGCCATGCCGCCCGCATTTGGATTGTCCAAGGTAACACCGGTTGAGCTTCTCATCGGCACAGACAATGACAACACAACCACCACGAGCACGGCTCAAACCAGCCACCTATGGGGGATTGCCCAATCGACAAACACTTCATTTCCAGGTATGAGCATAAACTCCATATATGACATGAATAGCGTGGCTCCATTTAGTCGCCAAGCTTTTAGATCCAAAATTCACGATTATATTGCGCCTTATCCCTATTCTCCAGTGACTCAAATCCGAGCCACCTTGCTAGGGTCGAATCTATTCAACGGCGGAAATGTATCCAACGATTTCCAGATCCACCGCATGTCTCTCCCGAACGAGACCGTCGCAAATAATTGGGCCACATGGGTGATTCCGATCATGGATGTTCAAGACTGGTACAAATTCGTTGGGACTGCCACGGATGAAGCGCTGCTTTTGGTTTCGGATACCGAAGCGGTTACCCCGTTGGCAACAAATGTGTTGGCGAGTGACACGACCATTCCCGTAGCGAGCACTACCGGGTTCCAAACCTCCGGCAATATTGTTATTGAATCGGAGATCATCGGATACACAGGGATCACACCCACAGCATTCACGGGATGCACAAGAGGACTCTACGGAACCTCGCCCGCGAACCATTTTGTGGGCGACATGACCGGGCAAGGGCTGTGGATGGTCAAGATCCTGGGCGGCGCACTCTTCGCTGGATACGTGAAGCCGAGTTAAAAACATGAGCGCACCAGCAAAGAATTTTCAAGATCCGACCATGCTCAGTAAATTGGGCAGCCAGGCGATCCCCACACCGACGATCCCAAAGATTGTCATCGCATGCGGGAAAGCGCTGGTTCAAGCTCCACACGCCTTCTTCCGGTGGCAGACGAAAATCCAGCTTCAGGAGGGCCCCGCGACCAGACCTTTGCTGATGACACCTCGGATCCCGCTTCCCCCTATGGGGCGCCAAGCACTTCTCACATTCCCCCCGATTTACAAAGAGCGGGGAAACGCCACACGCAATCGCCCCACATCCGGACAGACATGGCCGCGATTTGGAGTCCCAGACGGGAGTGGCCCCGCGCAGACGTGGGTGGTCGCTGGATACGGCGCACAGAGCGCAGGCTACAGCATCGCTCCCATCACCCCATTGGCCCAGTGGGCCTCCGCACCGCCAGCAACCACGGTGGATGCCAATGGCACCAGCGTGACCATCCCATTCGTGTTCACCATCCAGCACCCCAACACGAGCACGCCTGTGCCCATCGGGAACATCACGGTGACAGCCTCCGTCGGGATCGTGAGCCCGATTGCGACGGATGGAGACACCGCCTACTCCTTCACCGTCACCACGCAGGTGCCCGTGGGCCAGACGCAGACCCTCAAGGTGGTCGTCTCCGCCAAGGATGGAGCTGGAATGTCCACCCTGCCGATCGTGGCCACCACGACCGTCAACGGGATCTCCACCACAGGGCCAGCGCTCTACATGGGGTGGTTCTATGGGGTTTACCCCAACGCATCCGGCGCCCCCAGCTACACCAGCCGGCCCTACATCATGGGGACTTCCGCAGCTTCACCGGTGACGGCACCCGGAGCGCCACTGGAAATCATCGGGGCTATGACCTGGCAGGATTGGGCCCAGATCCCAGCGATTGCGAATGGCCAGAACCCAACCGCGTCGGCGTACTTAGTTGTCGATGGCGTGGCCTACCCCGCCACCTACTCCACCTACGCACAGCAACCCAGCAGCACCAACCTCACGAACCCCACCTGGGTCACGGACTGGACGACGCCCAGCACGCTTCAGCCTGGCAGCCACACGTTGGCCATACGGATGGTCATCCACCAGACACAGGGCGACATGGTCTCCCAGACGGATCCAATCCCCCTCACGGTGCTGGCACCCTCCTACCCGGCCCCGAGCGCGCAAGGCATCACCCTGACCTCCCTCCCCCAGCAGGGATCCGTCCTGACCCTTCAAGGGTTCCAGAGCAACCTGGACATCACGGCCATGACGGTGGCGGTCGATGGGGTAACCCAGGCCGTGTGGGACTACGGCGCGCCCATCCCGATGAGCATCACGGGTACAGCAGGGGTTGGTGTGGTCGGGAATCCAACAGGTGTCACCTCCTACACGAGCCCTGACGGGGTGACCCTGCAGCAGCACTCCTCTGGCGTCTACTACCAGCTGGAGGCGACACCAGCGGTGGTCGCTGCAGGGGCATACCAGAGCCTGCAGCTCGGTGTGTGGAGGTTCGACAACGGGATCATCGGCGGAGGCACCAAGAACGTGACGGTCACCGGGACCGACGCCATGGGCAAGACATTCACGATCACCGGGAGCGTGACCTTCCCCACCCCGACCATGGACGGCAGCCGATTCGCCCTGTGCCCGCTGCTGACATCCGGAAGCACCACCAACCTGAAGTACGCAAGCCAACCCTGCTCTGGAGGCAGCTACAGCCTCTCGGCGCCAGGGCGCGTCAGGACTACGAACGGGCCCATCTTGATATCCGCGACCACCGGGTATGCAGGCACTGGGATCATAGGCGAAATTCTGAGCACCTACGGAGTCCCAACCGGACGCACCACTGATTATCCAGACTTTTTAGCCTACGGGCCATCGAACCCATTAATGGTCTCAGGTGTCCACCCGGCGGTCTATCCGTTTGGGCCCAACATCACCATCTTGGACACCAGCGAAACGGGGAACACACTTCCGTTCGCATGGGTGGCGATGGCCAGGAGCGACAATGGAGAAGTTGCTGGAACGGGTGCATCCTGGGCCCTCCAATTTTGGGAGGCGGCCGATGCCAGCTGCCCGAAGAACATGCGCTCCTACCCCGTATCGAGTTCCTACACGGGCAGCACATCAACAGGGAATGGCTACGGACAGCCCATCACCATCGCTCCCTACACGCTTTCCAACGACACGGTCTTCCTTGTCTCCATAGACCCACCCGTGAATAGCGGGGCCATCCGATGCGATCTCATTGCCGGTGGGACCACGATCGGCACGGCGCTCCCCTACCAGGGGAACATCGACACATGGGTCAATACGACATCCTTCCAGTATTACTGGAAACCAGACCGCACGAACCCAATTGGGCCAACCCCGGGCGTGGCCTACGCCTCCAGGTTCGCCTACATGACCTACGGCCCGAACGCCCTCCTCACTGCCGGGACGAATCAGGCCGTGACAGCATTGGTGACCTATTCGGACTCCACAAACTCACAGGGGCCAGTTGGACCCATGGCGGGGAACCCATACGACCAGTGGCTGCACCCGTTCTACCGAAACCCGGCAACCACCACATACAAGCCTCTCGAGACATGCACGGGAACGAGGCAAACCGGGCAGTTTACGCAGGCACCCCTGAATCTTCCGGTGGACACCATCCAGCTCAATCTCGGGCCGGACGGCTTGATGACCTATTCGCATGTCGCGGTCTCTCTCGCCCAGATCGTCAATTTCGATGGGACATACCCCACATTGGTGCTTGGAGCACCAATGGCTCTGACGAGCATGAAAAAACCTGTAGTTATCCCAGGCCAGCATCGCCCGGGATACAACGTCGTCGTCCTCTCCGGGGGTGCCACGCTCCCAACGGGGTTCAGCTCTGACATAGACACCTTCCAGCCCAAAGCGGTGGGCAGGTATTTCGTCCGAATGACGCTCATGGAGGACTACGGCAATTGGGTCTCTTCGGGTGGAACATTGCCGGCCCCCTCCTACTTCATCGACACCATCTTCGACGTGACCCCCTGAAACCAAAGGTGACCCCATGGCCCAAACCCTTCACCCTCTCTTTGGCGAATACCTCACCGACGCCGGGCGCGCCCATTCCATCCCGCTTCCCGCTGGCGTCTACGCCGGCATGAACCCGACCATCACCGGCGCCGGCGGATCGGCAGGATGGACCGCCAGCCTCTCGCCCGATGCGGACGGATTCAGCTACTGGCGCACCCCGGGTTCCCCGAGCGCCGGCCGATATGTGATCCAGGAGGATGCGGCGGTTCAGGTGCCCATCGCAGCCCCTGACCCCACGAACCCACGCATTGACCTCATCATCGGCATCCACAAGTGGGTGGCCGGCCCTACCGACCCGAGCACGCTTGAGCCCACTGGGCAGTACACCAGCGCGCAGCAGGCCACCTATGTGGTGGTGAAAGGAACCCCCGCTGCCACCCCCGTGGCGCCCGTGGTGGCAGACCCCTACGATGGCACCGGCAACCGCGCCGTGATCCTGGCACAGGTGACGGTGCCTCCTACCGGAACTCCCACGGTGGTCGCATATCCAGCGACGGATCTCCGCCTTCTCGGGATGAGGGCGGTGGTCCAGGAAGTCATCACGGCCCGCAGCACCTTCCCAGACCTCAACTCCCGGCTCAACAGCCTGGGAGGCGCCATCACTGCCATCACCCAGAACCAGATCAACGCCACGAGCTTCTGGGGAAGCACGGCGATCACAAGCAGCGTCACCACATTTTCGAAGGTTCCGATGACCAAAACCACCGTCTTCGGGACAGCGGTCTCGGATGTGGACGCTGCCACGAAAACCAGCATCAGCCTGCTGCAGCCGGGTCTCTATGAGATCGAGGCGTTCCACAAGGTGGAGGGGAGCGCGGCCGGGACCGTGGCGTGCGCCATCCAGGCGTGGCTCACCAGGGATGGCGCGCCAAACCAGCTCATCGACAACCAGCTGGACACCTACTCCGACGAGATCACCGAGGCCATTTACGGGCTCGTCTACGTGGACCCCACCTGGGTGAACCCGGCCGTCTATTTTGAACGAGCAGGGAATCCTACCGGGACCATGCGAGGTTCGGTCAAGTACCTCGGGAATCCAACCAACGTGGGGGCCCTGGTCGTCGCCAATTCCGCCTCGATCAGCCTGCAGGCCGCCGCAGCGGAAACCTACCCCGTCAGCATCTCACTGCCCCTCACCACCTCCAATGCCGTCGGCGCGGTGACATGGAGCATCGTCAGCGGATCCGGCCTCCTGGATGGGGCATCGAGCCCATCCGCATCAATCATCAACGGGAACCAGCTGCAGCTGACCTGGAGCGCCGCGCCAGCCGCATTCCCTGCCACCTACTCCGTCGAGGTGAGCGCCACGGACAGCGCCGCAACCCCGCGGACGGCCACCAAGACCCTGGGAATCACCCTCAACGCAGCGGCCCCCCTGGCCGTCACCACGGCAACCCCCATCGCCCTCTCGACCTATTCCTACCCCTTGACGGCCACCATCCAGGCCCTGGCAACGGGTGGGGCCCCCCCATACACCTGGAGCATCGTCTCGGGCGGAACAACCCTCCCTGGCGCAGCCGTGAGCGGCAGCACCGTGACGGGCACCGTGAGCGGTCCAGGGAGCTACAACGTGGAACTCCTCTGCTCCGATTCCCAGGGCACCCCGGCCCAGGCGACTGCCACCATCGTCATCAACGTGAACACGAACACCGGCGGCGGCGGCGGCGGGGGCACCGGGTGCGTCCCGGCTGGAACCCTTCTGAGTCTAGCAGACGGGACCACCATCCCCATTGAAACGGCGACCGTCGGCCTCCAGGCCATGGCCTTCGATGACCTCACTGGAGAACCTGTGGAGGCCAGCATCACGGCCACCTGGAAGCACGAGGACCGGGAACTCTTCTGGCTGGTGACCGACCGTGGCGAACTCATCTGCAGCCACGACCACCGCCTCTACAGCCGGGCCAAGGACGCGTGGATCCCAGCCAGGAATCTCCAGCCAGGCGATGTGACCCTCTGGCTCGTGGAAGGGCGGCTCACTGAGGCCACGGTGGCACGCTGCGAGAGCACCGGGGAACTGGCCACGGTCTACCACCTCACCCTGGACCACGGCCATGTCTACGTGGCCGGGGATGTCCCAGCCCACAACATCATCAAGATCACCTCCTACTAGCCCCCAAGGGCCTCGCGGAGGTCTGCATCCAAGGCCCGCTCCACCTCGGGGCGGGCCTTCGACCATGCGACCTCAAGGGCAGTCTGCAAGGGGGCCATCGCAGGCGTGGCGGGACGCACCCAGGATCCGGGCTTCGACTTCTCCGACATCACCCGGAACGTCAGGTAGGTGGTCTGACCAGCGCCCCCCATGCGGACCATGCCCTGGTATCGCCGGGCATCCGCATCAGAGAGGCCGGCCCCAAGGAGGGCCTTCTTTGTCACGCGGCCTTGCCATTGGTAGGTGAACTTGGGAACCGTCCAGCCGGTGCCCGAAAGCCGGGTGGAGGGCGACCCAAGGGAACGGCTGTGCGCCATGGTCTTCGCCAGGGCATAGACCGACCGCGGCATGGCCTTGAGACGGGTGGTGTTCACCGCCCCGTGGCGGAAGGGGATGATCAGGTAAAGGTGGCCGTCTTTCGTCCGCCGGGCCCGAGGCGCGGTCGGGAGGTTCTGCTTCATGTCGTAGGCCGGGGCCCCTTCCTCCACCGCCTTGGCGTAGTCGGCAGAATTCCCGATGGCCCAAGTAAGGAGCGCACGGCGCGTATGATAGGCCCCCTTCGCCAGCCGGCCAGATGGGTTCTTGAGAGAGCCATGCCCGGGGATGGGGGAACCGTTGAGGTAGTCCACGTAGGTCGAATGGGCGTCCTCGACGTAGCCCTCAAGGGCCGCCAGAGTGCGCTGCCAGACGTCCAGACCAAGCACCACGGCCTCAAGCTCGGCACGCACCGAGTCGAGGTTCAGCCAGGCGACGGAAAGGGAGAACTCCTGGCCCATGGCTCACCCGTGGGGCCCGAGGAAGGACGACGGAGAAAGACCGGCTGCAGGAGGAGCCACCGCGGGCGCGCCGGTGGTGCCCCCGCCGGTGGCCACCCCTGTGTGGGTGTGGGTTTGGGCCCATGTGAAGAAGTCCTCCATGCAAAACCGCTTCTGGCCGTCCTGGAAGGTCTGCGAGGCGAAGCCGTGGAGCACCAGGTTCCCAGAGGGATCGATGGCGATGCCGCCGCCCGAGGGATGAGCGACCTCCCAGGTGCCATCCGGGTGCAGGCGCATGGAGCCAGCCTTCGGGTGGTCGAGGACGACCCACGGCGCCGGCGTCACGACTTCCTGGTTCTGGGTGCTCCCATGAGGAGCCGGGAGAGGACCGCCAGAACCATCGCCGCCGGCCTCCACGATCCGCAGGCACACCCCAGAAGGATGCTCCAGCTGGACATCCCCATTCCGATGGATGTGCCGCCGCACCCCGCTCTCGTGCTGGAAGGAATCCAGGTACCGCTCCCCGTCCACCTGGTTGGCATCCTGCCAGTGGATGGAACCAAGCCAGACGGATAGGTTCTCGTCCACCTCCACCACGAGGCCCAGTTCCCCCACCTGCGGGAGCCGGATGGCTGCCCCGCCGGAGGCGTGGGCTCGGGAGGCCAGCACGCGTACGAACCGAGGCCCACCCTGGGGGAAGTAGACACCATCCCGGAACGCCACTAGCACCCCATGCTGGGCCGGTAGCACATCGATCACGTAGGCAGGTGAGATCACGATCAGTCTCCTGTGCGGCCGACCTTGGCCTCCAGCGCCGGCGCACCACCCGCAGGCGGGATCTGGAAGTGGATCCACTGGACGTTGTCCGAAGCGCGGGTCTCGAACACGATGAGTTGGTAGCCCAGGGAGGCCGCATTGGCCTGCAGGGTTTCGAAAGCCGATGGGAGGGCGCCCGGCCCCGCGGCCATCTGGAAGTCGAATGCAAGGCCCTTGGTGTGGGCACTCCCGGGGATGCCACCCCAGTGAGCATTGAGCGCCTCGCTGCGATAAGCCGAGGTGATGACGATGTCGCCCAGCAGGTTCCGCACCTTGAAGATGGCCCCAGCCAGCAGCGCGAGGTTCGCCTTCACGGCATCCGTCGGCTGGTCCTGATACTGAGGCGTGCTCGTGGCGAGCAGATTGTCGGGCCCCGGCACCGGATTCTCCGGAGGAGGCTGGAAGTGCTGCGGGGCCACGAAGGTGTCCCTGGCCTCCTTCATCCCCGGGCCATCTATGTAGGACACCCGCTGCAGGTTCACCAAGGCGCGGACGGCAGCCGGGTATTGATCGGCCGTGACACCCTCCAGGCCCCTGGTGGTGCCGATGGCGGTTTGGGCCTGGATCCCCTTCGGAGATCCCGAAATCGAGTGGGAAACAGAGATCACATAGCCAGTGGTTGGGGAGGCAGCATTCTCCGAGTAGTCCTCCAGCACCGTTCCGATGTGAACCCCGGGCATCAAGGGGAAATCCCGCACCTGGTCCAGAAGGAAGGGCAGCGGGGCATCCTGCCAGGCCACCCGGTCGAGCACGGAGGGCAGGATGACGTCGAAGTAGTCCGCCATGAACTTCAGGTAGGAGCCGATGCTCACCTGCCGAGCCGAAAAACCGTACCGCTTGATGAGGTTCTCGTCCGTGCGGAACCCGAGGGCCACCCGCGTGAGGTTCATGGCGCCCGGGTTCTCGGTCGATGCACCGGCCAAGCTGATGTAGAAGGTGTTGGCGCGGGAAGCATCCGAGCGAGACGTCCCAACCCGCAAGGCTGCGCCTGGGCCACCCGGGGCCCCCGCATAGGCCACATCCAACTGGCGCCAGAGGGAATCGTCATCAGCAGGCTTCCCACTCACCTTGGCCGTCACCGCCGAGGCCGGAGGGCCAGGCCAAGGCCGCGGCCGGAACACCAGCGTCGGGATCTCCCGGTACTCCGAGGCATTCGGGTCGGGCTGGTAGGTGAGGAAGAACTCGTGGACATCGGGTTCCGCGAGGCCCTGCAGCAAGCCCCAGATGGGCCCCTGCTTCATGAGGTACCAGTTCCCCGTGGCGAACACGAAAAGACCCCATGCGCTCTGCCAGTCCCTGGGATTCGGGGAGAACTGGAATGTATTGCCAGATCCAGCCCTGAAACCCCGGACCCCGAAGTCCAGGAACTTGTCCACGGCCCCGGTGATGAACATCCGCATGAGGTCGGAAACGGGGATCTGCCCCTGCTGCTTCGCCAAGTCCTGGAAGAAGCTGAAGCCCACGGAGCCAGGGAAGATGCTCGAGCCTTCCGCCCGGATGAACCCCTGCCAGTCGAGCCACTGCTCCGAGAACACCTTCTGTAGCCCGGATGCCGTGACGTCCAGGCGCCAGCGGTAGGAATCGGCCGCGGAGGCCCGGGTCCACCGGACATCGGACAGGTTCCCATCGAAGGCGCAGGTCCATCGACCATCCGGGGCCAGCAACTCGATCCGCAGGGGGTCGTGGGGCAGCACCCGGGGCCGAAGAACGCTCCCGATCTCACCCAGGGTGATACTGAGCGATGCCGAGTGCCCCTGCATGGTTTCCCGGGTGGTCAGCGACACTAGCCCCAGGCTCCCGGACATGAATTTCGGCGGAGGGCCTTGGACGTAAGGGGAATCCCAGGGGAGCCCGTCGAAGTAGATGCCGGAGGTTGTCGGGCTCAAGGGATCGAGGATCACGGCGTAGGCGCGCCCGGCATCTACGGGCGCCAAACTCTCCAGGGATGAGAGCACCAGCCGGAAGGTCGGACGGTAGATCATGAGGTCGCCAGAATCCACTCGGGATAGGTGACGGAGGCGCCCCCATCAATGGCCGCGCCCACCAGCGGCACGCAACGCTCGTTGACGCCGCCATACGCGTTTCCCGCCAATGCCGGCACCAGATCCTGGGCGGAAAGAGGGTCGGTGTAGGCTGGTGCAGTGGAAGCTCCCAGCCAGATCGCCAACCCGACCTCGAGGATGTCGGGATCAGCGCCCGCAAGGGCAACCAAGAGATTCGAGTAGGACACCGAATCCTGCACCTGCAGGGATGCAAAGTAGGTCTGGACGGCCGCCGCCAGGTTCGCCTGGATCGAGGACCACCGAGCCACGCCATAGGGGGTCACACGGATGGTGCCACGGACCTTCACGGGCACAGGCGCAACCGGGAGGATCTGGACCTGGACACCCGCAGCCTTCCAGCCGGGCACTTTCGTGCCGTTGGTCGCGGTGTAGCCGAACACGGCATTCGAAACAGCCGTCTGGACCGTGGAGGTCAGCACCCCAGAGCCGGTCCCGTCATCCACCACGAGCCAGACGAGGCCGGCATAGGGCGTACCTGCAGGAGGGCTGGGCAGCAAGAAGGGTTCAACCGCGCGGGCGCTCACCAGCAGCCCTGTGGACATGGCCGCAAATTCCAGGGCACTCGCGGTCCCACGCTGCAGGGTGGCAATGAACCGCTGGAAACGGGCCAGCCGGGCATCGTCGGTCTCAATGTCGGTGCCACCGCTGAATGGAGCCGGATTCTGCACCGCATCCACGCCCGATATCGAGTAGGCAAGCTGGTTGATGGCTCCTGCGGCGATGTTCCCAGCAACGCCCGGGACCACCGCAGAAACAGTGGTCAAACCAGAAACGAGAGATCCAGCAGGAATCGTCGCATCTGCCGTGCTCACGAATTGCTGGCCGTCTGAGGCGATGACCTTGGTGCCGGTCGGAATCACAAGGGTGGCCGTAGGCGCCACCACTGCCTGGAACACGACGCCGCCAGAGGCAGACTGGGCCGGAAGGCGGGAGAACCCGAAAGCAGTGAACGCGCTCTCGGCCACAGCCCACTGGATTGCCTGGAGCGTGCGGACGTCGTACTCCTCGAGGATCATGGCCACGGCCTCAAGATGGGACCGCTCCAGGCTTCCTGGGTAGAGATCGGTCGGAAGCACACCATCAGCTGCATCCGGGTTCGCCTGCATCCAGTTGATCATGTCGAGGACGGTCTGCTCCCAGCGCCGCGGGACATACGCTGCCATCTCAGCCTCCTACCTGGGCCACGCTGCCCGAGAAGTCCACCGACCCAAGCACGGTGTTCAGGGTGGCGGCCACGACCACCACATCCACATCAACGTCCACTGTGAGGGTCTGGATCCCCAGCACCCGCGGATCGGCCAAAAGGGTTCGCCCCACCTCATCTCGCAGAGCCAGGACCGTAGGGAGGTCAAGCGTGCCACCCAGGTAGGACATGAGGCGTGACCCATAGTCCGGGTGCTGGGGGAGGTAGCCCAGAGGGCACTGCAGCCGCCGCAGAAGGGCGTTCTGAAGGTTCTGGACGCCCGCAATGAGGGTATGCACGGCCCCGGATGGATCCAGATCGCGGCCCACCTGATCGGTGGGCCCCACACCAGGAGATGAGGCCCCTCCGACGACGAAGGGATCTCCCATCTGGAGGAGGGTGCCGGGGGTCGGGATGGAAGTGGTGGTGATCATTAGGCGGGATTCGTCGGCGTGGAGGCCGCATTGGCGATGAAGGGATACCGGAGCCCGTTGGCCTGCGCCAAAGCGCCCCAGTTATCCATGGAACCGGTTCCGAGGGCAGCCATCTGCTGAAGGGTTCCATTGGGCTGAACGGTCGGAGCCTTGGGAGAGGTCGGCGCAGAAGAAGCCGCCAGGGTGGTGCCCCAGGTCTTCAGGCTCCCCAGAGCCTTCCGGGTATCGCGCAGGGTGCCCCGGTAGGATTCCTGGACATCCTGGCGGAAGCTGGTGGGATTGGTGGCCGCCATGATCCCGTTGGCCGATGAGGCCGCCAGGCGGATCGTATCGCTCACCCCACGAACCTCGGAGATCGCCTGCTGCCGGAGATTGGTGAGGCTTGTCTGGAGGGTGGAGAGCTGGGTTGCGAGGTTGGCGGCGTTCTGGGTGATGTCGCGGTACCCAGCCAGGAGGGCCTGCAACCCACTCACTTTCTCGGCCGCCTTCGTGGAGCTTGGCGGAGACGGGAGGGTCTCAGCCGGAGCCTTGGGCAGCATCTCCAGGCACCAGAAGGACGCCGAATAGGACCAGTCGAAAGGGCGACCAGCGCTCCGCTCCTCAGTTGGAAGCTCGGTCGGGATAGCCCACCACTGCCACAGGCGCCATTCCGACCACACCCCGTTCCGCACTGCGAACACGAGGCGCAGGAGTGGCAGATTGTTGAGGGCCCGATCCCGGTTGAGGGCCACCCACCCCAGAAAGAACTCGCGGACCTGACGCATGTTCGAGAAGCCTGGCGACTCCTTCTTGGGGTCGAATGGGCCACCTACCCCATAGTTCCCACGGATGGTGCAGCGGGCGATCCCCAGCCCACCATCCACGACCACGGGCTCCCCTTGCAGATCGAGGGAAACGTCGGCCCGGAATGGCTGAGAGAAGGAGATGCTGTTGGGAGCGAGACGGAACACCACGGATGGCGTGGCCCCCTGCAGGTCGGCAGCCTTGGCAGGCCCAACGTCGTCCCAGATCTCGAACGAGTAGCGGGGAGGAGGAGGCAGCGCGGCCTTGGAGAGCCCCTTGGTGGATGCCGCTGTCTGGGATGAAGTCAGGGCATTCGTGAGGCTCTGGATCTGGTTGGAAATGGAATTCAGGCCACCCATGCCCACCTCACAGGTAGAGCACGCTGGGGCCTTCCCAGACGTCCAGGATGCGGTTGATGAGCGCTTCGGCCTCCTTCTCCAGCCGGTCCTCCATGTCCTTGAACATGTAGGCGGAATTCCGGCTTTGGGTGAGGCCGTCGGCGCTCTCCGACGAGAACTGCCCAGGGTTCACCCACAGCGACATGGTCGGCATCAGGAGGAGCATGGAACGGAGGGCCACCAAACGCTTGATCTGGGGCCACTGGGCAAGGCCCGCTTCGTCCAGGCCGGCCAGGTACTCCAACTGAACGGTGGCCGGGAGGCGCCAGTTCATGAACCCCTGCCCAAAGGCCAGCGCATAGGCTGCTGACCCAGCGGTGGGAGCCACCATGATCTCGTGCGTCTGGCGGTCCACCCGAAGCCAATTGGCAGGCACCTGGAAATTAGGGATGAGCGCCCCGGGGACGTACAGGTTCATGGACACGACCTGGACGATGGGGCGCACACGCACCTTGAGGCGCGCGAATCCATCCCCAGGCACACGACCAGGCCAGGTGTAGGGGAACTCGTACTCCATCCCGTCAGCGAGAACCGGCGGCGTTCCCGCATCCATCTGGGGCAGGAAATGGGTCACCTGGAAGCGGGTGCCGAGGTCTCGCTGGACCTGGGCCTCCCCCTGAGCAATGGCGTCTGCCAACTGCCCGTCCAGGGATGGGTCAGCCAGCGAAGGGATGGCAGAAAGGAGCCCCCGCAGGAACCCATCCCGCAGGTACTGGGGGGTCACACCCGAGGATCCAGCCATGGCCGGTCCCTACTTCTTCTTGCTGGATACGGCCGCCAGATTCGATTCGGCTGCCCGAGCCTGCGCCTCCTTCGAAGCGGCTTCGGATTCCGCCAGCGTCTCAGCAGCCTCAGCCTCGCGCGCAGCCGCTTCCGCAGCCTCAGCGGCCTGTTGGGCAGCCAGAACCTCGGGATCGAGCGACTGAGTGGAAGCAGGTGCGAGAGCGCCACCATAGCGGGTGAAGGCAGGATTCCGGGTCAAGGCGCCGGCCTGCTCCTCCGAGCACTCACCCACCCAGATGTCGTCCTCTCCGAGAGGGGAGAAGTTGACGCCATTCACGACGGGTGGCATGCAAGGCGCACCCTTATGAGCCAGGATCACAGACATGGAACCTCCAGGAAAATGGGCCTGGCAGCCCCGCAGGAACCGCCAGGCCCAGGGTCGGAAGCGCTTAGAAGGGCTTCCAGGTTGCGTTCGTCGGCAGGATGTTCTTGAACGCACCCAGCTTCTTCGGGGTGGCGATCCGCAGGGCCGTCATGTAGAACAGCACGAAGCGGTACTGCAAGGCCGTCATGGCCAGGGGCAGCTTGCTCGGAGGAGCCATCTGCAGGAGGCGGAAGGCGCCCACGTTGGGGTTGCTGGTGAGCACCAAGGCATCGCTGGTTCCGGGGATCACCGTGTTGTAATCCGTAAAGGTGGTGGAACTGCCGGTCCGGGCCACCCGACCGATGTACCGCATGTCGGAGGGCTGGTTGGTGCCATTCCGGCGGCCACGGTAGACCTTGTAGTAGGTCTCCGTCCCGCCCGCCGAAGGAGTGATGGTGAGGACCACCGAATCACCCGCAGCAACACTGGCGGCCGAGGCGGTCACCACAGGGTTGGAGACGACGCCCGAGGACCACGCCTCCACGGCGTAGTAGTAGGCGCCAACGTGGGCAGCCAGGAACGCGCTGTTGGGGTCGGTGGCGGGGAGGGCGAAGGTCGGCGCGGCGGCCACGGCCTGCCCGGTGATACTGGTGGGGTCCGCGTAGGTGGAGACGGGGGCGGAAATGCGCTCGTCCAGGAAGGGGTGGGGCTCCAACTCCAGGATGCCGTTGCCGACACCCAGACCGTTGTAGCGGATCCCCTTGACGAGGGCGCCGAGCATGGTGCTGGGCACGTTCTGGTCGAGGTTCACCCGGTAGGACGACTCCAGGTGGGTGTCGAAATCGGTCTTCACCAGGGGGCTCACGACCATGTAGTCGGGGGCACCCCAATTCCCGAAGCCGGCCAGCTGGGCCGCCAGGGGGCTGACCTGGGAGCCGCTGTTGAGCGCCGCGCCCGCCATGTCGATCACGTTCTGGGGTGCCCGGGCCTTGATGGAAGGGAGCAACCCGGTGAACTCGAGGGTGTCGATGGTGGCATCCCCGTGCAGGATGTTCCACTCCACGCTCTGGAGCACTCGGCTCAGGGCGGAGAAGATCTCCTGCTCCGAGGAGTTGAAGTCCACCACCCCGGCCGCCTGCTGGAGGGCACCCTGCAGGGCCGTAGGAACGGTCACGCCGCCGTACTCGGCAAAGACCTTCAGCTCCGTGACTTCCCGGTGGTAGGCGCCGTTCCGGTCGGGCAGGTTGGTGGCACTCTCGTTGGCGACAGAGCTGCCAGGGAACCCGCCGATGCCGTCCTGCACCACCTGCTGGTCGATCAGGGACCAGGAAGTGTGGCGGTTGGGGAACAGCCGGTTGAACAGCACGAAGTGCGGATTCTGGACCGTGGCGATGGCAAGCTCGCTCTCCACGGATTCCACGCGCATCGCGCCGCCGCCGGTGAGGGCGGTGAGCTGCGTCCCAGCCTGGGTGCTGGAAAGGGCCTTGACGATATTGCGGATACGGGGATCCGCGCTGGACTCGGCCATCTGACCGAGGATGGAAACCACATCGAACATGTGGAACCTCCAAGATTCGGCACAAAGCCGATAGGGTGGTGGAAGAGGGGCGGGTTACTGGAGGGAGTGCGCCTGACGAGCGGTGGCCATGGCTTCCTGCGGCGAGAGCGTCCCGGCCTTCATGCGGGAGAAAATCTCGTCGGGGGTGAGCACAGGTGCGGCCGCGCCAGTGGGAGTGGGAATCGCCTTGGCGATGGCCTTGGGCATCGGGGGAGCAGGCACGAGGGGCTGCGGAGCCATCTCGGAGATGGCCTTGGAGAGCTTCCGGTTGGTGGCCGTCTGGCCGGCCTTGAGCGAGGAGATCTCGTCCTTGAGGGCCCGGATCACCACGTTCTGGTCCTCCATCGCGTGGAGGATCCCCTCCAGCACGGCCTCGAGGTCCAAGCCACCCTTGGCCAACTCGGAGGGCTCGGCCTCGCCCGTGCCATTGCCGTACGCCTTCTCGAGACGCCGGATCTCTTCCTCGCTGAAATCGTGGTTGCCGAATTCGTCCTCACCGAGGGCCTTCTCGAGAGGGCGCCCATCGCCGTCCTCGTTCTCGTCCTCGCTGGAAGCGCCAGCCTCGGACTCGTCGCCCTGGCCTTCGCCGCCGGGGACACCCTGGTCATCGCCACCTTCGGCACCCTGGCCAGCAGCAGCCTCCTCGCCGGCGGCAGCCATGCTCCCGTCCGTCGGAGCAGCGCCATCCAGGCGGGGGTCGAGGGAATCGGGATCGGCGGGCGGCTGCGCGGCAACGGCCTCGTGGCCGTCGCGGATCGCTCCGATGCTCTTGAGCACCTCGCGGACCTGGGCCTGAACCTTCTTGAAATCAATGGACATGCGAACCTCCGCTATGGGCGCAGCATGGTGAGGAGCACGGCCATGGCGTGCTCGGGGGGGATGCCGCGCTGCCCGGCCAGGTCGAGGAACCCGTCCACGCCGAGGTCCGGCTGCGCGTCGTTGAGGGCCTGGAGGATGGCGATCACATCGGGATCACCAGCCTTGGGAGTAGGCAGAGTTTCGAGGGTGAGCCCGCGGCCAGGTACGAAGGAGCCGAGGGCCTCCTCGAGGTCAGCCCGGGAAGCGAACGCCTTGGCGAAAGCCCGCACCGGCATGGTGCTGACCGGCCCAACCTTGTGGTTGACGGGCGTCCGAGAGAGCCCGATGGAATGCCACCGGATGCCCCGGATTTCCTGGGTCTTGTGCCCGTCCTCGACGGTGGGCTCCTCGGCAAAGACGTCGCCGGCGATGGAGGGATACCAGACGGTCGGAGGGGAGGTCTGCAGGCTGTCCCAGAAGAGGTCGGCGGCCTCCGTCCAGCGATTGCCAGAGCCCTTGGCCGTGAAGATCGCAGCCTTCACCCAGACGGAATCGCCGTCCACACGGGCGTCCAGCGGCTTCCCGATCTCGTAGGCGTAGGGATTGACCTTCTGGCCGCGGATCTCGCCCAGCACCGAGGCGTGGTCAAGATCGATGCGACCGTACTGAAGGAAGTAGGGGATCGACTTCGCCAGGGCCGAGAGGAGCACCTTCTCGCCCTGGAGATCACGGACCTCGCTGCTGGCCTGCATGTAGAGGATCCGCTGGCCCGCCTCCTCGGCCACCTGGGCCTTGAGCGCCACACGGGGGAACTGGAAGGCGACAGGCAGCGCCGGGGCCCCGATGGGGGCCGCAAGGGCAGCTGCAAGGCCGAGAACGCTCATGCCGCCGATTCTTTGGGGCGGCAACGTCTTTCTACTGGCTACCTGTCCCCTAGGTGCCCCATGTTGAGCCACCAGGGACGCCACAGGGAGGGACCGAAACCCAACCTTGGCGGTAGACAGGAGCCAGGATGTCCGCTCGTCAGACCAACCGGGCCACGGCCAATAGTGATGGGTCGGTAACCGTTGAACTCACGAGAGGGAAAATCTGTCTGGTGGATGCCGACCAGTGGGAGGCGATCCGAATCACAAAAGACCGACTCACCAGATTCCTTGGGCACTTCGCAACCAAAGAGGAAGCCGCACGGGCTTACGACCGCGCGGCAATCGAGCTTCATGGGGAATTCGCCCGTCTCAACTTCCATACCCAATAAGGAGATTCAAATGATGACTCAGCGAGAAACCAGGGCGATCCTCAAAGCAATCGTGAAAGGCCATATTCGCGTGGTGAACGGCAAGACCGTTTACGTCCACGAATACGACAATCACAACCCCATTGGCAGACCGGCCGAGCTTCACGAGCGCACGGTGGTTGGGAGACATAGGAGTGGCGCACACTACCTCCGCGCCACGGACGCCGAAGATGGCGCCCAGATCCAGGCAGCCGCCGACCGCCTCGGCATCAAGACCGAGAAACGCCGCGCGGGAGCCAACCACCTCGGCCGCGTCGGGGCCTACGATCACCACTTCGTCGAGAGCCCCGAGCATGCGCTGGCGATCCACAACGAACTGAAGAAGCACGCGCCCGAGGTCGAGGGAGAGAGCCACCCTCCACTCACTGTCACCCGGGCAGACGGCAAGAAGGTCAATGTGTCCGTTCCGGCCAACACCAAGCGCGAGAGCCTCGGAGATGGCCGCAAGCGGCTCAATGCGGGGAAGGCGAGCAGAGATGCGGAGAACGCCACCAAGGACGCTGAAGGGAATGGGCCCAAAGGGCACGCCAAGGCCGCCGAGGCCCACAATAAGGCCGCCCAGCAATGGCACGATCTGGGAGAAGAGACTATCGCCAAGCGCCATCTGGATATCGCGGCCAGCCACGCCGAGGCAACCGCCGCACCAACCAAAAAGCAGGCACCTGTCGCGGGTGGCGATCCCAACTATCTGCTGAAGCAGGACTGGTACAACAAGGACGGCAAGAAGTCGGGCGGAAAGAGCGCCGAGCAACTCCGAAAGGAAGATCAGGGCCAGAAGGCCCACGGCAACGCCTCGGCCGGCGGGAATCCTCCAAGCAAGAAACCCACACCCCAGGAACTGAGCAACATCGCCCACGAGGCCAGCCGAAAGACAGGAACGGGTGAGCGCACCCACGGGGACGCCGCTGCTGCCCACTACGAAGCATCCGAGGCCCACTTCGGAGCCGCCGCTGGCGCCGGAGAGCCACCAACCCAGTCCCCGAAGGTCGCCACGGGGGGCGAGGACGAGAGCCCCAAAGCCAAGTCCGATAAGGCATGGGAAGCCACGACCCACGCCGCCAACAAGGTCAAGGGCGAGGAAGGGTATGCAGAGGGCCACGGAAGGGCTGCTGGCCTCCACGAAGCCGCTGCAGACATCCATGCCCTCGCCCACGATGCAGGAAAGGGCCGCGACCACTACTACGAAGCCAGTCGCCACTATGCCCATGCCGAAAGCCACGCCGCCCGGACCAACACGCCCGAAGCACACGCTGAATACACATCAAAGGTCGCCGGGAAACTCGGCTTTCATGCCGACAGCCAGACCCTCGGCGACAACTACGAATCCCATGGTCGTCACGCTGAGAAACACCTGCTGGCCATCGAGGCGCATGGCCGTGCGAGGTCCGCACATCAGAAGGCTGCCGAAGCATCCTTCTACGACAACAAGCAGAGCTATGACGATCACATGAAGAAGGCCGACTTCCATCACGCAGAGGTCCAGCGCCATAACGACGAGATGGGCAAAGGGCACAAGGAGATCGAGACCAGGCGGGAATCCGCCTTCACCGCCAGCAAAACGGCCAACCAGGAGAATACCCCCGAGGCCCATGCGGCTGCTGCCGAGGCGCATCGACACGCGGCCAAGATCAACTACGACGAGGAAAGTCGAGGCGAACACGAACAGAAGGCCAAGGAGCACGAGAGGGAGGCCGAGAAGGCCAAACCTGCCGAGGCCCCCCAGCACTCCCCCGCCATCGCCAAGGGCATCAAGCAGGGCGACTTCCGCCATATCCTGGACAGTGGCACGGCCCGGAAGGCAGCTGATTGGGAGGAGACGAAGCAGGCGAGCAAGCCCGTCAAGGGGAACGAGGACGAGGTTGCGGCCCTGCGCCTGCTCCACGAGAAGCACGGTGCCCATCCCGTCCGAACCCCTGGCCGCGATGTGATCGACCACCCCGGGCGCGATGCCGAGGGCAAGCCGCCCATGGAATTCATCGCCAAGGCTCCCGACGGCAGCCACCACTACGTCAACACCGAGGGCTACGGCTACCCCCGCTACACCCGGCACATCCCTGACGATGTGGCCCAGAAGGCGGGGATCACCCAGCCGAAGGCCGCGGACGAGCCAACCACGGTTCGCCCCGCCGACGAGCCCGAGGGCCACGCTCTCCCGCCCAAGCCCACCGCGCCGCCTCCCGTCGCCGGCCCCCGCCCAACCGAGGCCCAGAACTTGGGGAATGAGGCTGGTCAGACCCACCAGAGCGCCATGCACATGCGCGATGCCGCGCGAGGCGCAGCCCACGAGCCGAAGGCCATCCGGGCCATGAACTCATCCAATGACGCCCACCTCAAAACCGTCCAAGCCAAGGACGCCGCCGGGCACGGTCGTGCCAGGGCCGCGCACATCGCCGCCATGCATGCGCACGAGGAGGCGGCAGGACACGCCTACACCCCCTCTCTACGGAACGGCCACCAGAGCATTGCCGACGCCCACAGCAAGCATGCTGACGCCCACGCGAAACTGGCCGACTCCATGAAGCCAAAGGAAGAGTTTGTCCCACCCATGTATCAGAACCCACACACCAAGGAGGCTGACAACCTCGTGGCCCAGGGGATGACGGGCAAGGTCGCATCCGATGCCAGCCACCGAGCCATCCGGGCCACCGGAGACGCCGTGACCAGTGGGAAGAAGGAGGACCACGACGACGCTCGGGCATTCCATCGCCTCGCCGCGACCGAGCACCGGGAGCACGCGAAGCGTCAGGCCCCCGACTCCAAGGAAGCGGCCCACATGGAGAAGGTCGCCCAGGCCCACGACAAGGCCGCCGACTGGCACAACGAGCGCGGGAACACACTCGCCAAGCCCAGCGACTTCGCCACCCCGGAATCCACGGACGCCTTCTACCAGAAGCGCGATGGCGATGCCCACAGCCAAGCCAGGAAGGACACCGAAGCCATCGCGGCCGGAACCCACAAGCTCGAGGACGGGAAGGTGGTGCCGAAGGGGGATGAGCCAGCCAAGAAGGTCGAGATCGCCCCCACGCTCAAGCCCGACCACCCGGCCCGAAAGGCTTCCGCGGCCGCCGCCAAGGGAGAGAACATTCCCCACTCCTACCTCCAGGGCGGAGTGAAGCAGAAAACCACCACCACCAAGGCCACCAGGGACGCCCTACTCACCAGCCAGATCGCAGAGCACAGCGGCACCGCCGAGCACCACGAGATGGCCTCGAACGCCCACTGGGTCGCAGCTGGAGCCCACGAGCACGCCAAGGGCACCAAGAAGGGCGGCTTCTACTACAGCAGCCACAGCGCGGCCCAGGGGCACCACTCCGACGCGGCGATCTACCACAGCCAGAAGGCGCAGGAACTGCGTGACAGCCAGGATGCATCACCCGAGCAGATGGCGGAGTACCGTGCCAACCACCCTCTGATGGGTGGGAGGAAGAAAACGCCTGCCGAGATCGACGCCATGCTGGCCAAGGCGAAGGAGAAGGGCAAGGAAACCGCGAAGCGCGAAGCAGCGGAGGATCGACGCCCGGGAAAAGCTGAGGGGGCCTCGCAGGCCCCCGCCTCCCCCATCAAGGGCTCCGCGAACCACCTGACCGCAGCTGAAGCCGAAGCGAACAACGCTGGTGGGGGAACCCTCGCCTACGACCGGAAGTGGGACAAGGACAAGGGCAGCCCGAGCACCGGGAAGGCCATGGACGCATCATCCCGCCTCATGCAGCAGGACGGCACCGCCGAGGCCCATGCCGAGGCCGCCAAGCACCACCGCTCCGCAGCCAGCGAGTACCGCCTCGGCCAGCACGACAAGAGCATCGGTGAACGGAAGGCCCGGCTCCGCGCCGCCTACCACGACGCCATGGCCGAACACCACGAGAATCATTCGGGAAAATCCTAGCGCCCGCCGCCCCCGCCACCCCGGACGGGCGCACCACCACCAAGGCACTGCTGGAGAGGGTCCACGCCCTCTCTGGCGGGCTGCGGGCGCTAGTGAAGGCACAGCGGCACCAGCCGAAGGGTGCCGTGAACTCCAAGGGAGAGAGGATCGGAGGTCAGTTCGCATCACCCAACAAATTCGACTTCGTCCCAGCGCCAGGAGGCGGAAAAGATTGGTGGCACATCGATGACGACACAGCCCGAAAAGCGGGGTTGGAGAAGGGAGGAGCCATCCGAGTCCAACACGGATTCCAAGACCCCTCCAAACCTAGCAAGGGATTTGGAATCACCCACCTCGACTTCCGCCACAAGGACGACTACAAGGCCGCTGGATTCCAAGACGCTCGAGAGTTCCTGGCCCACATTCTCCAAGAAGGGTCTGAAGTCTGGTCCCATACAGAGCACGGGGAGAAGCTCCTTGTTATCGGGCGCGGGACCAAGGCGGGATTGGCATCCATCCAACTCCGACGCGAGCGAGGCGGATTCTTCACGGTGGTTACGGCATTCCCATTTCTTCCACCAACAAAATCAGGGCACATTCCCGACAACGCCAAGACTCGCCTCAAGTCATGGCAAGCCCCGGGTGGGAGCCTGAATCCCCACCACCCAACCCGTGTAACCGGGTGCCTCAAAGACTCCACCTCTGGCCAAACCACGGGGCCATGGGAGCAGTCAAGCATTGAGGCCGGGACTGCAAGACAAGGTTGATCCCTTCCTCACCCTCGCGCAACCCCCTTTCCAAACCCCCATTCCCAGGAGCCCCCATGTCCGATCTCGCCACCCTCAACCCCTACGACCCCCAGGCCCTCGGCAACGTGGCCCTGGCGGCCATCACAGCCCTGGCCCAGGCCAAGGGGCGCCCCATCAACTACCTCACCCCCCTGGCCGCCATGCCGGAGGCCGAGGACGCCCGCCAGGCCCTCAAGGCCGCCATCGAGGCCGGCTGCCCGAAGGAGCACCTCCGCAATCTCATGAAGGCCGCCTTCGGCATGGACCTCGCCGGGCAGGCCAATGCCACCATCGGCGAGGCCGCCCTCTTCCCCGCCATGGAGCCGGAGATGGCCCAGGCCAGCCTCATCCCCGACCACGAGGAGGGCCTGGAGCGCGCCCTGGCCAAGGCCCTCCAGATCGCCACGACGCCCCGCGCCGTGGAGAAGGCCCAGGTCGGCGCCTACACCCGCACCCACAACGGAAAGGTGATCCAGGTCCACGAATACCAGACCCGCCGCCAGGGCAGCATGAACGCCACCAAGGCGGCCCACGCATCCTCCGACGAGGCACTCAAGAGCCGGAAGCCCGAGGACCACCAGAAGGCCAGCGCGGCCCACCTCGAGGCCCTGCGCCAGCACACCGAGGCCCACGAACTCAGCCCCGCCGATGTGGCCCAGGACCACAAGGAACTCATGGACCACCACCGCGCCGCCGCCCGGTGGCACGCCGAGAAGGCCAAGAACATCACGGGGGCCTACGGCACCGAGAAGGTCGAAGCCCACAGGGGCGCCGCCAAGTCCTGGGACGAAGGGCGCCGGGAGGAACTGAAGGCCGGGAAGATCAAGGGCGCCTTCGCCGGGCCGCACGAGAGCTTCCCCATCGCCGGGCCCGAGGATGTCACCCACGCCTGGGATCTGGCCGGCCACGCCGAGAACCCCGAGGAGGTCCGCGAGAACATCCGCCGGATCGCCAAGGAACACGGCTGGCAGCATGCGCTCCCTGGATCCGCCATGCCGAACGCATGACCCCTTGACAGTCTCAATGCCCATGCTCCGATGACGGGCCCTCGGGGAGGATCCATGAAACGCGCCGCCGGCACCTTCCTCGTCTGCGCCGGGCTGGCCCTCTGCCTCCCCGGCGTCCTCGTCGTCATGGCCGGCCAGTGGCTCCAGGAGCGCGCATGAACCTGAATGCCCTCTTCACCCTCGCAGAGCACCTTGCCCGCGACCCCGAGGTGGCACGGGCCATCCAGAAGGCGCAGCGGCACGCCCCCAAGGGCGGCATCGACATCGACGGTCAGCACTACGATGGCGGGGAATTCATTCCCGAGCACGGGACCAGTGTGGACAAGGGGCCGGCTGGGGGCGGAGCAACTCGAATCACAAAAGAGCAGGCCCAGAACATCAAGGAAGGCATGGCCAACATGATGGAGGCCGTGAAGTCCCGCGCAGATGTACGAGACGGGTGCTACCGGGGGAAGGACGGTATTGGGTGGGTCGATTTTCTATGGGGAGACGAGGGCGCCCCTGCTCCGGATTTTAGCGGGGGATGGGGCATCGCCAAGGAGATCGCCAAGCGGTCCTACGAGCATGGGGTGGACGAGAACGACCCGAGCGCCGCGAGAACTCTCATGGCGCTGCCCATGGTGATCGTTCTCGGCAACGCCACGAAGTTGAACCCGCAGTCCCCGAAAGAGAAGGAGCGCATCCGCCTGGACATGACCATCAAGGGCGAGAAATACCTCGTGTTCCTCGTCCTTGATGACAAATCCAAGAACCACTGGCTCCTCAGCGGATTCGAGCTTCGATCCGCCCGGACAAAAGGCGGCTCCCGATGAACTCGCGGAAATTTACGGTTCCGTCGAGCCTACACCCCATGGGCCTACACGGTGGCGTCCCAGGGGGGGAGCGGGAGCAGTCCAAGCATGGTCCCTTCAAGCCCCACCCGCAACCCCCATTTGGAGCCCTGCCCATGACCACCAAACAGCGAAGCCGGAAAGCGGATCACGAACTCTTGCTTAAGATGTTTGATGCGGCCTTTCGTGCGAACGATACGAGGGCCGCATTCGTGGAGTGGAAATTTCAGGCTGCCGAATATCTGCCTGAACTTTTGACGGCCGACAGGGACGTCCCCCACCCGCAACCCCCTTCTCCAGAGCACCCCATGAGCGCTCCCGAGACAGGCCATTTCCGGCGCACCAAAGCCGGCGCCCTCGTCTGGGTCGAGCCCCACCAGGTCCACGCCCACATCGCGGAGCACGGCCCAGAGCCCGATGCCCCGGTGGATGACCGCCACGGAGCCTGGATGGCCAGACAGGCCCTGGAGGAAGCATTCAAGGGCCACGACGTCATTCACGCCATCCATGTGCCGGGAGTGGGATGGATGGACATCGTCAAATCCAGGAGCACCCCATGACCCAGCCCATCCAATTCCTCGACAAAGCACCTGAAATTCGACCAATCCCCGGGTTCGTGGGCTATGGCGTCAGCAAGGACGGGAGGATTTGGACCAAGCGGTCGAATTCAGGTCGATTGCGACCGGAATGGGAACTACTTCAGGGGAGCATCAATGAGGATGGCTACCAAAAGGTCGCACTCTACGCCAATAGGAAGCCCAAGCAAAAGCTAGGGCATAGAGTTATTTGGGAGACATGGGTTGGCCCCATTCCATCCGACCGAGAGATCAACCACAAAGATGGCGTAAAAACGAACAACAACCTGTCGAATCTGGAATTGGTCACGGACCAAGAAAACAGTATCCACGCCCACCAGATGGGACTTCAGGAGCCACTGAAAGGCGAGGATAACGGGTCTCACAAACTTACAGAGAACGAGATCCATCTAGCAGCCGAGATGCGAAGAAACAATGCCACCTACGCGGAGATTGGGAAAGCCCTTGGAGTCAGAGCCGGAACAGCGATGAAAATCCTAAAGGGAGAGCGATGGAAGCATATCGATACTGGGAAAATCCCCGCCATCAACCTGCACATCAAAGGCGAAACCCACTGGAACGCCAAAATCACCGAGGAACAGGCCAAACAGATACTCCAGATGAGGCGTGAAGGTCACGACCCACAAGCCATCGCCGACGCCTTCCTGGTGGGCAAGAAACTTGTCCTGCGCCTCCTCCGAGGCGAAACATGGCGCCACCTAGAAAGGGATAACAAATGCACCTAGATCTAGAAAAAATCTACTTCGAGGACCACGGGACACCCGTATGGCTCACGGTCGTTGGCTGGGACGAGTGGCGGCCTCTATCAAAGTCAGAGCCAGAACCAGACGGTTCCAGGTGGTTGACGGTCCATCCAAACGGACCTGGAACCGAAGGACATGCTGTGAAGGTCATGCCCGTCAGAGGGAGCAAAGGGACATACCGCGTGGTCGGGGGCGGAGGTGGCCGACTTAATGGCTTGAGACTGCACGGGCTCAAGAGCCCGGAGGAGTACCAGAAGGAGGCACGGGAGAAGGCCAAAGAGAAGCGCGCCGCGGAGCGCGAGGCCCTCGCCAAGATGACCCCCGAGGAACGCGCCCAATACAAGGCGGAGAAGGTCGAATCCAAGGAGAAGCGCCGCCAGGCGGAAGATGCCTTCGCGGACAAGGTGCTTGGCCCCGAGCAGAAGGGGCTCCTGGGCGAGGACGGGGAGCCCGTACCTGACGACCCCAAGGCCCAGGCCGAGGCGCGCCGGGAGCGCCTCAAGGCGGCCCACGCCGCCGTGCGGGAGGCCCAGCGCAAGCTGGTGCTCGACGTGGACGCCCGGGTCCAGGCCGGCATTCCGGTCATCGGGGGATATGGCCCCCACGGGCTGGACATTGACGACCTCGTCTCCGAGGCGGACCCCAAGGGCCCCGGATACCAGCGGGCGTTGGCCAAGCGGGCCGAGATGGCCGGCCTCAGCGCCGACAAGCTGGCGGAGCAGGTGGCCGACATCAAGGAGCGCCGGGCGGCGGCGGAGGGACGGGCCCTTCCAGAGCCTTCCGAGCGGAAGGAAGGGGAAGGAAGAACGGAAGAACCAGCCCCCGAAGGCCAGCAGGCACCCCTGCCAGGCATGGAAGGAGCCGTGCCCAAGGATGACCACCAGGCCAACCAGGCGGCCAATGTGGAGGCCCACAAGGCCAGCAAGGAGCTGCAGGCCCACAAGGCCGCGGCCGTCCGCGAGGCGGTGAAGGAGGCCGTCCAGAAGAATGAGCGCCTCGCCACGCTCCTCCAGGCTCGCCGGGAACTGCGCGAAGCCTACAAGGCCAGCACCCCCCAAGCCAAAGAGCGCGTGTTCGAAGAGGGCTACCAGATGCCCATCGAGGAAGTGGCCGAGGCCGCGGCCCAGGACGTCTACCAGCAGATGCTCACCAAGAACATGGTCGGGTTCCTGCAGGAGGTCGGGGAAGCCTACCCGGAAGGTGAGCCCCTGGACCGGTTCGACCCCCAGCCGATGGACGGCCTTCACGCCACCCGGGGCGCCGCGGCATTCGACGCACTCCACGAGGTCGCCCTGGCGGCCGTGGGCCAGGGGATGATCGAGCGCGACGTTGTGGAGGCCCTGGGCCCGGAGGGCGCCGCCCAACTGGTCGCCCGGGGCATCCGGCGGGAATTCAGCCCCGACGACCAAGCCGCCATCCTCGAGGCCCTGGAGCATCACCACCTGCAGGAGCAGGAGGAACTTCCGAAGGTGATGGACGAGGCCCAGGCCCTGCGCGCCGAAGCCAACCGGCTGCGGGCGGATCTCGCGGAGAACCCCCGGGATCTCTCCCTGGCAGTCGAGATGCAGAAGAACCGCCTGGACATCCTGAAGGAAGCCAGGCGCACCCTGGGAGGCACCCTGGGACGCATCGAAGCCCGGGCAGCCCTGATCGCCTCGCTGCAGGCAGGGAAGGATCAGGAGAACCTCACCCTCCCCCTCGGGAAAATGACTCCCGAGAAGGCCGTCCAGACCGCCGCGGCCCTGGGCCTCAAGGAAGGCGACTACAGGATCGACCACGAGGCCGGCGAAGCCGTGATCCACCTGAACGACCGCGGGCAGGATCGCCTCGTGGCACCCATCGACACCGCCGCCCTCCACGAGCGCGACCTCGCCCTGGCCATCAAGGGTGGGCAGCTGGACCGCCCGGGATACCTTCCCGCCGGGTTCGCGGATCGCACCGACAGCCGCTATGACCACCCTATCCAGGAAGCCCCCCAGTTCCGCCAGCGCCTCCAGATCCAGGACGACATGGGCCCCGAGCAGGTGCGGGACGCCCTCATGGATCATGTGGGCAGCCGCCTCGCAGACGGGGAGCGCCCGGCAGAC
>JAEHJW020007385.1_pt1 | contig 35340 bp, 35 predicted proteins | sample 9271431 | NCBI WGS metagenome assembly JAEHJW02 | reverse complement strand
GATTTATTTGCGTGTGTGTGATTGTTAGTGAAAGCTGTATTCCAATTACTAATTAATGTAGATGTAATTCCATTAATTGTACTTGCGTTAAAACTTAGAGAATCTAATTTAGATTTATTTGCGTGTGTGTGATTGTTAGTGAAAGCTGTATTCCAATTACTAATTAATGTAGATGTAATTCCATTAATTGTACTTGCGTTAAAACTTAGAGAATCTAATTTAGATTTATTTGCGTGTGAATGTGAGAGCGAATAAGCAGTATTCCAGTTTAGCGAATCTATATTTGCCGGGATCGGAATAGAATACCAAGTTCCATTATTATAAAACTGTGTTACTCCGCTTCTAAGTCTCAATACCGAGGTATCGCCAATAGCAAAATTATAGAGACTTGGGACCCCTATACTTCTGTTTGCGGTAGGGCTTAATATTCCGTTCTTATCTTTGAATAAAGATTGAGAATAAACCATTGTCGAAATGAACAACAAAAGAAATAATAGTTTTATCTTCATGCGAACACCTTTAATTCAAAATTAAAATTGCTAAGTATGCCGTCAGCATATTCTACGGCAGCATCTTTAGTCTCAAACAACAAATTGTTATCCGTGTCAAAAGTTATTGTCAAGTAATTAGGCGTAAGGTATAAAGCCACACCCATCGGAACGCTGATTAACGTCTTCGCTGTGTCGAATCCGCCGGGAATACTTAACTTATATTTTCCCGCACTTAAACGGCTCCAAGTCAAAACTCCGACGACAGTATTATTTAATACTGTCCCCGTTGGTGCGTTTGTACTTGTTTGAGAAATCAATGCACTGTACGCGGTGTAAGGAAGATTTATATATTGAGCTATTGTTGCGGTGATCGTTGAAGTAGTAAGATTAATTGTAGCGGTTATTTCATTGCCCGTGTTGGTTGTGTTCTTAGGATTACCAACTATAACCGTATGCTTTCCCGCGAACCAAGTTACCGTATTACTGTTTTTTGTGAACTTCCATTCGTAAACATAAGTATTCGCCTTTGCGTTATCCGTTTCCGTAAAACTAACAACAACTTCATTCCGGGAAATTACCGCAGTATAAGTTTTTACAACTGATCCACCCGCACCACGATAAACAACGTATTCAACAGTATATCCAGTAAAATCAAAATCGCTGCCGTCTGGATTTAATGCTATTAGTTTTAACGTAGCATCATTCGCCGCGCGAAAAACAAAATCAAATTTTTGGGCTATATCGTCATAGATTGTTGACATATCTCACCTAAAACGCTTCAATGGTTACTTCGTAACTTTTAATCGAATTATTGGCTCCATAACCCCTAATAAATACTTTTGTAAAATAAGTATGGTTTAATTTCTCGGTAACGAATGGAGTTGTGCCGGTTACTTTCGTCCATATAGTCGGCGCGGTTGTTCCTACCCCGAAATACAAAGAATCACTCGCGGATGTACCTCGAATAGTGACCTTTGCCCATTCTGAACCGCCGATTGTCAAGGTGTCCCTTGATCTAACCACTGCTGCGCTATCGGTTCTTACGCTATCAGAATAAGTCGTAAAACTTCTCGCCCAGTCCCAGCTATTCCTAACGTCTGCGTAAGTGTTCCCACCGGGGAACTCGGTAATTTTTTGTAAAGAATCCAGTTGTGCCTGGCTTAATGTTACCGAACCACTGATAATTTTTACTCTTAAAAGCTCTAACGTCTTTTCAAAGACTTTATTTATGATCTGTTGCTCGGTCTGGTTCGTAGTGGATTTGTCAGTATTCTGTCCATAGTTTATACCAGCAAAACACACAACCAGCAAAATTAAAAATCCCTTTTTCATGTCAACTCCTTCCGAAAAATGAAAAACCCGGCATCTCTCCTATGAGAAACGCCGGGTCTTCTGACTTGTCGGCTATTACTTTATGATAACTTAATAAATGATTTACTATTTGTTACTGTTAAAAAATCCGTTCCGTACTTAATTATTTACCGTTTTGTACTCGTTTTAACATCTCGTTCCTTCTTGTGCCTTCATCTTTCTCCGCTGCTTTTTTCTGCTCATAATCCAGATACTCTTTGGTGTTCATCAATCGGTCAAGTTCGTTTTCTTTCTTGTCAAGTTCATTGTACAAACCTTGAGTCGGTTGGTCTAAATCTTCCCGTTGCTTTATCTCCTCATTAAGATTTTTGATCTCGTACTTGATTAACAATGCCGGATCGGGGTTAAAAACTCCTTTTCCTTTTCTTTCTTTCTGGAGTTCATTAAACTGTTCTATATATTCCCGTGCTTGCCCCGATGTGATGGAACCATTCTTCAATGTTTCACTAACTAATTTCCTAAAATTAGCTATTTGTTCATTGCTCGACTTTTCCTTATCTGCTCTAAGCATAGTATTTCTAACTTTGCGTAAGGAGGGATCATTAGAGTAAGTATTTGTGAATATTCCCATTGCATCGGCAATCACACCAATTACTACATTTGCGGATTTAGGATCATTCAAAAATTCTTGAACATTTGTGATTGGTAAAGGAACAATTAAATTTTGTAGTTCACCACCAAACGTTAATCTTCCACCACCGAAAGTTTGACCTTTCATAACATCTCTTGCAAGTCCAGCCACTGGTGCAAGTTTACCTTCACCGAAATTAAGAAGAGCATCCCATCCAGTCTGTGAACCAAATTTACCGGAATTAAGTTTGTTTATTTCTCCGGTTGTTGTACTCTTTGATGACAATGTAAGAAGTCTCGATCCTAAAGTTGTTAGTGAGTTCATACCACCCATAAAATGAAATCTTGTGTTGCCAACTTTTATAGAGCCAAAATCTGCGCTTCGTGGATCAGTCTCAACGCTTCCAGGTAACATAGCATTTGCACTTGCCATAACCGCCGCACTTCCACCAATTATTTTTAATAGATTTTTCGCAGCTTCTTTTTTTACAAATGAACTAACGTCTTTATCGGTCAAATGAGCAGTAAGAACATCCCAATGACTTTTTACAAGTCTCGGTGCAAAAATCAAAACATTAAAAGCATTACCCGATTTTTCAAACGCCCCCAAATTACCACGTCCGGTAAGTGAGTTAGCAAGTTTACCCAATCCCAACCCAGTTGTTTCTTCGTGCCCCGCTTTCTTCGCTATTTCTGTGTATAAATCATAAAGATCAGCTCTATTTCTATAGGCAAGCCCAGTAAATGCAGTATCTGCTGCTTTGTGTATTCTGCCTAAGTATGGAATTTTTTCTAATAGTTTGCTGTCCGGGAATGCTTCTTCAATTGTTCCTATTGCTAAACCATCTTTTCTATAGAGATCGTAATTAGGTCTTGATACTATGTCTGCGCTTATTTCCGTAAGCATATTCTTGCCGCCAATGACTTTGGCAATATCTTGAAAAGATTTTAAGGCGTTTCTACCCCAAATAGTTGGATGCGTCCAAAGAACTTTTAGATGTTGGTTGAAAAGTCCACTATTATCTAATGTTGCTTTTGCTGATTTGGTAATACCCGGAATATGTTTTATCCCCCCTAAAATCGTACTGATTGGCTTTGCCTTAAATTCTGCCCATGTTAATTTGTTCGCACTTGCTTTTAGTTCGTCCACATACTCGGCAAAGGCTATTCTTGCACGTCCATATTGGAGTTCTTCTTCTGTTGCCGGCTTTAATGGTTCTCGTCTTATAGAATTATCCATTTTTATTTTTGCTTCAGTTGCAACCTTTGAAAGTCCGGCAATTTGTTTAGCTTCTGCATCGGTAAGATTTTCACCTAAATTCTTCTGGATGTTTTTATACTGTTCTCTAACATCACTCAATTCTTTTTGTAACTTCGCTTTTTCTGCATCCATTGGAGAAACGGCTTTTTCTTTTACCGCATAATCACCTTTTGCAATTTTATCTTTGTACTCTTGTAAAGACTTTTGAATTCTATTTTTTGATTTTGATAAAGACTCTTGCTCTGTAATGCCGTATTCCTTTAGTTTGCTTTTCAACTCATCTTTTAATTTTAGCAATTCTTGACTTTGTAAATTTTTATGCTCCTCAGATTTTATAAGAGTTTTTCCTGCCTCTATATCTTCGATCTTAGATATGGTTTGCATTTGCCGTCTTAAATCCATCACTGAGGCTTGGAGTTCATTTCTGGTTTTCTTTATATTTCTGCCATAACCGGAAATCGCATCTCTTATGTCTCTTGGAGTAATTCCTTCAATAGCGTCCTTTACTTCTTTGTGTATAGCATCAACTATTTGGGAAACATCCGTAATACCTTCTCTAACGTAATTTCTTGTAATCTCTCCAAGTATTTTGATCGCTTCTGTATTCAGCCCGCCGAAAGCACTCCCAATATTATAATTTTTTGCTGTTGTTTTAAGAAGTTGTGCGTATAAGTCTTTTCTTTCAATATGTAGTTGCTCTTTAGTATAAACTCGTTTTTCTTTTCTCGTCTGGAATTCATTTTCTCTCTGAATTTTCTTTACTGCTTTTTCTGCTTGAATCTTTGCAATCTCTTCATCTTTCTCTTTTATTTTTTTCTCAAGGGATTCTATTTTGTTATCATAACTCTTAATTAAAGTTTCATTCCGTTTACCAGAAGGAGATTTTTGCCGGGTTTTTACAATGTCTCTCATTGCCGTTATCGGATCGAGGGGGTCTTTCTTTCCAAGTGCTTGTATAAATTGTCCGGCTGTCGTTGCTTCTTTTGCCAAATGTTCTGATGTAGCAATTTCTTTCATCAACCTTGTATCATTATTGTCTATCGCAAGTTTTTTTAATCCTGTATGAATAAATCCAGGTAACATATTATCGGGTGGTACTTCTTGACCAAATTCAATCCTCTTGGCTCTCTCTAAATCATTTGCAAGAATATCAGCAGCAACTTTTATCTGAGGATCGTTCGGTCTTACTTCGTACTCTGGCAAATCCGCAATATCTTTTACTATACCAGACGCAATGGCTTCAGCTTCTGTGCTTTTCGCAAGTCCACGAACTTTTGTTTCTGTGGATTCACTCGCTTTTTTATTCTCTGAAAATACTTTCTGCAACTCTGGATGATTCTCTTTCATCTGTTCCCAAACATCCTTTAAGTAAGGTTTAACTTTTTCTCCAAACTCCTCTATCATTCTCTTGGAGTAGTCTATGAACGTCCTCGCTCCGTTTTCAAAGTGATAAGCCCCTACGGTTATAAGGTCTTTAAGTAAAGTCGGGTCAATGCCAGCACTCAGTCTCGAACTTTTCTCAATTATATTCTTCTTGGCTTGTTGGTAACTCTCTTGGGAGATGATGCGCTTAGATTCAGGACTTCCTTTAGCCAAACTTTCGGGGGATGCTTTTACTTTGGCTTGTTCTGTTTTTATAGCATGTTCGAGATAGTCTAAATCGGCTCGCTCTTTGTTAGAGAGCATATATCCTTGTTGGTTTTCTTTCTCTACAAGTTTATCACGTTCTTGGGTGAGGCTTTCTAATCTTTTTAGTCTGTCACTTTTTAATGATTCAATATTTTTATTGAGAATCTGTTTTTGTTCTTCTAATATCTTAGTTCTTTCGGGTTCCATCTGGGCGGAAAACTGTTCGGCTTTTGTAGTCTTTTTCTCTTTGCTTATCAGTGAAGTCTGCACACCCTCTTTCGGTGTGCGGGACTTTTCTTCTGTCTTAAATAAATTATCAAAAACATTTCTTACTTGTTTATTTATTTTAATATCTATTTGACTGCCGGTTATCTTCTTATAAATTTCCCCCATCCAGTTTTTGAATTTCTCGAATACTACTTTTAATTTTTCGATAGGCGCGTCTCCATCGGCAAGATATTTTTCAAATCCGCGTGCGAACTTTTCCTCGTGCACTTTTTCCCATTTGCCGCCTTTAACTCCAGCCCAATTCTCAATAGTTTTTAAATCATTTCCTTCCAAATCTTTTCTAAAAATATGCCCCATTTCGTGTATCACAGTTGAGACATCTGGGTTTTCAAGTGCTCTGATAATTGCTCTATTATCTCTTAAAAACTCTATACTACCTTTTTTATCTTGGAATAATGGCTGCCCTTCAAACAAAACGCTTCTTTTCATCGCATCCGTTACAGGAAGGAAGTGAACTTTAGTAGAATTATCTCCAATCTGTTTTTTCCACTCCTTCACAAGTTGTATCCTCTCTTGGGCGGAAAGTTGCTTCCCTACTTCATTGGGATATTTTTGTTCTAACCATGAATCAAAATCTAATCCTTCGGCATTTATTATTGTTTCTCCAACCTTTGCGCCCCATTTCTTAGCGTACTTATCAAGAAAAGAAGGGATCATTTTGTCGTAGAATCCTTTCATCCCTTCGCCGCCAACTTTTAGATCGTCGCCGGTTAATCTACCCGAATCTTTTGTTTGCGAATTCTCTATAATTTCTTTAGCAACATCTTTGCCAACAATATCCTCTAAATCTTTTTCTTTCAGCCCTTCTTTGCTTAAAACAGTTTTGCTCTGATGGTCAACTGCATTTAACCCAAATCCCTTTTCGTCTTTATACCAATTCAATTCTTTTATTTGCTTACTCAAATCATATCTTCCCGCTTGTTGTTCACCTTTAGTAAGTGCAATTCCGTCATACCCTTCCTCTGCTGCCATGCGTAAAACTCGTTTAAGCGCGAATTCGTGCCAATTAGTTTTGAAAGGAGCATCGGGAACTTTATTTTCACTAATAAGTTGATGGTTCTTTATCCATTCGGTCGCATCTTTTTCGGATAATAGATAATCGTTTATTACTTCGTTCGTGTTCTTATCTTTTACGCTCCATCCAGTATCGTGTGTATTTTTGATAATTTCATAATTATCTGCCGTCCGGACATACCCTTCTTTCCTTCCTTTCTCATGCCAATCTGATTGCACTTCATCAACTAATAAAATCTTTCTTCCTTCACTATCAGTAAAGTCTTGTAATCTTACATGAGCAAGTACGTTTGGTTCGTCCCAATGGGAAGATTGAAAATTGCCAAGACTTTTTTTATTCTGTTCATCAAAATAATCTTGCCATTCGGCGAAAAGGTTATGTTGTTCTATATCTGATAATTTTTGGAATTCTTCCTCAGTATAACCTTTTGATTTATAAAAATCCCACTTACTTAAATTCGGTCTTGACTTTTCCGGTAATGTCATCAGAACTTCTCTGTAATTTTTTCCGCCTGGAGTTTTCCATTCAGAGAATTTTGTCGGGTCGCCCTTTGTTATAAATTTAGCTACATCTTTTATTGCGGCTTTTTCGTTTTCGATTGTTGGACTTGCGGTGCCGGCCCAATTCCCCTTTTCATCATATACTCTCCAAAAAGTATTTTTGGTATCATTTGGCAATTTATCCCAACCGAACATCTTTAGGGTCTCGTCAATTATCTCATCCGGTTCTTCTTTCTCGCGTTCAGCCGTCCATCCTTTTGTGTCCGGTAATGGTTTGTTCCCTTTTGGCACCTCCTTAATTTCAACTTGGTTACTTTTCACATAATCTATAAGTTCTTGCTTGGTCACTTTCGGATTTTCTTTTAAATATCCGTCAACATCCATCCATTTTATTTCTTCATCTTTCACGCCGCTGTTCTTCAGCATGGATTTTAATGATTCTGGATTGATATTCTTGTTCGGCGCTTTGTCTGTAATTACTTTCTCAAGTTTACTATACCAAATTGGTGAATAGGGTTTATCTTGATATAAAGCCCCTTCAGAAGGGATGCCTCCTCTTTCTATGCTTGCAATACGAGTCTTGTAATACTCATTTTTAGGTCTGTTATTTGCCTTCGCCCAAGCGGTTGCTCTTGCGTCAAATATTTCTGCTGAAGTGTCTGCTTGGTCTTTAGAAAGTCTAAATTTATTCCGTATTTCGGAAGAAAGGTTTTCTTTGTTGTACAACTCTTTGGAAGGTGCGCCTGCCCCTTTTTCTTTTTTCATATTTGTAATATCGGCAACTTTATATTTCTCCGCAAGGTCGGGGTAATCCGCTAATACGTTTTCTGGGACTTGCTTGCCTTCTGACAAGGCTTTCTCAACAACGTCTCTATGAGTAACTGGCGTATTAAGTCTTTCATCATATCTTTTAACTTCTTCCGGTGTAAGTGTTATTTCTTCTTTTGCCGCTTGTTTCATCTTGCTCGATGCTTCATCGGTAACTCCATATAGAAGATTTTTTAGATTATTAAGCCTCGCTACTTCTTCCGAGCCACTTTTGCGCGTAAAATTTTCTTGCCGATTTTTTCCGGCTAAATTTTCTCTTTCGTTGTCCCACTCTTTAGCCGTCATCTCCCACGGCTCTTTAGAAACAGAAGAAGCCTTCGGCAAAGACTCCTCTACAATCCAACCTCTTTGATATTTACCATTAAGATACCCGCGAACTTTCCCGCCATTTTCTTGTGCAAATTGTTCGGCTTCATATTTCTTGTTGAAATTGCCTAATACATTCGTGCCCTCTGTAGATTTTCCCGAATCTAAATAAATTGCACTTAGATTCTCCGTGGGGATTTCGGGGGATTTCGCGGGGATCATCCCCTTATCTTCCCCCTTTCTCAAATCCTCGCTGTGCAACTTCTCAACTGGTTTCTCAATCTGTTGCTCGTTTACCAATTGTTCTTCCGCAAGTCTTTGTTTTATGTTTTCGCTTGCAATAGTTTTGTTTACTTCTCTAACCGGAAGGTTTAACGCTGTGCTAATTTCTTCGGGGGTCTTGCCTTGCTCTGTAAATTGCTTAATCGCATTTACGTTATTATCAAGTTGTGTCTCTACTGCATTGCTTTCTTGAGTCTCTTTTTTAACAATGTCTTTTCGTAATTCCTCGTTACCGGTGCTTCGTTCTTCTTCCGCGTTCCGTTGAAGATTCTCGCCGCCTTGCTCTTGACTTCCTCCTCGCTCAGATTGGGTTCTCTCTGGTGGATTGATTCCTTGATCGCTTCGTATCTCGCTGGCATTTTTCGCCTCCGCTTTTAATTTTCTATTATACTCTAAAGTTTTTTGGTAAAGTTCGCCGAGCCGTTGTTGCTCGTTTCTATCCCATACATCGTTAATCTTTGAAGTGATTATTTTCTCATCTATCGGCTTACCGGCTTTTATTTGTCGGTTGACATTATTTTCAATAGAATTTACTATACTTCTACTTAGTGGATCGGCGATAGCAATTGTAGGTTTCTCAACATCAAGCCCTAATTGTTGTGTGGCTTCTGGCTTGTTGGATACTGATTGTTGGTTTAATTGTTCCGACACTGAAACGTTTTCTGAAACAATCTTCTTGGGTAATGGAACTTGGTTCTCGTTAAACTTTTCTTTGAAATATTCCTTACCTTTTTCAATTCCTCTCCCACCAAATCCGGCTATACCAAAGAATAAACCGTTCTGCACTAAATCAAGCGCAAGCGCCTTATCCTCTTTCCCTAATCCGTCCAATGCGCCAGAACTGTCTAAAAGTTTTGTGACTTCTTCGCTTGCGAGTGAACCGATACCTACGGGCAAACCAAAAACAAACGGAGTGATTTTATTTGCGACTTGTTCTGCTACATCAGGATTAACACCCATTGATTCACCCAATTTTCTTGCGCTCTGACTTATTACTGGTTGGATTGCGTTAAGAGCCATAACGGGAGGCAAGGCGTTTAATCCAGTTTTTACACCACCGGCAAGTATATTCCCGATTATTCTTAATGGTTTTCCCGAAGAAAAAGACTTTCCAATTTGTTTCTCTCCTTCAGCGATCGGTGTCGCCACTCTTTTTATTGGTTCTGTTGTAAATGATTCTATTGCACCTAAAATTTGTTTTAATTTATTTGCGTTTTCTTGTTGTCCAATATCTTGTTGTTGCTTAAAATGTTCCGCAATAAACCGATTATTATCCGCCTCTCCCTTGTTGTATTCAGCAAGAATTTCCGGCGTTAAGATTTTCGGAATTGTACTAATTGGTCTTTCATAATCTTTTACTGTCGGCATAGGTGCGCTTATGGTTTGTTCTGGCATTAAGAACGCTTCTGTAGAAGGACGATAACCAAGCATTTTAGGAGTTTGTAAAGTGGCTGGTTCTTTCCCCCCGTATTTTTCTTGTGCCGATAATCTTCTCGCTGCAAAAAGTGAATCTATCCCTCTCTCTGTCGTGTCGGTTGGTGCGGAATAAACGGGTTGATTATCGGAAACCTCCGAAACCAGTTTCGCAGTTGACGGGTCAAAAGTCACCAATGGTTTTGCGGTCTTGGGATCGAAGGACATTATTTTATTTCCTCCCATTGCCCGTTAACATATTTTGCTTTGTTACCGTTTCCGTCAACATAAATTTTCCCTTCAACAAATTTATTTTCGGGTGTCGTTTTTTGAGTTTGTTTTATCGCAGAATTTTTTGTCATTGCATTTATTTTGGCATCGACTTTATTTTTATAGGATTGGATTTGGCTCTTTGTATAATTCCGTTCTTTGCCGGTTTCATCGAGGATTCTTGTTCTTATTGGTGTATAGCCAGTCTTATCCGGTTTGAAATTCTCTTTAAGTACACTGTCCAAAGATTCGCTCGTAGATTGTAATTCAACTAGTTTCTCTGTTTGTTTGTCTGCATATTCTTTACTATGTAAATTATAATTAGCCCCTGCATAATCGGGTTTGTCTGGTTTTGTATATTGCGGGCGGTAAGTATGGGGCGCATTTGGATCATTCTCGTCATAACTTTCCATATACTGTTCGCCTTGTTTAATCCCATATCCCGGCATGTCTTTATCTGCTCTAAGATGTTGTATGGTCTTTATGTTTGGCTTTAGTTGCCCAGTAATCTTTTGTCCGGTTGGCTGTCCCGTTCTTGTGCTAAATCCAGCTAACTCAGAACCTTGAGGCAGATTCCTCCATTCCGTTACGTCCGGCTTTAATTGGTCGGCTCTCTGGCGAATATACGCTTGGAGTGTATTCAGAACATTCGGATTTACTGAAGAAATATCCGGGGTTTTCATCAGTTCCATCAAGAAATCTCCTACCACATTCTGCCCTTGGTTGTATTTCTCTACTTGTGGCAAAGGAGTTGTTACTTGTTTACCCAACATGTTAAAATCTGTCTGCGGTTGAATCCCCACCGATTTGTTCAAAAGACTACCCACCACGTCCGGTTGATCGGGGAATAAATTTGGCGAAGTCTGTGTCTCTGTCGGTTGATACTGAGTAGTCGAAGCGTTGGAAATATCTCCAATCTTGCCTTGAAACTGTTTAGCTAAATTCATGGCATTTGTCAAAGCGTCTCGTTGACGTTGTTTCTCTGCCATGTCATTGAAGATATTTACAATGTTATCTAATACTGGTTTACCCGTGCGTAAATAAGCTCTCGCCAATTGTCCAGCCATGTCAAACTCCGTTAAGATTTAATTTTAACTAAAAGGTTTCCAACCCAAAGCACCAGCGCCGCTTGCTACCGATCCCGCCATTCCCAACCCAGCAAATATATCATCTAACCAATTTGGTTGTGCGTCTCTCTGCATATCCATCTGTTCCCAAGAATTTACCGCTTGCTGTTGATCTTGGTTCTTCCTTAATGCGTTCATAATATTCTGCATTAATACGTTCTGGTTCGCCGAAGTGCTCCTAAATTTATTCTGGTTTGCCGTATTCATCAATCCTATGTTCTGACCCATCCTATCTATGCCAAGTTTTTCTAACGCATCGGCAAAAGAATTCCCTACGTTATCTGTTACCTTGTTTATCTGATTGTTATAAACACTTCCTCCGGTTATTCCTTGAGAAGCCAATCTTGAGGCTACGTCTTTCTGCCCCCTCTGAATTGTGTTCGCCGCATTCTTTGTGAGTACATTCTGCTGTGACTGATACAATTTATCCAAGACGCTGTTCATTTGATCGTAACCAAACGGGTCTGAATAATTATTAAACAGATTCTCTGCCATTGGATCAATCGCTCCAAGTTGCATCCAAATATCTTCTCTGCGTGCCATGATGTTTTTCCTTATTACTTCATTTACCAAAATATTTTATGAATCTTTTTCTCTGCGAACTCTCAAACCAGTTCGAAAGATGAACCCATTTGAGCATAGTGTTTAGCCAACTCGATAAGTCTTTCCAGTCCCATTTGTCGGGATCGTCTTGATAGAGAAATCTTTTCTCAATGTTCAATGAATCAGCAACAGATGAAAGTTTCTTATAACATAAACTCCCGCCTATTTTCAACTGTCCGTAAATCCAAACATGAGAAGTTACACTTGACCAATATTGATGTTGATTATAATAACTCGATATTCCAACCTTGCCTGGAGCGTAATTGTATAGCTTAATGTAATTTCTCGTTGTTGCATCCATGATTAGATTTCCACGAGGCATTAAAATAAATCTCGGTCTAATTATTTTTTCACAAACTTGCTCAAAAGTGAACTGTCTGGTTTCAACAAAACTTTCTATCGGCTCACCTAAGTAAAAATCAACATCCTCACAATCTTTGAACTTCGTAATTATCTTTTCGTAGAAATAATTACCGTCTAACTCACCCAATCCCCAACCGCAATCAATGAGGAAATACTTGAATCCAAGTTTCTTCGCAAAAGAATAAGCGTCATACATCAAGGCAACTGTCGCATCTTGCCGCTTCACGTTGTTCGGATAAGTATTATCGTAGAAATACCCTACTTGTAGAAACAAAGAATTGAATCCTTGATCTACAAGACTAAGAATATTCCCTTTTGATAAGTCTTTCGTCCAAACACCTAAGTATTTCATTAATTATTACTCCGTGAAATTTCCACCCAATATGTCCCGTCGAACATTAACGTTAATGTATCGTACGTGCTTAAAGCAAAATCAGCGCCCCCAGCTAATCTTAAATTATCAGAGCCGCTTACATAATTCTTTGCCGTCCACGTGGTAGAACTTCCTACCAAGACTAAAATCTGTCCGGTTGTTCCGTTACTAATCGTTTGTAAATTATATGTCCCTGGCGAACCACCTAAATTCACGTAACTTCTTCCGGTTGCATCTAACGAAACACTTGTTACTGACGTTGCAGTTAGAACTACCGCGTGGCTGAAAGTTTGTTTCCCTGTCCATGTATTCGACGTTTCAACTAGCGGAACATTTCCAGTCGCATTTGGAAAAGCTATTGTTCGATTTCCAGTTAAACCAGCGTTCCACAACGTTAAAGTATAGGCGCTTAGGGGTTCTGTTATTATAAAAGTATTAGCGTAGGCGCTATTGAAGTATGAATTTGAACTTCCGTCTCTGCTTACAATAGTTGATGCTGTGGCTGCACTTGTATAAGAGAGTCCATTTTTTAATGTTTTTGAATTAGCCCCGTTCCACAACGGGATGTAATTATCGCTATTCGTTGCGGGGGCAATCGCATAATTTGTTAAATCGGAAGTAAGAGCCACTGTCCCCGTTGCGTTGGGGAATGCTATTGTTCGATTTCCAGTTAAACCAGCGTTCCACAACGTTAAAGTATAGGCGCTTAGGGGTTCTGTTATTATAAAAGTATTAGCGTACGCATTATTAAAGTAACTTTCTGCACTTGCGTTTCTTGTTACAAAACTTGAAGCCGTTGCAGTAGAAGCCGCATCTATCCAACTATATCCCGCATTATAAAACAATCCCTTGTTATTAGATGCTGGCGCTGAAATAAACCCGGTTGTTCCAACACCGGTTTGATATGGTATTTGGTTAGCCGTTCCACCAGCTAGATTTGTTGCTTTTAATGCGGTCGCTGTATTTGTCACCCAGTTTTCCGAAGCTACAAATCTTTCCGTAGTGTTGTCTATGTATGCAATCTTATGAACTAGTAAATCATAAAGTATTTCACCTTCAGTCAATCCATCACTATAATTTGGAAGCTGCAAATAACTTGAACCAAAATAAACCTTCTTTGCTGTTCCGTTGAAATACCAATCGTTTGTTAATGTATATGCTTTAGAGGTATCAAACGCTATCCCAGAACTCGCCCAACTTAAATTTCCAGAACCGTCATTCTTTAGATAAGTATTCACTCCACCTTGTGAAGAAGGGAAGCTGGTCGTTACATTATTTATTTTTATAATGTTACCAGACACATTGATCGTAAACCCACCAGAGCCAATATTCATACCCGCAGAAGTATTGATCGTGGTGTTTGGTCCATCAAAAGTAAAACCCACAGTTGCCCCACTTTTTGTACCACTTATAATAGGATAACCACTTTCTATACCTGCCTTTATTTTTTCGTTGTTAGAAGAAGTTACATCCATGTATGGCGCAGTAGTGGGATTTACAACAAATTCGCCCCACGCAAATCCATTTGCTACGTAGAAATTGGGTGTATATGCCCATATATATGAAGGTCCTGCTTGTAAAGAACCAACATTTATATTATCTGTATAAAAATCGATACTATTATTACTACCGTTAAATTCGAGTCGCGTCTGTCCAACGGGCGCGGTCCTAATAATTGGTCCCACTAACTCAAAATTTGTTCCGTTATAACTAAAATACTTAGAAGCACTGTTGTAAATCTTAAACTTGTAATCACTTCCGGTATATCCTAACCAAAAACCCTTATTCGTGTCAGCATAAGAAGTCATTCCGCCTCTTACATATCCGCTTGAGCCCATACTGATATTTCCATTTTCAAGATAGATATTGTTTAGTGCGTACATTCCATAACCCGAAAGAGTACCAAATGCCGTACTAGTTATTCCAGAAAGATTTCCAATTCTCATCTTTGTTTTCGCTGCCGCACCCCAAGCCGCCCAAGAATTTACTCCGTTAATCATATCTATAAACGGCGCATTCGAATCATCCGCCGCTAAATAAATACTGGCTTGTCTTGCGGCATTCGTCGTATTGCCAAGTCTTACCGCATAATCCCCCTTATGAAACGAACCGGAATTTATAGTTACAGTAACCGTCTTTCCGCTTACCACAGTTACCGTAGCTTGTCCCGTTCTAACCACCGTCTGTTGATCTGGTTGAAATCTCTGCACCATTATTAAATCATTCACCGTAAACGGACAAAGATTGCTGTTCGTGGGGTCTTCAAAAGTTATATTATTTCCAATCACAGTATCAATCTTCGCCGAAGAAGAAATAAAGAATAACCCGTTTATACCTTGAATCTGGTGAGCCAATAATTCATAAACGTTAAAGTTCCCCCTTATCGTAGCATCATCTATTTCAAGATTCGATCTACCGGCATGTGTAACACCATAATCTAATTTCCATCCGCTTCCAGCCCAACCGCTAACAAACGTAGGAGAACCAATCGCGTAACCGCTATCCGCATAAACATTATCGTTTAGATAAACCGTGCTGTCAAAATCAACTATATTCTTGAATCTCCACTTACCATAAACTGTATAATCTTTCCATTTATTCAGACCAAACCAAATTGTATCATGCGGCGTTACAGTCGAATCCACAAAGAAATAACTCCTCGCCGTTGTGTCCCAAGCAATATAATTCGCGTGTCTGCCTATTCTGAAAAATCTTTCGTTCGTTCCGTTACCAGCCGGGAATACCGGACGTGTAGGAAGTCCTTGAGCCATCAACAAAGAACTAAACAGAAACAATGTGTATAACAGTTTTTTCATTGCATTAACATTGGTTGTCTTATAATCTTAACTACTATTTTACCAATTAAAGTTGTCGCTCCCGCTAACGTCATAGTTAAAGTTTTATTTGAATCAATTTCTATCCATTGCGCTTTTACTGGCATCGCTACTGATGTTACGGAAAAATCCACATCGTCTAACGTCACTAAATCATTCGTCCCGTCGTTAATCTTAAAATCTGTTACTCCCGCATCCACCGTCTTTGTGATTATTGATATTAACTCCATCAAATCGCCGGTTCTTAAATCTGCTATAACTTTACTCGTATCGTTAAAATCAAACGGCTTAATAATCTTTGCATCGTCACCGCCGTAAAACATCCTTTCATTAAAACTGACCACACTTTTAAGATTGTCCGACCTCCCGCCGCCCGCTCCTTTTTTCCTTATCACATCTATCTGTGTTTGTAAACTTTTTGTCGTTTCTTCTTTCTTGAACAAAGTTTGATTAACAGACTTTACTAAATGATCAAGTTCATCTTCTAGCTTTTCCGTAAGAGGCTTATCGCCTCTAAATAAATTCCCCTTGTCTCTCTTAACCATAATCATCTGAACAATCCAGTTTGGAATAATTGCCAGTTTATACCCATAGCCGCGATGGTTGTTCTGTTATCTGCGTTTGCCAGCGTGCAACTAAATTTTATTTGGAAACTCTTACAGTTATGTCCCGGAGCGAATCTTAATGTTTTCGTCACATATACCGGAGGAACTAAAGAACTTGAATAAGTTTTTGCAAACGTTCTGTCGCTGCCGAAGTTCCCACCGTCATAACTAATTTGAGCAGTGATGTCTTTCATACTTGCATACTTGAACCAAAGACTTCCTACGATAAATCTCTCATCAGACTTTACACCTTCGCCCATAAGTGCTATATCAATAGGAACAGAAGTCCACGTTAACGTAGTCGTCGCCGTATGACTTGTATCTGCCGGATTCAGTTTGTAAAGATTCCCGGAAGTATCCATAAAAATTATACTACCATCATAAGAACTCCCGAAATACACAACCGTTGTAAGACTTCTTCTAACCCATCCCTTACCCGGAATGAACGTTAAAAATTTATGATTGGTGGGGAAGAAGAAACTAACCGCACTGCCGTAATTATCTTTCACTCCCATAACATCACTTTTCGTGTAACTCCGGTAATCGTCTCTTATCGAATCCGCGCTTATATTTTGTTGATTGTTTCCTCTTAATAAATGTATATCAAATTGTGAGGGGAAGAATATCGTCCCGTCTATGTTTACTATTCCCAATCTCGAAGTACATCCAATTCCGTTTATTGCTTGACTTGGTATTTGGTTAACTGGGTCATACTGTTGAAATCCGTTATTTCTTAGAATTGTAAAATCCATATTCGAGTTGACTTCAATCCCAACAATATCATTCCCGTCTTTTGTGTCTAAACTTTGATAGTTCTCAGCCGATATAACATCGTATTGACTTGCGCCAGCGCCACTTATCGGTGAATTGAAAATAAAATTCTTCCAAGTGCGATCTACATACGGGTTCAAAAGATAAGTCGCACCACCGGCTACCAATGCCTGATCCCACGAAGAAGCATATTGAGTTGTAGGCGTATATCCCAATGCTTCGGTCATTCTCAATGCTTGGGTTTCAGTTTCTCCAACGTAATCTTCATAACTGACTTCAAAAGAATTTGATTCTACTATTCCCGTCTGATTTGTAAGAATTAAATTCCCCGTTGAATCTAAAGTCCAAGCTTTGCCACTTCCTATTGCTGTCGATTTTGCTACATCAATTTCCTTGATAAGTTTATAGTCTTCAGCTCTATTAAATGTACCCGCACCACCGGCTAACCAAAATCTTATCTTAGTCACTCTTTTGTTCATCGTCGCAAATCGAATTGTAGGTTTTATCAACATTCGGTTTGTCCCACCGACAAATAAAAACATATCGTCTTGCTGATATTCCGAAACAAGGTATTCGTTAAAATCATCCAGTACCGCAGTCATTCTTAACCATACCGCAGAACCAAATGCACTTGGGAATTGCTGTGTTGTAGAACCGGTTAGACTTGCTCTCGATGCAGTGAATGAGAATGTCCCACTATCGGAAATAATATTGTAGGGGTCGAGGATAACCTGATCAATGTCCGTTATCGTATTATTCGGGGGCGAACTACTCTCTACGGTATCTATCTGAAAATATTTCTTCTTATATCCTACTCCAACAGCTAATCGGTTTATAACCGAGCCATACCCAACTCTTAATTCATTCAATACTCTATGAAAAGATAAATCCGCAGATACAATCGAACTTTTTGCAGTATAATAAGCTCCCGATGAACCAAACGGTTCATAATTATCCATTACTATTACACTATCACTAATCGCCCATCCACTAACAGTCAAACTAAAAACACCGCCACCCAGTTCTGCCACAATTGAAGCCCATTGGTTTTTTGTAACGTTATAGATCACCTTTTGGGCAGAAACATAAAAAGAAGGATAAGACGCAAGGGTATATAGATATGTTGAAGCTCCGATAATAGTTGTCACAACCAATCTATTTAACCATCGCCAACCATTTACCCAATGCCCCGTAGCGTCATTGTAGAACGGATACATCCCAACGGCTATGTGAGGATAACCGCCTACGGTTCCTCTCTGGAAATAAAAAGTAACTTCCTTCGTAGTATTATCTAATTGTGAAAATACGTGTGTTGTAAATCCAAGATTGGCTATTAATGTGAATCCTTGCGATGAGAAATCCGGCGCAGTTAAAAACGACGTAGGATTAACCGCACTAACAATGTCGCCTTCTTTTTCCCGCAGTTCAATGTCTTGGCAATCGGAACATTCTTCTTTCTGTGGTGTCCTCTTTGTTGAAATGCCCAAAAAGTTCTTTATCTCAATCTCTTCCCAATCTTTTTGCATCCGGCAACACCTTATTAGGATTTATCTTTTTTCGCGTATTCATTTACAAATTGATTCTCAACTTTTATACTTTCCTTAATTCCCTTCACCGCGTTATCAATTGTTGACGTTAAAGATTCCGGTGGTATCATTTCCAATTCTTCATAAATCTGAACCTTTGCTTTTGCTAATACTAAATCAACGAAAGCATCTCTAATGTCTAGCGTATCGCCTAATCTGTCCGCGCTGTCAACTGTCAACTTAACCGGAAAGCGATTGTAATAAACTTTGAACGTACCCCAATCCGTAACTAAAGTGATTGTCTCGTATCTGTTCAAGAAATACAAACTCTCTCCAAACAAATACCACCACACTTCTTTGTTCTTTTGTGGTATGGCTAAAAGATTTTCAAATTCCAACGGACCGGATTTTATCGCTGTTTGAGGAGTTGATAAAGCGGCTTTCGGTGTATAAGAAATACTTGTAATCTCGTCAATCCGAAGTTTGTTCGTTGCCGCATCTATACTTACTACTGCGCTTGCGGTTAGAAACGGAGTTGTATCAACAAGTAATTCTACTTCATCAGCAGAAGCAGCGCCGTCTTTTATTGTGAAATTTTTCCCGTAATCTTCCCTTTTTGTATCCGGGTCTAACATTTGCGCAACTTCTTGTGTGGCAATGTTTATATAATCAATTAAAGGAAGCGTCTGAACTTTGTCCGGCGCTATTTGGTTTAATAATCCTCTTAAAAAACCTATTGCGCGTTCAACTGTCATTTGTTTGGAAGCATATACTATCGAAGACATAATTACCTCACTTGTTTATTCTTGTTCACTAAATCAGTTAAACCCGCATTCCTCATTTCAAGGATTTGATTATTTACGGCTGAATTAATTGTGTCCGGTGGTTTGGAGTTTATCATTTCATAAATTTTTAGTTTGGTTTTCGCAAGGACTAATCCAATGAACGGGTCTTTAACTTCTAAATAATCCGTTCCGGTTGTGATTTTCTTTGGATAAGCTATGTACCAAAAATCCAACGTCGCCCCGATAGTTAAATCACCGGAATAAAAATTAATATCATTACCGTTTCTTGCCCAGAAGATCGTACCCGTAGTATTCTGTTTTATGTTTTTAAGATTATCAAATTGCTCTTGAGTTACTTCTACGCAAAGTCTCTTGCCTGTAGCTTGTGAGGAATCAACAATTTTAATAATCTTGTTCACCGGGTTCGTTGTAAACCCGCTTAAACTAGCGGTTCCGTAAGTACCGGATACACTCACCGCCAGAGTGGTTTTGATTCCGTAATCAAATATTTTAGAAACACTTAGATACTGCATCACCTCGGATAAAGAAGAGTGCAGAAAATCTATAACAAAGTTGCTTTGCACCTTGTTGGTTCCTACTTGATTAGTTAATACTCTTAGATACCCAAGGGCATCATCTAAAGTCCAATCTTTACTTGTCATGGCTACTCCTTTGCGTCATATCTGTAAAGCTGTTCTGAAATTTCCGCGATTTGTGTATTCCATTGATCTAAAAACGGTGAATCTTCTGTTACTGCCGAATCCATACTCAAAAAACTCCCCGATGTTTTATCTAATGGCTGTCTTATAAAAGTTAATGTTGCTGTCTTTGTCTGAAATGCCGCATTATCCGGCAAGAAATAAATTGTCTTCTCAATCTCTACTACCATGGGAATACTTGAACTTCCTCTTATTTGTGGAGTCCTTCCGCTTTTAACTGTCTGGTAAAGATGAGAAGGCATAAACTCTGCTTGAATTGAATTTACTACAGCTTCCATTAACTGAAAATAATCTAGGTTTGGCGTAGCTATTACATACTTAGAAGCTGATGTCGTAGTAACTTCGCGGTACACAACTAATTCCGGGAAGAACGCGGCAAAAATTTCTTTCGCATGTTTGTAATCTCTTTCGTTTGCTTTTTGCCAAACATCATTTACTAATTTGAACATGGCTTTATTGATGTATGACATCCTCTGCGCCGCCGTCAAAACTATCCCATCGGTATTTCCCGCTACATCAGCACCCGCAGACGTAAAAGCGTCGTTGATTCTTTTAGCTAACTCAATAGAAATTTTTTCAAGACGAACATTGCTAGCCATTACCAAGTCCTCGGTTTTTGAGTATTATATCCCTTATATGCACTGGCATCTTTCACCGTATTAACTTGTTCCATAAAAGAAGTGAAATAGGTGCTATCACCCAATAATTTCCACAAAGCCCAATCTCCAATCGCAGCGTCATAGTCCTCCGGCGTTTCCGGGTCAACGTCTGTAGATAAATCTGTTGTTGGCATTTTCATTAACGCATGAGCTATTAAATCTTCATCTGCTTGTGGTGCGGGGAATAATTTCAGTTTATTTGAGAAGATCGTTGCTTTCACCGGATTCGTAAAAGTATCGTACTGCCCGCCGTTTACTATATCGTTCCAATCATTAGGATAAACGAAGTCTAATGGATATAACCAAGTCGAGGGACAAACAAACCTAGAAATAGAACCGTAGATTTCCCTATCGGAGTCTATCAAACTGTAGTCCGTCTCGCCCGTGGATAAATAAATCGTTTTCTCAACTTCGACTTTAGCCCGAAGAAAAACTTGTTTCTGCCCTTCATTCATTTCGTCGAGGATTTCTTCGCGTAGAAATTTGTTTTCTTCTAATCCTTTACTCTTTGTGAGAACACGATGTATCCTACCGTATATTTTTTGACTTCTGTCGCCGTCCATTATTTCGTCTTATCAAGAATTAAGTTGATTAACTTTGCGCTTGGAATATTTGCCGGAAATTCAAGTTCTAATTCTCTGCCTACCGCTAGCAATTCTGAACGCTCTAGCTTAACCAGTATTTCTTCGGTTGGCTCAATCTCCGACAAGAACTTATTCGCGTCAAACTCTTCGGTTGTCGCTTCTGCCGGTTTAGATATAAAGTCTGGCACTTGAATTGTCTGATCAAGTTCTTGTTTCTTTTCTTCTTTGTAATTCTTAGCGTACTCATCATCTTCCGGTGTTGCTTTCCGGTAGAGATTTGAGCTTGCCTTGAGTCTCGCCTGTGCTAATTCGTCTGGAACTTCGAATGGAATTCCGGGGATGGTGTTAATATCAATATCTTTTTCAATCCCATGGTCGCCTTTCTGTGCCAAGAATTTTGTAATGCCCGGCAATACTTGAACTATGCGCATCTTACATTCCTTATGTTGTTAAAAATCGAGCGGGATTTTCTCCCGCCCATTAATTCACTGCTTAACTATCAAGTCCATGTAGTTGAATAACACCATGTATCAGTTCCGGCAGCGGCAGTCTTTCTGTAAGTTACCTTTGCCTGGATGTCGAATACTTCCGAACCCTTAGGGAAATTGATACACGCGGCTTTAGCAGAAACCGAAAACGCTGTGGAACTATCGTAATCAGCGATCACTTTTTTGTTCCCATCAGCGCCTACGACTAATACATTTTTCAACAGAGCAGCAGTAGCGGCGGCTACGGAGAAATCTTGATTCCAAGCCTTGCCGTCTACCACTTGCGCGTTATTATATCGTGCTGACATTTTATTACCCTTATAATTTATGTGAAACTTTAGGGGAATCTTCTCAGACTCCCCCGTTATTTACTTAGAAACTGGTTACTACATCATCGCCCCAATGAGCAACGACAAATGAACTTGCGTTCTCTTTGAACGCAGCGGTAGCGGCAAATTTCGCGTCACGATCCATAATATCTGCTCTTTCGAAGCCGATAATTAAATCTGCACCTTCCGTTACTTTGGATTTGTAATCCCATGTTTCTTGTTCAAAGGAAAGCGGTTTCGCGTATGCACAAGCAACAGCACTTGCGCCAAATAGAATTGCAAGTTTTTTATTGCCCGTGGATAACGGGTTTGCCATATAGGTAGTATTACCAAAACTAACCGTCTTGGTAGAATCCCAACCCGTATCACCGGATATTTTAGCGTCCGGCATATTCTGGTCAATGTGAATTATCGCATTGAAGAATACCATTCCGTCTAATTGACCATACTCTAAACGGGCTTTTTCCTGTGCGCCCATATAGGCATAGTTCATTGCGGTTCTGAATTCATTGTCTTTTGATAAATCAAATGCACCGGCTTCACTAAGAACTATATCATATAAGAGTTTACCGTTGATTTTTGTTGCCGGTCTAATTTTCAATGCACTTGCCTGACGGACCATGCTCTTAATCATATCCGCGCTCATTCTTTTTGCTGCGGTGTCAGTTAAGGTAGCAAGAGCATTGCTTATGTTTGTCGCGTATGTTGCTGGCGTTGCGCTCCACGTAGGTCTGGTAGTACCAGCTACATAGAAATTAGGATGCAACACGATTGTAGCGCCACCACCGCCTACTGCGGTAGAAGCTGTAAGGTTGTCTGAAAACTTCTCTAACAAAGCAAGGTACGGTTGATAACCGATCAATCTTCGAGCATAATCTTTAAGCTGAGACTGTGCCTTACTCATTAAGAGCTTGGTTAATTTTTTAGGATTTTTCTGAACGCCCATCTTTGAATCTTGTACAATTGTACCAAATCGGTAAATGTGCAAGTAAGCTTCAAGATAGGATAACTTAGATTCCTCTTCATTGTTCAATAATTGTGTGTCGTAAAGAGGTTGGTTTGTTAATGGATTCAAAAGCGGTATATCCATCGAATCCGAACCTTCAGCCATAAAGTCGGTTAAAACTTCAATAGGCTTACCGGTTGGTGTGAGACTTCTGGTTTCGCTTGATCCTAATGCGACTGATTTTGGATAATTGTCTGATCCGGCTCCAATGAAGCCCATAAATCTTGTCCAAAAACTGTCGGAATAGAACGGTGCGTATTTCAAATCCGCATTTAATAAAGTGCGGTGAATTCTTAGATCATCGAACATTCCCATGACGTTTATTCCTTAAAACTTTGTTTGGAAATCTTTTAATTAGATTCCCGCGCCAACAACTCCTCAACTTCTTTCGGTCCAAGTTTTTCGATGTCTTCCGGCGATTTCAAAGTTTTAGGTGTGGATTTTGTCGGTTCTCCACCTTTAGTGATCGAGGCGGTGTTATCAGCGACTTTTTGTTTCTTGCTAAGTTCTTCAAATGCTTCTTTTTTAGCACCCGTCGAAACCTGAGCTTTAAGAACGTCACGAATTACTTTGCCTTTGGCTAAGAAGAATTTATTGAATAACGCTTTCTCGTTGAAAATCGGTACGTTTCCAATGTAAGTGATTACTGTAGGATCGAGATTCTTTCCATCTGTCGTAATGAGTTCTTGAAGCAATGGGTTTTTGAATTTCCCAGACTCGTCTCTTGTAACAGTGAAATCAAACCCGTATTTCTTCGGGTCGTCAATTCCATATTCCTTCAACTCGTTCTGGATGCTCTCAATTTCATTGTTTAGGATGGTTTGATTTATCTCTGATTGATTTTCTTGTATGTAGATCGCTCTATTGAAATCGGTATCAACTTTTGTCTGAATGTCTCGCTTTAGTTCTCGGTAATCCCAATATCTATCGGGGTCACTAGCTTGTAAAGTGGAGAGATATTCTCTTAATTCTTCTGGATCATCTGGTAAATCTTTGAACGTCTGCCGTAATCTGTTAACTACTTCAACATCTTTTAACTTTTGAACTTCTTCTGTGAGTTTTTGTTGCGGGATTTCGTCCGGTATAGCTTTCTTTACCGGCTCTTCTTTGACTTGCCCGATCTTTTGACCGAGTTCGCCAATTTTTCTTTGTGCGTTAATATAGTTCTGAAGCGCTTTAGGTGAAAAAGTCTCGCCCTTAATCGCTTGTAGGATATTTCTATCCTTCTCGTCGGCTTTCGCAATAAATTCATCGGTTATCTGAAGGGGGCTTGTCGTAGGGGTTTTGTCTTCAACCTTATCCTCAACTTTATCCTCTTTCTTTTCCGGTTCCTTTTCGCTTGTTTTCTCTGGTTCAACTTCTTCTTTTTTGGCTTCGATTTTCTCATCGGCTTTTTCCTCGCGGGAGTCCAATGAACCTTTGCCCTCAGATTCTTCGTCAGCCATTTCCAACATAGCGGCTACTTGGTCTGGGCTTGCGTCGTTGATAACTTCTGCTGCTTTATCAACTTTGCCCTCAACTTCATTCTCAATTTCTTGTAATTTCTCTTCGAAATTAGCGTTACTCATTTCTTCTCCTTGCAGCCCCTTTCGGAGTTCTCTGCGGATAATGTTTATTCGGTTGTTTCACTTGCTTGTTCGTTTGTGTCTGTTACACCTAAGAACTTTTCTGCCTCTTCGGAGAATTGTCCAAAGCTGTCAAATACTCTTTGATCCGGCTTATTGTAGTTCGGACCGTCTGAATCAATGGAGAAACTGGCTAAGATTTTACCGTCAACTAACTTTACATTGTTAATGCTCTTATCCTTCGAATCCGTAGATTCTTTTGTCTGTCCATTCATTGCGCTTGAGAGTTTATCTCTCATCATGCTTTTCATTCCGGGGTCAACCATGATCTTTACCTCTTAGAAATCACGTTTAGGAACTGTTATCCATACCTTAAAGGTTGGATTTGCTCTGCCTGTAGTTACGGATGCTATCTTTAGTCTGTAATATTTGCAGTGCATCGCGGTAAGGTCTATCGAGCCAAATGTCTCTGTGGTAGTAGTTGCGGAATCTGCTAAAGACTTTAGGGCTATCATCGACGCGGCAGTTGTGGTGTTATTGCTTCCCACAAGAGTTATTGCAAGTTTCGGTGAGCCAGCCGGTGCGCCCAAAACGTAAGAATATGTCGCCAAATTCACGCCGTCAAAATCTTCCAACGAAAACAGATTGGAGTACGTGGTCGCGTAAGTCCCGCCTAAACTATCGGCAGTACCGGCAAAGTACACTTCCAATGTGCTTTTTGTATTCGTGTTGATTGTTGCATTACTTGTCCATTGTGCGCTTGTCACCGTTACGAACAAGAAAAGTGTTGCGAGGATTGAGAATATTTTTTTCATGGCTTTACTCCTTTTGCTTTAAAATGAAAAACCCCCTACCGATAGCTTTTGCTATCAATAGGGGGCATGTTAATTTGCTTATCCCTTAAAAATTATTTTTCGCTACTCTATGTCAACAATTTAATAAATGGTTATTAAAAAGTTACTGTTAATAATTTACTTCGTGGTTTCTACTAACGAAGTTAAATCCGCTTCTATTTTCTCTTTCAAAACTTTCAACTGCTTTTGCGTAAACTTAACCCCGCCGTTTAACTTGAAGATTATTCTAACAACGTAAAGTAGTCTCGCGCCCAAACTCATTGTACATATCATGTACGCAAGTTCCTTTAGGTTCATGCGGTCTTGCTTTCTTACCAATCTTCTCTGTAGTTTGGTTAGTTTCCCACTCAATGTGTCTTTCCTTAAAACATTTTTATAAAAGTTGAGAATAAATCTTTTGCCATTACCCATTGATAAGAAACTTGTTCAAAGAATTTTACATGTTTGTCTGAAGACAGATTTATCATCCACGTGAACAACATCGTCCCAAAGAACCATGCACCTACCAGCAATCGGACAGCGAACATTGGCGAAATTAATTCTTTGTTCTCGCTTTCTAGGGAATTCATTTCCACTCCTCGCCGTTCCAAGACTTGTTGAAAAGTTCTTTCATAACATAATGAAGCCATAGTTTTTCATAACTGTTGTAGGGAGATTCCAATTCTTCAATCGTCATTTGTCCTTCACAACCTACCATTCCGCCCATTACCTTCATACAAATTGGGTTATAAATAGTAACAACAAATTCAACAAATTCGTGTAATTTTTCTACGGTGAATTTCTTGGCTATCATTTCTTGCAATTGGTTTTGACGGAAAACTTGGAACGCCTTACTCTCGTCTGGTTGTTGATACCAAACAAAATCTTTGATAAAAAATACACCGTCCCCCAATGAGTTGATTATTGGAATTTGATGTATTTGTATCTCCCCCGCTTTCTCGCACATCTTAACGTAGATTTCGTCTTCGTAAAATTTCATTTTGTTTTAACCTCATAAATTATCTTAACTCTTACCAAGTCTGGTGTTATTTTTTTACTGTAAACATGAAGAAGGTTTGGGTACTTATCGCCGACCGGACCGGAAATAAACTCGAAGATTTTACCATGTGAACCAATGTCTGCATAGCCAATAAGTTTCTTCTCTTTTTTCATTTCTTCTCCTCTACCCATTCGGTATCCATCCATTTTGTTTCTTGGACTTCAATACGTTTGGGTAAAACCATATTCCTAACTTTGAACCGTAACTTTATTGGCTGCGCTTTTGTTAAATCATAAACTGCAATCAATTCATCTTCGTTAAGGCGAGTAGATTTTTTTTGCGGGATTTCCCAATAATAAACATTATCAGAGTTCAGCCACTCCGTCAATTTCGCCCAAGTTTCAAAACCCTCTATTTTCGTTACCCAACTATAGCCCCATGTTAAATAGTCGCCACGAGAAGTTGAAACTTGTTGCCAGTTGCGATAAACAACAATGAAGTTGTATTGTTCTTTTGGCTCATTATTTGGCTTATCACCAAAATCAATTTGTGCCGTCGAAACCGTAATGGCTAATAAAAAGAATATCCCTAATAAAGTTTTCATTTTACCCTCAGCTTTTATACTGCTTCCCTTTTGTGTTAAAGTAAAAGTTCGTCCTCTGCATAGGTTGAAAGATCATCTTGCCGAGACATTCCTTTTTGTTGTTTAATGCGTTTGTGAATTGAGCGTCAACTTGTGTAATACTGTCGCAATCAAATTCTTTTGCTCTGTCTTCAACTCTTCTGAATTTGTCTTCCGTCCTTCCACAAACGCTACACTTGTAAGAATATACCGGCATAATTTATCCTCCTAAATATTTTCCTAATTGACTTAGTGAGTAAATTGCATAAGTAATTACACCTAAAACAACAATCGCTATCGCAGCACAGAGTAAATAAAAAACAAATGGGTTTATCTTCTTTACCTTCATTTCTGGAATATCCTCGCCGTAAAGTTCTTTGTTAGCGTCGGGTGAACTCCGTTACAATGGGTTTCGTATATCTGCTTCATGCCTAAGTTCTCAAATATTTTTTTGTAGTTACGAGGGAAACAAATTTTGTTGATGGACTTTTCGTCTTCAATCGTGATGATATACTTGGCGTGTGTTGCCATACTCTGAAATATCCACTCGCTTTCTTTTGGGATGTGTTCTAATACAGCCATCGTGAAGATTAAACCATATCTGCCAAAACCATTCCTTGCAAAATCTTCTATCGTGGAGTTCGTTATCTTCGCTTTTAGGTTCGGGTAGAACTTCTTGCTCTGCTTCACGGCTTCTTTGTTAAGCTCAACTCCAAACAAGTTTGTGCAACCAATAGTTTGTAGGTAAGACAAGTTCCTTCCTATGTTGCAGCCAAGTTCGAGTATCTTCCCGTTTTTCCGTAAAGGGAGTTTCTCCATTAAGTTGGCGAGGAAAATACTTTTCTCTTGTCCCACTGAATACTTTAGCCAAGAATCATTCTCTGCTTTTTGCCAAAACTCTTGTATGCCTTCCGGCTTTCTTTGTTTGCGGAAGACTTTGTATTTTATCCAGCACTTGAGAGCATCTATTTTTGTCATGGTCGCTCCGTTTTGTCGCCCTTCTTTATCGTTATAAGTTGTGCGGGCACTTTCTCTATTCCCGTTGATTTGTATTCTAAGTTTAATTTTTTAAGCAACAAGTCTATAACGCTTTCTTGAGGTCGTCTATAAATACTTCAATCCACGGATTATATAAAACTATATCGCCCAACTTTTTTACAATTAAACTTCGAATTTCTTTTTCTGTATCAAGTTCAATCCGGAGTTTTTTTACTTCTTCTTCCAGCCGTTTAATCCTTTTATCAAACATCTTTTTTCTCCTTCTTCAATTGTTCTTATGACAAGATTAATTTTTTCATCGTTCCCATGCTTGCTTTCCCGCCGTCGAAAGCAACCTCTCCTCTGGCGTTCACGTTCACTTGAATGCCTAGTGCCAGTTTCTTTTCGCTTGCCTCTTTCACAAGGTTTAAGAAATCAACAAACTCGTACTTCTGCGTGTTCGGCAAATTTCCCAACCATCTTTCAAAACCAGAAAGCTCCGTCATTGAACGTCCTTCAGTAGTTCGTCTATGTCCGGGAAAGACTTTAGGTATTCTACTCGCTTAGTAATAACTTCCGAAATTTGTTTCCTTTTTAAGTCTGCCGCGTCTATTTCGTCCGTTAACTGTTTCTGCAAAGTTTCAATTCCTCGCTCTAAGGTAGCATCTACAGTCTTATCCTTTCTTTGTTTTTTCAATTCATCTATTCTTGGCGTAAGTTCTCTCACTCTCCATAAACAATCCTCAATGAACTTCATTCCTTCTTGTATCTCTCTCGCGTCAAGTGCCGCAAGATTGTTCACTAGGTTGTCGTAATATTTCTGGATGGCTTTTGATTTGTAGTTCGGCATTACTTCTTCTCTCCTTCCTTTTTCTGAAACGTGGAGTTAACCAACTCCTTTCTGAAGTTCCTTCTGAATAATTCTCTGAACTTGTTGTACCTTATCCTTATTCGCGGGTAGATGTTTTTCTGTAAGTAGTTACTCAAAATCAGCAACCAAATAGTAAGTCCTAACCAAGTCCAGAAGTCTCTGAAACAAAATTGAAGCACGTCGATCATTGTCTGTAGCCTTTTAGTTTAAGATTCTCTTTGCAAATCCAACTCTTTAACTGTAAACTGCATTAGTCCAACCAAATAATTTTACTTGATGGTTCGTGCGTTAACTGTTTTATCGTTCTGAAAAAATACTTTCCTTTTTCTCTGTCGTAACCCTCGTTAATAATACTTACTTGAAATTTTCTATGCTGTTGTTTTAACTTCTTGCATAGTTCATCGGTTACTCTTAACAAGTAATCGTACTGCGGTTGTGTGTAAGATTTTGTTTTATCGAGGACGGTTATTCTTAGTTCAACAATTTTCTGGAAGTGCTGAGACGTGTACCAACTATTCTTGTGAGTTCTGCCGGAGTTTTGTGTCTCTTGTGACAAATAGATTCTCTCAAATTTCTTTCACAAGATAATTCATTCTTTAAAAAAAGTTACTGTTAATAATTTTGTAGCGCGGGAAAGAGTCGAACCTTCAATTATCGGTTTATGAGACCGACGAGCTACCATTACTCTACCACGCAAACTTTATGCCCTTGTGTAATTCTGTGCTATGTTTCCCAAAGCATCCATCATTCTCTGACCTTTTAGTATCTGCTGAATCTCTAATTGCTTCTTCGTGTTGTCAAGTGCTACTCCTTGGGTCTGGACTTGCTTTTCTTGGTTATCTATCTGCTTGCCTTGGACTTCTGTTTTTCCTTTGTCAAGTTGCAACTGTTGAAACGCTTGCTGTAAAGCCAACATAGCCGTTTGTGCTTGTGCCTCTTTATCTTGTTTCTGCTGATCCATTGTACCCAGAGCTTTTAAGAACTCGTTTCTGTACGGCGTATCAGATGCTTGGATAACTACAGGCAACATCTTTATTGCGGATTGTGGATCAACCTCAATCGCAAACTTCATCAAGTCAACAAGTTTTAAGAATTCCATCTCTCTTGCCGTTGTTCCGTACGGTGTCTCAGAGATCGCTACGTCATATTTGCCGATGGTTATGTCATTCTTTATTCGTTGTATTACCTTCCCGTTCTCTATCGCTACTTCCGGTTCGTTGATTGACAAAAATCCTTCTTCGCCGGGTGCTGGGTTAACGATTCTAAATATTCTTGGCATAGTAAGGAACTTCTGTATATTGGCTACCTCGTTTTGCCCTACTTGTAAAACCGCTTGGTCTAAATTGTCATACAGATGTTGTACCATTTGGATTGATACGTCTTTCTTCGCGATGAACAATTTCGCCGGTTCGTTGCTTCCTTCACCAATTCCCCTTACTGCTTTTGTCGCGCCGGAGATATATTCAATTAACATTTTACTTTCTTCCGCGTCTCTAAAAAGGTCTGATGGTATAGTCGGATATTCTTCCGGTTTCACCGAATTTAACATTCCTTTCTTAACTCGTTTGTATTTGCCTATTTCCTTAGTCGTGTAATCACTTTCAAAACCATCAATAGCGCCTTCTTCTACCAAGTAACCAATCGAGGAAAATCTAACAAGCATTTCAAGCATTGTCGATCTTCGCTTATTGTAATCTGTCTGCGGGTCTAAGAGTTCGTCAATTACACTTTGCGTTTGCGTCATGTCGGCGTGGAAGTCGTAACAGAATACCGGCGTGAACATAAAGTTCCCATTCTGCACGGCGTAAGGCGCGTCGTACACTTTTAAGTTCAATGCCGGTATTACCGTCGAAATCCAAATCTGCTTGACTAACTTCCAAGTCGGTTGACTGGCTTCGGGATATTGTCCCATTGCTTTCTGTACTAACTCTGTGTCCTCGGTGTAATTATCCTTGCTTAAAACACTGTCTGTAATATCAACTTGCTTATTGTTCACCGGGTCATAAGCCATCATCCTTCTCTCTGTTCTTCTTTCGTGAAGCTCCAAAATTTTGAACTTGCCTGTAGTCACATCAAACCAATCTTCTTTTCTGATGTTCTGATTGTACTCGTCCGAAAATCCTCCCGTAACAAATTGCGCCGCGGTGGTGATAAGCGCTCTTAGTGCTGTTGAAATAAATTTCTTTTCTTGTGTCGGTCCGTCCGAAAAGTATTTGTGTCCTCTGTTAACTACTTGCATCAACAACTCGTTGTTGTTTTGACAATATTGATGGGCTATCTGATCTAACGTCATGTCTGGTGTGTATAGCACAAATCGGCTCCTTTTTAACGTGATGTCAGAATACCCCATCTCAAACATTAACTCCATTGGGTTTATTGCGTCAATCGCCAACATGCCTAGTGGATCATCCTCAAAACTCCACGCCGTTCTTAACCAACCCCAACGGGCTATGATTGCGTCTATGAACGCTCTGGTTCTGTGATAATTAAAATTCTGGTTGTAGTTAAGGGTGTCTAACAACTTTGTGATCGTAAGCGCCATGTCAACATCGTCTGGTGTTCTACCGAGGGCTTGTAGGCTCTTTCTGTTCCCGCTTTCAAGCGAACTGAAATGTTTCACTACACCAGACAGCAAGTTATAAGCATTGACCGGTCTTCCGGCAGCTTCTAGTTCTGCCTTCAGGTCTGAATCCCATTGGTTCTTGCTTGCAAGCATATTGTAGTTTGTATTCATCTCATTGAATATCGGCGTGAACGTTCCCTTTAACGTGGTGTAAGCTTGCTGTATGTCGCTTATTTTCTGCTGATCGTTGATGTCTAGCTTTACCATGATTGCCTCGTGCAAAATAAAATAGCCCCAACATCCGATGAGGTGGTTTGCGGTCGCCTCCCGGACGAAGGGGCTGAATTAGTTTTCCCTTAGTTAAAACTTATTTTCTTACGCTCTCATAAACTTATTCTTGCCGGAATCCATCTTTTGTTTTTTCTTCTCGGCAAGTCTTATCTGCCACGCCTTGCGGGTGTCAACTGGCTTCTCTCTTGGTGTATAAAGCGTCATAAATCCCATTTTGAACGCATCGTAATAATGATCTATCTGCCCATCCGCTATATCTTCCGGGTCTTTCGGGTTGGTGATTAATGTCGGCATTGTTTCTAAAAGATGTACGCACCGTTTGTAAATTTTTAATTTAGGTTTAACCTTCATCACTCCGCTTTCGTTTTGCCAATGCAGATAATCTCTTATGGCATCATTACATGCAATTCGGTAGCCTCTATTCTTGTCTGGACTGGTATAGTTTTTCGAAACTTTTATTAAATTAATTTTTGCGCTAATAAAATCCATGGCGGGAAAATTGCTATTATCTACATCAAACTGATCTGGCAGCCATAGGTTTGTATCTGCCTCTATGTCAAATTTCTCAAGTCCTCTTTCTATAAGAAATTTTTTAAGCGTACTTACTTTCTCGCTTCTTACTGATTCTTTATCCGCCCATTCGTCAAATACAACCACGTTGCCGTTATAGTCCCGATACATAAATTCAACGGCGGAAATATTACCATAATCCATCCCTGCTCTTACTAAAAATTGTTTGATCTGCTCATAGTCCAAATATTCACTCGGTTTGATAACGTGAACTTCATCAAAAAATTCACTAAAAAATTGTCCTTCAAATATGTCCCAATTTCCATAAAGATATTTTTGCTGATCCGACTTTGACATCTGTTGAAGTCTCGACAAAACTTCGGGGTCTCTATCAAGTAAGATTTGATTATCATATACTGTTGCGGGAAGAAAGAAAACTCTCTCTGATTTGTAGTCTGCAAATCTGTCTGAATCAATATTTGATTTCTTAACAAAATAATTTCTTACGTCAACGTGAGCTATTCCTCCCGGATTTGTTGCGCAGGCACAAAAAGGAATAAAGTCATTTCTGCTTGCTGCAAGCCTTGACCTTAATTTATAACTAAAATCAAAAGGGATAGTTGTTAGTTCGTCGATGAGGATGAAGTCGTATTCGGCGGAGAGATACTGATCGAAGTCTGATTCTCTTTCGCCATACCCAAACTCCAACACACTCTCGTCGCTGTAAACAAACGTATGTTTTTGTTCGTTATATCTCCCGACTGAAGGCGGTAGGTCGTATTTTATTCTTGAAAGATGTGTCCTCTGGAGTTCTGGGAACGCAGACCTTATAAGCAATCCCCTTAATCTTGGATATTGTAAACAATTTCTGTGCGCTTCCCATCTAAGGCTTTCACTTTTGCCACCCTTGGCTGCGCCACCATAGAGAAAATCTCTAAATCCATTTGTGCCTCGATTAAGTATTGCATCGTGAAAAAGTTTTTGTTTTGCTTGGGGAATATATCGGAATTCTCCGTTTACACGGATGCCGTCAAAACTTAACATAATTATTATCGCAATGATGATTTCTTTCATTTGTTCGTGTACACAACTTCAATTTTGATTCCCTTGCCGTCTTGTCCGGTTAGTTCAGTCCTTTGTGTCGCCTTCCCGAACTTCTGATCGAGCAAATATTTAATTGCATCAGTATTGCCTTTTTTTGCCAACTTCTCTAATTGCGACAAGCAAATTTTCACTGTCTCGTCGGTGATAAGATTCTGTAGTTGTTCTTTAATCTTATTCACCTTTCCTTTCGGTCTGCCGTTTGGATTATTTGTTTGTCCTTTTGGGATACCCATTTTTGTTCTAATTGTTATTTACAGATATTATTTTACTCGAAGATAAAAAAACGGAATAGATTTTATACTGTTAATAAAACGTAGGTGTGTTTTTGGTTGGTCGGTACTTCTGGTTATTTAACTACGGGTTCTTCCACTACTGAATTGATCTGATTTCTTAGAAGAAGCTGTTTCAGTCTCTCTCCGTACTCCTCCGTTAAACGTTTAGCTGACATATATTGCGCTCTCTCCTCGTTAATCTTTTGTCTTATCACATGGCACACCACATTCTCGATCCTTGGCGTAGAAACTCCATAAGCCCTTGCTACTTCGTTTAGCTGTTCACCATCTATAACGCGCAAAACAATCTGCTCATTCCTTTCTTTCTCTTCCCATTTACAGTGCCGCATAATTATAAATCCCTATATATTTTTCGTGCCGTTAAAAATCCGGCTTACTTGGGCTCCGTTCCTCAACTTCACCCTTTCTGCCGGAATCCTTTGGAGGACTATTGGGGTAACTATTGGGTTATCTTTTCATCCGGCTCCTTTGGTTGGTTGACTTAGCTTCTATTATACCTCGCATATTTCTATGGTTGTTGGTTTTTAAGAGTCGCTTTAGTTGTTCTATGAGGTTGTCTAACTGCTTCCAGTTTTTAGATGCTTTAAGCGCAATTAGAGAAAGAACTATTGAACGAATTTCTATTTCTTTTCCCCTTGCCAATTCATCAACTTGTTCTTTTGTGTAACCGTTGGTTGTGCGGGTGTTCCAAATACTATCGTGCATTACTATGGTAGAGATAATACAATTAGCATTGGAACAAATAACTTGAGTTGGGATAACTTCTTTTGCTTTACCTCCACAAAACGGGCAAGGTTTTAGTTCTTCAATGTTGCTCATTTTCTGCCTCTAATCGTTTTTTGCAATTAATAATATGTCTGGTTTTGCGTATTGTCCTTCACTTGCTATTAATTCGGTAGTATGCAAATGGCAATCTCCATAATCATATTTCTTAAATGTTTCTATTGCTAAGTCTCCAGCATCTTGTAGGTTTTTAGCAATAACGAAAAATGTAAATTCTCTGCTGTGGTTGTAAGCAAATCTTAAAATTACTTTGTATAGGTTCATTTCTCCCTCGCTAATTTTTTAGAAAGATATTCCATGAAGCCTTCAAAGGTTGGTTTCTTTTCTAACCACTCTTTCCATTGTTCGGGATAAGGTGGTAGCCAAACCGAATCTCTTTTTAGTTTTTCAAATCTGTATTCAGCGGTGCAGTCCTTCTTATAGGAAGCCCACAAATCAAGAGCCATCTTTGCAAAAAAATCTACGCTTACATAAGTCGTGTCTTTATAAGTCCCGACAACTCTGTAGCTGCCAATTTTAGCATCAGAATATATTATCCCTTGAGTGTCTTCTCTCTTGGGAAAATCTTTGTCCCAGATAAATTTTGTTGTTCTTTCTTGCGCCGAAACCGTTATGGTAAAGAAAAGTATTGCTAAGAATAATTTAGTTTTCATTTTATCTCCTTGATTTTATAAATTCTTAATCCACCTCTAAGCGATTTCTGCCAGTAAAGACTATCAAACATTATCGGCATAGACCCTAAAACATCTTCGTTCCCACTCCAACCGCCCGTAACCAATTTTAACTTTTTTACTTTCTTGCCGGTCAATTCAAAATTCCCGTAATCAGTGTTCCAAAGTTCTTCGAGTAATTCTAAAAAGTCTCTTAGTCTATGCACAACGTCAAAACCGTTAAGCTCTTTCAACTGTTCTTCCGTTGGATATTCATTTCC
>JAEHJW020000184.1_pt1 | contig 35341 bp, 49 predicted proteins | sample 9271431 | NCBI WGS metagenome assembly JAEHJW02 | reverse complement strand
ATGTTGATGGATTATGACGAGCTTTTGATGGGCGCGCCTGAGGTGTGTGGTGTGGGCGGCTGTGGGCGGTTGGCAGTCGTGCGCGGCGCTGATGGGCTGCGATGCCAGAAGTGCAGTGAAGAGGAAGAGGCGCTGCACGCCATGGCATTGGCGCGCGCGGAGCGCATCCATCAGGGGCGCGGAAGCAATCATTGGGTAAATTTTTTTTGGGCGCTTCTTGCCGTGGGTGAATTTTGCGTTCTGTTTTATATGCTGTTGGCGTTTTTGGTATGAAGCAGTTTTAAACTTTCGCGCCATGGCTCAGGGCGATGTTGTTGAAATGGAGGATGTGAAGTGACGGAAAAAAACGGCAAGATTTCGATTGATGAGCAGAATGGTGATGTTGTCACGGCTGTTGGAATCGATAGCATCAACGACGTTGGACGGCTGAAGGATGTTCGTCCTGTGACTGAAACGGTTGGAGCACAGGAATACGCCGTAAAAGTTGACGGCACATTGGGCGAGCATATCCGTGAACTTGCTCCGCAGTGGGAGAAGCCAACCTTTTTTGTGCAAACGCTGAGCGGCTTGGCAGCACTGGCAAAAAACAAGGTTGACGATTTTCCGGAGGATGTTTGCCTGCATGTGTTCGACCATTTGACTGTACGCCTCATCAGCCTTAAGGCTGATGATTTTGGACGCCGTCATTTTTATGCCAGCGCCGTACACCGCGAATGCGCGGAATTTCCATTCAACAAATACATTGCGGCCGAGGATTTTCTCATCCAGTTCCGGCGCTCTTTTCTTTTTAACGATGAAGCCGTCAAGGTGCAGAAAGTTTGCTCGCAGCTTGAAAGCGGAATGACCGTCAACCTGGCCGATGACGGCATAAGCCAGTCGCTTGAGATCAAGACGTCCACCGCCAGCCGTGCGGCAGTCACTTTGCCCGCCGAAGGGATTCCGTTGATTCCCTGGCGTACTTTCCGCGATGCCAATCAGGTCGAATCGAAATTTCTGCTTCGCTTTAAGGGCGACGGTGGATTTCCGCTTGTCGCGCTTTTTGAGATTGACCAGACATGGCAGCTTGACTGCGTGAACTCAATCCGCAAGTGGCTGGAATCGAATGTCAAGGATATTCCGATTGTAGCGTGAGCCGAGTTTCGCGCCATGGCTCAGGGCGAGTGTGGCGCGGAAAGGGTGCGGCAGACTGGGGTTGAGGGATCGGTGAGGTCGTCCTTTTAGGAGACAAAGTCGCGAAGCGATTCGCGGGAGGTAGCCCAAAGACCCATCACCCAACCGGCGGGAGCAGGGTTTCCCGGTCAGCGATGAGCGCCGGTTACCGCACCAAAAAAAATGAAGGGAGGATGTATGAAGTGGATGTGGCGTTTGACGGGGATTTTATTTGAGGCGCTTGCGATGCAAATTTTCATCTATGGCGCAACGGCGATTGCGTTTGTGTTTTGCGTGCGCAGTTATGCGCTATGGGAGTGCCTGGTCTTTGCGCTATGGATTTCACTTCGGGCGCTGATGGCCGGCGTGGGAGTTGGATTGCAGACCGTGCGTGTGGACGGCTCCGACACGAACCACGAGAACGCGGGCTGAACCATGAATCAGGGCGAGCGCAAGCGAATTGAGGATGTGGTGGAGCGCATGCGCTCGATGTGCTCGACCTTGCGCGGACACTGCCCGAAGAGCCAGTGCCATGTGAGCTTGGAGTCGGTTGAAAAATGGGCGCGCGAGATCGAGGCAATCACCGAGCGCGTCAAGCGGGAGGAGGATTAAATGGAGAACCACGCGAGCCTTAACCATCCACTTGTGACGGACCATGATTTATCGGTCGCGACGGAAGTGTTCAACCGTCATGGGGGCCGCGGATTCCTTGGCCGTGATGGGGTGGTTGCAGAGATTTTGCAAGCCGTGTTTGAGGCGCGTGGCGACGCCGAACTCGCCCATCTCCTCGCAGCGCAGTCCCAGTCAGCGCAACAGGACGAAGGAGTGCGATGAAAAAAGGAACACGTCATACAGCAGAAACACGCGAGCGGATGAGCGCGGCTCGCAAGAAGGCGTGGGCCGACCCCGAAGTGCGTCAGCGGATGAGCGCAGCTACCAAGAAGGCGTTGGCTGACCCGGCAGTGCGTCAGCGGATGAGCGCGGCTCACAAGAAGGCGTGGGCCGACCCCGAAGTGCGTCAGCGGATGAGCGCGGCTCGCAAGGGGATGAAATACAAAAAACACATGAAAGATAAATTTTTATGTGACGCTTGCAATGCAGGGAATTGCAACGCATGTGACGGTGGCAGCTGCCGTTGTGTGTGCGCGCTTGAGCTTGATGTGAGGCGGAGATTGGCATAATCCAACCGGCGACGGAGTGGTCGCGGAGGAAGTGATGAGGAAATGGATACCAGGCGCAACGATATTGGCGCTTGCGGTGATGATGCTGCTGGCGTGGCCGGCAGCGGCGCGCGCGAAGGATGCGAAAAGCGCATCCGTTGAGGCTGAGACGCCGGCGCTCAATGTGACCGAGCAGATCGCCCTCCAGGCCGTCGCGCAGGAGTACTCGCAATTGCAGCAGAAGTTCGCCGCGATTCAAGCCGATTTTGCGAAGGCGCACCCCGGCTGGCACATCAACGCGCAAACGATGCGCGTTGAAAAAGACAATCCGCCGACAGTCGAAAACAGCGGCAAGTAAAAATCGGAGGCGCGCGTGAAAGTGTTCAACGATTCACTGCTGTGGCTGCGGCTGATTATTGCCAGCCCGTTTCTTTTTTTATCTGTGTTTTTGCGGTATGGCGGCATTCATTGCTTTCTTGTGGGCGCGTGGTTGTTGGGCAACCTCGAAGATGGCCGCGAGATCATGAAGGGTCGTTGAACGATGGCCCGGCGCGAGCGTCCTGCCGATGGCGGCCTGATATGGCATGAGCTTCTGCACGCCTTTGAATGCCTCGGGTGCCTGGAGTTTGAAGAGATGCGCCGCGCGACGTACAGATCGCCTGAGAGGCTGGCGGAGACAAAGGAGCTGCTGATTTTGGACCATACCGAGTGCTGGGAGTTTGACGACGCGGAGATGGCAAAAAGACAGCGGAAATTCCGCAAGCGCGCCAAGATGGCGCGGTTGCTGGCCGAGAGTGGCCGCGGCTTGGCTGCGCAGCGTGTGAGCTGGAGGGGAAGAGCGTGATGGGAAGCAAAACAAACATTGAGTGGTGCGATTCAACCTGGAACCCGATTGTGGGCTGCTCGCGCGTGAGCGAGGGATGCCGCAATTGCTATGCGGATGCGGACGAGGAACAAATCACGGATGGATTTGATGCGCTGCGATTCGATGACGGTAATTGCGAAGGCGAGTTGGGCACGATTGACTGGGTCATCTGCGGCGGCGAGAGCGGGCACGGTGCGAGGCCTATGCACCCCGAGTGGGCGCGAGACATGCGCCGCCAGTGCGTGGCGGCCGGGGTTCCGTTTTTCTTCAAGCAGTGGGGTGAGTACGCCACACGATAATGGCTCCATTTCCGTCGCTCTCGACGGTCATGTTCGGAGCAGTGGGGAAATGACTATTGCCGCCGACGCGCCGATGCGACGTGTAGGTAAGAGGACCACTTCCTCGCTGCTCGACGGCATGATGTGGAAGCAGTTTCCAAATAGTAAATAGGTTAGTGAATTTCTGATTGGTTGAGAATTTTGGCGCGGAAAGATAGAGGACCGCGTCCTGAGGAGAGTTGAGAGCGATGGCGACTGACAATTTAAAGCCGGCCTATAATACCAGGCTTGGAAATATCACGGCAAAGAGCATCCTCGTGCTTCTGGCCGACGGTGCGAGCGTCGAGGGGATCGTCATCACCGGGATTGCGCGCATTTGCCGCCTGACAGAAATTAATAAGCGGACAGCCTTGCGGGTCATCCAGTGTTTTACTCAGATAGGTTTAGTGAGCCAAACAGTGGGGATGATCAAAGAAAAAGAGTGCGACGCATTCCGAATTAACATGGATATGCTGGGCCTAGATTTATCGCGCGAATTTGCCGAGGCATATAAATGCGCGCAGGGTAAGGTGTGTCGCAGCGACTCATGCGTTAGTGTCGCAGAGACACAAGATGGTGTCGCAGAGACACAGGATGGTGTCGCAGAGACACTACCCCCACACCCCCTTAAAGGTATGTCCCCTTTTCTTTCCCTTTCTTCTCCTCCCCCCCAACCCCCCACGGCTGACGCCGCGGGGGAGTTGTGGCCTGCCGATGTGGCGGTGCTGGTTGAGCGATTGTGCAAAGGCTGCGGCTTTACGGCCAACCGCCGACTGATGAAAACGCTCGGTGAGGTGATTTCTGTGGAATTGGAATCGGACATTGAGCCGTTCGAGGTTGTGAAGGCCTTGCAGAGATCGTGGGCGTGCTATCAGCAAAATGCAAAGTTCTTGCGATTTCAATGGGGCGCGGGAAAATTTTACGGCGAGGGGTACTGGCGGAATTCGTCAAGCTGGCCGTGGGATAACCAGGCGATTGAGCGGGAGCGCGAGCGCAGCGCGTGCAGTGTGGGCACTCAGCGTACACACCCGAAGCAATTTGGAAAGGAGTTTTACCGATGAGGAAATGGATGATTGTAGGGACGATGCTGGCGGTCGCGCTGGATGTTCCGGAGCCGGTGGACGCTTTGAACACGGAGCGCATTGAGCGCAAAATTGCAATGGAGCAGGAGTCGCATCCGGTTGTTTACTGGACCCGGCGCGATGAAAGTATGCCGGCGCGGCAGGCAAATGTATCGGAGAAAAAATCGCATGTGGAGCGGATGATGAAGCTTGCAGCCAGGAGGAGTGCGTGATGGGGCGCCGGCGCGTAGACGAGGAGATGCAACTGTTTAATGACACGGTCGGCCGTCGAATTATGCTTTTGCGCAAGATGCGGAGGATGAGTGCCGTAGATTTGGCGGCTGCGGTCGGGATCAAGAGTTCGAGATTGTATTGGTATGAATCAGGGCGAACGAGTTGTCCGGCCCTTATTTTATCGAAAATCGCAAAACATCTACATGTCCCGGTTACTTATTTGATGGTTGAAACCTACGCCAAAAATGAGTGATTTTGATAGTTGTGGTTTCAAGTTGCAAATCAAGCAAAAAAGATTACTATTGAGCGCGTGCGGTAAAACCGTGCGATGAAGAAGCAAATCGAAGAGCTGACCGCAAAACCCAAAAGCGGCCGGATGATTAAAAATGTTAAGCCCGCAATGGGTTTGACGGCTGCCAAGCCCCGATAGGCCTGGATAAATGGGTGGCCAAAAGCCTTTGTGCGCCCTGAACTAAATGAAATCAAAAAAAGGGAGGCGTCAATGTGCAAGCCGCGGCGCGTCAGGAATGTAACAACAGGCTATTGGCTGAAGCCGGCGCAGGCGCAGCGCGCGATAGAGGAATGCGCGGCTGCCTGGGTTGAAGAGGGAGTCAGCATGCGAAGCGTGACGCTGGCTGAGGCGATTGCCCTCCGTAATGCGCAAGCGGCGCGGCGCGAGCCGGTTGCGATGGCGGAATTGCCGGGCGTGCGGTATGAACCAACAATGAAAGGGCTTGAAGGTTTCCGCTTGGAATGCAAGTTGATGCGGGATGCGAATCGTTTTGCGGCGAGCATGGCGCAGGCCGCAGCGTGAGTACAAATCAAAACCACCGGGAGATTGTATAAGCGATGCCAATGTGGCTTGACGTGCTGACGCGAATTTTATCGGGTGGTGGAGCGGTGGCGGCCATTGCGCTTGCCTGGGCGGTGATCAAGCGGTTGAACCGGGATGAGAGTTTGCGCGGGGATTATCCACCCCATCGTCACATCAATGGAAAGATCATTTACCCGCACGAATACGAGCCCGCAGTGGTTGATACATTGCAGGTTTGATGGATGGTGATGGGCGGCACGGACATGTTGGGCGTTTATTGGAAGGGAAGGGAAGAGAGATGAAGAACTGGAAAACCACGTTGATTGGAGTACTGGCAATCATCAGCACGCTGGCAGGAGCGGCGACCGCCATTTTGAACGGCCATCACATTGACGGTGCCTTCCTCACGTCGACGCTGACTGGCATTATGACGGGCGTTGGCCTCATCAAGGCGGCCGACGCCAAGGCGCAGCAGTGAGTATTTTCAGCGACCCGATTTCAGGGACGCTTGGCGTCATTCTCGGGCACATTCTGCAGTCGCGCATCTGGCGAATGATGCGCCTGGGATATGCGATGGGCCTCGCGGCCACGATTGCGTTTTTGATTGTAGGGGGCGGAACGCTTGCGGCCGGGGTGCACGTACCGATTGCCATCGGAAGCGGAATGGTGAGTGCGGGAATTGCGATGATTGCGACCTACGCAAAGAGCCCCGACGCAAAAGACCTGCCGATTGCATTGCCGCAAACGGTTCTGGATGAGGAAAAGGCAATACCAACATCAAAGGTGGAGGCAAAGTGATGAAGAAGATGATTTTTGCGGTTTTGTTGGGATTTGTATTTCATGCCCTCGGGCAAAGCGTAACACCGACGCAACCGACTGCGCCCCTGGCGAACTTCTACGCGGCCGGCGTGAGCTATAACCAGGCTGGCGCGCCGCCTGTGGGTGGAACGGCTTTCTGGGCCCATTTGCTGAACGGCTCGGCCCAATCCACGACGAAAACCTACACATTTACGGTTGTGGATGCGCTGGCGAATGGCACAAAGCCGTTCACGATGAATACGAATATCGGAACGGGGATTGCGCAGCAGGTGACGGCTGTCAATGGCGTCCCGATTTATGTTCCGACGACTGCCGGAATCAGTTGGTCGGGCTCGAACACGGGTTGGCAATGGTCAACCGGAGTTGCGGCGGCGATTCATCTCAAGGGAAATTGGTATGCATACCCAGCAGCCCGGGTGGCAAAGTCATCTGTCTCGAACGGAACCGGTTATCAGCCTATTTTGACGGTGATGATTGGCCGCGGCCAGTAAAGAATCAATCAATTTGTGTTCTGGGGTTGATTGCGTTGCTCCGGAAGCCGCGCGGGACGGACTGGGTGCGGTTTGTCTCGCGCGTAGCGATTCATGACGGGAAACTTGAAGCAATATGAATAACCAGCAGGGGGATGATGAGCCGCTGTGTGAGTTGGCGGCCATGCAATTTGCCGGTGGAATGACGATAGAGCAGTTGGCGCGCCTTTGGGAGCGTGATGGCGACTGGGTTGAAAAGGCAATCCGTCGGACGCTGTTGGCGCAGATACCGCGTTGGGCTGGTGGCATGAAGGCTGCGCGGAGTGTAACGCGGGCCGATCGCAGTGGTGAGAGCGAACTTGTGAGGAGGATGCAGGGGGTTTTGGAATTATGACACCGAAGCTGGCGATTTTCTATGGAGGCATGATTACCCATGGAAATGCCACGCGCGCGGCCATTGAAGCGGGCAGCCCAGTGAAGAGTGCCCATGTGGCCGGGGCACGAATGCTGAAAAACAAAGAAGTGAAGGCGGCGATTGAAGAATGGCGCAAGCGGCAAACATTGAAGCTTGAAATTACAGCCGAAAAGGTTCTTCAGGAACTGGCCAAGCTGGCGTACTTTGACCCCGGAAAATTGTATTACCCGGACGGGAGTCGCATACCGGTCCATCTGCTGGACGATCATACGCGCGCCGCGGTAGCGGCGATTGAAGATGAGGAGCGCGAGCTGGTTGGCGATGGTGAAAAAGGGAAAGTGATTGAACGCAGGCAGAAGGTGCGCATGGCAGAGAAGGGCGCGAATTTGGAGCGCCTGTGCAAACATTTGAAACTGTTCGGCGATCAGAGTTTTGGGGCAACTGTGGAAACCGGCGCAAATGGACTTGGGCCCGACTCCACAATCAAGATTCAGCTTGTCAGGCCGGCGTGATCATTGAAATCCCTGAAAAGGCAGCGTTTTTATTTGAGCCGGCGCGATTCAAGGTCATGTGGGGCGGCCGCGGTGGCATCAAGAGTTGGAGCTTTGCGCGTGCATTGCTTACGCTGACGCGCGCACGCAAACTGAGAATCGGTTGCGCGCGCGAGACGATGAAGTCGATAGAAGACAGCGTTCATCAACTGTTGCAGGACCAGATAGCAGCCATGGGGATGGGGGATTTCTTCCTGGCGCAGAAAAAGACCATCCGGGGAATGAATGGGAGCACTTTCAGCTACCACGGTCTGCGCGACCGTAGCGTGCATAACATTAAATCGCTCGAAGCAGTCGACATCTTATGGATTGAAGAAGCGCAAAACGTGTCGCGACGGTCGTGGAACACTGTCATCCCGACAATCCGCAAGCCGGGTTCGGAAATATGGCTGTGTTTTAACCCGGAGCTTGAGAGTGATGAAACTTACCAACGGTTTGTTGTGAATCCACCAAGCAATTGCGTGGTGGTAAAGACGAGTTACCGCGACAACCCTTTCCTCTCGGAGGAATTGAAGGCTGACATGGCAGACCTGAAGGCGCGCGATCCGCAGGAATTTGAACACGTTTACGAGGGTGTATGCAGACCCGCAGTGACGGGCGCGGTTTACAGGGAACAGTTGATTGCGGCGGAGAAAGAAGGCAGGATTACACGGGTCCCTTACGATGCATCCAGGCCAGTGGACACTTTTTGGGACTTGGGATTCGGGGATAACGTTTCTATTTGGTTCGCTCAATCCATCGGCTTTGAATTCCGTCTGATTGATTTTGTGAGCGACCACCTGAAGGACGTTGGCTATTACCTCAAGGAACTGGCCAAGCGGCCTTATACCTACGGGACTGCATTTTTGCCGCATGATGCGCGGGCAAAGACGCTGGCCGCCGGAGGCCGGAGCGTGCAGCAGTTGGTGGAAGCGGGTGGCTATAAGGTGCGGATTGTACCGAGTCTTAGCCTCGTGGATGGACTGGCTGCCGTGCGGACTATTTTTAATCGGTGCTGGTTTGACGCGGACAAATGCGCGGAAGGCATCCAGGCATTGAAGCATTATCGCTATGAGACGGACGAAGCGATGAGCGATGCCAGGCACCCGGTTTTCAAGAAGGAGCCAACGCACGATTGGGCGAGTCATCCGGCGGACGCGTTTCGCTATTTTGCGGTAACAATCCGCGAGCCGGAGCGGGAGCGCCAGGTGGCAGCACAGCCACCCCAAACCTATGGAGTCTGGAGCTAACGCGATGGCAAAGATGAAAACAGCTGAGCGGAATAACCTGCCAGCGAATGAATTTGGGTTGCCAGGGCAGCGCAAATATCCGATGCCTGACGAGACGCATGCGGCCAATGCGAAGGCGCGGGCGAGTGAGATGGTGGGCAAAGGCAAGTTGTCGCCGGCGGCTGCGGCCCGCATCCGCGCCAAGGCGAACCGTATTTTGGGTGAATAGCCGGGCGCCCGATAGGCGAATTTGGAGAGGATGGGAGTGAATATGGCAAAGCCGATGAACATGGCGCAGGTGATGGACTTGAATGCGAAGGGGCGTGAACGCCCCAAGCATTTTGAGTTGGAAGAGATCCGCATTCGGCCCGAGCGCGACCGGGACGGTCGCCCAGTCAAGAATGGTGGCCATGTGGTGCATACGTTAATGCGCGAGAAGGGCGACGAGTATGGAGCGCGCCGCGAAGCTGAAAAACCCTTTGGCGCTGGCGAGCATGAAAAGATGCTGGCCCATGTGGCGAATGAACTCAAGTTGCCCGAGCCAAAGGATGGCGAGGGGGATGAAGACGAGAAGGGCTCCGAAGGGGCGGCGTACTGATGGCCTGGAGTGCACCGATGGTCCATGCGTTGCTTTTGCGGACGCCCGCACCGCCCGCGGCCAAAACGCTGCGCGTCGCGCAGGCCAACCAGCCGGCGAGAAGCCCATCACCACGTGGGGTGAGCGCCGAAACAGCCAGTGGCTACAAGAGGGTTTGATGCCGGAACCAACCGAACGGCGCAAGATTGAGAATCAGCTTTTGGCGATGGGGCTGCCTGATCTGAATGATGCGGCTCTCGTGCAGGTGATGGCCGACATTGTGAATGGCTACCCGCTGCCCCGCGAGCGGGTGGAGTTTTTTTGCGACCTTTTGAACCAGTGCGAGGGGACGGCGCGAACGGAGATGTATAACGCGATGCGCCCGAAACTTTCATTTCCGGTACCGTCGCTTTTTGATTGCGAGTCACTGATCGCGCAAAAAGCCGAGCGCTTGATCAGGCCTGGATTCAAAACGCCGGGAACCCGAAATGTTGAGACCGCTGAACCAAAAGTGGACGCGTGTAGATTCATCTCGCGTCAGGTCCATGTGGCGTGCCAGAGGTGCAACCGGGTTGCGAGTTTTGAGGGGCTGACGACGGCAGATGCCGTGATGGCCTCAAAGCAGTCTGGATGGGGCACCGTGCGGACCGGAGGAATCCTTGATGGCGAACGCAAGATGTTGTGCCCGGTATGCAGGCTTGACACCATGAAGCCGATGATTTTTGGCGTATCTGCGCTGAAGGAGGATGCGACGCGGAATGCCTGAAGAGACAAAAAATACGGAGGCCGAGACATCCGAAGAGGCGCTGCTGCGCGAGCTGCGCGAGGACTTCTCCTATGTGAAATCCTACTGGGCTTCAAATTATGAAGAGGCGCAGAAGGATATGAATTGCGTGCTCTGCATACCGCCGGAGGACTTCAAGCGCGACCGCGTGGGCAGACCGTGCCTCTGGCCCGATGAAATATCGCAATATGTGAACCAGACGAACAACAACCTGCGGCAGACGAAAAGGGCGATCAAAGTATCATCGCGCAGTGAAGATGCGCGGGATGAGGATGCGGAGCACCGCCAGGCATACATTCAAGGCATCGAATATGCATCAAAGGCGCAGTCGATTTACGCCACCGCCTTTGAGAGCTGTGTGGAATGCGGATTTGGGTATTGGCGCGTGCATCTTGTAGTCACCGGTCCGAATGGCGAGCAGGAGCCGCGCATCCGTCGCATTCCAAACTGGGCAACAGTTTATCCAGATCCAGATGCGCGCGAGGCTGATTTCAGCGACGCCAACGTTTATTTTGTCACCGACAAAATGCGGCAATCGGTCTTTGCTCGTCGCTATCCAAATGCCAGGAAGCGCAGTTTTAATGGAGCCGATATTGAGTTGTCCAATGGCTGGTTGGATGGCGACAATATCACAGTTGCGGAGTGGTGGAAGCGGGAAGCAACCACCGATGAGCAAGGGCTGACGCATCATGTTGTCACCCAGCGGATAACCAACGGGCTCGAAATTCTGGAAACAAACCAGTGGATTGGCTCCTGGATTCCCATCATCGGTTGTTTTGGACTGGAGAAGTACCACGGGGCCGGGGGCGCGTCGAAGCGCGTCTTTTTGTCGCTTGTGCGCCGCGCGCGCGATGCACAGCAGATGCTGGCTTATATTGCCTCGCAGGAGGCCGAAGAGTTTGGAATGGCACCGCGCGCGCCGTTGCAGGGTTATAAAGGGCAGTTTGATTCAGTGCAGCATGCTGCATTGAATAAAAAGGCAATGGCCTATGTCGAATTCAAAATGCCTGACAACTGGGAGCCGCAATGGGGTCCGCCACCGCTCCCGACGCGGCCGCAGTTTGTGCCGAACGCACAGGCTTATGAAATTGGTTTCGAGCGCTGGCGACTTTCAATTCAAGCGTGCATGGGGTTGATGCCGCTGCCGACCGCGGCGCAACGGCAAAATGAAAAATCGGGGATAGCGCTTTCCAAAATTCAAAGTCAGGAATCAATTGGTTCTTTCCATTTTACGGATAATTTTGTTCGCGCTCTGACAAATACAGGCATCCAGATTAATGAGCTGATCACGAAATTAGCGAAGCTGGATTCACTGCCTCGCCGGGTCATGGGGATCGACCAAAAGGGTCAAGAGAAGATGATTCCCGTCGCGCCGCGCATTGTACCTTCGCAGGAGCAGAGTGGGATCCTAGGGGTTATTGGTCCCGGCACCGCCGGCGCACCCCAGTCAGCCGACTCGCAGCATCTGCAAGAGGCGGATCAATTTTTCGCCCATCGGGGCGAGTTTGAGGTTGCAATTGCGGATGGACCGAGTGACCGTTCGCAGCGCGACGAGGTTTCTGAATTTGTAGACACCCTGCTCAGTACTTTACCAACGATGGGTTTGTCACCCATGCTCGTGCAGGAGATCGTGGCGATTGCCATCCGACTGAAGAATATTGGCAGCTATGGCGATGAGATCGCCGATTTGCTTGCACCCCCGCAGGGGCAACAAATGCCCGCACAAGCCAGGGCAATTGTGGCGCAGGCGCAGAGCCAATTGCAGGCGGCCATGGCCGAGATACAGCAACTGAAGCTGGAAAAGGCCGGACGCGTTATTGAGACGCAGGGCAAGATGTCCCTTGCCGACAAACAGCAGGAGACGCAGGTTCTTATCGCGGAGATAACCACCCGGGCTCAAAACCTGAGCGAGCGCATGGCGGCGTGGGAGGACATGATGAAACAGTGGCATGCGCAGGCGCATGAAGTTGCGATGCAGATGCAGGCTCAGCGCGCTCAGCCAGCGCAGCCACCTATGCCAGCGGGTGCAGCGGCTCCAATGCAGGCACCCCAGACTGCTGGCACGGGTATCATTTAAAAGTTTTTAAGTCATCGCCACCCCGGCGTAAGGGGAAACCACGCTGGCCCGGCGCAAGGGCAAAAGGATAACAAGATGGCAGAAGAGACGGTAGAAGCCGCTTCGTCGGCGGTGCAATTGGATGCTGTTCCCCCTCAGTATGATGGGTGGAATGAGGATGGGGAACCGATTGTTCGTGAAAAAAAACCAGCAGAACAGCCGAAAAGCGCGGAAGCGGCATCCGCGGAAACGACCGATGATGAGGCCGGCTCGGCGGCACAAGGCAAGCAGGAACATGGCAGGCGACGCCCCGATGTTGAGGAACGATTCCGGAAGTTGACGGGCGAGCGTGATCAGATCAAAGCGGAACGGGATGCTCTACAGCGCCAACTGGAAGAAGCGCGGAAAACGAAAGAGCCGAAAGAGACGCAAAGCGGGGAATCGTCGCCCGCGCGGCAGATTGAACCGGAATACACGCGCCCCATGCCGAAGGCGAACGATATTGGTCCAGACGGCAAGCCAAAATATTCATCTTACGAGAAATGGATTGAGGATTTGTCGGGTTGGCATGTGGAGCAGCGAGCAGCTGCGCTCGAGCGCGAAGGCGCACTGCAACGGATGCGGGACAAAGTGCAAGCCGACTTGACGGCGGCGCGCGAGCGGTATTCGGATTACGATGCGGTTGCGCGACCACTGCAAGTGGAGCTGATGAAGCCCGATATTTCCACGTCGGTATCGTCCGTTTTGAATGAAAGCCCGGTGCTCGCGGATTTGCTGTATACACTGGGCGGGACAGAGGCAACGAGGAATGATTTTCTCGATGCCTGCCGTCATAATCCCAGCAAAGCCCTGCGCGTTGCGCTGCTGGCTGAGCAGGAGATTGTGCGCGAGCTGGCGAAATCGCAGCCAGCCACGAAGACGGCCCCGGCAAGCCATGATCCTGTGGAGACAATGAAACCCCGCGCGCCCAAACCCCCCACAGAAATTGGGGGCAGAGGGGCATCCGGCGAGGATGCCCTGGTTGAGGCGGCGAAAAGCGGCGACTATCGTGTATTTGAACAGGAGCAGCGCCGCCGCGTCCTGGCCTCGCGTAGATAAGGCCGAGGAGAAATTGAGTGGCAAACAATTTTGCATACGCAAGTAACTGGGTCTCGATGAAGGTTCTGTGGTTTTTGAAGAATTCACTCGAAATCGCATCAATGTTCACGAGCGAGTGGGAGTCTGAATTCGGCAAGACCTTCGCCGTGGGCTCAACGGTCCAAATCAAGCAGCCTCAATCGTGGAACGTGACAAGCGGCCTGACCTACCAGGAGCAAGGGATGGCGCCGCTGACGACCACGATCAACCTGGATCAGATCAAGGGTATCCACTTTGGCTGGGATAGCCTTGAAAAAGCGCTCAAGATGGAAAGGTCGGAGCGCGAGATTGAAGAGATGTATCTGAACCCCGCCGGCCTTCAGCTGGCTCAGCAGGTCGACTCCGACGCCGCGGCATGGGCTGCGCAATGGACGAACAACGTTGTGGGGACGCTGGGAACCGATTCCACGACGATCGACTTTGCGCTTGCGGCGGAACAGGTCCTCTTTACCCTGGCCTGCCCGCAGGAGGGGACGAAGCATTTGTGCCTGAGCCCGTCGCTCAACCGTAGCTACGTCAAGAACAATGTTTCCCTCTTCAACCCCGCGCCTGAGATCAGCAAAATGTATCGCCAGGGCGTCATTGGCACTGCAGCCGGGTGGGAGTGGTACCGCTCGAACTCGCTTGTTTCGCATACCTGCGGAACAGCCCCAACGGGTGGCGTGACGGTGAATGGCGCCGGTCAATCCGGTGCGACGCTGATTGTGACGGGAACAAACGGGCAGACCATCAACCCCGGCGACAAGTTCAGCATTGCGGCGGTGAATGCCGTGAATCCCAGAACACGGGTGAAGTCGTCGCTTGGGCTGAAAAATTTTGTCTATACAGGAGCCGCCCCGTTTGTTTTGACCGGTGGCGCCGACTCGATTCCCATTTCACCGGCGATTTTTGGGCCGGGCGCGCAGGGGCCGAGCCAGTACCAAAACGTGGATGCGCTGCCGGCCAATGGCGCGGCACTCACATTCTTCCCCGGCACGACAACCCCCTCGGGACTCACCGGAACGGTTTCACTGGGGCTTTCGAAGTACGCATTTGCCAAGGCGTTTGCGAAGCTTGAGAACCCGACGGCCGTTGAGAAGTCCGAGCGCGCAACCGACCCGGAAACGGGCGCGAGTATTTCTTTTGTGCGGGCGTGGGATCAATTCAACCGCAAGATGACCAACCGCTACGACATGTGCTACGGATTTGGCAACCTGTACCCCGATGCCGGCGCCGTGGCGATTGTTGGAGCGTAATCCGGAACCTTGAACCTGGAACTGCGGCGCCCCCATGCGGAATCGGCGCAGTTCCTCTTACCCAATCACCCAAAGGAGAAAAATCAGTCATGAAGAGGATTTTGCAACATGTTTCAATCTTCCTGGGGTTGGTTCTGGCGGTTCCAGCATTTGCACAGACCAATCTCACGCAAACGACCCTTGCGAGCGCTATCACTTCGCCGGGCGCAACGAGCATTGTGCTTGCCTCGACCACTGGCGTCAGTGTTTATACGCCGCCCGGCGGAAATGTCGCCGGGTTGTCAACGCAAACGGAATTGTTTGTTGATTCAGAGGCCATGCTTGTGACGGCGGTCAACGGGAAAGTGGTGAACGTCATCCGTGGGGCCAATTCAACCGCAGCTACGACCCACGTCAGCGGGTCGGTGGTGTGGGTTGCGCCGCCCTATCAGATGTACACATCACAGCCTTCCGGGGCGTGCACGGCGGCCAATACTGTCAACCCATACATCAACGTGTTGACCGGGCAGCTATGGTTTTGTGACAGCGTGTCGGGGAACTGGCAGAATGTGTTTTCAACAGGAACCATCACGCCAGTGGCTACCAGCGCCAGCATCGGCACAAGCGCACAAACTTTTACCGTTGCTGGACTCTTGAGTGGTGAACCGGTGACTGTTGTCAGCCAGCCGGCACCGACATCGCTATGCCCGTTGGTGGCGGCCAGGGTGACGGCAGCCAACACTGTCTCGTTGTATTTTGCCACTTTAACGGCTGCCGCGTGCACGCCGGCCTCGGGGACGTATTTTCTGTTGGCGCCGCGCCTCAACATCCCCTAAAGGGAAGCGACCATTCAGGGAACTGTTTTATCGGGGCGCTCGCGCGCCCCCATTTCGATGGAGGATTTTGAAGATGCCGTTGACGATTGATGAAGAGAAGTTGAGCAAGATGCAGACGCTTGACATGAGCCTGCCGCAGGGTTCACCCCATGGAATCCCTGTGAAGGCGATTCCGCACCTGGAATATCCGCGTTGCGTGTACAAACATCCAGTCGAGACATTCCGCGAGGTTATTCACCGCAATGTGAACCATGAAGTTGTGCACCGCGAACTCGTGCCCACGGAGCACCGGGTGCATGTGTGCCACTCAAAGGCGGAGTACGACAAGAAAATTTCCGAGGGCTGGACGGACAAACCCTACATCCCGCAGGCGCCCCCGGATGAGACGGATGCCCTGTATCGCAGCTCGAAGCGGGGGGAGCAGGGAACTTTGAAGGAAGTCGTCAAGTAGATGGCGATCACCTTTCAAGGCGCGAGCGTTTCAGCCCTGGCATCCGACATCATCCAGTCGGCGGCGTACGAGATTGGAGCGTTCGCGCCCGGTGAACCAGTGCCCGCGGAGGATGCGAACTGGGCCTTGGAGCTTCTGCAGCGGCAGATTGACCTCTGGAACGCCAAGCGCGGGCTGATTTACGCGGTGGAATTTGATTTGTTTACGCTGACACCCAACCTCGCCCCGCATACGATTGGCCCAACGGGAACCTTCAATACTGGAGCCGCGCAGAATTATCGCCCGGTCCGCGTGTCGTCGGCGAGTTTTGTGTTGAACAGCGGCTCCGCGAACCCGGTAGACGTGCCGATTAGCATGCGCTCGCGCGAGTGGTGGGCGGCAAACCCGCTTAAATCCATGACGACGGCCATTATTACCGATTGCTATTATGAGCCATCGTCCCCGAATGGCACCTTGAATTTCTTCCCGGTTTGCAATACGGCCGGCCAGGTGCGTCTTGAACTGTGGAGCAGCCTGGCGCAGGCGCTGGAATTAACAACGAAGATTGGACTGGTGCAAGGGTACTGGGAGGCGCTGGTGACGACACTGGCGCTGGGGCTGTGCCCAAGCTATTCGCGGCAGCCCTCAGAGGTGCTGATTGCGCGCCAGGCCACAGCGTTCAAGGCTATCTTTGAAAACAACGACCCACCGCCGCGGATTGAGACGAATTCGGGGATGCCGGGGGGCGCAGCCGCGGGGCAGCCGGATTACAACTTCTTAACCGGCTTGAGAGGTTAGAAGATGCCCCGGTTTGGATTTGTTGGGCCAACCTACACCTCGCAGTCGGTGATTGCCGATTGCGAGCGCACGATGAACTGGTATCCGGAAACGCCGGAATCGCCGGGTGCGAAGTCGCAGATGATGCTTTACCCCACGCCTGGACTCGCGGTTTTTGCCAGCGTTGCCGGCCCGATCCGGGGTGGAATTGTTTACAACGGGCCACTTGGTCAAAAAGTCTTTTTTGTGGGTGGTGGCAATTTGTACGCCCTGTCGCAGGCGGGAGCAGCCACGCTTATTGGCGAAGTGGGCAATGATTTTCTGCCTGTTTCCATGGCCTTGAACGGCAGTGGTGGCAATCAGCTTTGCGTGTGCAGCGCGGGGCAATTGTACATTTACAATCTGAGCGCCACGCAACCGACCGGGGCTATTGCGCTCGCCCCCAACACCTTGAGCGGCGCCATGGGCGGCTTGCAGGGATTTGCGGCGAAGGTTGTATTTTGCGACGGTTATTTTGTGGCAGCAATTGCGAACAGCAATAAATTCCAAGTTTCAGCGCTTGAAGATGGAACAGTTTGGGACCCTTTGAGCGTGCAGCAAGTTTCGGTTTTTCCGGAGAATATAGGCACAATCGCAACCGCCTATCGGCAGCTTTGGGTTTTTGGCGTCGACGGCCACACGCAGGTCTACTACAACTCCGGAGCCAACGCGTACACGCCTTTTGATGTGATTGGCGCCGGCGGGGTGGGATTCATGGAGGAGGGCATCAACGCGCCCCAGTCGGTGACCGTGCTTGACAATGCGCCATTTTGGATTGGCGGCAATGCGTTGGGCAGCGGGATTGCGTGGCGCGCAAACGGATATTCACCTCTAAGGATTTCAAATTATTCAGTGGAAACAATTTGGGCAAGCTACCCCAAGAAATGCAGTGATGCAGTTGGATATGGATACCGGGATCAGGGTCACACTTTTTGGGTTTTGCGCTTTCCGAGCGCGAACAATGGCTTTGGGGCGACCTGGGTTTATGATACCGCGACGCAAATGTGGCATGAGCGCGGCTATTGGTCGCAGAAGGGCTTCACGGGATACAGCGCGCATCTTTCCTGTTGTCACGTATGGGCGTTCAATCATCACCTGGTTGGCGATTGGAACAGTGGAAACATCTATACGATGGAGCTAGGCAACCTGGACGATGCCGGCACTCCCATCCGGCGCTTTCGGCGCGCCCCGCATATTTCCACGGAGCAGGAGTGGATTTTTCATCACGAACTTCAAGTGGATATGGAGGTCGGCGACGGGCCAATTCCTGCGTTGAAAGATGGAGCGGGAAATCCGCGCGATCCGCAGGTGATGCTGCGCTGGTCGAATGACGGAGGCCGCACCTGGGGGAATGAGCACTGGATTGGGGCAGGGCAAGCCGGCACGTATGAAACGCGTGTGCGCTGGACGCGCCTTGGCCGTTCGCGCGACCGTGTGTATGAGATTGCGGTGACTGACCCGGTGGCATGGCGCATTATTGATGCCTATTTGCGCGCGACGCCGGGATTTGAGCAGCCGACGGACAGATTGAGCAAAATGTATGGGAAGATGAGCTGATGCCTGCAGGCGCCAAACCGGTTTACACTGCAATGAGCTATGTGGACCCGAAGACCGGGGTTCTGACACAAGGAGGGCAGGCGGCGCTGGCTCAATGGCATAGCGCCATCAATTCGATTCCGGTTTCGGTATCAGGTGAAGCGGTGCATGGCAATGGCAAGAATTGGACGCTGGCCAATCTACCAATTGGCAACGTTTTATTGATCGGAATCACGGCGGCCGGCCCAATTTTGCTTGCGCAGGGAGGCGCGAACCGCTGGAGTTATTCGATTGAAGGAAAACAAATCACCACACAGCAAAGTTTTGAAGGAGTGCAGGCATCGTATGAATACAGGCAGGGTTAAATTTCTGATTGGCGCGCTCGGATTTGTGCTGGGAGTGCCGAATCTTTACTCGCAGGTTGCGGTTGCCCCCTGGAAGAGCCCGCATGTGACGTTCTCTGATGTCAACGGTCTTCCCTTGGCCGGCGGATGCGTCTTTACCTACTCGGGCGGCACGACAACGCCATTGGCCACGTACACTGATTCAACCGGAGTCACGGCGAACTCCAACCCTGTGATTTTGGATTCAGGCGGTTCGGCCAATATCTGGTTGGGCCCTTCGCTGTACAAATTTTCAATTTGGAGCGCGGGTGGAACGAATTGCGCGACGGGAACGCTGCAATGGACCGTCGACAATGTGCCTGGCAACCTGTTTAATAATTCGACCATCTCCGGTGGAACCTGGACCGGTGGAACAATCACTGGAGCGGCAATCAGCGGCGGAACAATCAATGGCGCCGTCATCACGAACAGCACGATTGATTCATCGCCGATTGGCCAAACGACGCCATCCTCCGGTGTGTTCACGAGTTTGGCGGCCGGTGTGGACGCCATGAGCTTCAGTTCCACACCCGTTTTCCCCGCAGCCACGTATGGCTACTTCACGATGACGCTGACCAACAATGTGACATCATCGAGCATTACTGGAGGCACGAATGGTCAACTGATTACATTTAACCTCTGTCAGAATGGAACCGGCCAGGTGGTGGGTGGTCAAACGACGGGATTCACCTTCTCATGGCCATCTAATTACACCAATCCCCCTGTTGTGGACCCGGTTTTGAATTCGTGCACGATTGCGACAGCATATTATGACGGTGGGTATTGGACCACTGTCAGCACCAACACACAGATGTTGCTGGGTAATTTGGAGACATTGGCATTCACCTCGACGCCGGTTTTTGTGGCAAGTTCCTATTCAAATTTCCTATTGACGCTGACCAACAATGTGACATCGAGCACAATCAGCGGTGGAACCATTGGCCAGGTGGCGACCTTTGATGTTTGCCAGAACGCGACGGGCACTTACACGTTTGTATGGCCTACCAATTTATTGAATGCGCCACCGGTTTTGGCGAATGCCAACTCATGCACAAGCGTGATTGCGGTCGATAGCGGCACAAACTGGAATACTGTGGCGAGCGCAAGCACGGCTACGACTTCGCCCTTGACGGGGAATTTTGACCAAATACCATTCACCGCAACACCGATTTACAACGCCGCGAATTACAGTTCATTCGCCATGACGCTTTCCGGGAACGTGACATCAAGTTCAATTGCCGGTGGCGCGACGGGGCAGTTAATCTCGATTGTGCTTACACAGGGTTCGTCGACAACGACGGCGCCCACCTCGGCACCCACAAGCTCGACATTGACGACAGGTGGATCACTGCCCGCCTCGACAACCTACTATGCGAAATGCTCCTATTTGTTTGGAACGGTTGAGTCGTTGCCGAGCGCGGAAGCTTATCAGGGAACCGGCTCAGGTTCAACGAATTCTATTACATGGAACTGCCCATCGTATGCCGGCGTGACAACGTATAAGTTTTACATCGGAACGGGCACCGGAGCGGAGGATTATTATTTCACGACCTCCAGCTCTTCTTATGTGCAGGTAGGCATTCCGAGCACTGGGACGCCTGGCATCCCTTTGACGAGTTCGGTTTATACGGTGGTCTGGCCGACAAATTTGATTAACGCGCCGATTATGGCCTCGGGAATTGGAGCCACAACAGGACTGACGGCCGTTTTTAATGGCACGAACTGGATCGTGGTTGGAACGAGCGGAAACGTTGCAACCGGTGTGATCTGCGCAAGCGGAAGCTGTTATCGCCAGAACGCTGACGGGAGTTATGAGGAGTGGGGTGTGACCCCAACCTTTGGCGGCAGCACGGGTGGCTCCTTTGGCATGACATTTCCGCAGACATTTACCACGTTAAGTTCGATTATTGTCGTATTTTCGCCAAACAATTGCGATGTGTCGACAAATCCCGTCACATGCGAAACGGGTGGGGGTGGTTCCAATGGAAGTTCACCGGTTTGCGCCATCGCTACGGCAAGCGCCAGCGCCCCTACTGTTGCATGGTGGTCGCCGAATACTGTTCCGACCGGCTCCTCCTGCAACTGGCACGCCTTGGGGAAGTGATGGAAATCAGAGACGCGCGGTATTCGGAGATATTGAGGGACCCAAATGCCCAGGCTTTGGTGCGCGAGTACTCGAATGAATGCTCGCTGCCTGAATTGGGTGAAGCGCGACCTCAAGCGCATATTTATGAGGCGCTTGAGCGCGGCGGCTCCATGCAGAGCTATGGACTTTATGAGGGTGAACACCTTATAGGGTTTGCGGTTTTGCTTTTTTACCCGCTGCCACATTATGGCAAGCTGATTGCCGCGACAGAGAGCATTTTTATCGCAGCCGAGCACCGCGGGAACGGGAACGGCGAACAACTGCTGAAATTTATTGAAAGTGTGGCCCGGGAGCGCGGTTGCGCCGCCGTGCAATACTCGGTACCCGTGGGGAGTCGTTTTGGCCGATTGCTTGATTTGCGGGCAATGCAATCGCGACTGCATGAACTTCGACCAGGCAAAGCAGCGCCGGCGCCCCGGTATCGAATGACCAACAGGGTTTATATGAGGGAGTTGGCTTGAGCGAGTTGGTTTTACAAGAGTTCCCGATGGCCCCCGCGACGCCGGAAATCATTGAGAAAATCAGGCGCATCGAGGAGCGCATACGACCACACGAACATCTGCTCCGGGTGCGCATGGAGCATCATCTTCATGCCGGCCTGTACGCGAGAACGTGCCATCTGGAAGCGAATTCGGTCATCACCAGTGTCTTAATCAAGATACCAACGCTGCTCATTGTAAGCGGCACATGCCTGATTTTGGCGGGCGAGGAATGGCGCGAATTGAACGGCTACCATGTTCTGTGCGCGCCGGCGATGCGCAAGCAGATCTACGTGACTCTGGGGCCTACGCAGATCACGATGGCTTTTGCGACGCAGGCGCGGACGGTGGAAGAGGCGGAGTGTGAATTCACGGATGAATGGGTGCAACTTCTCTCGCGCCGCGAATATAACGAAGAAGCAAAACCTGTGGGGGTGAAGTGATGTCTGGAATTGCGACTGGAACATTGATTGCAGCCGGGATCACCGGGGCTGCGGGACTTGGCGGAGCGTGGATGCAATCCAATGCAGCCCAACAGGCCGCCCAGACGCAGGCGAATGCCGCGGAGCGTGCGGCGACGATGCAGGCCGACCTGGGGCAGGAATCACTTGCCTATCAGAATTACCAATATCAGCAGGATGCGGCGAACCAGCAGCCGTTTTTGCAATCAGGCGCAAACTCCCTTGCCACCCTTGATTACCTGATGGGGGTGGGTGGCAGTGGTGGAACGGTTGGGAATGGGACAACGGCACCCGGGATGAGTCTTGCAATCCCCGGCGTGAATGGCGCAGTGAATGTGCCGGGTGTGAAAGGGTTGCAGGGCACTGCGAACACAAACCTCGGCGCGTATGGAGAACTGATGCAGCAATACCCCGGCGGCGATTTTCATGCGCCGACGGCGGCCGAAGCGCGCGCGACGCCTGGCTATCAATTTGCGCTTGGGCAGGGTGAAAATGCGGTGGATGCAGGGGCAGCGGCCCGCGGCTCGCTTCTGACGGGTGGCACGCTGAATGCGGAAAATCAGTTTGCCCAGGGTTTGGCTGACACGAATTACAACAACGTGTACAACCAGGCTTTGCAGGCCTACAACACGAATTACAACACGTGGGCGAACAATCAAGCGAATCAGTTCAATCGGTTGTCGGCTATGTCGGGGGCCGGGCAGGTGGCGGCACAGCAGCTCGGGAACGCGGGGATGCAATCAGCCAACACTGTGAGCGACACGCTGATGAACACCGGGCAGCAGGTTGGCCAGCAGATGAACAATGCCGCTGCCGCCACCGCATCCGGGTATATGGGAAGCGCGAATGCCTGGTCGCAGGGGTTGGGGGCGATGGGGAGCAACATGTCTCAGATGATGATGCTGAATCAACTGATGAAGAGCAGTACTAAAGCCCAAGCCAACCCGTATAAAACCCTTTATGAGGCGCAGCAGTACAATCCGGCGCTTTATTCGCAAATTTACGCCCCTTATGATTCAAGTCTGGGGGTGCAGTAATGGCGACGATACCCCTTCCGGCTCTTCACGGCGCCCCGATTCAGCAGGGGCCGGGGCTGCTTGAGATGTATGGCCAAGCGCTCGGCATTAAGAATGCGCAGCAGGAGATGGCGCAACGTCAGGCGATGGCCCCCATGCAGCAAGCGGCCACGCAGCAGGCGCTTGATTCAGGCGCGCTGGATCTCAGGGCGAAGGAGCAGGCTGTTCAGGACCAAACCACGCTCCGGACGCTGACGCCGAAGTATGTTCAAAAAGATGAGAATGGCAATGTCACGGGCTACAACTATGCGGGTCTGTTTGACGCGGCGGCCGGCGCCGGGGTAAGTCCCAATACGCTGTCGGCGCTTCAAAAAGGCATTTCCGATGCCACGATGGCCAAGGCGAATGCGACGAAGGCGCAACTTGAAAACGACGCGACCGTCAATGCCCAGGCATACCAGAGGCTTGAGGGAATCAGGGCGATCAAGGATCCCGCGCAGCGCCAGCAGGCATGGCAGGCCGTGATGCCGTGGGTGGGCCAGAACGCGGCAACGCTGAAAATCAACCCGGGGATGCTGCCCGCGTCAGTGCCTGACGATGGGACGCTGAATGGATTTGAAGCGATGCTTGGGATGCACGCCCAGCAATTGAAGGATGCCGACACGCAAAGCTCCATTGGGAAAAACAATGCGCAGGCGCAGGAGGCCCAAGCCAACACTCAGAAAACGAATGCCGAAACCGACTTTTATGCCAAGAATGGCGGCGCGCCGGGCGTGCCTGTGGATGCTGCGCAGCAAGCGGATTGGATGGCAAAGAATCCCGGCAAGGGCCCCTCTGATTACAAACTTTGGGTGATGCAGCACAGCCCACAAGTGATTGTGCAAGGCATGTCGAACGGCCAAGCTGCCCAAGCAGGCGCAGGCGGCAGGACGATTGACTGGGGCAAGATTGCGCAGCATTATGGGATGACTCCCGGGGCGTTTGACCAGACCGCAGAGAAGTACTTCCAGACTGGACAATTGCCGCAGATCGGGCGCAGCCCGAATGCAATTGCAATGAACCGCGATATTATGAGTCGCACGGCGGAGCTGCATCCCAATGAATCACTGGCGGCCGGGTCGGCTGAATTCAAGGCCAACGGTGAATCACTGAAGAAGTTGCAGGCGAGCGCAGACCAGGTGGAGGCATTCGAAAATACGGCAAACAAGAACATTGAGATGTTGGAGGGGTTGGCGCAGAAGGTGCCTGACCTTGGTTCGCGGTGGGCCAATATCCCTGTGCGCATGTTGAATGGAACCATGCTTGGCGCGGATAATATGGCGGCCTTTAAAACTGCGCTGGCGCCGGTTCAAACTGAAGCAGCCAAGATACTAAACTCCGCCAATTTGCAGGGGCAGTTGTCTGATAGCGCTCGCCATGAATTGCAGGATATTGTGGATGGAAACCTGCCGTACAGCGCATTGGTCTCAAGCTTGAATGTGTTGCAGCAGGACTTCAAAAACCGCCGCGACAGCTACTCGCAGCAAATTGGCGACATTAAGAGCAGGATGCAGTCAGGCAAAACTGGCAGTGGAGACTCGCAAAACCCGTCTGCGATAACAGTGACGGCGCCGAATGGAAGGGTGTTCACTTTCAGCGATCAGGCATCGGCCAATGTGTTCAAGAAGGAAGCTGGCATCCAATGAGCACACCGACGATCGATTATGACGCCCTGGCCGCGAAGTATGGCGGCAAGCCACAGATTGATTACGACTCCCTGGCCGCGAAGTATGGCGGCAAGCCTGTTGCGGCAAGCCTGGACGCCAACCCCAACGGGCAGGGAACTTACCCGATGTGGGACACGGCGGGGACTTTGCACCAGATACCCTACTCGCTTGTGCCTGTGGCGCATGGGCAGGGGTACCAATTCGACACCAACCCAATTAAAGATAGCGGCAACGCGAGCCGGAACGGGTTGTTGCCGATGCAGGCATTCATCAAGGATGAGGCGGCTGACCCGAACCGCGTTGGCGGCACGAGTCTCCCGATGCAACCTTCCGGGTCGACATGGAATGGGAGCCCCGAGCCCGCGAATCGCCAGGAATCGATTGCGCGTCAGCTAGAAGCTGACCGTACTGCACCAAGGGGATGGCAGGCAGTAACGGGAGTGATGAAGGGTGGAGCGCAACTGGCGATGCCATTGGCGCATGTGATGAATGCCTTTGACCATTCTGGAACCACTCCTGAGGAGATGGAGCAGCTTAATACCGCCCAGACGCCGATTGAGAAGACCGGGAAATATGCGACGGTGGCAGCGCCGATTGTGGCGGGGGCGATAGCTGCTCCGGCAGCAACCGCATCTGCACTTGCGGGTGGCGCGGTGGGAAATTATGCCGGCGGTAAGATTGCCGAGATGGCAGGGATGACCCCAGAGGAGCGCGCGCTGACGCAGGATGCGCTAAGCCTGGCGGGTGGAGTGGGTGCGGCAGGGATACGACCGACGCAGGCGCTGGGAGCCGCAGGAGAAGCCCCTGTGGCCGGCGCTGAGGGTCCTGTGAACACGGTAAGCCTGGCAAACAAGATTGCCGGCGGGCTGCCGCAGTTTATGCCCGAGAGTGTGCGTAACGGGACGCTGGCCTCGGCGTGGGATTGGGCGAAGAATGCGCCGCGTGAGTTGCTGGCTGGAAACATTCATGAACCAATACCCGGCACCAACATGACGCCCGCGGACCGGTATGCGTCAATGCAGGCCATGGGTATTCAGCCGAATGCCGCAGAGGCTACGAATTCGCCGATTTTAAATGCGGCAGAACGCCTGAATCAAAACAGCCTTACCTCTGCGTCGATGTATGAGAAAGCCCGGGCGGCCAATTTGCGGGCATTGAATGATTACACAGAAAAAGTACTGGATGACATGTCGGAAATGAACCAGGAGGAGGGCGGAGAGAAGATTAAGCAAGGATTGCGCAACGCCCAAGTTAATTTGCAGAATCAGGCCACTAAAGGTTTCAACACGCTGGATGACCTGGTGGGGAACCGCAAAATGCCCGGTTCGACCCTTCAGCGGGCGGCGAAAAATATTTATGATTCCTACTCCGACTATGCTTCACATCATCCTGCGTTAGTGCCCAAGGAAGCATGGAAGGTGGTGCAGGACCTTGCGGGCGTAAGCAATGACCCTCAATTCAGCCCGCGGGCAATGAGCTTTAGTGAGCTGCATCAGCTGCGGTCGGATTTGCTGGAGATGGTGCGAAGCAACCCTGATATAGTCAAAAACCAAGCGGGCGGTTGGTTGGAACAACTTGCGCGCGCAGCGGATGAGACAATGACAAGCGGTAAGCCGGGGAGCCTGAACCCGGCAGGGGTGAAGATATTCCGGGATGCCAACGAGGCCTGGGCAAATATGAAAAGCACATTTGATAATCCATCTCATCCCTTCTACCAGGCTGCAAGAACGCCGACCGCATCGAAATTAGTGCAGGGCATTGGGCAGTCCCCTGAGATGGTAAATGCATTGAAATCCGTACTAAGCCCCGATAAAATAGGCGCCATTCAGCGTGGCGTGCTTGAGAAAGCTTTGGGGACGACCAAGGAGGGCAATTATAATTTCAAAAATTTCCAGGGAATGTGGAACAAATTGCCGAAAAGCTATCGTAACGCACTGTTCAGCCCTGAACAGATCCAGCACATTGAAGACATTGGGAATGCGGGAACCGTTTTAAATATGGATCTGAATCCAAGCTCGTCGGCAAAACTCGGGCAGAAGATTATGGAAGGTTCAGGAGGGGCGGGGGCGATTGGACCAGCCGTTACAGGCCACCCCATACCACTTGCCGGTGCCGGTGTATATCATGGCACGCAATATGGCATTGGGCGATTGATGAACAACCCTGGGTTTGTGGATTGGCTAATGCGTGGCCGCGGATTCGAGCCGGTGGGCGAAGTGCCGTCAACAGCGAGCAGGGTTTTACCGGCAGCAGCGACTGCGAGTGAGATGGACGGAACAGGGCCAGCGGGACAGCCGAATTTTTATTCTCAGGATTATTTGAAAGCCAAGGCTGCGTTTGATGCGGCGCGAACCGGCTCTCAATGAATTTCTAAATCATCGTCGTCTTTGGCGAATTTGACCCATCTTCCGCGTTTTGCCGCGGCCTTAAGATTGATTTGCCGGATGTGCTCAGCAGCGCGATCTGACCGAGTGGAGGCGATTGCATCAATGAGCAGATAGGCAATGCCGGAGACGAATAAAAATGTCCATGAGATGTACATGTGACTCCTTATCTGGGAAGCGTTTCCGCATGAAGTAACGCGAATCGATGTTTGCGGCCGCGAGAATCAAGGACGATGAAGTAATCACGCGATTGGTAGAAGTTCACCTCTTCGCCCTCGGTCAGAACGATAATGCTTCTGCCGGCTTCGGACCACGTCAACCTGGCCGAATCGGTATCAACGATCACGATGTTTGACTGTCTGATGATCGGCGCGCCAACCAACCCCCCATAAAGCGGCAACACCACGGCGCCATTGTTGTAGTTGGTGATTTGCTGCGAAACGACGCGCGCGCTTTGCACCGGGTGTTTGTTTTTCGCGTTGACCAAAACGGGCGCGAAGGCGAGTAAGGCCAACATTAGGAGGGCGCGCTTCACAGGAAAGCCTCCGAATTCGACTGCGTCACATTATAGGCTCGCCTGGTGGGCGCGTAGAGGATATGGATGGCGGTGCTGATTTCTTTGCGCAAGGCCACAGAGCGTTGGAAGTGGACGCCGTTGAGGGTTTCACCTTGTTTGGCTATGCAAGGGCGGCCAACCGAGGCCGAGCAGGCGGGGCAGGCGACCTGGTAAGAGCGGCGGATGTTCATGGGTGCTATTTCTCCTTTTTTGGGGTGTGAGCGGGGCAAGCAGCACGCAGCTCGCGGGCAGAGCATAGGCGCTTGCAGCGTGGGCATTGCCTGACGACCGGGGAGCGGCCACCGCGATGATGTTTGCGCATTGCCGCGAGGACTGCACCGGGTGAAATTTTCATACTCATGAATCAAGAATAACGCTGTTTGTGTAATCAGTCAACTGTAAAAATGGTGGAACGGGGGAAGAACTGTGCTGAGACGGTACTTTGGTGTGTTTGCGTTGGGTTTGGCGCTGTCTGCGGCAGCGCTCGGGCAGAATACAGCGACCTTTGGAGCGATTACGACTGCCGGGGCTGGCTGCGGCAGCTCAAATTGTGTTTATTATCAACTGCCTACGGGAACGCCCTGGGTGGTAGTAACGCTCAGTGGAAGCTGGACAGGCACGGTTAATTTTGTGATTGTGAGCGCGCCGAATGCCAACTACTTCAATCTGAATGCGATACCGTGGACCACAATAGCCTCTGAGACTGGAACTGGCACCTGGTCGCTCTCAACGAGCGGGGCGCTCTTCGTGTTGGTGCAGGCCTCAGCGCTTGCGAGCGGCACGGTGCAAGTGAACATGACTGCCTCGCAGAATGGCGCGCCGATGACAAACCCGGTCTTCCCTGGGGGGATTACCGCGACCGGGTTGACAGCACCCGGAGGCGGCTCGGCATCAACATGTTGGACCTCGAATGGTGGGACCGGCGCATGCGCGGGGGTGAGTTTCCCTACTTCAACGCTTTTTTTGGGGACGAATGTGAGCGGGTCTCCGGTTGCGGCCACGCCGGCGAATTTGGCGAGCTTTCTTGGGGGTCTGCCGGGATGCGCTACGACAAATTTTGCCTACACCCCGGCCAGCGGTGATTGCCAGTCGATAAGCGGATCGGGTGGTATGGTCTACCCCGGTGCCGGGGTGGCAATCTCCACCGGGTCTGCCTGGGGCGCGTCGTTGCCTTTGGCAGGCGCGGGGGTGGCGATTCCGACTGGGCCGGCAACGTCCGTGAGCGGGGATGTGGTGACGTTCACCGGCACGGCGGGGCAACATGCAGATTCGGGCGTGTTGCTCGGTTCGCTTGCGCCGCTGGCCAGCCCGACATTCAGTGGAACTGTGACAATGCCCGACGGTGGAACACTCACAAGCACTGGCTGGAACCCGACTGGGAAATTGACCACAGCGGCCTCTACGACAAGTGCGGCAATGTTCAATATCCCTATTGGCACCGCGCCGACTTCGCCGGTCAATGGGGATATTTGGGGAGTGCCATACACCGCAGGATTCACAGGACTTTATTGGCGCAATAGCGCAGGCGGAAATGTTGAGATTGCCGGCGTGAATTTTTCGAACTATTTTACATATGCGCAACAATGGAGGTCAGGTGGTAACGCGTTTTATGCGGCTCAAGGTGCTAATGGCTATGTGGTAGGGTTCAATGGAAATATCTTTACAGGTGGCACTGGTGCGTCAACGGTGCCATATATGATATGCGGCAACGGCGCAACAGCGGTGACAACATGGAGCACGAATGGGACATGGTTCGGCTGCAATGCGGCGAGCGGCTTTGCGGGGAACTTCCTCGACTTCCATGTCAACGGCGGGGCGAGTGTCTTTGCGGTCAACAGTGCGGGGGCTGTAGCCGCAGCTGGTGGCCTTGGCGTGCAGGTTCATGGATTCGGGCTGGACGACTCGGAGGACACAGCCACAGCCTACACCAGCAGCCAGGTTATCGCGCGGTGGAAGATGCCCGCGGCGGGCACCATCCCGGCCACTGGGAGCGGCACATACAACGCTGTGACCGGTGCGTTGAACTGTGAACTGCAAACTGCCGCAACCGCCAGCACAACCTTTACGTTGCTTTATTCGGCCACGCTCGGCGGCACGTTTACCAGCTTTGGCACAGTTGTCTTTGGTGCGGGAACCAAAACAGCACCGACCATCACCATTACGTCGGCGCAGTCGGTGGCAAGCGGCGGCGTGGTGGAGATTCAGGCCCCGGCCACGGCGGACACCACAGCGATGGGAATCATCTGCGGGGTGCCGTATGTCTATTAAAAAACTCTTGGCGGTTTTGCTCTTTGCGGGCGCGGCTTCGGCGCAGACGTACTTGCGCCCCACTGCGGATGCCTACTCATCTACAGCCACGGTGCCGTGCGGCACAACACGTGTTGTCAATTCAACGAGCATGAGCGCTGTCTACATTGGCAAGACTGGAGTAGGGCCAACGGGCAGCAGCGCAACACTTTCGCAGGTTAGCCCAGGTTCATCGGGCTCTCAATACACTGTTCGTGTGTTTTCTGGCTTCCCAGGGTCATCTGTCGTCAATCTCGCATTGGACTTGTCCGCCATGTGTAGTCATACAGGTGGCGGCGCAGCGTTGTGCATGGCATCTTACAGTACCAATGGTGGCAGCAGTTGGACATACCTCGTGACGGCCATAGCGACTACACAAACAACATACACCGCATCGCTCACTGCTGTGACTCCGACAAGCTTGCAAATTGCGATTTGCGCGGAAGGGATCTACACAACTTCTGGTGGCACGGGCACCATAACCGTTTACGACATTTGGGCAGTTCAATCAGCACACAAGGCGCGAACCTTTTTCATCAAGTGAGGGTACAATGGCGATCCAACTGGCAACACCGCAAACGGAAACATCAATCAGCGGCACCGCGAGCGCCAATGCTTACGGTGCGGTTGTTGGCAGCTTTGACACGCAGCACAACACGCTTTCAGTGCAACTGGTTCCTGGCACGGTGACGGTGAGCAACGGGCAGGAAACCGCCTTCACGCCGGACGCATCGGGCGACTTCCCGATTGTTGGCCTCAACATCAACCTTGCGACGGGCGCGTTCACCGCCTCAGTCAACGGCGCGTCGGGCACACTGCCCTCCGCCACGCTCGCTCAGGTGCAGGCGGCTGTGGCGCAGATCGCGGTGCTGTTTGAAAACATCGTCGCCACGGCAGCGGTTGCGGGCGCAGTTTTCCCGGCGGGCGCAACAGCGGTGCAGGCGCAACCCGGCGTTATCGAGTAAAAAAATCCAACATTTCGAGGATCACAATGGCCGACATCGAGACAGCGGTGCAGTTCGTGCTGCATCAAGAGGACGAGCGCCTTTCCGGCGACGTGACCACATTACCCGGAGACCGCGGCGGTCCTACGCGCTTCGGAATCGCCTCGGCATTTCACCCCGAGCTTGTTGCAGAGCACTACTTCGACGTTGTGGACGGTGAGCCGGTCGTGCCCAACGATGAGGCACTGGCCATCGCCGAAAAGGTCTACGCGGAGTCATACGCCGCACCGCTTAACCTCGATGAGGTCGAGGACCAGAATGTGGCGAACCGCATGCTCTCGTTTGCGATCAATGAGAGTCCACGGGAAGCCATCGTCATTCTGCAAAAAGCCCTGAACTCGCTCGGCTACTGGCTGGCAGTCGATGGCGTTGTTGGACATCACACGCTTTTTGCCATCAACAGCACCCAGCCGGACGCCCTCATCAACGCCCTTCGCGCCTTCGAGGCTCAGTTCTACCGTGACCTCGTTGCGGCGCGCCCCGAGATGAAGCCCCTGCTTCAAGGGCTTCTCAACCGCGCAAACGCATAGTGCGCGGCCCGGTGAAGTGCCAAGTTGGTTGAAGTTTTCATGACAAGTAATTTTATGACCGCGCATGATTTGATTGTCGACATCTTCTCCAGAAGTGGCCCGTGGGATGCGGCGCTGCCTGCCAACCAGCGCGCGCTGACTGGCGACCAACTTCGCTACCTGCGTGACCTCATCAATCAAGACCCCGAGGGCGGAGCGCAGAGCCAGCTTTCGCCGGGCGTCGTGATGTGGCGGCCGACCGGCCGCCACAAATACATAGTGCGCGAGGATTTGACGTCTTCGCGGAAAAAACAGCACGCGATAGAACGGCTCACAAACCTTGCGCCAAATGGGATGGGCTGCCTGTTCTGACGCTCGCTGGCGGCTTTTTTGGCTCGATGGCGGTGAGGGCTGCGTATTTCGATCGTGTGCGATGATGCGAGTAGTACTCGGTCATACGTGGCGAGACATGGCCGGCGATGGCGCGAACGGTATCTGGGTCAATGCCAGCCTCAAAGAGTTTGGTAACGCACAAAAAACGGAAATCATGTGGCTTGACCTCATGGAACCCGGTTGCATTGCGCAGCTTGGTCCAGCTATTGCGAATCAGCCAGCGTGACGGCGGCCGCTCGGGATCGTGAGTGTGGTCACGGTTGCGGAATGGGAAAAGGTAATGCTCCGGCTCGGTGCTGCCAAGCTGATGCGCGCGCCGATAACACTGCTCTACAGCCCATCTTGCAATGCTATTGAGCGCGATTTTGCGGGGACGGCAATCGTTTTTTGCGGCATCCTCGGGGATGTATATCTCGCTGATCTCGCCGGCGGCGCGCAGAAATATATGCTTAAGCCTGAGGCCGCGCAGCTCGCAGCCCGAGGCAGATGTGTTGGTGGTGATGGCTGCTGTCCAATAGGCCAGTGCGCAATCCTTGTCCGCGGCCGCGCGGGCAAAGAAAACTTCTTCGTCGTCGTCGCTCAAAATCTTGCGCGGGCTCCAACCCGGCACGGCGAGTGGAAAATAATATGGTTTGATGCGCTGCCAGAGGCGGCAATGATGCAGGATTCGGCCAAGCAGGCTGATCTCATGGTTGATGGTCGAAGCCTTGGCACCCCGCTTCCACGGCTTGACGGTTTCGCCGCCGATGGAAATCTCATTTGCCTGGCGCGCGAATTGGTAGGCGCGGATGTGCCCCGGGGTGATCTCGCGCAGCCTCAAATGCCCAAAAAATTTATCCAGCGCATCAAGGTAGGCAGTGTCGCGCTCATGCGTGCGTGATTGAAGGCTTGAGGATTGCGCGCGTCGCAGCAGCCAAAAACGGCGCGCCTCTGCGAGCGTCAGTTCGGAGAAGTTGATTTTTTCAGCTTGCAGCGCGGTGTTCTCGGCTTGGCAGGCTGGGCATGCGATGTGGTTGAATGTGTGATCAAGCTGAATTTTCGGCAACGCGTCCATAATAGGGAAAAAAGAAGCAGTCGAGGGATCGCAGATGGCGGGAGAAAAATGCAGCTGGTTGCGGCTCATATCGTGGGCCCGGGGTCGCAATGAGTTCATATTACCTTCCGGGTGATGCTGTTGAAGATACCGGAACCAAATGAATCAACAGCAAGGATATAATAAAATTAATAATTTAATTATATCGAGTAAAGAAAAACGAGTTTTCCACTTGCTTTTTTCCCGTTCCGTTGGTAATTTTGTTGACATGCCGGTAACCACACGGAAAACGACAAAACGGAACGTTGGTCATCCACCGGTCGATGTGCGCAAAATCGTCGTCGCTGTGAGCTTCGACCCGGATCTGCGCGAGAAATTGCAAAAATGGGCGAAGGCAAACGGTGGGCTATCATTATCAAATGCCGTGTGTTACGCCGTATCCCAGCTCATTAAACAGGCCTCCTGAAAATTGCCTTGCAATTGTGGGCTTTTTGGGAGCATGATGATCACGCAGTTTTTACACAGCAGGTTTTAGTCATATTGGGAAGCACCGGCTGCCAGTCGTCAAGCACTGGCCTTCTAAGCCGGGGGTTGCAGGTTCAAGCCCTGCCTCGCCTACCAGCGGCCAATCAGGCGCATGTGGCGCATGGCAGGCAGGTTGGGATTCACGGTCCTGTAACTTTTCAAGCAAAAATTGCGTCTAATTACAGAGCGGAGTGATGACCTCAATGCGGCGCGGACGGCGCGCGCGTGGTGCGGTGATGGCCGCATCGGACGCAAAACCTGTTCAATTTAAAATTCTGGAGAAAGAATGCTTTTTTCAATGCGAAGGTCTTTTGTTTTTCTTTTGCTCGCCGGCAGTTCATTGATCTTCGCAGCAACAGCGCAGGAGCCGGTTGCCACACCCGCGGCCGCACCGGCCGCCACCACAGACAAACCGGGAGCAGAGGCGCAGATACCCGATGCGCCGACCCCACAAAAACAAAACCCGCAGGCCAAGCCGGATGACGCGCAGAGCGGCGCCAAGCCACGGCCGGAGCCGAAGCGGATATTGGGCGTGATGCCGAATTACCGCGCGGTGAGCGCTGATACGATTCCGCCGCCGCCAACGCCAAAGGAAGCGTTCAAAATTGCGACCGAGAACACCTTTGACTACTCGGCCTTTGTTTTTGTCGGTGTGACCTCATTGCTTGCCGAGGGCACGGAGACACATGAGGAGTTTGGGCAGGGAGTGGCCGGCTTTGGGCGCTATTATTGGCGCGGATTTTTGGACAAGGCGGCAGGGAATTACATGGTGGATTTTGCCTTCCCCACGATTTTGCATGAGGACGAGCGGTATTACGCCATGGGCAAGGGCGGGATCGTGAAGCGCAGTGTGTATGCAGGGACACGTGTGTTCATTACGCCGAATTACAAGGGGCACAACACGTTCAATGCGGCGGAGATTTTTGGCCGCGGTGTGTCGCAGGCAATCTCCCTGACGTACTACCCGAGCAGCACGCAAACCGTGGGGGGATTCACGTCCAAATATGCGTATGCGGTGGGCCGCGATGCGCTGACCAATGTCTTCCGCGAGCTTTGGCCGGATATTTCCTACCACGTGCTTCACCGTCACCATCAGGGCGCGTCCAACTGAATTTTTACAAACTGCAAGGGTGAGTCTGGCCGGGGCTGAGGAAAAATCAACCGGAGCCGGGAGTCTGCGCGGAGCGCGAGGGGAATAAAAGGCGTAAAATTTATCATTTCTTCGTTTTATGCACGGGGCTGGCGGCGAGAGATGACTACAAATTTGCATAATTTAGACGGGATTATTTTCTGCGCCAGAGGGTCCAGGCATCCATTGGGCGGCGTTAAACTCTTTGTAAATGGCTGATGCGGTTCAGTGTAGAAGGCAGACGGCGGTTTCAATGGGGTGAAAAAAAATTTGTCAATCCAAAGAAAACTTGCGTGTTTGCGGGTGCGAGTAAAGGGCGGGGATGCGGAAGGGAGTCCCGAAGCGTGAAACGAGTTAAAAATTACATATTTTGCTTGTGCAAATGATTCAAAGCTAATACCATCAGTGTGTTTCCTGTGCTCTCGATTTCCGCGCAGCGGAAATTGAACGGGGGGTGCATCTTAAACCCCGACTCAAGAGGGCAAGGTGTAGGATGTCGAGGCCGATTCACCGCGGGAAGAAATGGCGGCTGAAAGTTTCGCGGTCGAGGCGATGCGGTTGACATGGTTCCATGAGGGTGAAGCACACCCCGCGGAAACCATGATGCGGCAATGGTCAGTATCGGTCCGCAGCGAAGAAGTTTTCCCGGGCGGCATGAGGGCACGGGAGATCCAACAACAACTACTGGATGCTCTTCCCATTTCTGTGCGAGTCGCAGGATTCAAAACGGGGGGGGAAAGACATCAGGAGGCTAGGAAAGAAATGTTGCACAGATTCTATGCTCACAACTCGTCAGGATCGCGGATTCGCCAGTTCATGGCGCTTCTGCTTACTGTGGCAGTCTTCTTCGGCCTGTCATATGGCGGGGTAGCCAAGGCCGGT
>JAEHJW020000959.1_pt1 | contig 35369 bp, 33 predicted proteins | sample 9271431 | NCBI WGS metagenome assembly JAEHJW02 | reverse complement strand
TATAAAAGTTGTAATTTGTTTAGTGCGTTTAAATTACAACTTTTATAAATAATTAGCAAGCGTAAAACACCTTTATCGGCCCTTTCTGTCTTTTTACAATATTCTTGGATTTGTCAATAGATTTCCCTTCGAAAACCACCACCCAACCCAAACACCAGGTACCTAGAGAGACCTCTAAGATAGAGGCTATTACTGAAAAATATAAGCATTTATAGAATTACGTAACAATGACGGTCTACGAATGCCGCATTCAATTGCACTAAATGCCACCTACAGGCAAAAGACTGCGGGAAGCTAGATTTCCACATTTTCCACAGAATCCACAGGCAACGACTGCTGCTATTTCTCCTGGTCTTTTGTGTCTCTTGCTTTTCTCTTGCTTCCTATTAAGGCGTACGCGGAAGCCCATGTGGAAATACGCGGAAGCCCACTTTTTTGTACGCGGAAGCCCACTTTTTTGTACGCGGAAGCCCACCTGTGCGTACGCGGAAGCCCACCCATCACAAACAACCTGGGTGGAAAAAAAGGAAAACTTTTAGCTCACTTGTACGCGGAAGCCCACCCTAATTCGCCTTAGAAAGGCGACGCCGGTCTGAGCGATCTGAGAACATCGCAGCAGACGGCTTATCCACACGTAGCCCCAACTTCGTCAACTCCAACTTCACACCAGGCCACAACCGGCGAAGAATTAAAACCGCTTCCTCCGCATGACCCTTCTGACGCCGCACATTTGAATCTCGCGAAAACTGTTCGGATAAAGCATCCCACGGGATCAGCGATTCACTTCTCGCAGCATAGCAACGCATATACAGCCACAAAACGAGGTCCTGTACCTGCGCGCTTCCTTGTAAGTCGCTCCAAATCAACCGAGGAACAGCTATCGGACCTTGGACCAATTCATCAAACAGTTTCCGGTGCAACTGCACAATATACGGCCGATCGATGCCTTCCAATTGCGCTTGCCGACTGTCATCAAAACCGCTTATCGACTGAGGAAGAAAGTAATCCTCAAAAATCGAGCGATTCATCCCGCACGTACCAGAACTTCCCCGACGTTCAATGTTCACATTCAGCCCAGCGAGCCTTCTAAAACTTTCTCGCAGTCTGCGATTGTCGCGACCGCCGTGCGAAAGGCCAAGCTCATCCTGGTACTGACGAGCTGATCCCCATGTAATTACCGGAGATTTCGCATGGATCGCTTTATCAAACAACCAAAACAGCAAGCGCCGATCCGAACCAAAGGGCAAAGCAACACCGTCAATGCACGCCGTAAAAGTGACTGTCAATGTGGATCCGTCCCCCAAACGGGCGCGGCGCACGATACTGCGTTCGGCTGGAAGGCAATACGGCAGCGTGCAGAGAATCATCGCCTGAGCGATCCACATGAAGTTCTCTTCTAGTTTGCCGGTGCTGCGATCATCGATCAATTGACCTACCCTCGTCGCCTTCTTCTCAAGCGCCACTTGGCGCTCCATCGCATAATTCCTATTTTTGAGGCGGCAAGATTCGGACGTAAGCGAAGTGCTCAAAGGTTGGCCAATCACGAAACACTCCACAAATGGAAGAAATGGAAAATCCAGAACACACTACACCGCAGACCAACTAGACGCATAGGCCCAGAGGCCAATCACTCCGCGAGCTGCCGCCGAGCTTCATTCAGAGTGGCCTGCACGAGCCATGCGTTCATTGATCCAGACTTCGCTTTTTCTTTTGCTCGCTCGCAAAGCTGTTTATGCTCCAGGTCATAGAAGCGCAACTCTATACGCAAGGAAGGGGAGGATTCCGAGGATTCGACCTTTTTCGATTTACGGGTATTTGACGTGGCCATAATGGTATACTACCAGACATGGACGACGCCCAGAAAATCCGAAATGCATGGATCAACCGACCAATCCACGAAATGAATGTAGGGCTCGCTGAGTGGAGCGCGATGAAGTCGGGAGCCACTACCGCCCCGCTAATATCCGACAGAAAAATAGCAGACACTATAAAAATCGGAAACAAGGCGCAAGGACGAGCGCAGCATACGCCCGGAACTATGAACGGCTTGGAAAAGAGGTACGCGGCTCAGTTAAACCTGCGAGCATTGACCGGCGAGATACGGGAGTGGCGATTCGAAGCGATCAAACTGCGATTAGCGCCCTCTACCTTCTACAGCCCGGATTTTATGATCGTGAACCTGGACGGCAGCATTGAGTTGCACGAGACGAAAGGCCATTGGGAAGACGACAGCCGAGTGAAAATCAAAGTCGCCGCACGCACGTTTCCTGAGTTGATCTTCGTCGGCGTGATGTGGGTGAGCCGAACCAAGATCTGGAAGTTCGAGGAGTTCCACGCATGAGTGACGCATTGATAATCGAAACAAAAATAAATACGGAGCAACCAATCTTCACTCACGCCACCATCGCCGATTTCATCCCGCGCTGTATAGTGTGCACAAACGAGGTGCCACCACGGCGGCGCACGTCGCGGAACAAGGAAACTTGCAGCCAGGAATGTGCGAAGGTGCTGAAAGACTATAAGCGGTGGAACCTGATGCGGCGCTTTTGCCCCAACTGCAGACATCCGTCGAGCCCAGAAGAACGCACGGACTTTCTGCGCTGGCGCAAGGACCGCGGCATGTTGCGCCAAAAAGCCGGCAACCCGGCCAACATCGAGAAATCGCTAGGAAGGCGCAAGGAATTGGCCACCGGGTTGCGCCGCGCCATCGCCCTTTTGAATGACTACGCGCAGCCGGAGATTACCAGCGAAGTGCGCGACGAATTGGAGTCGCTGCAAAAATTGATTGACGGCGAAGGTGGAATAGGGCGTACACTGCGCCCAAAGGTTCATCCCGGCGAATAACTTTCGCACGTACTTCAAGGAGAAACACATGCCGCTCAGCGATCGTCCTTATGCACCAGGCTCGGGGGCAGCTTCCGTCGCCAGCCAGATCCCGCTCAACACCCAGGCAACCGCCAATGGCGCGACGCTGGGGCCGCTTCCTATCGCCCAGGTCTTGACGTCGGCCGCCGAGACCTTGATTCTCGGCTTCCCTGTTTCCGCCAATCAGGCCTTGGTTGCCGCGCTTGGACCGGATACCACGATCGAACAGACTGTCTTCGATCTTTTTATCTCGGGCATCCTCACCACCGAGAGCACGACCAATCTGACCCTGAAGGTTTACGAGGGCAATGCGATTGCTGGCGGCAACCTGCTGGGATCAAGCGGGGCCATTGCGCAAAATGGCACGACCGGAACGCCTGTGACCGAAGCGTACTTCATCCACGCACAGCTTATTTTCGACAGCGTGAGCGGAACGCTTGCGGGCAAGATCGAGTTCTACCTGAACAAGACGGTTGTTGCCGCCGTGTCCCTTTCCAATTTCGTTACCGGCTTCCGCAACACTGGCAATCCGTCCGCCAATCCGCCAACCGTGGCTAACCTTCCCGAGTTCTGCCTCTCGCTTACGTCCAACGGAGCCGCTGGCGGCGCTGCCACCACGATCAACGTGCAAAAGTTCAGCGTCGGCTAGACGGCGCTCTTCGACACCCCTAAAACGAACGCAGTAGACCACGGGCGGCCGCGCAATGGAGGCGGCCGCCCTTCAAGGAGAAGGCAATGGCAGAGAAGAAAGAAAAAGAGCACGAAGAGGGTAAGGGCGAGAAGAAGCCGAAGAAGCACCTGCACGAGATACGCAGCGTGCAAGCAGAAGACGGATCGATCGTGCATCACCACACATACAAAGCCAAGAAAACGGACCACCATACCGAACCCGAACGCGAAAACGTGGCGACGAGCCAGGACGCCGAAGAGGCCGGCCAGCATGTAGGAGACAACTTCGCCCAAAACGAACAGGCACAGCCCGAAGAGGAACCTGGCGCGGAAGCCCCCGAAGGCGGCGCAACTCCGCCGGCGCCCGCGATGCCAGGGCAGTAACGTGATCCTTGATACAGACCGCATCACGACCGATGAAGCTTACCGCGAGGATTTGCGTCATCGGTTTTTGACGGATCATTTCTTCGCTGCAGAACTGATCGGCTTCGCCGACTTCAGTCGCCGAGCGCACACAGCGGCCGTGGCGCTCTACGGGCCAAAAAACGTAAACCTTCCCGTCCATCAACAGCCGCGCAAGCGGAAGATCCTTCACTTGGATCCGCGCCACACCTTCAAAACGACCCTGAAGCGCATCGACCGCGCGCAGTGGATCTGCGCGTTTCCGGAAGAGATCAGCGTGGTGAACAACTCCGCGACACAGCCGCTGGCCGAAGCCGTCAGCATAGCCACGGCAAACCTGTTCTACATCGCGCCGGGAGAAGCCCCGACGCCACTGCAACTCATCTTCCCGCACCTGGTGACGTACAAAGACCCACAGAACAGCCCCAACAAGATGCGCTGGGTGTGGAACGTCAATTCACGGCGGCGAACCGGTGCGGGGGATTTGGATTCAACGCTCGCCTATACGTCGCCGAAAAGTACGCAGTCTGGCTGGCATCCGCTCATCATGGACTATGACGACGTGGAGGACACTAACAACTCCGGCATTGGCGTAGACGAGAGCGTGCGGCAGCATGTGATCGATGTGTGCGACCAGAATGAGAACCTGCTGCGCGACGGAGGGTACATCAGCATTGGGGGAACGCGTTACCACCCATTTGACTGGTACGGCAAGCAAATCGAGATGGCGAACGACAATCCGGACGAATACGACGTACTGGTGCGCGCCAGTCTCCGCGTGAAAAACGGAGCGCGACTGGTACCGGGCGAGTTCCCCGCCGAAGAAGACGTTGAGCTGCTGTGGCCGGAGTATAGCAACCTGAGCTATCGAAGCTTGCGCACGAAGTTTTACCAGAACTACGAGAGCTTCATGTGCCAGCAGCAGAACGATCCGCAGGGAGGAAGCGTGCCTACCTTTACGGAGCGGCTGTACCAAAGCTGTCTGATCGCTGAGACGCGCGTGCCGCACATCGCGCACTCGGGCGAGATCTTCACCTGCTGGCGGCTGCCCTACGGAGGGCGACGCAACATGGCGAAGAACGCCGAGGGAGCAGCAGCGAAGATCATTGACGGCAAGGTGTACATCATCGATGCCTGGATCACGGCGCGCACGCCGACGAGCCTCGCGGAGTTCATGGTGCAGAAGCAGAAGGAGACCCAGGCCGACGGCCTGATGCTGCTGGAGACACCAGGCAGCGAGTACATGGCGGCGCACCTGCGCAACGAAGCCTTGCGCCGCAACCTGAGCCTGAACCTGCAGTGGACGTACTGGGAAGAAAACGACGAAGTGCGCGCGGCCAAGATCAAGCAGATCGAGCCGCTGATGAACGTGGGGCGCATGATGTTCTCGACCGGCATCAGCCGCGCGATCGACTGCCATCGGCAGTTCGTCCACTTCGGCCTAGTGGAGGAGAACGGCATCGCGGAGTGTGTGAGCACGTTTGCCAACCTGGTGCCGATGAGCCAAATGCGCGCTAATTTGCAGGAAGAGGAAATACACTATCAGCGACGCCAGCGCGAGGACGCCAGCATGAATCACTTTCTGGCCCAGATGGGTATGCCCGCAGTGGACGAGCAGGCAAAGCAGAGGGCAAATGCGCACCTTGTGGCGATGGGCGCGGCTGTGACCGAGGGGAAGCCAGCGTGGCTGCCGCCGCTGCCGGGAGGGTTGGATGGCTAGCACACTTGAGATCGCGAAGAAGCCAGCGGGCAACGGGATGCCGATTGGGCAGCAGCTTACGCCGTTGATCCAACCCAGCCAGGTGACCGTGACCGAAGGCGGCAAGCGTGCGCCCATCTTCGACGACAACGCTGCCGCGACCATCGTTTGGGAGGACTTCAACCGCGATCAAGCGTGGCTCGATAACAATGCGTGGCTGATGAACTGGCAGTACGTGGACTACCTCTACCAGAGCCCGGACTTCGACCGCGACTGGCGCGGTGCCGTGAACCGCAGCGGCCGCATCAGCCGGTTCAACATCGCCAAGAACCGCAACACCATGAGCACCGCCGTGCGGCGCAGCATCTTCGCCGACACCAGTCCCGTGTTGCTGAAGCCGGTGGGCAAGCTGGCCAGCGACCCCCATGCGCAGGATTACACCGACGCCGTGACGGAGCTGCTGGACCGGCTGAGCAAGCGCGCCGACTTTGAATACAATATGACGCTGTTCATCGAAGATGTCGCGCTTCAGGGCACCGGCATCGCCGTCCCGGGATGGGAAGAAAGGACCGTGACGAAGGAATATCGCAAGCGGAAGACGCAGCCCGAAGAAGTCACGATGCCCGATGGCAGCGTCAAGACCGTCAACACCTGGGAGAGCGACCACTTCGAACTCGTGAGCGAGGACGTGGTGGAGAGCTTTCCGTCGTTTGAGTACCGGAGGCTTGGCACTACGATCTGGGACGAGCAATGGAGGACTCCGAACCGCCCGGACCTGACCGCCAAACACCGCATCGACGTGAACTACGTGACGATGCAGGACCTGCAGCAGATGCGGGAACTGGATTGCTACGAAGGCATCCCGGATGACGCCGACCTGATTAAGTTTTTCACTCAGCACCAGAATAACAACGCCGAACCCGGAACGCAGACGGCGATGAACCTGAACCAGGAGAGCGTGGTGGTGATGCACGCGGCTAGCAATGAGCTGAACGTGAGCGCGAACCCGTTCGAGAGCCCGATGCTGATGCTGAGCTACTGGACGGGCGAACTGGTGATGGAAACACTGAACTACCTGGGGCGGCGGCTGACGATCCGCAACGACTTCCACAAGCTGGGAACGCACGCACTGGGCTATTCCTCGACATGGTGGAACATTCCTAACTGCGGCTATGGAATGGGCATCGGCCGGCTGAACGCTGGAGACCAGCGGATGGATCAGGGCGTCCTGAACGAAGTGCTGAAGATGATTGCTTACTGGACGAACGCGCCGCTGGTCTACAACACCGCGCTGGGCAACGCTCCCACCCAGAACGTAGTAGTAGGACTCGGCACGCTGTGGGGACTGAACGCTCCCGAGGGAACCGACATCCGGCGCACGATCGGCTATATGGAAAAGCCCCCCATCCCTCCCGACGCGTGGAAGGTGTATGAGCTGGCCAAAGAGGGCGGCGAAGACCTGGTGGGAGCGAACAACAGCGTGATGCAGGGCAACAACACAGGCGTGCAGGGCATAGGACGCACAGCCAGCGGAGTGAACCGGCTGAGCAGCCAGGCCGACGCCACGGTGAGCGACCCCGTCTCGCACATCGAGTACGTAATCAAGCGCTGGTATGAGTTCATGTGGGAGATGGTGAAGAAGGTGATGCCGCTGGCCGAGATTCGCGCCATCCTGAGCGAGAAGATGGCCGACGAGGTGATCCACCGCATTGACATCGAACAATTCCTGCGCATGGAGCTGAACATCGAAGTGATCGCCGGCCAGAAGTTGGCGGCGAAGGCGGCGATCGCGCAGCTGATCCCCTTCCTGCTGCAACTGCTGCAGCAGCCGCAGTTGATGGAGTACATGCACCAGAAAGGATGGACCATCAACTTCCTGGCCATTGAAAAAATCTTCCTGCGCGTGAGCGAACTGCAGGGCTCGGAAGACATCATCGTCCCGCTGAGCGATGCCGAGAAGCAACAGGTGGCGCAGATGAACCCCGCCGCGCAACGCGTGCAGTCCGCCGCGCTGCTGGAGAAGCTGCGCGGACAAAACAAGATGCAGGCTATCCAGGAACAGGGCAAGCAGGACATTCAGCAGAGCATTGTGGACGAAAGCCTGAAACACATCGCGGGGTCCGTGCCGCTGGACCTGGCGGAGGCGCGCGTGGACCGCAACACCGACATGAACGAACTACAGCAGGGGATCGAGGGCTAATGGCCGACGCAAGCAATCTCATCAACTTCGAACGGTTCCTGAAAGGCGAACCCTTGAGCGAGGAACTGGCCAAGCTGCGCATGGGCGACGCGGGCGAGGAACCCGAGCCGGACTTCGCGCGGGTGGTAGCCGCAGCGAACGAGCCCGAACGCCAGGAAGACGAGCTGACCCGCGCGGAATTGCTCGATTTGAAAGAGCTGCGCGTGAGCAAGGGATGGCAGGTCCTAGAACGGATGCAGCAAATTAGCTTGCGTGCCCACACAAAAAGTGCTATCAATCTGTCACGGACCGCGCCTTTGGAGAATCAAGTGCAAATTGCCAATGCGTGGGCCTACATTATGGCGCTCGAACGGGCAAAAAAGGAGTTGGGCTACATGGTGGATGCGGGGCTGAAGAGGCTGGACGCGGAGAATCGATGAGATCGTACTGGACACAGACACGACCGAACGGAAAACCGGTGGACGCTGGCACCTTTGCGTACGTGATCGACCTGGAAGACGGCACCAATCCCCAGGTAACCTACGGCAGAACCGAGCAGGAAGTGCTGGATAAGTTGGCTCACCAGAACGCCAACGCACAGGCGGCCCTGGCACGCCGAATTTCTGTCGGCCGCACGGTGCCGAACCAGGCCGCGACACGGGGCCCCGTAATGGTAGCTCCGCGCATGACCGCTGACCAGGTCCAGCAAGCCACGGCAGATTTGGAGAACCCGGCGAAATCGGGAAAGGCCATTGCCTCGCTGGTGCAGGATGCTACCGGTCTTGACCTGAACCGGCTGGTGCTGGCGAACTTCCGCGAGACAGCGGAGGCGTGGGAAGCCGAGCACCCGGAGTTTTACTCCCACTTTGGGAACAAACGGCTGCTGACCGACCAAGCCAAACAGTATGCCGGCGGCGAGCTAGGCCGCATCACGCCGCAGATTCTTACCCAGGCGTTCAACGACCTTAGCGCGGCTGGTCTGCTCTTCACAGAGCCAGCTGCACCCTTCAACTCTTCAACACCTTCCCCGCTTCCCGGCGAGAGCCCTGCTCAGCGAATGGAAAGGCCACGGCGGCTATCGACGGGAGTGCGCGGAACAACGCTTCGCACCGGGACGGTCGCACCACAACGGACCTTGAAGTACAGCGAGCAGGATATTCGTTCCATGCCATTGTCGAAGTCGAAACAGCTCCTGGAGAGCCGTGACCGCGACTATGCCGAAGCCTGCGAGTTTTACTTCTCCGAGCAGCAGGCGACGGCGTAACGGCCATCTCCGGGAGACAGACGCATGACAACCCAAATGCAGCACAAGATTTCCTACTGGCTGGTGAAGAACGCGTTCTGGCCCTTCCTGCAGCTACTGGCCGCGCTGACCGGAGCCCTGGTGGTGACCGGCCAGATGGCGTGGACGGCAGGTTCCTCCGCAATGACCGCACACGGCGACGGTGCAAGCCCGGCCGCGCAGACCACCGCGAACATGCCCCAGGCAGGGCTGACGATCCACTACAACCACATCTTCATGAAGTTTCTGTTTGTCACCCTGGGCAAGCTGCTGATGGTAACGCACATGGACCTGCCGGAGAAGAGCGGCCTGATCTTCCGCAACTTTATGAACGTGCCGCTTGGACCGGACCTGGTGCAGCAGACGCAAGGCACGCTTGGACCGCCCGAGCAGATCTCCACCAACTACAAGGACATCGTGGTAGGGCAGTACGCCAATTACAGCAACATCTCCGACCTGGCGTTCATGACCTCGATCAGCGACGACCTGGTGAACAACCGGCGCGTGATGGCCTACCAGCTGGGCCTGACGATCGATGACCTGGTGATGGCGATGTTCGACTACCTGCGCACCTGGGATACCCGGACCACGAACCAGGACGCGACGATTGCGCCCTACCCCTTCACCAAGAACATCATCGAGCAGATGCCCGCTTCGCTGGGCGGTGCGACCGTGCCCCCGATGGCGGACGGATTCTACAATGGTTCGATCCACGATTTCTTTGTCGGGGATTTGACGCTGGACAACTCCAACAATTCGATTGTGGACATCTGGAAGCACACCGATGCCGGACAGTTGAAGCTTGAAGAACTGCCCGGCGGCGACGGAGGCGATGCGCCCGCGCAGATCCTCGAACTGTTTGGGGCGCACTGGCGCAAGAGCCAGAATCAGACCCAGTATACCAACTGGCAGGGCTCCGGCGAGACTGCCATCAGCACCTACCTCGCGGGCATGGACGCGATTGTGTTCGTGAACTTCCCCAACAGTCGGCATACCAAGATCGACCCCAAGTGGATGAATATGAACCTGTGGGCCGGAGAGTATGCCAACCGCACGGCCTACGACCCGAACGGCCTGATTATGGCGGGCACGGGCTACAACGTAGTGCTGGGCGTGGGGCTGCCCCCGGACGCCACCAGCCGCGCACGCATTGCGAATGCAGTGCCGCAGACCACCTAAACACCTTGGATGCCCCGGAGCGCGAGAGACGCTCCGGGCCTTTTTTCCCCCAATGAATTTCTACAAGGAGGTACCCGTGGCAAACACGAAGACCAAGGAACAATTGGAGCGCGAGATCCTGGAAGCCAACGCGCAGGCCGCGCTGCTGAACCTGGACCAACTGCAGGAAGAGAACCAGAAGCGCGTGACCACGAAGCTCCACAAGGCGCGTGTGTTCGCCGAGCGCCAGCGCAACTTGAAGATCGCCTCCAAAACGCGCACGGAACTGTTCCTCCGCTGTAATCACCGCCAAGGTGGCCCGCTAAACGACCCCTTCGAAGCTCCCGAGAGCAACAAGAGCGCCCTGAACGTGGCGAAGATGCCGGATGGATTTACCAAACGCGTGAGCTGCCTGATCTGCCGGGGAGAGATGTACACGCCGCACCCGTACTTTATGCGCAAGAAACCTTTTCCCGTCGGCTTTCACATGCCGAGCGGCGTGGTCCTTGAGAAGGCCGAGAGCGCCAGCGACGCAGAGCGGCGCGTGCGGCAGTATGAAGCCGACGTGAAGCTCTTTACCAAGCTGCTGAAGATGGCCAAGGACAAAATCACCCCCGAGGCGGCGCAGGAGATGGATTGCGGCACCGTACATGTGCTGACTAACAGCGAGACGGGTGAAGTGGTCTATCCGTGGCGGCCATGCGATGCGTCGCCGGTGGCGATCCATGCGCCGCTCGATGCAAACGACGCCGTCGCGGCCTGAATTTTGCGCAACTGGATGCTGTTGAACCGAGAGAGAGGAACACGATGGGCGTTGACACAGTAACACAGGGACCGCCGACGGCGGCAGAATGCTTTGGCACCGAGGGCACGATCCTGGATGCGGCTAACAATGTGCTGTACACCTTTGGGACAAGCCGGACACCAGCCGCAGTGATGTCCTCCCAGCTCACGCTCGGCATCCAGACCGCGCTGACGGCCATTACCACCGCGCAAAACCTATTTACACAGGTGCTCGGCCCCGGGTACCTGAACCTGGTGGGACGCACGCTGAAGGTGACCGGAAGCCTGATCTACTCCACCACGGCCGCCAACGCGGCCGCCATTAGCATCGCGGTGAAACTTGGTGCGGTGACACTGGGAACGATTACCACGGCCGCCACCAACACCGCAGCGAGCACCAACCTGCCCATCAATTTCACATTTACCGTGAGCGTGGCCTCTATTGGAGCCAGCGGGACGCTGGTGACGGTGGGCGAGATGAATGCCGACATCGGCACGACGGCGGCGAGCGCCGTGGCGACCTACCTGGACACCACCACGACTGCCAGCAGCGCCGCGGACCTGCTGACTACGCAGACACTGGCGGTGACCATCGCGGCGAGCGCCGCAGTGCCCTCCGCAACGCTGCTGAATGCCTCCGTGCAATTGCTCTCCTAACCGCATCCAACGACGGATGAGGAGACGAAACGATGAAGAAGACGGCACCAAAAAAAATGATTACGCCGAAGGAAGCAGCCCCGCCAACGACCGACGAACGTATCCGGGCGCTGGAAGATAAGCACGAAGCGCTTGTCGGCAAATTGCACCGTCACGGAATCCGGCTGGAAGAGATGCAGGACGAACAGGAGCAGTAGACGAGGCGGTTCGCGCGGGCACGCCGCCAACCAGCGACGTGCCTGTTTTGCCAAACGGGAGAAGCATGGGAAACAGCACCATCAAGCTCGCGGACATGTACGACACCGTGACGGTGCGCGGTATCCCCGACCCGCGCCAGGGTGCCAGCGGCTACGGCACGAAGCTCGCCCTGCAGATCGGCAGCGACGTGATGGCGGACCTGGTGTGCGAGCGCTTCAACTGGAAGTGGAACAACCAGGTAGGAACGCCGTTCTACACCAATAGTTGGCAGCAGGATTACCCGCAGCTGGCGCAAGCGGGTGGCCCGATAGGATGGGGGGAAGACAGCGACGCCATCGACATCAACAACACAGCGCTGCCCAAACCTCTTATCAACGTAAAGTGGCGGCGTGGCCTGAGCCGCACCAGCCTGAGCCGGTGGCTGACCGAGAACCTGTGCTGGATGTACAACAAGGACCTGACGATTGGCGTGTGGCCCGGAGCCAGCGTTACGTTCTACCCGCTGCTGGGAAACGGGCCGCAGGCACAGAACCCCTTGCTGAACATGCTGGATGCGAATGGCAACATCCTGATTGTGACGACCTTTGGCACAACCGGAAGCACAGCGCCCTCCCTGCCGGCCGCAAGCGCCGAAGGAACCACCGTGACCGACGGCAGCGTGGTATGGACGTGCGTGAGCCCGACGAGCCAGGGCTTTCGCATCGACAACCTGCCCAGCTCCACCGGTCCAACGCTGATGATCGTGCCAAAGTATCAGCTCGACCCTCCCACATTCACCACGTTGCAGCAGACGCTGGATCCGATCCCCGACAGCTATTCCAGACATTACCGGCGCGGGCTGCAGGCAGCCTGCCTGGAGGCCAGCGAGAACCCAGCCGACCAGAAACGCGGCGCAGAGATGAAGGTGACCTGGCTGAACGCCCTGGTGGACGCCATCAAGCAGGGCGACCGCGAATTGAACATTTACCAGTTGCAACCTGCCGTGCCCGTGGTGGAGCAGCGCTATGGTCACTACGGGAAACGTACCGCCGCAGACCCGTACTAAAAGTATACGTAACACTATTTTTGAACAGGGGCACCTTGTGTCAACCCTTCTGACGGTGCAGGACAGTGCGACATTCGTGCAGACGCTGATGAAGAATCAGCCCCTGAACGTAAATAACTACCAGCCCGGGCTGATGGCGGCGAATATCGTGCTGGGACGGATTCTGGGGCCGCCCTTCGTCTGGCGCTTCAACCGCGCCAACGTGACGGTGGCCATTACCGAGACGCTGGGCACCGATTACGTGCTCAGCATCCCCAAGCTGGGCCGCATTGAAAAACAGTGGTTGCTGGATGTGAACCAGAACGTGATCGACCTGAACGGAGCGGTGGAGTTGGCGAAGGTAAGCGGCGTGCAGCGGCCGACGCTGGTAGCGCCCGTCTACGACGACAACCAGGGCAACATCACCATGCGGTTCAACAGCGTGCCGGACCAAAACTACACGGCCGCCTTCGACTACCAGCAGAAGGCACCGCTGCTGACCGGATGGTCGCAGCCCTTTGGCAATGTGCCCGATGAGTTTGCCTTTGTATTTGTGAAGATGTTTCTGGCCGAGTGCGCTCTGCTGGTAAACGATGCCCGCTTTGAGATATGGAACCGTTCCGCAGCCTACGCGCTGCTGGCCGCGCAGGACGGCCTCGACGCGCAGGCCAAAAATATCTTTCTGGAGCAGATGCTGAATATTGGGCGCACCAGCAACCGCAGCCTCGCCGATGGACAAGGCGGATCGCAGGGCCGAACGATTTAAATTGACTTACGGCAGAATCATGGTAAATTACCGGAATGAAGAATCTACGCAACCACTCCCTCGACCAATTTGCCCACTCATTAGCGTATGAGTTTTGCGCGAGCTTGATCCAGGACAACGCGACCCACGTCCTTTACGATGACGACCCCCGCGACTGGTATGACCTGGCGGACTTAGGAACGGCGACGGAGCTCGACGAAGTGCGCTATCTGGAAGCGAGGGGGATGTTGATCCGCCATCGCGACAACCGCAAGATCGTGACGATCCTGGATGAGGACGCCTGATGCCGGATCCAGTCACAGCCACCGGTGCAGTACGGAATCCCACGCGCTATGGAGCGCTGGGCATGGGCGCACGTCAGTTCACTGGCCTGTGGACCCAGCGCAGCCCCTATCGTGATGCCGATGTTCCCTACCTGATTTCGAAGTTCTACTCCGGCAGCCGTTTCGATTCGATGATCGACGGTCTGAATCGCGAGATCAGCGCCGACCTGACGGACGTGCGCAGCCCCGGATCGGCGGTGTACAACGGCAACGCCTTCCCCGCCGCGTATTCCTTTTATGACTGGGCCTACCTGCAGAACAGCGCGCAGACGATCAAGCTGCTGTATGACGGCAAGGACGGAAACATCTACGATGCGACGGCTGGGCAGAAGAGCACCCTTTTCACCAAAAGCGCGAACGCCGGACAAGCGACCTTCCAGAGCGTGAACGACCAAGTGTTCTTCGGGGATGGCGCGGACCAACAGAAGCTGATGCAGGGCAGCCAGACATGGCAGCCGAGCGCCAACGTGCTCCCCGGACAGCTGATTGTGGAGGGCGCGGCCCCGGGCAAAGTGCAGATAGCGCTGGGCGGCATCACGATGTCGATCGTTGCTGTGGAGGTGGTAGCCGCGTTAGGGCTGAACAACGTATATCTCTACGTCGATCAGCAGAACGTGCCGAATTTTTTCACCAATCTGGAGAATGTAAATGTCACCCTGAGCGGATTCACGGTAGCGACGGGACTAAACGGCATGACAGTGGCCATCGCGGATATCTATTCGACGACGTTGGGCATCTTCCATTTCAAATCCAATACGCCCGCCGTGCAGGTTTACACGGCAGACACTGGAAGTGCGACCACTGGCAGCGGCACGACAGGCGCGACCGTGCCGACGTTCTCCGCCGTGGAATTCGACGTGGTGCAGGATAGTGGGCAGCAGTGGAAGTGCTACGGACCAGCACTGCAAAACTGGGGCGTCGCCAAGCCCTTGAGCGCCCCTACGCTGACGGGCGCCAACGGAACGCGATTCTGGCAACCGAATGCGCTGCTTGGGCCGTGGTACGCGGTGCTGGATACGAACCGGAACGTGGAGGTCGCCATCAACTTAACAAATGGGAGTACCGTCTATCGATCGGGGCCGCGCTATCCCATATGGGTTACAGGATCCGCCTACGGCATTAACGAGACGGTAGACGGGACCATCATCTGGTTCAACGCGGGCGCGATCGGAGCGTGGGCGGCGGCGACGCCGTTCTACTTCGGAATCAGCCAGGGGACATGCGTGATCCTGGACAGCAACCAGAACCTGCAGATGGTGACCAACGGAAGCGGTGCCAACTCCGGCGCAACGCAGCCGAGCTGGGCTAGCGTTATCGGCACCCACACTACCGACGGGGGACTGACGTGGACGTGCCTCGGCCCCGGGGTAATCATCGATGCCGCATCGACCGCCTACGCGTACAGTTACCATGCGGTCGATGGAAGTGTTTCCACCGCGAGCGCCACAGCGACGATCCAAGGCGGAGTGTTGGGCATGACGGTAACCATGCACATTTCCGAACAGGAGCTGCTGGACGTGAATGGCGTGCTGCCGTATCCCGTTGCGGACACCCAGATCGACCAGATCTACATTTGGAAGACGCCCGTTGGCCAACTGGGAACGCTGATCTTTGAAGACGCAATCCCCGCCGATAAATTTGCATCCACCGGAGCGTTTCTCTATCGCGAGTATGGAATACCGGACACTTCCGCAAGCGGTGACGGTGCGCTCAACGCCTTTATCCTCGCGCCCGTTGCCGAGCTAAACAACCCGCCGCCCGTTGGGTTCCGACCTCTCTGTTTCGCCTATGGAGGCGTGTGGGGAGCGCTGAACAACACGGTGGTGTACAGCAATGGCGACGCGACCGTGGTGGGAAACCCGAACACGGCCTTCAACCCGCTCAACACAATTCCTTTTGTGGGGACGCCGTTCTGCATTGTGCCGATCACCGTACAGAATGGAGGGCTGCTGGTCTTTACCAGCAATGGCATCTGGATTGTTTTTGGGACAGGGACGAGCACCAACCCCTTCTATGCGACAAGCTATTACGCCAGTGTGAACGTGAACGGCTACAACGCCGTTACGCTCTTCAACACGACGATGTTCGTGATCGAGAGCAATCTGAAGGTGAGCGCCATTCAAGTGCAATATCCGTTCAATCCGCAAAGCGGTTACACCGAGGTGGGGTTTCCGATCGGCGACCAGTTCAAGCTAACGACGACGGGTGGCTTCGATGCGTCGATCTTCAACTCCGCCTCCGCGATGGCGACCTGGAACAACCAAAGCACGAACGAAAATGCGTTGTACATCAGCAACGCGGCAGGACAATGGTTCCGCATGACCGCGATCAGCCCGCCCGAGACCGGATACATGTGGAGCCCCGTGCGGAGCATCGAGGGCGGCGCAAGCGCCGTGCAAAGCTGCGTTACGGCCCCCGGCGTTACTAACCTGCTGATTGCGCCGGCCACCAGTGGACCGATCCTGATGCGCGATACCACGGGAACGGTCTACACCGACAATGGGACTGCATACCCCGCCTACGACGCAAAGGGCGTCAACCTGCTGTGCAGCACCGGGCAGTGGGCCGACGTGGCGCACATCAGCGCGAAGAGCCGAGCCGTGGGAGCGCGTCCCACGGTGAGCGTGCTGCTGAACGAGATTGAACCGATCCCGGCCGAGGGCGTCGCCTATGCGGTGCTGACCGTGATGAATCCGGACCCCACAATGGGACGCAAGACCAAAAGCGTGTTCAGCAATCGTTACCCGCTGGCGCAGAACGGCGTGGACGCGAACGGAGACTGCATCCTGGTGAAGTTCGACTATGGATCGCAGACGGTGGCCGACGAGCTGCTGGACTGGGGCATCCTCGCCAGTGTCCACGACGAACGAGAAGAGCAGGCGGCCAAATGACGGCGAGCAACGCGCGAACGCGCGAGGAACTGGACGAGATGCTGCAGGATGCCTTCCGCGAGTCGGCCCAGCGCAGCTCGCGGACGGCGGCGAAATGGAGGAGACCGCGTATGCATGACTTCGTGATATTCCTGGCGATCGGCGTGGCGCTGCTGATGGGCGACATCTGGAAAGCCCAGAAACGGATCAAAGACCTGGAAGAGCGGCTGGAGGGATTGGAGGCGAGGGATGTACCGTGACTTGCGATTGTGCTGCACCTGGTGTGAGCGGACGCATGACGCGTGTCGAGTTCCGCGCTGGCACTCGTTTCTGTGTGTACTCTGTGGATGGGAATGCCTGAAAGTAAAAGAGACACGATGACGCTGCCCAGCTACAAGATCGGGGCTTACCTGTTGCGGCCGGCCGTAGCCAACGACAATGCGCTGGCAGCGCTATGGAACGACCGCGATCCCGATCATGCGTGGGAGGGGCAAAATCCGACCTACTGGACAGAGCAAAGAGAGAATGCGGAGAACTACGTGCTCGAAGACTGGGCCGGGATCGTCTTTTTTCTGAAAATTATTCGTCAGATCAAACGGCCGGAATGCATTGAAGTGTCCATGCAGTTCTCTCCCAAGGCGCACCAACACTTCGACCTGCGCACGACGCGAGCTATTGGGGTAGGATTCGCATGGCTTTTGAAGGCGCTGGCGGCGAACGGCGTACGCGACCTGTACTTCAGCAGCCGTAGCGTCCCGCTTATCAATTTTGCGCAGGTGAAGTGGGGCTTCCAGAAAGCGAATGACGATCCAATAAGCGCAGAAGCGGGGTTTGGGCGGTATCATCGCACAATCGAGCCGGAAAGGACACCAGCGTGAGCGGACCCACAGCGGCGCAAACCAACTTGCAGGGCGAACAGGCGGCTTTTTACCAGACGGCAACCCAGGAAGCCTCGACCACCTTCGGGGAAGACCAGTCCCTGCTCTCGCAAATGACGAAAGCGTACGAGCCGATCCTGGCGAAAGGGCCGAACCAGCAGGGATTCAGCACGCCCGAGCTGCAAAGCCTGAACGCCCAAGCCGTGGGAGGCACGGCCCAGAATTACAACCAGGCGGCCAAGGCGGTAGGGCAGGCACAGGGAGCGGAGGGCGGAGGAACGAATCCGCTGACCGGAGGAGCGCAGCAAGCCGAAAAAGAGCAGGTTGCCGAAAGCGCCGCGCAGACCGAGAGTGGACAGGAACAGCAAATCACCCAGGCCGATTACCAGCAGGGCTACAACGAATGGCAGCAGGCAGGTCAAGAACTGGGAGTGGTAAGCGGCCAACTAAACCCGACAGCCTACCAGGGAGGAGCGACCAGCGCAGGCAGTGCGGAAGGCACCACGGCAAACCAGATTGCCTCTGAAGACAATAGCTGGATCAATGCGGCGATCGGCGCGGCAGGATCAATTGGCGAAGGAGCGGCTATGGGGCTTTGCCCGGCGCGAGGATCGAAGTACCTGATGATGGACGGAAGCTGGAAGAAGGTGGAGGAGTTGCAGGTGGGCGATCAGCTCCGCGGCATTGGCGACGACCCGCAGACGATCGAAGAGATCCAGAGCGCCATTGCTCCGGTGCTGAGGGCTTCGGTTGCCTTGGACACGCTCTTATTCACCGTACGCAATTCTCCGACGCACGCGTACGCGCTGCCTTTCGGTGGCTTCGTAGTGGCGGCGAAGGCGCTAGATACTTGGGTGCTCGCCGAGGGCGAAGACGGAAGGACAGAGGCGAAAGTTGTGGCTTTGCGGATAGACGGGCACGACGAAGTGTTCAATGTAATTACGAACGGATCCCACACCTATTGCGCGGACGGAATCTGGGCGCTGGGCGACGCCGAGCGTCGCATAGACATGGAGACGTGGAGCAGAGTGGGAACGCAGATGCAAGTGGAGGCATAGCGATGGGCGCAACGGCGACACCAGCAGCGACGGCAAATCCCCCTCAACAATCCCCTCCCCCCGCGAGCGGAGGCGCGAGCGGCTGGGAGCAGGCGGCTGCGCCTCCGACCCAAGCGCAGGTAGCCAACGTGGGAAACGACGTGCAGAACGCCGTCTCGCCGACGCCCTCTGCGCAAAGCGACACCACGGTCCCCCAGGAGCAAGCGCCCCCGCTGGTGCTGACGCCGCAGAAGCCCGGAGGGCTCGCCGGCATCGTGGAGGGCATAGCGAATGTGCTGGTGGGCAAAACCCAACCCGAGCTGGCCACCGACCAGAACGGCAATACCTACGTGAAGCAGCAAGGGCTGACGCGTGGACAGCAATGGATGCGCGTGGGAGAGGAGGCCCTCCGCGGAGCTGGAGCGGGATGGGCGGCGGGACGAGGACGCAACCCTGGCGCGGCGCTGAACGCGGGCGTGCAGCAGGGTGAACAGATCGGTGCCCAACGGCAACAGCAGGAGACGGACTTGCAGGGGCAGGCCGACAAGCAGAATGCAGCCGCAAGGCAGGCCAAGCTCGACCAGTTCAACACGGTGATGTTGAAGCAAAAGATGATCCAGAACCAGTTCGACCTGACGCACATGCAGCATCGCGCCACCCAGGACGATTTGGATTTTGAGAAAGCTCGCATAGCCGATGAAGAGAAGATGGGGAGCGCCTTCCTCGGAACCTATACCGGATTGAACTCCCTGCCCGACGTGGAGAAGGCGCATCCCGAGGTCATCAAAAAATTCATGAACACAAACGATGTGCAGGTAATCCCCCACATTGATCCCACCACGGGCCAGCACGATGGCGTCAGCATTTACCTACGTCGGCCCGGTCAAGGAGACCAACTGCTGCCACCGGGTACAACCTTCGCGACGGCGAAGCTCGGCGACGACGGCCACTACACGCTGGGGACTGCACAGACCTCCGAGCCGATGTCGCAAAACGAAATCGACCAGCTGAACAATGCTGCGCACACCAAGGTAGGGCAACAGCAAACAGAGCTGGCCACGCTGGCGCATACCCAGGCGCAGACGGCTGCCGCGAACGCCACAGCCTCCGAAGCGCCTTCCGTGATTGCAAAAAACAGAGCGCAGACGGCCAACTCCTACGCAGACGCCAACAAGAACAACGCGGAGGCTACCGAAACCCGATCCAAGGCGGATCAAGCCGCCGATCCAACGCTGGTTGACGGCATCGGCACCGGCCATTTGGCACCGGAGCGCATGGCGTATCTGCTCTCGCGCAATCCTGCGCTACTGGACGCGGTGATGAAAAAATATCCCGACTTCGATGGCGGCCGCGCTGCACAATACCCGCAGATCTACAAGGAGTTCACCAGCACCAAATCCGGCACCGCAGGCTCTGCGATCAACGCGGGCGCTAGTGCATTGGAGCACCTGAAAAACTTGCAGGACCTCAATACGATGAAAAGCCACATCTATGGGACGCCGGCCTATAACGCCTACCATAACCAGCTTGATACCCTCGCACCCGAGCTGGCGAAGTTCTACGGCGATGCGACGATCCCGGCGATCGCGGCGCTGAAGAACACGCTGGGTGCCACGCTGCCCGGCAACCGCGAAGCGGCGATCCGGACGCAAGTGCAATCGATGGGCAAGAAGCTCGACAACTATGAGCAGCAGTGGAGGAATGCAAAACCCAGCGCATCCTATGAGGCCGAGATGCCCCAGATGACGGATGAGGCAAAGGAGGCCCGCGCGTCGCTGGACCCAAACTACCGGGCGCGCCTGGTGAACCAGCAACTGCCGCCGCAACAGCAGCAAGCTCCGCAGGGCGGCAATGGCGTACGGCCCGGTGAGCCGACGGCGAAGGCCGCAGACGGAAGCACGCTCGTGGTGAGGAATGGCCAATGGGTCAAAGCGCAAGCCCAGTAACGGCGCTTCCTCCGCTGCCCCCTGGCGCGACGCTAAACAGCGCGCAGCCGAGCGCGAGCACGACGGCGCTCCCTCCCCTGCCTCCGGGTGCAACGCTAAACACGCCTTCCCCGGCCGCCGCGCCTGCAGACTTTACCAGCAACCCGAACGGCGAGGGCGTGTACCAGATGCTGGGCGCACAGGGAAAAATCAATGTGCCCTATAGCAAGGTGGATCTGGCGTCGCAAGAGGGGATGTCCCTTTCGCCGGCGGACGCGCCGCGCTATGCGAAGGACATCGCCGCAGACACGCAGCGCAACCAGCAAGCCGACCAACTCGCCGGCCAGATCGACCCGCACATGGGGCTCGAGCGCGGCGCGATCAAGGACGCGCTGCAGATGCCAAACACGGTTCTTGGGTGGCTCGACTCGCTGAGCAACAAGGCCCAACATGCGGTGGAAGGACCGAATGCGAAGCCCGAGGCGAGCTGGAAAGAAGGTGCGGAGAACCTTGAGAACCGCGTGATGCCCGGCATCACCCAACCTGTGCACGGAGCGGGCGAGATGACGGGAGCGTTTGCCTCCGAGATGGCGCAGTGGCTCTACGGAGAAGGCGAAGCCAAGGCAGCCTACCAAGCGCTCCCGATGGCGCAGAAGCTGAAGAAGATTGCAGCCTCCGTAGAATTTTTTGAAAAGCACCCCGCAATTGCAAAGGTGGCAGCCGCAGGGATTCGCAACGGAGCGACGGCCGTAGGCGCGGGAGCGCAGTCCCTGCTGCACGGAGCGAGCCCGAGCGAAGCGGCCGAGAATGCTGCGATCACCGGAGGGCTGGGCGCGGCGGTCACGGGAGGACTGGGGATCGTTGCTCCCAGAGCCGCTGCGGCGCTCCTGCCGAAAGTGTCAGCAGCGGATCAAGTCTCCGCGAAGCTGGACGAAATGCTGAACGCGATTGGGCCGCATGTGAGCAAGGAGGACACCGGGAAGGCCGTACGCAGCGTCGTGGACCAGTTGCACGATGTGGCGACGCAGAAGGCGAATGAAGCCTACAACCCCCTGAAGCAGCCGCTTGGATTGCCGGACAATGCAACGCGTGCCGAGATCAATACGGCCGCGCAGGATGCAGCGCAACCTAAGAAAAGCTCGCTCGTCGGCGCAGACGGGAAGCCCATGATGACGCCCGGCGATGGAGGGGCTGCGCTCGACGCGCTCCAAAAGGCCGACGAAGCCTATGCGCAAAGCCGCCAAGCGATCAATACGGCACTGATAAAAAAGATTGCGAAGTCCGATAAGCCGGAGCTGGCCTATCAGTACATCGCGAAAGCCTCTTTGGGCGATATGCGATCGCTGTTGCCGTCCCTCGACGAAGAGACGCGCAGCGCCGTGGCGCGCAACGTGCTGAGCGATGTGGTGAATGCAGGCGGAGCGCCCGAAAACTTCAATGCGAATGCCGCGCTAAAGGCCTTTGCGAGGCTGGATAAGGATGGACCAAAATCGAATCTGCTCTTTGGAGACGGCGCGAGTCAAATCAAAAACAACCTGCAGTCGATTGCCGAAGCTACGGCGACGACCACCAAGCGCCTGCAATTCAGCGACGCCGTGAAGAGCATCGCAACGCAACTCTCGCACGCTGCCTTCGTCGGAGGAGTTGCTGGCGAAGCGACGGGGGTCGGATATAAGGCCGGAGGAATCGCAGGGATGGCGCTGACCAGCGCGGCCTATGTGCCCCGCGTGATGCGCGCGGTGATAGAAAACCCGAAGATAGCGCAGAATATTTTGTTTGCTCTGGATGCTGGAGCGAACCCAAAGAACTACGCGCCATTGATTGCAGGGCTGATTGCCAATGACACGAACAACGCGAACGACCAACAGGAGCCCAAGCCATGAGCCGCAATGCCGAGTCACCCGCAGTCGTCATCCAGCGCCGTCACCAGAGCGCGCCCAAGACTCACTGGATTGACGAAGAGGTACGAAAGGCAGCCGTCGAAATAGACGAAGGGCGCTACGTCGCCGACGAAAGCAGCGTCGGTGTGCTGGACAAGCTCGGCATCTCCCTGGGCCTCGGCAGCGGAGGCGTGGCCAAAGGCGAGATGCCGACACTTGAAGACTTTCGCGCTACGCGGGAGCTGAATCAGCTAGGACGCCACCCGCGCGTGCTGGAGGCCCTGGAGCGACTGCAGCAGGAGACCGACGACGGCAAGACGCCCGAAGAAGCGATCGAGCGCCAATGGAGGATGCACGAGATGAACGCGGCCAGCGTGGAACATCAGAAATGGGAGGGACAGGGACGCTGGGAGGGAGAAGAAAACGAAGAGATGCGAGTAGGGAGGGTGCTAACCCCGCAGGGCTTCCATGCGCAGTTATGCACAGTGATTGGAACGGAGAGAGTGTTGCTGAGTCCGCACGCAGTGAAGCAGAACTTCACCGACAAGAGCGCCCGTTGTGGATTGTACGTGAAGAACCCCCTGTGGACGGGCGCAAGGATGGGCCACGAGTACAAGCAAGTGAAGGCCCAGGAATTGCGCCGCGCCGGAATGGAAAACTTTCACCAAGCGCGCAAGTTACGCGCTGCCGGGCTAAATGCCTTGGCCGACAACAAATTTGAGGTTGCGGCCGAAGCTGCCCAGGCGGCTACCGAGATCCTGATGGAGATGAGCGCCGAAGAGCAGACCAATCCGGAGTTGCTGCGCGTGGGGACCCTACAATGGCCGCTGGGCACTGAGTGGATGTGTATGCACTTCAACGAATATGGAGTGCCAACTGAGGCGAAGTTCCTCGGCTGGCGAACGGCTCTGCTAACAATGATCCGCTGCAAGGCGATTACGGAAGCCGAGGCGCACCAAGCGTTCCCGTTGGTTGCCGAGAACCGAGCCGCGCAATGGTACCTCCAGCAGCTTTACTGGCTGCGCAACCCGAAGATACAAGTGCACTAATGACAATCAACGATACGCAGCGCGTGATGATGGTCCTGTTCGCGGCGCGCGAGGTGGGCGCGGACAAGAACCTCGACGCCATGCGCGCCATCTGCTACGTGATGCGCAACCGCGTGCGCGCCGGGTGGCACGACGGAAGCTGGATGAGGTGCCTGGAGAATGCTGAGGAGGTAGCCGCTCACCCAGGACCCTCGAACCATCGCCTCGACCCAGACGACCGCAACCTGCAGCGGCTGATGTATGAGATCGACGATATCTACTTCGGCCATGAAAGCCAGGGATGGAACGCGATCGACGCGACCAAGGACCAGCAGGGCACGACGATCGAAAGCGCGATCGGAACGTCGCTCTACTGGATGTTCCTAAAGCGGCCGCTGCGCGACTGGTTCAAAGACAAAATCATCGCGGACCACGAAAATCATCCACAACGTACGCAACTCGGGCTTATGATGTTTTTCAAATAGCACAGCACACGAGGGAACGTGCCAGCGACCCCGCACATCACGCTTACAGCGACGCTCGACGACATCGAAGGGAACGCGGCCGGCACGACCGCCAACCCGGCGAAGTTGCGGATTGCCCTGTGTGGCTACGGACCTACACTGCCGGTGATCGTGGGTACGTCGAACTTGGCTAAAGTAGGACCCTTTGAGGTCTACAGCTTGGGCGCGCAGATCTCCATACCGCTGTGGGGCAATGACCAGGTCGATCCCATAAACACCTATTACGAAATCGCTGTTCTCGACGGCGAAGACAACATGGTGCAGTGCGGCGCGTACCGCTTTACAGGGACCGGCACCATCGACCTGAGCAACGCGCAGCAGATCTATCCGCTGCCGCCGCCGCTTGCCGCTTTGATCCCGGTGTTTACCAATCCGCCAACGACTGCAGCGCAGAACGTCGATAGCAGCCTCATCATCGATTACAACCTGAATGTGGAAGGGCTCACCTTCGACGGCGTCTTCGACGTTACGAGCAGCGGTGGCGTGGCGACCTTCGACTTGAGCCTCGGCAACATCTTCCGGATCGTCCTAACCCAGAACGTAACGACAGCCAACTTCAACAATCCGACGCCCGGAGCGCAATACACCTTCATCATCGTGCAGAACGGAACGGGAGGATGGACGTTCGCGTGGCCGGCGATCGCGCTGAACCCCGTAGAGCCTGTAAACCCCGTGGCCAATGGCAAAACGCTATGGACGGCGCTTTGCGACACAGACAGTACACTCATGTCCCCGGGATACTACCCATGAGCGCAAGTGACTTGAAACGCAACCTGCTGTACCTCGCTGTGCTCTGCGCCCTTCTGGGTGCCGCGGCCTTTGGACAGAGCAGTGGACCGATCACGACGCCGATGCTGAACCGGGCGTACTACTTCGTAGGGACGTCGCCCTACTCCACGACGATCCAGAACGCGGTGAACGCCGCGTGCACGGCCGGGAAAGGGAGCGTCATCGTTCCACCGGGAGTGACGCCGAGCGATAGCCCGACCGCCGTAACAGGATGCACGGCCGTGGGCTTGATCGTGCAGACCACGCTTCCCTGGGCGTGTTATATCTCCAGCGGGGGCACCTACAGCTCGACCAACTGCGGGACCGGGGTAAGCACTGGTGTAAGCAGCGTGAGCAGCGGCAATCTTCCCCCGCTCTTCACCGTGACGGTGAACAATGCGACGACGACGCCGGCGTTTGTTTACACACTTTCAAACGCGGCCCAGAACACAGTCTTCGCAGGGCCCGCGAGCGGAGGGGCCGGAGCGCCGTCCTTTCTGACAATACCCTCAGTGCTAGCCGGATTCGTTTTTTATCAGACGATTGCCTCCAACGGAAGCGCGCAGACACAGCGGCCAACGCTGAATTTTTCTACCAACTTCACGGCAACCGATTCAGTTTCGCCGGCGCAGACGACCATGGACCTCGCCAACGTAGGAACGGCCGGGACCTGCAACGCGCCCAGCAGCCTGACGACCGACACCAAAGGACGAGTAAGCACCTGCACGTCCCTTGGAAGCACAGTGCCGGTTCCGCTGACTTGCAATGCGAATGGATGCTACTCGATCGGCGGCGACGGACTAGTCGAGGAGTTCGGGCAGATTACGATGGTCGCCAACGGATCGACCTACGACACGGCCACCATCATCCTCCCGCACGCGATGACCACGATGGCAACCTACACCTATACCGTGGTGGGAACATTCAGCACCGACTCGACGACGCCTCCGTGCGCCGAAATCTCCGCGCAAAGTCTCAGCTCCGCGTCACTCTACCTGGCGCGGTGCATTGTCGCAGGAGCAGGAGGAGGGGTGTTTGATGTGAACTTCACCATCGACTGGCAGGCCAAAGGGTATTGAATCTTTTTCCGATTGGAGGAACGCACTATGAAACGATGTATCGCGATCTACATCCTGCTAGCAGGGGCCATTGGGGGCCTGGCCCAAAGCCCCTGGACCAATACCACCTTTCCTACTGCCGTGATGACCGGAACAGGCCAGCTAAGCACGCCGATCAAGCTGGGAGCCAACAGAGACAGCTATAGCGCCGGCACCATTACACTGATCGCCAACAGCTTGACGACGGCTACCTTCCAAGTGCTGGGATCCGCCGACAACGGCGCGACCTACAACGCGCTAGCCGTGCAGAACTGCGCGGTGCCAGGAACGTTTGCCACGAGCCAGACTGCGACGACAACGGGCTGCTACCAGGTGAACCTGGCGGGGCTTTACTATGTGGAGTTCGCCACCACGGGAACATTCACCGGCACCAGCATCAGCCTGGTACTGACGGCGAGCCCCAACTCGCAGATCTCGCGAGCGAGCGGAGGGGGCGGCGGAGGCGGATGCACCGGCGCGACGGGCGTCTACTCACTGAACAACCAAGTAGCCACCCTCTCCTCAGGTTGCGTTACGTCTATCGGAAGCGCCTTCTCTATGGGGCTGTCCTGCCCGCAGGCTGGCCTCTACGAGACGGGACAAGCCACCACCAACCCGTTCAGTTGCACGTTGTCCTACGCGAATGGGACGCCCGCAAGCGCCACATTGGGAGATGGCACCAACACGGATACCCTCGTTACACCGTTCACCAGCGGGAGTCTCGCTTTCGCTTATTCGACAAATACTACCTTCACCGCGCACAGCACCGCGACCAACAGCCAAACAGCCAGCGCCACAACCGCCGTCACCTTTTCCCCGCGCGAGTTCGCCGGGGTAGGGACGGCGGGCGCAACCGGGGCCACGGCGAGCGGCACATCCGCCGTGTTAGTGGGAGCCACCGGAACACTCCCAAGTGCAGGCCTTGGGACACATTCGTCTTACGGTCCGTTCACCCCTAGTAACCAGAAGATCTACGTTTTAGGGCTGAATCCGACCTGCAGCTTCACCAGCGGAGGATTTGCGTTCCCAATGAATGCTCCGCTGACCATCGCGTTTGTGAATCAGTACGGGGCAAGCATTACGATGTATGACTACGAATCCACGAATCTGCTTTCGAGCACCTTCACACTGGCGGGAACATGCTAACTAGACTCGCAACGATCGCCCTCGTCCTCACGTCCCTGTCTACGCTTGCACAAGTGCCTTTGGGTGGTCATGTCTATGTGCCATCCACCACAGATTCAACGAACGGCTTGATTATTTTGCAGTTCAACGTGGATGGGAACTGCAGCGTGGTGACGCCAGCCCCCAACTGTTCGGAGACGTACGCGAACGGATCTGCGGTGGGGGCAGATGGTCCGTACGTCGGAGCAATTTATATCTATGCCGCAGTGGCGCTGACAGGAGGGAACATCGTCAGCCTTCCGTTTTCCCCTGGACGTTCGTACTTCGTGAACAATACGTCCGGATACAACATCGTGTTGAGCGGAGGGACGGGGCCTACAGTCACGGTCGCCCCTGGAGCTACGTCACAGGTATGGACGGACGGCATCAGCGGCTACTACCAAGTGGGAGCTCTCGCCGGCATCATCAATGGAACTGCTAATCTCGCGCTTAACTTTCCCGGAAATTCGACCTTCACCCTTGGCTCTAGCACTTCGACCAACAATAGTTATTTTGCGCTGGCGCACGGCATAGGTGCAGGTGGAAGCACCATGTGCTGGACAGGAGACGCCGGAAACGCATTAGGGTTTTTCGTGGGATCGACGAGCACGCCCGCGACATGTGCCGGTGCCTTTGAGGCCGGTTTCTATTTCGCGAATGGAACACCGACGGGCGGCTATGCGGAAAGCGTGCGTGCCCTTTATATGGCACCCCCTTACTCTCAGGCTGCATGTACCACGGCCGCGACCGTGGATCCGGTCAACGGCAACTCTCAGAACCTCCCTCTTACTCAAGGAGACGCGTGCGCACTCACCTTCAATCAGCCGGCGCGAGGAACAGCAAACGTATTGTTGAAGATTGTGCAGAGCGCCACGACGCCGTTCAATGGCACCATCACGACCTCAGGAGTTACCTGGCTCAACGGCGGCTCCCCGCCACCCATTCCCGCAACCTCAGGGGCCGTTGTGTTTGCGTCGTGCTATTTGGATGGATCGGCTACCTGGTGCTCTAGCGGAACCGGAGGGGCGACGGCGAGTTCGACCAGCGCAAACTTCAACAGCGTGTACTACGTGGATGGCTTTACGAACGCTCTTTATCCTGGGATCGGAGTGGCACAGGCAGCATGGTCCTCCGGAACCTACCCGGCGTGCAGCGCGGTCAGCTCCTCGAATGCCTCAAGCGCGTGGTCCATCGCGAGCAACATCGTCACTGTGACCGCGGCGAATGGCTATGTCGCGGGTCAGCAGGTTATATTCACGAGTCCGACCTTCAACGGTGGGACAGCGACAGCTCTTACAATTATCCAGACGGGCCTCAGCAGCACGCAATTTGAAGCCGCCTACACGGGCTCAGGATCGGCAACAGAAGCGGGAACGGCGGTTGGGTCTTTCCTGGCTGTAGGAACAACCACCGGCATCACTCCCGGCACAAACTCGGCCGTTTGGTATCCGGTCCCAAACAGCGGAACGCCGACGCAAACGGATTGTGCGTTCTACACGGCTGCTTCCGTGGCAGTTGCGGAAGGCAACAACGTCACGCTCAAATTCGGAGACAGCTCTTTTGCGTCACTCTACAAAACCAATATCGGGCTTCATGAACCTGTCTTTTATCTCGTCAACCTTGAGGGCCAATACACTGGCTACAACGGGGGCGCGACTACGCTTCAGGCGGCGCGCAACTTTGGAGGCTGGATCGTAACACACGATGACGTGCTCTCCAGCTCCAGCAGTCCCTATGGTTGGCACGTTGCAAATATCGCATTCGATGCAAACAACTTTGCCTTGGGCGCGATGAACACGGGCGCGTATAAGCTCTCGAAGTTTGAAAATCTGTACGTTCATAATCTGCCCACAAACAATACATTCGTGGTTCCTTTCAAGTTCGGAGACGGATCTCCCGCAAGCGGCTATACGGGCGGCGGTTACCAAAATCAGTACAGCAACATTTTCGTTGCCGGCCAGGGAAACGGGCAGAGCAGCTGGGCCACAGTGACGGCCGCAGGCACCACGCCGACCTTTACGGTCTCGGCTGGCGGGAGTTATGTGAACATCCCGCAAAATGTGTTTCTGCTGGGACACACGGCGGCAGGAAATTTTATTAATCCGTGCACAACGATGCCGACGCTTACGACGACGTACACCGGAACAGGCCCGTATGTTTTGTCCTCCGTGACGGCTACAGGAGGGTCCGGGTGTTCGGGAACCTACGAAGTAGTTGTCCCTGATATGAGCAACTTCCCTTATGGGATCATGGTCAATTCCCAAACTGACGGGGATACGTCGGGTCTGCAAGTGTCTAACGCCGGCTGGAAGTACGGCATCTTCTACAATGGATCGTCCTCGAATCTATTCCTGCACGGACACGTCTACGGCGGCGTCAATCAAGTTCAGATATTCGATGGCGGCCAAAACTCGCACGTCGGGGAGGAATTCGATTCCGTCTTTGACGTGGGAGGTTCTTCCAATAACGCTGGAACATCGTGGACAAGTTCTTCGATGGTTCAAGGAGGGGGAGCAGCGATGAATCCCTACGCGGTAGAATTCTCGTTCCCATCGGGAACAGGTTCTATCCAGAACTCCTTCTGTAACAACACGGCAACGAGCGCGAACGTCTTCACTTTGGTCGCTGGCTATAACGGCGCTCTGATCCCGCACGCAGGCAACTATGGACCCATCAATGTTCAAAATGGTCAGCAATGCGACGTGCTCAAGCCCGATAACTCGTTCTATGCGGCGCTTACGGCTCCTGCTACGAACACTTACGCCGTCGCGGCAGGAAGCGTAAACGCTCTTACCGTCCCTTCGACCGTATTCACCCTGACGGTTGGTACCGAACTTTCTTTCCTGCCGAATTTAGCCAATACGAGCACCACTCCCACGCTGAATGTCAATGGATTGGGGGCGGTGACGATCACCAAATTTGGTAACGCCGCGCTTGCACCGGGCGATCTATCCACGAGCGCTGTCGCGAAGGTTATCTATGACGGCACATATTTTGAATTGCAGAATCCTGGGACATTGGCTGTAAGCGTGACAGCGCCAGTCCCTCCCAGCCAACTAGCGGTCAATTTCAACGGGTTTGTCACGGTGCCTCCAGTCGGCGCGAGCGTATATCCCAATCAACAGACCTTCGGATCCGCAGGGTGGACATTCTGCGGCTTCTCATGTTCGGGAGGCTACAGCGGAGGAACGTCGGCCCCAACGTGGAACGTCACCAGCCCTTCGCTAACCAACAACGCGATCGAGATCCAGGTGAGCGGAAACAGCGGAGGCGGCTCGCCTGTAGGAACCAACGCACAGGTTTATCGCGCGCTCGACTGCACCACTCTCCCAGGCGGAGTCTGCAACGGATTTACCGACGCGGCAAGAACCCTATCGGAGTACGTACCGGTAGGCAGCGCCGTTCCGCAAGGGCTTGAGGGTCCCAACGTCGTCGCCTACGACGGTGCGTATCAGTACTACCCCTCAGTTCAGTGCGCGACCAACAGCGGGAGCCTAACGCCCACGATTCCCACCTACAATGCGTGGACCGGGACCACATGGACCTCTCCGGACTCGACGAGTTGCGCGTCTGTAGAGAGCGCTCAAGGGGTTGCCCAGATATGGCAGGTACATTACTCATTCAACTTCACCACGCATCAATTCTGCTACCAGGACCTTATGGTCAACGGGACGCCCGTTGCCAAGTGGCAGCACAAGAACCTTTGCTATAGTGCAATCGCCGACGTGACAACTGCGGCCGTAAAAATTCAGCAGCAACTTGACGGCAACACCACCAGCAGCCCAACGACCATTTATTACGATTACGACAATGCATCGTTTTGGGCCACCGGTGCTGCCGGCTCAACGTCACTGAGTTCCCTGACGGCAGCCGCAGCAGCGAACACAATCGCGAACGGCAACAATCCTCAGACGTGGAACTGGAGCCAGACGACAGCCGCGCAAACTGCGATGGCATTCGGCGAGGGTGCGGCCGCGACGGGGGCCGGCAGCCGACTTGTTTCTGCCTCGACGCTTGCCAACTCGACAGCCACCCCGCTAACGGTCGCGCAGGGCGCGCAATCGGGCACGACCGCTCCAAACGCAATGAACATCACCGCAACTTATAACAACGGAGCGCTGAACCCCATCGGGCTGAACATGGTCTTTACCGAGACCGCTGACGGAGTGGCATGCTACGTGTGCATCTATGGAGGACCGAGCGGCAGCTCCCTCGAATATGCGTTCTACAACGGGCAATTCGAAACGCCAGGCAACATCACCTCCAACGGTGCCGGCAACAACACGGCCGTATTCGGCGGAAACTCAGCAGCTGGTATCGTGAACGCCACTGGAAATGTGGGATCCGGACAGTTTGGAGGAGCCTCCAACAGCGGCACCAGCGCTGGCTCTAACGGTGGCTTGACGGCGTTGACTGCAGGAATGCTTACCGCCGCTGCGCCCACCGCGACGTCTCTGGAAGGCGCGGTGCAGATTCAGTCCGCGTATCTGAAAGGAACCGCGATCGCGGCCGTAGGAGATGTTGTGTGCGGGACCACGACGGCTTTTACCGTGAAAGACTGCCCTATCACAGCGGCGACGAACGTTATAGGAATCGCTGACACCACGGCGAACCCGATCGGCGTGGTCACGAACGGCATAGCGCTTGTCTCCTTAGATGGAGCTCTCACGGCGATCGGCGACAATGTGTGTCTCAGCACAACAACTGCTGGCAAGGGCCACGATAACGCAAGCGCAGGGACTGCCTGCACCTTGGGAACATCCGTAGGCGTGATTATCGCAGACGTAGGCACGATCACGGTGCAGACGGGAATAACGCAAACAGCGATCGCCATGAGCACGACACTGGTGCTTGTGGAGTTGCATATAGGGCAATGATGAAAAGACTATTCATTTTGCTTATCGTCCTCTGCGCGTCGCTGCCTGCGTTCGCGACGGGGGGAACGTGCCCGGGTGCCGCAAACTATGTGAACCCTTATGCGACGCCGAACAGCGTCACGACGCTTGCCGCGATCGGAGTGACGAGCTGCTATTACGTGGCTGCCAACGGAGCGGACACCAATGACGGATTAAGCGAAGCGGCGGGGCACCCCTTCCTACATGCTCCCGGGATGTCCGGCTGCACAAGCAACTGCGCGGCCGCCACGACGAGCGCGGGAACAGGATTCATCTTCCGGGGGGGAGACGCCTGGCACTACGGAAACAGCGCGGCGTCTCCGTACCAGAACGGCAACTGGGTGTGGGCTCATTCCGGAACCAGCGTCAATCCGATCTACATCGGAGTGGACCAGGGATGGTACGTAGGCGCGTCCTTTGCGCGACCCGTTTTTACGGGAGATAACCCGGCACCGACCTACGGGGGAACGGGAACCAGCGCAGGGTCGTTTGTGTCGGCCTGCACGTTTGACAATTCGGCGCTGAGCGGCTTCGTCCAGTTCGGGAACGGGAGCGTCTATAACATTTTGGACGGAATCGAATTTTCCGGATACTGCTGGCTCACAGGGAGCGGCCCCGAGGTCGTCTCTCTCGGCTCCGGAACGTCCGTAAACAACGCCGTAACCCGCAATTATTTCCATGCGTGGAGCACCAACGGGACTACCGACGGGACGTATGCTTTTTATGAGGCCAACACCGGCACAACGGGGAATATTTTCGCCATGAATGTGGTGGACGGATCCGATTCGAGTTACGGCGCTTCCACCAACACCGTTAATTGCAAATACGCGGGCTACAGCGGAAATGCTCCCTGCTATACGGGAGGAGGGATCTACGAGGGAGGCTATGACATCCACGGAAACGTCTTTCGTCATCTTTCCGACGTGGCGGTCACCACGGCTAGCCACGTCTTCTATTCGAACTGGATCGATGATATCGCGGTGACTTCTCAGGCCGGAGGGCAGCACTCAAACTGCAACAACATGGTCGGCAACACGACGGCCGCGAACATTTCTACCTACTCCAACCTGGTCACAAACTATGCGGCCAGCGAATGCTTCTATTTCGCGCCTCCCGCAGGGCACGTAGGGTATTTTTTCAATAACGTTTTTTGGGGGAACATGAATGTGGGGGTAGTAGGGACGTTCCCGACCAACTGCATCCTGCTGAACGTGTCGCAGTCGGCCGGAACCGCCGCAGCATACCTATATCAGAACACTTGGTCGCAGACAGGCGGAGGTGGCGCAGGATGTCAAGTGCAGCTCGCTCCCAGCAACTCGCCGCTCTTTCCCTGGAATGGCCCGGTCTACTTTGCGAACAACCACGGCATAGGATCCACTACGCTCTCCGGGCTCTACTCCGTCAATGCAGGCGCATCCTGCAATGCCAGCACATGCCCGATCACCGACAACGGCGGCGAGGTTTTCGAAACGGAGGCTGCGGCTAACAGCCAAGGTTACACGACCTCCAACAACTACGCGCCGACAGCGGCAACCAATCCAACCGTGGGGGCGGGCACGAATTACACCTCCGTCGCTTCGACCTTTTCCGCCGACTCGTCACTCGCGGAGGGGACGAACTGGGCAGCGGAACAGGCAGGATGGGGCGGAAAAGTGGCGATCGTTCCTGGTGTCAACGGGCCAGCGCCAGCGTACAGGCCCACAACTGGGGCGTGGGACTCCGGTGCCTATGAATATGTCGCCAGCGGAATTGTGGCAACCGGTTCCTTCTTTTTCCACTTTTGATGTCGGCCAAAAGCGTTGGCCGGCACCTTTACCTGCACAAAATTGAACGAATTCGAAAGGCGGACGAAAATGGCAAGATTGACGACGAAAGCGCGTAAGAAAATATCCCCAAAGGACTTCGCGCTGCCCGGGCGCAGATATCCGATCGAAGATGCAAGTCACGCGCGGAATGCTTTAGCCCGGGTAGCGCAGCACGGTAGCCCCGCAGAGAAAGCTACAGTTCGTGCCGATGTCCATCGTACGTATCCCGGAATCGAAGAGGCCCGGAAGAAGCCTATGGGCAAAACGAAGGACGATGAAAAGCGGAATGGGGAACGCAACGCGGCGAAACATAAACCACACGACGCCATCGGCGCACATGAAGGGCGCACGCTCGTCCCCGACAGAACTAGCAAAAAAAAGTGAAGCCCCAGCGCGCTGGGATAGCCGCAGCGCGTTTGATTCCTTCGAGGGACAACATGGCATAGCGGAACCGCAGCCCGAAAAATATTAGACAATCTAAAATTTCTCTAATGGCAAGGATGGGATGTTTCGCGCCGTTGCCTCCCGGGGGCACACGAAAATATAAATTACCTTTCCATGACTTTACCATTGACATACTGGGTTTTTGCCAGTAATGTGAATCGTGTGATGGCCTTCGCAATCGGCGTGTACGTGATCCTGTTCGGCACCGGGCTTCTCGGGCTGCTGAGCGACGCGACGCTTTACCTGCTGCAGCGCTATGTTGCGCGAGCGGATCGCGCGGCCAGGAAAGGAGATACCCCATGCAACGATTGGCGACTTATGGATTGATTGCGACAGGCGTGCTTGTCGTGTTGATTTGCGCTATCTGGATTTTCGATATGCCTATCCGCTAATTACTTCTATCCATGCTGAATCCTGAACCAGTGAGCGGAGGAACCATGTACAGGGGAAATGACTACGCAGAGCATATGATTACATGGCTAAAGGAGCGCGTGGAGTTCGATGACCACTCCCTGCATATCGATATGGAACTATTGAGAGAGCTTTTGTCCGCAGCTTACATGACGGGCGCAGCGGCCGCGTTTGGAACCTGCGCTACGCCGCGCGTGATTTCGATAGACAGGAAAAAACCTATTGCAAAAGTGCCGTTGCAATAAATCGAATCGTCGCTAAATTTGACTTAGGAAGGGAAAATGGTTATGACCCATACGAAAATTGAAAAGCTTATTGCTGTAAATCATCCGCTTCCAGCGAGCCTCACCACCACCGGCACCCTCGACCTGCGGGGCTACGACCATCCGCTCCCAGCGAGCCTCACCACCACCGGCAACCTCTACCTGCGGGGCTACGACCATCCGCTTCCAGCGAGCCTCACCACCACCGGCACCCTCTACCTGGAGGGCTACGACCATCCGCTCCCAGCGAGCCTCACCACCACCGGCAACCTCTACCTGCGGGGCTACGACCATCCGCTCCCAGCGAGCCTCACCACCACCGGCAACCTCTACCTGCGGGGCTACGACCATCCGCTTCCAGCGAGCCTCACCACC
>JAEHJW020001712.1_pt1 | contig 35372 bp, 36 predicted proteins | sample 9271431 | NCBI WGS metagenome assembly JAEHJW02 | reverse complement strand
GAACGGCACGCCATAGAACAGAACTCCGAACAGCGCGGCGAGTTGCAGCCCGGCCACGACCGCGCCCCACCGCACCACCGGCCGCCCCTCGATCTGCCGCGCGCAGTGGTGCCGCTCGACCGTCCAGGATAACCACCGGCACATCACGCAGCCCCAGCCGAAACGCCCCTGCCGCTGCTCGGTCAGTCGGGCGCGGGCGGCGGCAAGCGAGATCGGCGTATCCTCGGCGCCCCCGAACAGCGCGTTCAGGAAGCAATCAATCCGATCTCTGGAACCCGCATCTATCGAGATACCCCCACACCCCGCGCCTCCCTGGCTTCGGCGATGCGCCGCGTTACGAGTTCGGCACGCAGGGCCGCCACCACGCCGAGCAGCCCGGCGATCATGCGGAGAAGCCGTGCGCGTTCCTCGTCCTCCATCAGCCCGCCCCGGTGTACTGAATAAGGCCGCCCGTGGGGCATTGCAGCACCAGCGGCCCGTTCACCGTCGAAACCAACTGGCCGAAATCCAGGACGCCCACCACTGGCGCGTTCGCGTCCGTGTAGGAACCGGCCGGCCCCAGATAAGCGATCACGCCATACCGCCCGGTGCCGGGATCAGCGGCTTCTTGCGGGAACGTGATGTTGGCGAATGACCAGCCGATCGACGTGTTGCCGGCGAGCGCCGCCCAGGTGATCCCGGTAAGGGCTTCCCGAGCATACCCAGAATAGCTGATCTCCGCGTTCGTCGCCGTCACATTGGCGATCGTCGTCACGCCGCCATAGAGCGTGGACGGAATGCCGGTCCCCGCCACCACGATCAGGCAGGTGAAATGTCCGGCGCCCGTATCATCGAAGTTGACGCCGAGCGTAGAAGAAAGCGCGCCCTGGTTGTACAGCAGCTCGCCGGGGATATGGGTTGCGGTCGCCATGTCAGCCGTTCCCCTTCAGTCGTTCGATCGCCGCCATCGTCTCGGGCCAACCCCACACGCCGCGCTCGAACAGCAGCCCGGCGTGGCGCAGCGCCTCGCCGACTACCTTGCGGTCATCCTCCCGAACCGGCATCCCGCGCCGGGCACGCCGCTCCCGATCGGCGCAGATCGCGGCGAGGCGGAACTGCGCGTGATGCACATCCGGCGGCGATGTCGGGTCCACGATGACGATCGGCTGCGCGACGATGCCGAGGCGTGCCGGCTCCGGTGCGGGCGCCGGTGGCGGGGCGGGCGAAGGGCCACATGGTGGGGTCTCCTATGGCGGTCAGTGGTTGGGCACGGGCGGCATTGAGAGCAACGAGCGTTTGAGCGCGACCGCGCGGTGCAGTATTTCGCCGAAGCGCCGAACGGTTGCGGCCCTTGCTGCGAGACGCGCCCGCGACACCATCAGGCGAACGACGGCACGCTGAATGCCGACCGGATGTTCGGTGAATCCAGGAATCGCGAACGCGCGGTCGAGTTGTTCCTTGGCGAGAATACCCGACATCATCGAGTAGTAGTCGTACTCGGCATCGTTCAGCCGCACGCCATAAATCGTATGCCCCGGCTCGGCCGGGAAGGCGCCGATCGCACGCAGCCCGATATCGACGGGGTCATGGACCTCCTGGCTTTCGTAGATGGCCGATATGCCGGCGCCTCCGAGCGCGCCGCCGTTCGGGATCGGCTGCCCCCAGATGTCGCGCATCGGATATAGGGACTCGCTCAGAAATGGGGTGTTGTCCTGAATCTGCTGCAAGACCGTGTGGGCTTCCCGCATATAAGGATCGGTTGCGCGCGCGGTTTGGCGTAGCGCCGACGAAAACGGCACGAAGGACGACGCGAAGTCCTGTAGCCACCGCTCGCCGTGCCGATCCGGGTCTTGCACGGCCTCGATCGTGCGCGACAGCCCGAGCAAGAACGACTGGTTGAGTTGCTGATACATCGCGGAGGCAAACATGGCGGATGCGAGATGCCCGATCTGATCGTCCTTCGCATAGGCCGCAGCGGCATGCATGCCAGCGCCGAGAGCCAGCAAGTTGGAAACCGGCCCCATCCCGGCATACGAGTAGAACATATCGCCGATGCGGACGCTGTACTGCTGCTTCCGCATCGCGTGCCACGCCCGTAGCCCTTGCGGGTCGCTCGGCTGCTGCCCCGTAATTGCGCCCTCGGCCGCGAGTGCGATTCCGGAAAGGATTGCCGCGGTCCCGGTCGCCATCTGGGCGATCTGCATGTCTCGCGCGTGAGCACCGAGTTTCCCGAGTGAGATGTCGCGCTGTTCCTTCCAGAACAGGCCGAGTGGCGTATGCTCGACAAACGTCTCGCCGGCCATATTGCTGGAAATCTTGGCAAACGGGACGATGAACCGAACGACGGGCAGTGCATTGAGGAAGTTGGAAATCTTCTGGGTCGCCATGCCGCCGCGGCCCATGAGCGCCTGCTTGTCGGCAATTCCTCGGGCGGTCGCCTTCATCTCCTCAGACGGATGGGCGATGACTTCGGCCACGCGGGCAGCGAAATCGTCGCCCGCACGGCCTTCCTTGGCCGCGACCTCATAGGCCTGCTGGTAGATCGACTGCGTGTAACCGGCGACACGCGAAAACGAATGGATGCCCCCGGCAACGCGGTATGGCGTCCGAATGACCTGACCGACCGCGCCTGGAATCGCGCCCGTGTTCGTGTCCCGCAGCGCGAAGTCCGGTAGCCCTTCCTCGCCGGGCAGCGGCTCTGTAACACCACTCTTGACGGCCCGACCTGCCGCCCGAACACCGTCCTTCGATCCCTGAAGCAGTCCCCACAGCGCGCCCTCGGACTCGCGCAACATGACGCCTTCGTTCGCCCCGTTCACCCCGAGCGCCCGCATGATTCGGCTCACGCCCGCGGCGGCCGGAACGTCCACACCAGCTTTCCAGAGCGCGTAGAGGGAGTTGGAGATCACGATCCTGGTGTGGGTCGCCACGCCAGAGATCAGCGCGTTGGTGAACAGTTCCAGCAGCATGTCGAGGCCGCGTCGCGCCACGCCTGCGACCTTGACGGCCCCGGCCTGCACCGGCGTTTCTCCTCGCGCCTCCGCAATCTCTCGATCATACCGCAGCACGGCATCGACGGAGTCGAGTTGCAGCCCGAGCTGCGCCCGCTGCTTCAACTCGAACGGCGTCTCGCCTTCGCGCGCGGCAGCATCCGATGCCAGGCCGGCGATGTCGGCGCCGGGTTCGCCGAGCGCATGGAAGGCCCGCAGCCCACGGCCCATCTCGGCCGTAACGCCGGTTGCCGTTTCCATAATGAGGCGCAGACGCCGCCCGGTCTCAAGGTAGGCCAACGCCTGCGCGTCGCCGCCCTCGGCCGCCGCCCGCATCGCCGCCCGGTCGTCGGCCGCCGCTTTCGTGAGGGCGATCCGCAGCGCGCGAATCCGCGCAGCAAGCGGGATGTCATCTTCGACCGACAGCGCCCGCAACCGCGAGATATTGGCCGCCAGGGCCGCCGGGTCAGCGCCGATGGTATCGGCGAGCGCCCCCACATCAGCGTCATGTACGACACCCCGCCGCGCGGTCCAGTAGTCGCTCTGTTCCTCGGCCAGCGACTTCAGGAGCGCGTTGACATCCTCGGGCGTCTTGAGGTTGTCGAGCCGGATATTCGCGGCCTTCTCGATCAGCTCCGGGTCGGCTCCGAGGGCTTCTGCATCTTCGCGTGTTCCACGGCTACCCGCCGGAGCGCCAACTCGGCCGCCGCCGATCTCGCCAGATGGCGCGCTACCGGCGCCTCCGGGGAATCGGAGGCCGCTATCCGCTTCAGAACCGCCAGCCGGCGTTCCGCCTCCGCGACCTTCTGTTCCAGGGTCGGTCCCGAGTTCACGGCTACTCTCCGGTGCATGAATGGCTGCGGTGTCGTTGGTCTCGCTTTTGATCTGATCTGCGGCTTCATCTGCCGCCTCCGGCGCCGTCTCTGCTACGTCCGCCTCGTGGATGTTGGCAAGATCAGCCGCCACAGCCGCTGCGTCGGGGACCTTCGGCATCGCGGGTGCGACGCGGGTGACCGGCTCCGGCACCTCGGGCGCCACAACCGCGCGCTGCGGCTCATCGGTGAGCATTCGGTCGAACACGTCCCTGATCTCGGGCGTGATCGGCGCCCGCAGGCGCGTGACGGAGCGATAGATCGCGGTCAGCCAATCCCGGAACTGTGCGAAGACGCGGCCGAGGGCGCGGGTCGGCGCGACGCCTTCCATCATGTAGCGTTCAAACCCGCGGGCGAACTTCTCGTGCTGTGCCACGGTGATGCGCCCGTCGTCAGCGCTTCCAAGCCAGCGCCGAACCGTAGCGGCATCTGTCCGGAGCGCATCGGGCGCCAGCGGTTGCTTCGAGTATTTCATCAGGTCGTCAAGCCAAGCGTGGCCCGTTTCGTGGATCAGCGTGCTGGCGTCACGGTCGGCAAACAGGGTGATGATGCGACGCGGGACGCCGAGCCTGATCTTGCCGCGGTCGGGGCCATTGCTACGCTGGAATAGCGTTCCTTCGGGTTCTTCAGGCTTCGCAAACAGCCCCTCATCGGCCGCTCGCTGCGGGACGTCTGCCGAAAGTGCCCCGCGGCCGGCCTGATCCCGAGCGGCCTGCGCCTGGACGGCCGAACGCTCCATGCCGGGCATGCCGATCTGGCGTTCGTCCTCGGTGATGGTAGGTTCCGGGGCAGTCGCCGGCCGCTCTGCGGCAGGCTCCCCGAACAGGTTGACGGCCGGCGCAGCTTCCTGCGCTAGCTCCGGGACGGCTTCGCGCTCGCCTGCTGCGCCAAGCTCAGCGCCGCCAGCGTCTGCCCCTGCGTCCAGACCTTCCGCAACTGCTCGCCGGACAACCCCGAGAAAGGATTTCGCTCCATCGGCGACGGTGATTTCGCCGCCTTTGACTCGTCGGGCGATGGCCGTGAGCGCGTCGCTGACGGGGCCTTTTCGGGTGGCGAGTTGGGTGAGGAACTGGGTCGCTTGCTCATCGCCGGAGAGCCTACTCTTGTTGGCCTCAAGATCAAGCGCATTCGCGCCATGGCTCTCGATACGATCGGTTTCCGCCACCAGCGTCGAGAACGTGGCCTTGTCGCGGCGCAGCATCCGCATGGCCTGATCGGCCACTTTCGCCCGTTCCAGGACAGCACTCGACGCAAAGGCTTCGTCCCCGAACAAGCCGCCCTGGTGGGTCATGCGCTCAAGCCCCGTGGCGAGCACGTCCCGGACCACCATCTCGGCCTGCCGCAGATTGTCCGGTGCGACCTTCTCAAGCACGCGCATTGCTTCAACCTGCGCCAGCGGATCGGCTACCAGGCGCCCAACAAGCGCCGCCTGCGCGGTGGGCACGACCTCATTGACCGCCATCCCGAACGCCTCGGGCGAAAGCCGCGCAATTGCCTTGCCTTCCCGCGCGAGCGTTGAACGGGGCGGCAACTCCGGCAGCTCGACGCCGGCCTCCTCGGCTGCCCGGATTGCCTTCGCCGCATCAATCGACGTGCCCGTGCCTTCGGCAATGTTCTTGGCCGCCGCGATGCCGCGCGCCGCGACGTCCGTCACGCCATGGGCGGCATCCAGCACGAAGGCATTGAGCCGGATGCCAGGCTGACCAGAGGCCGCGAGCCGCTTTGCGAGACCCAGGCGCTGGTGGCCGTCCGCGATCCAGAACTTGCCGTCCTCGTCGCGCCACACCAGCGCGGTTCCGGCCAGGCGTGGGTCCCATTTCCGAACCCCCTCAAGCCGCTCCGTCACGCCGGCCTCGTCGCCGCCTCCCTTGAACTGGAACCGCTTGGCGTCCACGCCGATCTCGGCGGGATCGAGAGACGCGATCTCGCCGGGAGAATGCGGAGCGGCCGTGACAGGCGGCAGCGCCGGTCGCTCCTCGGTCGGGATCAGCGGCGCCGTCTCGGGTTCGGGTTCGGCGCGGGCCGCAGTCTCCGGGAGCGCAACCGGCGCAAGGGCTGCGCGAAATGCCGCACGCTTGGCCGCGACACCGGCACGGCGCGCGGCGGCTTCCTCCGGGCTGATCTGCCGGGCACTCGGCAGCGACGCCAATTCCTCGAACTGAATCTCCGCCGCCTTCTTCGGCCCGACCCGTTCCTCGCGCTGGATGTCCTCGATCGTGCGAACGCGGGTGCGCGGGGCGGCGGCGAGTTCGACTGGCGCCGATTCGGGAACCGACTTGGCGGCGCCCACAGGAGCTTGTGCCGCAGGCTCGGCCGCAGACTCGGCCGCAACAGCACCCTCCGCTTGCACGGGCGCCGCGGTGGTCGCAGGAGCCGGGGCGCCAGGCTCGGCAGCGGGTGCGATCGGAACAGGCTCCGGCGCCGGGCGCCGCACCTCTCCGCGAATCTCCGGCGCATCCCGGCGATAGATTTCGGCCGCCGTGCCGAGGCGCCCCGCGAACCGCTGGGAAAGCTGCCGATAGTAGGCATCCCACAGTTCGGCCGCCGCCGCCGCGCGATCCGCCGGCTCGCCGGCAGCGACGAAGCGGCGCCGCAGGTCGGCAGCGATATCGAGTGGTTCGGCCGGCGTGGCGACCGGCGCAGCTCCCACGGGCGCGACCCCCTTCGGGGGCGACTCGACTCCGGCACCGGCGCGGGCGCCGTTACGGCGACCTCCGGCTCCGGGGCCGCTTCCGGTGGCATCTTGGCCTCAGCCTCCCGGTACGCTGCCGTCACGGCCGGCGAGAGATCGCGCATCCGATATTGAACGCGTTGCTGTTCTTCCCGCAGCGCCGCGATCTCCGGCGTGTCCCGCGTGAGCGCGCCCATCGTGAAGTCGTCCGCCAGGAAGGCGTCGTGTGCCGGCACGAGACGGTCAAGCCGGGCCTGATACTTCTTCGCCAGCCGCGGCGTCGCATTCTCCATGCGGCTTTCCAGATCGGCGATCTCGGCATGCCCTGGTGCCTGCGCCACCGCTGCGGCGTGCAGGTCTTGCTGGGCAGACGCTATCCGGTCGCGCAGCGCGGCATCCTGCGCCGTGAGGGCATCGAACTCCGCGAACGTATCCGGCGCGACCGCGCGGGCAACCTCGTGGATCGTCGGCGCCGCTTCGGCCTGCTGCGCTACAGCACGGTCAAGATCGTTCGCCGGCATCGGCAGTCGCGTGCCGTCCTCGGCCGTCAGGACGCCATACTTGGCCGCGGCGGCCACCGCAGACGGAACCGGCTCGCCGGTGATGTCCGGAATGCCGGTTGGACGCGCGGGCGCGACGGGTTCAGGAGCGGCGCCTTCCGGCTCCGCGCCCTCTGGCATCGCCGCCAGATCGGGCGAACCGAAGAATGCCTCCGGCATCGCCGCCAGGTCGCGGCCGAGCAGCGGCGCACCGACCGCAGACCCGGCCGCCGCTACGCCGCCCTGGAAGGCACCGAACGCCGCAGACCCGAGGCGCCCCAAGAGGCTAACGGCAGCGATCGGTGGCCGGAGAATCGCCTCGTTGAACGCCTGAGCGACCGTCCCCATCCCGTCGCGGACAGGCTCGAAGATGCCGGCCCTGCGAAGACTGTCGGTGACGGATTTCGGAATAAGCGGCCCACCGCCGAAACCTTCCTCGGCACCCCCTGCGATGGCCGACACGATCCGATGGTCAGCCTCAACATCCGCGCCGTGCGTGTCCTTCCAATAGACGCCGGGCACCATCGAGTGCGCCAGAGTGCCCCAAAAGCCGGCCTTGGGTGCGGCTGGCGGTGGTCCAAGCACCGCCTCGGCGGATGGCAGCGACGCGGCAGGGGCGCCCGTAGCCGAGGCCGCGGGCGGCGGCCCAAGAACCTGCTCGGCGGTGGGGAGGGAACCGCTCATCAGCCGCCCGTTGGGACCGAGGGAGCCGCAGCGATCCAGCCATGGGAAACCCCGTAGGCGCTTGCTTTCGTGAACGCATCCGGGCCATGGCCGAAGTATCCGGCCGCATATGCCTGCTTGAACTGCTCGAAGGTCTGCGGCGGCGAGTTGGCGGCCTCTGGGTTCGGGGGCAGCGGTGTCCCGCCATCAAGTCCGAGAGCATCCAGCAAACTAGGCCGCGCCTCGGCGGCGGCCTTCCGGTCAAGAAGCTTCTGAGCCGGCGTCGGGGCGAACTTCTGGTAAAGCTCCGCGAGCGAACCCGCGCCGGTGCCCCCGATGATCTTGCTCCAAGGAACGCCGGCCGCCCGTTCGCTCGCAACCAGTGCGCTCGCAGCCGCGGTGTAGCGCGCCCATGCGGCCGATCCGTATTTCTCCTTGATGTTGCCGAAAGCGGCCCGCGCTTGGTTCTGGATCGCGCCCCATGCTTGCGTGACGCCTGGACCCTCCGGGGTATCGCGCTCTTTCAGGATGCCGCGAAGCGCCGTGTAGCCCTTGACGGTCAATTCCCCCTTGGCGAAATACGGCAGCAGCGAGTCCGCGTCCGTGATTTGATGCTGCGGGTCCGGAGCCGCCAAGATATCGTGCTGGATATCGGCGTACGCCGGCCCGTAGCCGCTGCCGCCTTGGTCGGTCTGCTGGTCGTGCGAGAGCGCGCGGATCAGTTGCATCCGCTGTACCGGCGTAAGGCGCGGATCGGCCGCGATTGCCGCCGGGTCGAACTTGTGGGTCTTGAGGTAGATGCCGGTGTAATCATTGGTCGCGGCGTTCGCGGCCAGCTTCTGCTGGTGCAGTTGATCCGCCTGCTGCTGCGCCGTGGACGCCCGGTTGATCTCGAAGGTGCGTTGCGCCACATCGGCGGCGTGCTGTCCCCCCACGTAATCGTCGGGGTGGAGTTTCAGATACGCATCGGTGGCGGACTGGCGGATGGAGGCCACGGTCGAGGCATCTTCTCCATCGACGGGCTGCCCTTGCGCCACCTTCTGCGCCGTATCCATGAAAACCTGAAGCGGCGGGACGGTTCCGGCCGGCTTCTCATTCAGCGCAATGGCATGAACGAGCTTCGCCATCGCCACCGGATCATGCAGCGGCACCGGATCGCCTGGCTTCAATCCGGCATCCGCAAGGACGCGCTGGGTATAGGCCGGGGTGTCATTCTCGGTCGGCGGCGTCAGGACGGCGAGCAATCCACCGACCGTGGCGGCATTCGGGTTCTTGCCGACCTGCACGTTGATGTTCTGGATCGCGGCGCCGATCCCGGCTTGCGGCGTCGAAAACGTCGAGTAGCCATTCTGCGGGGCACCGGCCCCGGCAAACGTCCCCGGCGCCACCGCACGCAGGTTCGTGACATTGTTCGCGAGGCTTGGCGTGCCCACCGGCACGTTGCCGACCGTTGAACCGATATGCACGGCGTCCTGCACCTTCTGGTGCGCGTCGGCGACCTCGGTCACTCGATCGAGCATCGCGGGCGGCAAGAAGGAAGATGCCGGCGCAAGGGCCGTCGTGCCGTCCTGCTGCTGGACCGGAACCTTGGCACTCAGAAGCCAATCCCGCGCCGCAACCGGGTCATGGGCGGCCAGCGCCTGATAGCGCGCCACAATCACGCGGCCGAAGGCGCCGTGTACGGTCTGGGAGGCCATATCCGGCGTCGGCGTGCCGACCTTCGCATGCAGGACCGCCATATCGGCTTGCGCCACCAAAGGGAGCGCCGACAGAAAGGCGCCGTCATTGTTGGGATCGGTCGTTACCGTCTGGATCGCCGCGTTGCCCTTGGCGACGTTGGTTTCGGCATTCCAGGCATGAAGCTGCTGGGTATAGTGCCCGACAAGCCGTTCGCGGGCGAACCAAAGCGTTCGCGCCGCCATGCGGTTGAAATCGTTCTGCTGGACGACGTTTTGGAGTTGGGAGCTGATTTGCTTGCGGGTCGCGTCCATACCGGACAACGCCCCTTGCAGCCCAACCACGGCATCGCGGCCATTCGTGGAAAGGTAGCCGGCCTGCACCTTCGATATGCCGTCCGCGAGCGCGTTGAAGGCTTCGTTGCCGACCGCTTCGTTGTGCAGGTTCTGGAGGTAGAGATCGGCCGAGGCCAGTTGTCCGGCCCCCTGACTGATCTTCGCGCCGGCCTGCTGCTGCGCGGCGCCGATCATGCCGCCGAAAGCAGCCGGCGATGCGTCGATCCGCTGATAGTCGTCGGGCGCCGTCGCGGCCGGCGCGACCGAAGGCCCGATTTCGAGGGGGACGCGCGCCATCTCGGCCTACGGCACAGCGACGCCAAGCGACGGCGTGGTGCCGTTGCTTGATCCAGGAAGAAGCCTGATCCACTGCGATGAGAGGCTGCTGGCGCCCCCCAGCAACGTGCCGGCCGCCGAATACGCGCCGGCGGTTCCGGCCTGCGACGCGGTCGCACTGTCGAGGCTGGATTGCGCCATGAAGTTGGTCGCCTGTGTCTTGTAGCCGTATGCGGTCAAATCGGCGTTGTTCAGGACGTTCGAGACCGTCTGGTAGCCGGCCTGCCGGTCGGTGGTCTGCACATCGGAGGCAGATCCCGAGTTCACATCGACATTGCTGGCCGCGAGCGCGCCGCGCGCCGAAGCAAGGATCGACCGCTGCTGCTCGCCGGCAATCTCGGATTTCCGCTGGCCGGCCTGGATCGCATACTCGGAGTTTTGCTGCGCGATCTTGGCGTTATTGGCCGCGACCTGTGCCTGGTAGCGCGACGCCGCCGCCTGCGCGTTCGCAGACTGAATGGCGCCCATCGTCGAAACAGCAGTTCCGGCGACGGCGGCGGCAGTCATGATGTAGGGGAGCGCAGCCGCAGCGAATGCCATATCAGCCCTCCCGCTCGATCAAGCCGTCCACCAGCGCCACGGTGCCCACCGTATGGGCGCCAACCATGCGAGCGCCCGCGAATCGCGCGAACCGCAACGCCGCCGCGTCCTCCGCCGCCATCGTAACACGAAGTCGGGGATGGCGTGCCGCCAGATCATCAACCTCCGGCCGCACGAGCCGCGCCAGCCTGCGCCCGATCCTCCGCGCTGCCGGCGTTGCGACGAGCCAGAGTTCGGCCTCCGAAGCGAGAAGCGACCCGGCGACACCCCAAATCGCCACCGGCTTGCCGTCGGCCAGGATGACGCGGCGGTATGGCGAGTTGGCGACGAGGCGTCGCAGCGCAGCCCGCGGTCGCAGCCCCATGCGGTGCGTCCGCGCGTCTTCCTCGGCCGAAAGATTGTTCGCCACCGGCCCGACATGCACTGCGCGCGCCGGCTCTATCCGGATTTCCGTCATGGCCTCGGCAGACCCCCCAACATCCAAGCCTGCGGCCCCTGCTGGGGCGCCGGGCTTCCCCGCAGTTGCTCCGGCGCGCCGCCAGCGCCGTGCGAGGGGGCGCCGTAGGAGACCTCGGGTGTGTCGCCTTCCAGGTACTCGGGGATCACCGCCGTCAGGTTCATCGGCAGCGGGTTCGGCTGCTGAAAGGCCGGCTGCCCGCGCTTGCTCCAGTCGGCGCCGACCGGGATGCGGATATCGCCGGTCGCAAGCGGCACGACGGTCCCGCCCCCCGGCGACGTGTAGGGCGTTCCGGGATCGGCCGCCGCCACCATGCCGGACCACGGCGGCGCGATGACGGGCGGTACCTGCGCGGCGCCGTCCGGCTGGTTGGTCCCGAACTCGATCATGGCGCTGGCGTCGAAGCGCCCGGTAACGGCCGTGATGGTCTTGCGGCGCCCCTGCACGGTCGGGGCCGTTCCGGGGTCCAGGTAGGGAAGCTGCACCTGGGCGGTGAACGGCAGCCCGACCCTGATGTTGGAAGCTGGCACCGGAAGCGTGATCGTGCCGGCTGCGGTGACGACCTGCGGCGCGATCGGAACCCCGTCCGCCAGGCCGGTGACGGTCAGCCCGGCCAAGTGCCGGAGGCCGCTCACAACCTGCGTCGGGGCGGTGAGGGTCCATCCGCCCGACGCCACCGGCAACAGGTTCCCGTTCGGGTCGTTCGGCACGTAGCCGCTCGGGGCGAGCGACCACAGGACGGTCGCGGTGGTGCCCGAGCCGCTTGCCGTGATGGTGCCCACTCCGCCGAGCGCCCGAAGCACCGAGCCGATGCTCGCGGCGCCGAATACGGAGGCGGTGGCGACGACCGCGGAGTATCCCGATATCGGCGCCCCGATCGTCAGGGCAGCCGCGGGCGCCGGCATCGGGTATTGCAGCCCGCAGTCAACGCACCACGGGTCCTCCGTCGAGGTCCAGAGTCTGTTGTCCATCCGTTCGATATAATAGACGTAGCCGCCTCCGGCCGAGTTCGTTGGGCGCGCCACCACACAGTAGAGCGCATCCACCGGAAGCTCCGTCACCGACGCGACCGAGACAAACTGCCCGAGGGTATCGTGCCGCGCCCAGCCTTGCACCTGCTGCGGCTTGACGAACGTCAGCGACAGCAGGATGCCGTCATTCCGCACCGCCCAGACGATCTTGTAAGGCTCGCGGCACCATGCCCATTGGACGAGGGTATAGGACGTGAACAGATGGCCGGAGAACTCCGTAATGTCGGTGCCGGTGTAGATGTTGATCCAATAGTTCCATGCAAGATCGAGGACGATCGACCCCTTCGACTGCACATAGAGGATATCATAATCGACCGTGATCGGGGGCACCGAGGACGACACGCCGTTGAACGCCTGCGGAGTTGCCTGCTGCGAGGACGGCGTGATCGGCCGCGGGTTGAGCGCGGAACTGCCCGAGCCACCGACCTGATACGCCCCGAGACCGGTCAGCACCACCAGACCGCCCGGCATCGGCACCATGAACTGAATGCCGTTGACCTGCGTCCCCCACGGCGTCCCGACAATCGCATCCGTCGCCATGACGGGGATCGACGTGTCCATGTTCGTATAGGAACCCGGCTGCGTCATGTAGTAGGTATCGGGATTATTCAGCGTCGAGGCATAGACGCGCCGCTGCTGGAAGTAGGCAACTGCGCCCGGATATGTGCCGGTCTGCGGCCCCACCGAGAGCGTTGCAGTGGCGCCGGTGCCATCTCCAGAGACCGCTACCGTATCGGTCGAAAGATAGCCCTGGCCTGCATTTTGTACGATCCACGCCACCACGCCGCCGCCCGAGATTACCGGCGCGACGATCAAGCCGGAGCCGGTCGATGTCGTGACGGTCAGGCTGGCCGTCGTGTAGCCGGTGCCGGGCGTTCCGGTTTCGACCGCCAGAATCTGCCCTGGCGCGAAAGGATTCTGGTGCGTGGGGGGAACCTGCGTAAAGTCCGGCGTGATGTTGCTGTCAACGAAAGTAGTGCCGAACGATGTCCCGACGAAGGAGAATATGGAACCGACCGGAACCGGCAGCGCATTGGTCGTAACGCCCGGCTGCGTGTTGTAGGAGGTCGGTGCCCGGTAGATGTTGTAGTAGCGCGCACCGGCGACCTGTGCCCATGTCACGATCAGAGAGCCGGCCGTTGAAGCGATGTCCACCGAGTTCGTGACATTACCGATCGGCGACGCGATACTTTCCTCGCCGTTCGCCCCTACGGCAGTCACGCAGTAGGCATAGGCGGCCGGGAACGTCGTGGTGCCGTTCGGTTGCACGGTAGCCGTGACCGAACAGGAAGCCGGGGGCGCCACCGACGAACCGAAGGTGGTTGCCGTCACGGTCCAGTTTGTATCAGATACCCGCACCAGATCATAGGTCGGGTAGCTGGTGTGCGTGACGGTCAGCGTGTCGCCGGACTGGGTGAACTTGAGCAACCCAAGATCGGCAGCGTGCCAGGGCGTCGCCACCGTATAGACCCGCGCGATCGTGCCGCCAGATACGTAGGCGGGGAACATCGTGGAGTCCACCGGCGAGCCGTCCAGATAGGAGAGCGTGACGGTGCTTCCCGTGGCGGCCGAGACGATGAACAGATAGCCGTCCAGCTGCGCCATGCCGACGATGCCATTGATCGAAACCCAGTCCCCGACCGCATAGCCGTTCGGCGCTGAGACCACGCAAGGGTTTGCCTGCGTGACGGACGCGATGGCAGCCGCCGCTTCGGTGACGACGGCGCCGTTCCGCACCACCCGCATGTACTGCTCGCCGAACTCAAGCGCGAGGCCCTGCTCGTTGCTAAACTGGAAGTCCAGGACGCGGGGCGGCGTCCCGTAAGGCTGTTTGCTCTGGAGCACCATCGCGGTGCCGGCCCGCGAGTATGCGCCGCCCCGATAGTTGACGAAGCTGTTCCGCATAGTTGACGCGGCAGAATGGTATTTGACGAGATCGACCTGCCCGTAGAGGTTCGGCGAGATTTCCCCCGTCGAAAATGCGGTCTGGATCGAGAAAACGGCCATCAGTAGGCGGACCCGTCAGGAAGAACAGCCTGATCCCAGCCGCCGTACAGCGTCCCGAGGCCGCCAGCCGCCCACATACTGCCGGCGCTTCGGGCGCGCATCCAGTCCGGGACATGGCGCGTGGAATCCCAGCCCTCGTTGCCATCGGTTGCCCGTGCCTGATCGAGCGCGGCCTTCGCGACCCCGATCTGTACGTTCCGGATCTGCATGCCGACCTGCTGGTTCGGCGCCAGCGTGGGGGCGGCGAACGCAGCCAGGAGCGCCACAAGCGCTTCCTGGAACAGCGGGTCCCACTGATCCGGGATGACGCGGAGCGCCGTATAGACGAGACTCGCTTGCGGCTGGTTCGATAGAACGACGGTCTGGAACGAAAGCCCTTGGCCCGCGACCGTCGCGGTGTCGGGATATTCAGCCCACGTCGCCGGCTGCCCGACCATCGTCGGCACGGTGTCCTGCGTCACCAGGAACGGCGTCGGAACCGCGCCGGCACCCAGCGGCGCCATGCTAAGCCCTGGCACCGTTGGGATCACGGCGCCCGTGATGTTGCCGGCCGGAACGCCGCCGGCCGCGAGCGGCGTCAGCGGAACATAGCGGGCCTTGAGGCAGTCCACCGGCCACGCATACTCGTAGGTCCACGGCTGCATGCCAGGCGTGCCGTTCCCGACCGTCACCGGAACCCCGGCTTGTAGCTGCGCCGCGCCGGCGGCCCCAGTAGCATCGTTCAGAAGCGTGAGCGGCGCCTGAGCGCGGGCGAAGTTCCAGTGCGCGCAGCGAAGAAGCTGCTGCACGGATGGCATATAGTGGCGCAGGAAAATGGACGCCACGCCACCGTCGCGGAGATCGCCGATGCGTTCGCCCATCGGGTGGCCGATCGCATCAAGCGCCCGATTGGCGAGATCGGCCGGGAGGGTTGTCATCCGCGCCTCCCAGCCGCCACAGCGGCACTTTCCTGCTCGATCTGGAACTGCGCCTTCACGGCATCAGCGTTGGCGCCGAGGGCTTCGGCCAGCCGGCGCCCCAGCGCCTCCACCATCGCTTCGGTAAACAACGGCTCCCATTGCGTCGGGTCAGCGATCTGCGCCGTGAAAACGGCCTGCGCGTTGGGGATGTTGGTCAGGACGACTTTCTCGCCGGAACCAACCGAGGGGTCGGTCGCCACCGTGTAGAGGACGGGACGGGGCGAGAACTCCGGCATGATCGACGGCGTTCCGAGAAGTCCCCGCACCTCAAGGCAGCCGCTCGGATAGCCGTACTCGTAAATCCACGGTGGCGGTGGGTATGCGCTGGTCCAGCCGGTGATGCCGTAACCGCCGACCGGCGCGGTCTTGAGAAGCGTCAGCGCTGCGGCCTGGCGGGCGAACGGCCAGTCGCGGGACCGCAGCAGCGCATCGCGGGTCTGCCCATAGGCCTGGAGCGCGGCGCGCGCCGCAACGGTCCCCTCATACAGGTAGCCGATCTCGGTCTTATAGCCGATGCGGCGCAGTGCGAGATTGGCGACTTGGACCGGCGACGTTGCCACGACTAGCTATCCTTCCCGCTTCCGACGCCCATGATCTGTCCGGCCTCTGCCATCTTCTCGCGCGAGAAATCGGGACGCCCGGCCAGCGCAACAGACAGCACCGCGGCGAGCGCCCGAACCATCGCTTCCTGGAACAGCGAGTCCCACTGCGCCTCCGTCACCAGATTCGTGATGTAGGTCAGGCCTGCGGCGGCCGTATCGGCGAGGATCACGGTCGCGGGCGTCCCGGCGATCGGGTGGTCCTGGACCGACCACGCAACCGGCTGCGGATCGTTCGCGCTCGGGGCGCTTGGCACGACCTGGAGAACCCGCACACAATCGGCCGGGTAACCGTACTCGTAAGACCATCCGGCGAGCGGCGTGTTGCCGGTGGCGACCAGCGGCGCCGTCGTGCGGGCGAACTCCCATTCCTGCTCGCGCAGCAGCATGGCGACGACGCCCGGATAGAGCGTGTTGATCGCCGCCGAGGCCGCCCCGCCACCGGTCAGATTCGGCACGAGGCCCGCAACGGTCGCCTGCGCGCCGATCTGCTCAAGGGCGCGGTTGGCGATCTGGGTGGAGGTCGTCATGCTACACCGTCAGCGTCGCGCTGGCAGGCGGCAGAGCGGTAGCGTTCATCGGGTTGCCGTCCGCGATCAGGTCCAGGGCCGCCACATAGGCCGCGATGGCGCCCGCGACCTTGGGGTATTGGGCGACCGTGAAGGTATGCCAGGCACCGGCCGCGTCCTTCATCGGGTAGGAGGTCGCGCCGCCCGGAAAGGCGCCGGTGGCGAGCAGCGTGGTCACGACGGCACCGATCTTCGCCGTGGCGGTCGGGTCGGTCGGGAACACCGTCGCGGGGAGTGTGATCGTGCCGCTGATCGTGAGGGTCAGGCCGGCCCGCATCGCAGCGGCGGCTTCCTGCCCCAGGGTCGGAGCCGGTGCGGGCGGCGGCCACGCCCCGGTGAAGGGCTGCAAGGTCGCGGGCGTGGCGAGCGAGGCGCCGTGCGCGGCGGTGAAGGAATAGACGCCGCCCGCATCGGTCACGATCACGTCGTGGTCGAAGGCCCAGATTTTACCGGTCGCGGAGTCCTTGAAGAACTGCATCAGCGGATCTCCACCCATTGCGACAGTGTCGGGGCGCCCGTGTATATGATCAGCTCATACGTCGCCCCCGGGGGAACAACGGCCATGTTCCAGATCAGAGCGCCGGCGCCGTAACCCTCAGAGAACCCGAGGCTCAAGCTGCTCACCTGGAACTGCCACCCGTATCCGGCGCTACCCACGCTGCCCCGGGCAAAGGCCACGATCATGCGTGTCGTGCTGTTGGTATAGACGGTGCCTGCGGCCCGGCTCCCGGTGACGTCCTGCGCGGCTGCTCCAGCGAGCGACTGCGCCAGCGCCACCGCCGAGGTCGCGGCCGTCGCGTTCGGGACCGTCAACTGTCCCCCGACGCTCGCCGCACCCGTCACACCGAGCGTGGTTCCGACCGTCAACGCCCCGCCGACGCTGGCGCCGGACGTCACCGCCAGCGCGCCGCCAATGGTTGCGTTCGCCGTGGTATGAAGCGATGTCCCCGCAGCGCCGAGCGACAGCAGACCGCCGACCGATAGCGTGCCGCCAATCGTGCCGTTGTTCGTCACCGCCAGGCCGGTTCCGGCGCCCGAGAGCGTTACGTCACCCGTAACCGTGAGCGCCCCGGCAAGTGTCTGTAGGGTGCCGGGCGCGGCGAACAGAAGCGCGAGTGCGGCCCCGACGCTGCCGGCCTCCACGAATGGCCAGAGCGCGGCATTGACCGAGAATCCGCCGTCCTGAAGCGTCTTGCCGCCGGTGCCGTTGTAGGTCGCGACATTCCCCGAAACGGCGATCGACGGCCCCTGCATCAGGGCGCCGGACGCGACGCCGCTGTCCTCGATCAGCTTCCCGGTCGTGCCATTGAACGACACCAGGTTGCCAGAGACGGCGGCGGTCGGGCCCTGCACGACGTTCGCGGCCGGGATGCCGCTGTCCAGCACGACATTGCCGGCGGTCCCGTTGAACGACACCAGATCGCCGCTCACCACCGTTCCGGGGCCAGCGATGTTGCCGGCGCCGGCCGGGTTGAAGGGGTAGAGCGTGCCATTGAGGTCATAGTAAAGCGCAGCGGCCGGCGCGCCGTTGAACGACCCCACCGAGACCGTAACGGTTCCGGTCGCGACCGTCACGCCGAATTGACTGTAGGGCCCCGTGATGGCACCGGAGTTGATGCCCAGCGCCAGCGATCCGTTGTTCGTGATCCCGACATCCGACAGGTTGCCGGACCCCGCATAGCCGCCATCCCGCACCGCGCCGTTCGCCTGCCAGCCCGCGACGTGCCCCGCTACGACCGCGCCGGATTGGCCTACTGCTCCGGACATCTTTCAGCCTCCAACGGTCGGGGGATGCGCCGCGTCGTGCTTGGCGTGCAGCGCCGAAACCAACTCCATCAGCGCGGCGTGATCCTGCGCGGCCCGCGCGTCCTGCTCTCGGAGACTGATCGTGGTGCCGACCATGATGATGGACAGCAGGACCAGTTGGAGGAACGATTGCGAGAGCCACGTCACGAGCGGGAGCGGTCCCTGGCGGATCGAATCATGAATCGCTTGCGGCAGACCGAGAATTGCCAGCACGGCGAACGCATAGGCACATCCCATCGTACCGACGGCGCGCGTCGTGTGGAGCGCCAGCCATTCGTTGAAGCGCCGCATCACTGCCCCATCACGTCCAGACGCCCATAATGCAGCGCGGCCGTAATCGCGGACGCCAGCACGCCGAGACCGAGGGCGATCCGCCATAGGCTGTAGCCGGTGCTGGCGAGACCGATCAGCTTGTCGAGCTTCTCCTCGATCCGCTCCAGCCGAAGTTCATGGTCATTCCGACCCCCCTCCAGAAGCGCCAAGCGCGTCTCCGTGTTGCCGCCCCCGCTCATGGACAAACCACCGGGCGCCGTGCAGCGTCATGCCAGCTCATCGCGTTCTCCGTTCGATCGCGTTGGGTCAGGGGCGGCGGTTGGGTGGTGCCGGTCGTCGCCCCGTCTGGTTAGCGCGGCTTCGGCGCCGGCTTCTTCGCCATCGCCCCGAGCGCCGCCGTCACCGCCGGGCACTGATCCGGTCCGGTATGCCGCACGACGCCGCGCGCGTCGGGGTTGTCGGCCAGGCACGCCAGCAGCCCGGCGTAGAGCCGCACGGCGGTTTCGGCGTTCGGCGCGGCGATCCACTGCGCGGCGGCCTCGGCGGCTTGGCGCGGCAGCAGCACCATGCCGGCGGGGATCGTCGGGTGCGGTGCGGGCTTCGGCGCGGCGAGCGCCGGGAGCGGAAGGAGGAGGGCGGCGGCGAGGATCAGGGGGCGCATGGGGGTCCGATCAGCAGTGGGTGACGATGCCGTTGGTGGCGGCGAAACTTGCGGTAGGACTGCCGGAGCAGGTCACACCAAGCGTTCCGCTCACCTTGTAGGCAAGTGCGTTCACAGCCCCGGAGGTCGTGAAATCAGAGAGCATGACCACAGTCCCGTCGTCCCTCACCTGGAACAGATCTGTTGCGGCTGAGTTCTTGAGATCGAAAAGGGCTGTTCCCCCACTGGTGTCCGGGCCGCTGACAAAAAGAGTGCCGGCCGGCTGTGGCGTAAGGGTACCAATCGCTATTCCGCCAATAGTGTTTATGCTGGCAAGCGACCAGTTGTTGCGGATTACATAGGCGGAGGTCGGCGCTGATCCGGCACCCGACATCGCTTCAAGGTCAATCAGGGCGTAATTCGCCACAGACGCAGCCGTGGTATTGTCGTTGACGAGTTGCCCCTTGACCCCATAGACGAAATTGGTCGTGCCGCTTGCTCCGTTATGAAAGAGCGCAAGGTAGTCATCGAAGATTCCCGAGATTGTCGCGTTGTTCAGCGCACTCGCCTCGAAGGTCTCGGCAGACCCGCTTACGGTTACAGACCCATCGTTCTCGAAGTAGGAATGAACCAGATTGACCTCATTCGACAGCGTGCCGGTCCCGTTCAGCGTGACGGTTGACCACAGGTTTTCGTGGATGCCTGACGTTGTGCCGGTGACGGTCAGCGTGTCAGCAAATATCCGGGGCCGCGTGTTCGTTCCGCTGGCCGGGAAGGTGGTTGTATCGACCGAGTTGATATCATAGCCGGCCACGACGCCAGCAGCCGATGGTGTGGCGTTGTTCATCATCCCGAAAAGCGGCGTGCTGGTGCTTGTTCCGGTCACGGTCAGCGACCCTGCACTCGCCCCATTCGTCACCGTCAGCGCCGTCCCGATCCCCGACAGCGTCAGGCTGGGGATCGTCTGCCCCCCCTGATCCGTAATCACCTGATGGAACGCCCCGCCGAGCGCGACCTCGGGAAACCCTGTGGTGGTGTTAATCCCAACGGTGCCGGTGGTGGCGGCGGGGCGGCCGGTGGTGGTCCAACTCGGCAGCATCACGACAGGGAGGGCCAGGCCGGCGGTGCCACCGAGCGTGAGGGTGGCGGCCGTCCCGGCAGTGCTGCCGGGCGTGATGAGCAGGAAATTGCCCGATGCAGCCCCGAACCGGGCCGCCCCGTAGCCGAGCGCGCCGTCCAGGTCGCCGACCGAGAGCGAGGCGGTCTGCGCGGTGCCGAGGTTGGCGAGGCCGCCAACCGAGGCGCCTCCCGAGACCGTCAGATTGGCGCCCACGCCGACCGAACCGCCGACGCTGACGTTGTTCGTCACGGTCAGGCCGGTCCCGGCCCCCGAAAGAGTCAGGCTCGGCGCCGTGAAGGCCGGAAGGACGAGGCCCCCCGCACCGGTGACCGTCAGGGTCGCGGGCGTCCCGGCAGTGCTCCCAGATTGGAGCGTGAGGATGTTCTGACTGCCGGCGCCCACGTTCAGCGCGCCGTCCACTACCGAAAGCGGCCCCGGCACGTTCACCACCGGGGAGTCGCCGATCACGCCGTTGCCGAACCAGGTTGCGACGTGCCCCGGCACCGCGGTCCCCGATTGCAGGACGGCGCCTTGCGCGCGCGCCTCCCCGCTCCCGCCGAGCGCCGCCCAGAGAAAAAGCGCCGCCATGACAGCGGCGCGAAGGGTCTTGCTCATTGGGTTCTCCTCGGCACGGCGCAGTCAGTCGTCTTCCTCAAGCTCGTCCTCGGCCGCCACCTTCTCGATCTGGAGTTCGATCCGCGTCGAGCCGGTGCCGTCGTTGCGCGTCGCCTTGCTGACGGAGGTCACGGTGGCGAAGCACCGGAGGTCGATCATGTCGCCGATGTCCACGTCATCGTCGAGACCGAGCTTCGCCAGTTCGGACTCCGTCAGGGCGATCCGCAGCCCCGGCGGATAGACGGGCGCGTGATCCTCGGCGCCGGACGGGAAACCCCAGTCCGCCGCGTCGGAGGCGTCCATCGCCATGTCGATGAGCTTCGACCAGCCCATCGCTCATGCCCCCGGCACAGGCGCGGCCGGCGCAGCCGCTGCGGTGGCCGCGGCCGCCTCAGCGTCCGGCCCGGCGCCCATGTCGGCCTCCTGGGCCTGGTGCATCGCCATCCGGTCGGCCATGTGGCGTTCGCCCATCTGCGCGACCGCATGGGCGTGCCGGTGATGCAGTTCGCTGCGTTCGGCCTCGTGGCGCCGGTGCAGCTTCGTCACCGCGGCGTGATCCTTGGCGCCTTCGTGCTCGCTCTCGTGGCGCGCGTTCATGGCCCGGTGGTCGTCGCGGTGCGCGGTGTGGAGGTCCTGCCGCTCCCGCTCATGGCGGCGCTGCATGTCGTCGCGCTGCGCCTTGTGGCGGCCGCCGGCGTCGCCGTCGGGCTTCCTCTCCTTCCGGTCGCGCTCGGCGTTGGCCTCGCGGCCACCCTCCGCCTCCTTCTTCTTCACCTCGGCCTTCGGCTCGTCCCTCGGCTTGTCGCGCTCGCGCTCGCGCTCCTTCGCCCGGTCCATGCTGGGGTGGTCATGGAGCTTCACCCGGCGCCGTTCCTCGGCCATGTCACTGCCCTTTCTTGTGGTCGTAGAGGATCGAACGACGGCTCTTGCCGGCGTGCCGCCAGCCCTCCATCGTCTTCGCCCGGATCGCGTCGTCCCGAACCTCGCGGTCGCGGGAGTGGGTCGCGGCCTCAAGCCGCGCCTCGGGAATCTTCTCCCCCTCCGGGATGCCAAGCTCCCGGTGCAGCTTCCCCTTCTCGCCGCCGGGCTTGAAGTCCTTCTTCGGGGTCCATTTCTTCGCCATGTTGCCGCGTCCTCCGACATCAAGCAGCGTGGGGCGTGTCACGCCCCGACAAGCCCATGCGTCGTCGCCAGGATCCCGGTGCCGGAGATCCGCCACGCCAACGTCCCGGCGGTCAGCGCCGTGCAGTTGAGCCGGTACGCGACGCCCCGCTCCGTCTCGAACACCTGCACCGACACGTCGGTACCGGTTGTCCAAACGGCCTGCGCGCCGGCTCCGCCGACGCCGGCGACGATCCAGGTCGTGCCGCCGTCGAAGCTGCGTTCCAGCCGCACCGAGCCGGACCATGCCGCGTTGCCGCCACCGGTGCCCCAGACCGTCACGTTGAACGTGCCGTACATGATGATCGCAGCACCGACGCCGACCGCGGCGAACGCCCCGGTCAGGACGTTCGTCGCCTGATCGCCGGCCGGCGGCGTGCTGCTCGGCGTCGAGAACGGGATGCCCATCGCCTACCCCATGCCGGCAGCCTGCCGGCGCCGCGCCACCGGCGAACCCGGCTGCGTGTGCATAACGGCAAGCTCGGTTGTCGGCGGCTGCGCGCTGGGACCAAGCGGCCCCTCGGCAGTCGTCATCTGCTGGACCATGATCTCAGGCGCGCCCTTGACGATCGTGAGGCCGCGCGGCGTGACGGTCGTCTTGCCCATCTCGCGCGGCTGGGCCTGCCCGATGCTGCGCAGGAACGCCTCGTAGATCGGCCGGGCCACGTCGTTGACCGGCTCCATCGCCTCGTTCGGGACGCCGCCCCAGATGATCTCGGTCTTCTGCACCTTCCCATCGACGACGAAGTTCGGGTTGATGAGCTGGTCGTTCAGATAGACCGGGAAATGCAGCCGGTACTGCGGCTGCGTGCCGCTCTGGCGGCTTTCGTCGAGCAGTTCCTCCATCCGGGCGCGCGCGGCATCCCGCGCGGCCAGTTCCGGCGCCGGAATGCGCCGAACCCCCGATCCCTGATCGGAAAGCTCGGCGATCCCGAGCGCCAACGCCGAAACCCACGAAGGCCGTTCGGCTTCGTCGATCTTGGCGAGCGGCTGCTCCTTGGCCCAGCGGGCGATCTGGTCCGCGACGCCCTGCTCGATCCGCTCCGCGATGAGCTTCTCGATGTGCGGCGGAAGCGGAATTTCCCCTGCCATATCAGACCGCCACGTAGTTGGAGAACATGCCGGGCGAGTAGTCGTCGCGCGCCATGGTGACGACCGCGAACGCGATGGTGCCGGCCGTGAAGTCAGTCGCGGCCGGGACCTGCGCGTAGAGCCGGAGGAAGCGCGGCAGCGGCAGCGTGTTCGGGAAGGCCGCCGCCAGGTCGAAACGCGCGATCCGCGTCCCGGCCGGGCATTGCGCCACCGTCAGGGGGCCGGTTTCGATGAAGGTCTGCCAGGTGCCGGGCGCGTAGCTGCCATTGTCCGGGGCGCCCTGCAACGCGAGGTTGAGGGTTGCGGCGGTCGAGGTGGCGAGCGCCGTGCCGATCACGACATCCAGCATCGGGCGATCGTCGCCGATGCCGATGTCCGTTCCGAACAGCGTGGCGCGGCCGATGATGCCGTTCGGGGGATTGCCGGACCCAGTGCCGGCGAGATCGAGCACATCGGAAGCGATATCCACACCCGCGCCGGCCACGAGGCTCAGCGGAGTGCCGACCGGCACGAATGCCAGGGAGGCGTCGAGCAACATTGCGGTGTCTCCGGTTGGGGGCGCGTCAGACGACGCGGGCTTCGGTGGTGGTGAGCTGGTCGGAAACGCGCACCGGCAGGCCGGGCCGGAAGTGATCGACCACGATCCCGGCGTAGTCCTGCAACTGAAGCAGCACGTTCTTGTTGCGCATCGCCTGGACATCCATCCAGTGCCGCACGGTGCGGTTCACGACGATCTGCCACCGGACGCCGAGCGAAGAGTCGTAGGGGCTGTCGGTCTGCGTGATACCGCTCTGCGCACGCCCCATCGCCGGAACCCGCAGCGTCGCCGCGCTGAGACCCGCGAACAGATCGTAGGGGGTCGTGCCGGCCAGTCCCGCCGAGGTCACGTCGAGGTTCGCGATCCGGACGCCGTAACGCCAGTCCTGCGGCACCACGCCGGAGATCGCCCGGAAGTAGCTCGTGTAGGCCTCGAAGCGGTTGCCGAGGCTGTCGTAGGCCGGCACCGTATCGCCCTTGTCCTCCATCACGAGGCCAGCGGCCGAACCCTTCGGGGCGATGCCATAGATGGCGCGCTCGCCGAGGCCGAGAAGCCACATCGAGGAATTGGAACTCCCGGTGCCGCCGCCGTCCATCACGTTCGCGGCCTGCGCGGCCGTCGCGGTGCTGACCGTGTAGTAGAAGGACGACAGGCCCATCATCTGCGCCGGATTGACCACCGTGTTGCCGTAGATGGCGGTCTGTTCCAGCGTCTGGCCCATCCCCTCCAGGAACCCGATGTCCTCGTTCTCGCGGAACCGCTCGACATCGCCCGACCGCTCGGCCAGCGACTTGTCCACCTGGGAGTAATCCACCAGTTCGGCGAGGCCGATGCGGCCCTTCGCCGTGGTGGTGCGGTGCGTCGGAGCGCCCTGATTGAACTGGCGCCAGACACCGGTCGGCAGCGAAGTCCGCCACACGAACTCGTGGCCGAACTGTTCGGACGACTCCACGATCGGAAGGTCCGCATAGAGGGCAGTCGCCTGCGAAAGCATCTCGGCGATCACGACCTGCTTCCCATCAATGCTGCGGCTCGCAACATCGACCATCGTCGGCCAGTTACCTGCCATGATTTTCTCCTATGGCATCGGGTTGGAGAGAACCGGCGTCATCGGCCGGGGTTGTAGAAGTCACGCAGCCTTGACGCGCCGCCTTGGCGCGCGCCCGCGGCACCGCGCGGTGCCGGTGCTGGTTTGGCCGCCGGTGGCGGCGCTGTCGGTTCCCCAAGCAACCGGTGGGCATTGACGAGCAGCCGGAAAATCGCCGGATGGTCGCCTGCCCCCGTGTAGGTCAGGAAATCGTTGAACTCGGCGCGGTGCTCCGGTGGGATCAGCAGATCCCGCATCGCCGCCGCTTGCCGGAGCGTGGTGTCGAAATGCGCGCCGCCGAGATCACGATCCGCCTCGATCGTCTCTACCCAGCGCGCCTTCGTGGCCTCGAACTCGTGGACCTGTTGCTCCCGCATCTGCGTAGCGAACCGCTGCGCCTCCTGGCCGTAGAGGTCGATCAGCGCCTGCCCGGCCTCCTGCGGCAGCTTGTGCTCGGCCAGCAGGCCGGTGAACCGCTCCATCGCCGCGGCGTCTTCCGCGACGCCTTCCGGCAACGCGAACGGCTCATAGGTCGCCGCCGGCGCTTCGGCAGCCACCTGCGCCGCCGGCTCCGCTGCGGGAGGCGGTTCCGCGGCACTTGCCCGCTCGAGCAGCGACGGGGCTTTCTCCGTGGCGGCCGGCGCGGTTTCGGCCGGGGCCGCTTCGGCAACGGGAGCTGCTGCGGCGGTCTCGGCCGCGGCCGGCGCGGGAAGTTCCGGAACGGCAGCGGGCGCCCCCTCGGTCACAACCGCAAGGCGCGGCTCAACTGCGGCGGCTACTTCGTCCGACATCAGGTATCCTTTCTGTGGGGTCGGCCTTTCCGAGCGCCGCTACGACGGCTCCGCGCGTCCCTCGCGCAGGTCGCGCGCGTGCGCGAACGTCGGGTCGTTTTCCTCGTGCATCAGCCGAACGCTCTCCGGTGCCAGCCGCAACCATCGCTGGTAGAGCCGCTGCCCGATCGCATACGCGCCGGCCTGGTACCAAGTCGCCTCGGGTTGCGGGAACCCGTTCGGCCCGCAGGCGAACGGCGGTGCGAAACCGTGGCAGTCATCGCGCAGCAGTTGCCAGAACTCCCGCCGCCCCACGACGCTCCCGAGCGCCCCGACCCAGAACTGCTCGCCCTCGATCGCCTCGCGGGCAGCCCGGCGTCGCGCTTCCCGGACACGCCCCGGCGAAGTCGCGACCGGCGGCCGTGCCGGTTCCTCGGGGTCGTCGCTCACGGCAGCAGAATGCCGCCGGCCGACTGCCGAACCGGCACCTTGACCTGCATCGGGCGCCCCTCGGTCCGATCCGCCCGCGCGGGGCGCGGCAGTATCATGCCGATCCGGCCCGTCGCCCCGGTCTCAAGCTCCGCAACCCGTGCCAGCGCCGCCCGAAGGTTCTCTCGCAGTTTCAGAAAGAGAGGCTGCGCGACGTTCGATTTCTCCGTCACGGGGTATTCCCGCAACCAGCCGCCGGCCCGCTTGTGCGCCTCGGCCATCAGCAGCCCATACTGAAGCCAGCGGGCGTCGAACCGGCACCACGCGATGCTCCGACAGCACCCTTCGGCCAAGCTCAGATTCTCCCGCAGCCGCCGGTAGGCCGATCCCCGCGCCGGCGATGTCGCCAGTTCCAGGCAGCACCCTACCGCCTCATTCAGAACGTCCCGTAGCCGCGCCAGGATTTCGCGCTCCGTCACCATCAGCCGGGATTCCCCAAGAGGGCGCCGAGCGCACCGGCGTTCGGGTCGGTCTTGCTCAGTTGCTGCGCGGCCGTCACGGCCGAGGGCGCGATCTGCGCCATCGTCTGCTGCTGCGCCGCCGATGTCTTCTGCTGACGCATCTGCTGCACGATATTGTCGGGGCGCAACACCGAGAGCGGAAACTCCGCGGCATTCCGCGCCATCGCTTCCAGCGCCTTGTCCATGTCGAGTCGATCCAACGGGTCGGGTGCTCCGCTTTCCTTCGCCGCCTGACTCATCGAGATACCCTGCGACACCACCGAGGCAATCGACGCATTGACGGCTGCGCTCTGCGCAACCTTCAGCATCGAATTGACCTTCACCTTCAGGCCGGCGCCCTGCATGCTGGGCGGCCGCGGCGGCAGCAGTCCCTTCCGCTCCATGATGTCGATCGTCCGCAGCACGATCGGCTGCGCGACCTCGCTCTCGAACAGAGTGATGAACGGCCCCAGCGCCTGCAACCGCTCCAAGTCCCGCTTCGTCAGCTCAAGCTCGTTCCGCGGCTGCACGCCGCTCATGTTCGTGATCGCCATGAACAGGTCCACGAAGAACGTCCGCTCGATCCGTTGCTGGACCTCCTTGATGTCCTCCGTGACGGCACCGTACGCGGTCGGCTCGACCTGGTAGAGCGGGAAAAACCCCTTCTGGGCCTGGTCGGACGCAAAATAGGTGATGCCGCCGGGCCGGATGTCGCTCGGCTGATTCTTCAGCGACGGATGCGCCCCCATCGGCGGCTGCAAGAGCTTGTCGAGATACTCGGCCTTGCGGCGCGTCTCCAACTGAAGCTGCTTGATGTCCCCGATCGCGTCATGCCCTGGCCCGCGCCCATACGGGTCGTTCGAGACCGTGCTCCACCGCGCCACACCAAACGGCTTCGTGTGAAACCCCCGCCGGGAAAGCTCCCGCTCGGTCGATCGCCCCCGCAGCCAATAGACCTCCACGAACGGGAACGACTTCGGGACGATCCGAACATCCCCGGCGCCCTTCTGAAGCGGCACGTTCGGCTCGATCGAATGCGCGACCACAAACTCGCGGTCCAGATTCCCGTCTCGCCACTGCTCGCGGACCTCGGTCGGGCAATTCTCAAGCCCGAACTGATCTACGATCGCCTCAACGGTCGCGGTATATTCCCGGTAGAAAGTCGAAACCCCAAGCCGCCCATCTACCGCCAAGAAATACTCGCCGGCAGCCGGAATATAGCAGCGAATTACCTGATCGTCGTCCTCGTAGATCAGAATAACGGATGTCCCGAACGTCACAACGTCCTGGAACAACTGCGCCATCGCCGTGTAGAGATTCGACTGTGCCCAGACATACATCGCCGAACTCAAGGCGGTCTGTGCCCATACCTGCCCCTCGGGATCGGCCGCATCCTCGTTCTGCCCGACGCCAAGCTCGACCCACGGCCGCGTCGGGGATGTCAGACCGCTCCACAGGCCGGCCGCGCAGGTCTGCATCGCCAGCGTCGGCGTGCCGTCCACGATCGTCGTATTGAGGTCGCTGCCCTTGGCAAAACGGTTCGCCACCACCAGGAAGTGATAGCGGCGCGGCAACAGGTACTCGGCGATCGTCCCCCAGGTGGCCCACCAGGACAACCGCCAGTTCCGCAGCGCCGCGAGGCGCCGCTCCCTGGCGTCAAAGATCGTGTTCCAGTTGCGGCCCGGCTTCGGCCCGCTCGCCAGCGTCAACGGCTGCTGGGCAAGCAGGCTCGCCGAGCCGCCCTGCTGCTCGCCGGCTTCTGCCAACACCGCGGCCATCAACTACCCGCCGAGCAACGTCTTGCGGGCCGTCGTGGGCGCCGGCGCGCCCTGTGGCGAACTCGCGATCGTCCCCGCAAACCCAGCACCGGCCGCCGCCGACAACGCGGCCCGCTCCTGCGAAGCCGCCTCCATCCCGCCGGGCGCCGCCGCCTGCGCGGGAGCCGGTGGAGGCGGCGGCGGAGCAGGCGGCGCCGGCATCGAACCACCCCCACCAAACCCCATCAGAAGCCTCCACCACGGACTCGGTTGTCCGAAAACGGGTCGTATTCCCGGATGTGCCGGGCCGGCGCCCACGAAGGGCCGTCCGATACCCCGGCCCGCGCCACCGGCGCCGCAAACGTCAGCGCAAACGCATCCGCGTGATCGGGCGAGAAACCGATCCGGGACTTCACCATTCCCTTCGGCTCGATCAACAACCGATCGCCGCGCGCCGTGTAGCTGGTCCGCGTCATCGCCGCCGTGAACTCCGCCATGCCGGGCGTGCCCATCGGCGGCAACTGACCACCACGCTTGATCCACTCCGCGGCCTCGAAATACATCTCGGCCCGCTTGTTGAAGTATCGGCCACTCGCCGCCGCGTTGGCGAACCCGACCGAGATCGGCGACAGCCCCAGGAGCCGCAACGCATCGATCCAGGCCGCCCCGAAACCGCCGGTGCCGTCCACCATGGCGGCATCCGCTTCCCACTCCCGCCACTTGATCGCCACCCGCGCCGCACCCGATGGGCCATCCAGCCCGCGCCAGGTCGAAGGCGCATAGGCGACCAAGCCCTGCCGGGGCCACATCACCGACGCATCATCGCCAAACAACGCGACATCGACACCCAACACCCGAGCGGACCGCGCGATATCCCCGTCGCGGTAGGACTGCCGGCAGGCCGCCTGAATATCGTCCGGCCCCACCAGAGCCGTCAGACTCGACGGCGGAAACTGCCCGAACACATTGACGAGCACGAACGGATTGTCGCGCCCATACTGCTCGATCTGCTCCCGCGCCCACTCGATCGAAACCCGCGGCGCCCGCTTCGGGTCGTCCGGATCGCCCGTGATGTTGAAGACCCGCCACAACCGCCGCGATGCCGTCGCGGCACGCCACAACGGCCCCTCCGTCTGGGTCGGGTTGCCGGCCTGCACGATATGACCCTCGACACAAGACGACAACGCGGCCTCCGCCGACGCCATCACGGCCTCCGGCATCGCCCCGCTCTCATCGAGGATGAACATCACGTAGTCGGCGTGAAGCCCTGCCAGCGTGTTGGCCTGATCCTGCGCCGAACCGCCCCGCGGCCACATCCGGGCCGACATCCACCAGGTCTGCGGCGCCTCACGCGACTCAATCCGCGTCTTCTTCCACTCGAACAGCCGCTTCAACAACGGCGATTTGCCCTGCCAGACCGCCATCTCCTTCCAGAGATTGTCGCTCAGGTTCTCGCCCGTGATCGAAACCGCCGCAATGTTCGGATTCGGCCGCGTCAACAGGAAATTCCAGCAAAGCCACGACATCACGGCCGTCTTGCCGGGCCCCTTGCAGGCCACCAGCGCCGTGCGGGGCGACGCCGGAAACGCCTCCAAGACATCATCCTGCCAAGGATCGGGCGTTACGCCCAAGACCTCCCGGACAAAAACGCGCGGATCCCGCTTCCAGCGCAGAATCTTGCCGGTCTCAAGCTCCATCCGGCACCGTCAAGGCGCCACCCTCGATCGTCCGGGCCGCCTCCGCCTTCAGGCGCTTCTCCGCCTCGACGGCACCAAGCACCAACGCCGAAAGCGTCATGCCGTCCGCCGGCGTCAGCGTCGCAGGCTCCAACCCGGTATCCCGCAACGCCGAAAACGCCGCCACCCGCACAACCTCGGACCGCGCGTTCTCCATCAGGTCCGCCATCAGCAGGACACCCCGCGGCAACTTCGTCAGCGCCAGCAACCGCACGTCCTTGCCGTCAAACGCAACCTCGGCCCCAGGCTTCCAGTTCCGCAACGCCGCCTCAAGCCGATCCGCCCGAGCCTCCGCGACCTGAACGGCCGCCGCCATCTTAATCCCACGCTCCGGATTCGACAGCCGAGCCGGTCCGCCAGTCCCGGCACCCCGCGCCGGGCCGCCATGCCCACGCCCATGCTGCCTCACATACCGCCGCGGATCAGCCGGTTCGTCTGCCATGCGCCCGCTCTACCCGCTCCGACTCATCAACCCGCGCAATCGCCCGCCGCAACGCCCAGAAATCCACCCCAGACGCCACCACCAACCAATCCCGGAGCCGAACCACCTGCGCGGCCCCACACCGCGCCACCGCGTTCCTGATCCCAGGAAGCGACCCCAGCCGAACATCACCCCGAACCTGGACCCCGGCCTGCGCGGCAATCACCGGAACAACCGCCGCCTCACCGCCCGATACCCCGACCACAACCGCAAACGCCCCGAGGTCGCGAATCACGTCCCCCGCGACGGCCGGTCGAGTTCCCATAATACCGATTTCGCCAGATGTTGCCGGGTTGTCAAGGGAAAAGCGCAAGATGTGGAGTCGGGGGACCCCACCCAGTCTGCCCCACCCAGCCTAGGGCCTTGGAAAAACCCCCAAGTTCTTCCAAGGCCGCGTCAAGGGACAAATAGGCGGCAGCCTTGTCCCGGACCTTCCACGGAGGTCTCAAAAAAAATTCGGGGTCGTGGGGGCAAAATGCTGGGAATCGGTCGCCCATCATCCAGGCGGGTCACGGAACCCCCGGAACAGTCGCAGCCCCCTCCGAACCCGTACCGCGTAAGCCTTCCGCACAGACATTCGGGCCAGCATCGGGTCATACGTCAGATCGCACCACTGCTGTTCAAACCGCCGGATCGCATTCCGGACAGGGGTTGGGGTCGTGAAGCCAAAGCTCTGCGCGATGCTCCACTGGTCCTCCCCGCTCGCCCATGCCGCCGCCGCGTAAGCGCCGTCCTCCATGGACAACCTGGCGCCGCGCTCGTCCTCAGGTCGCATTACCCAACTCCCTGTTCACTAAGCTGAATGATACCAAACACTCCCACGACCCCGCGAAAAAAATGGCGCCTTCTAGGGCAAAAATCGTGGCGGGAAGGGATGTTAACGTCATGACGTGCCCCCGGTCGTCCGGCGAAGCCCGTTTTTCACCCCCCGGGGGTCTATTGGGCGCCGGCGAGGAGTTCGATCACCTGCCGGACGGTCGCCAGTACGGCCTGCGCGTCCGGCAGGTCGAGCGCGCGCCGCAGATCAGCGACCGACGACGACTCACCGCACGCCAGATCGCAGACACGCGCCGCGCCAGCGCCGATCCGCGTCCGGATTACCCGCAGACGCCCAATTGCGGCCAACTGAGCGGCGTTTGGCGCTGCGCCGGTGCTGTTGGTGCGGATCGCCACTGCGCCGCCCTCGCGCGCACCTAGGGCCAGTGCGTAGTCGTCGGCATACGACCGCGCCGCGTCCCAGCCAGCGGCCGAGAGCGCGCCGGCCGCATAGAGCTGGTCATGCACCGGGTACCGCTGGACACGCCGAATCCCGACCGGGACGACCCAATCAGCGTGGCGGCGCGCCTCGCGTGGTCCGAAATCGGCTGGTTCCTGGGGTTTCGACGCCCGCGCGACTCGATTCGCCATGCACACCCTCGCAGCAGCACTGCGGGACGTGTAGCGGGTCGGTTAGGGGATGGGAATCACCGCATACCGCCAGCCCTCACGGCCCTCCCTGGCCCGCAGAGACGCACCCTGCGGCGTCAACCCGTAGTGCGCGGCTGCGAGCGTCACCGAGGCAAACCGGCCATCTGGCGTCCACACAGCCCGACTGCGCGGATGACCGGCACCATGCACCCGGAGATTGAACCCGCGCGGATGGCCGTCCGCACGCCGCGCCCGTGTTGTCCTGGCAGTGGCAGCCACAACGGCCTCGTCAGGCCGCTGGCGCGCATTCTCGGCCGGTGTCTGCGCCAGGACGTTTCCGGGCTCATACGCGCCCGAGTCGCCGATGCGCCCCATCACGTACTGCCCGCGCCGTCGCCCACGCTCTGCACCGGCCCCGAGTCGCGCCAGTTCGGAGTGCCACCACAGCACCCAGCCCAGCAGGGTGAACCGGAACGGGATGCCGCGGCGCTTGGCGCTGTGCCACTGCGCCCGCCACGCATCGAAATCCCGCCGGCTGATCCCGTGAATATCGCGTTGCGCGAGCGCGGCGGCAATCTCTGGGTCTGTCATGGCGTGCTCCAGTCGCATAATCCACAATATGGATACTCGCACACCTATGGAAAGCAGTCAAGCCAAGACACGACGCGGCATAGAACGGTACACGCCGCAACGGCGCCTCCTATACTGCCAATCGGTAGTACTCACCGACCCAACTAACAGCGCGAATACTTGCGCGCCACCAGTCACACCGGTCAGTTTTTCGCGTCTCGGCTCGGCGCCGCGCGACGCACCGGACGGCTGGCACGCTTGCACGAATCGCCGTATCATGCAACGCGCGCGTGAGCGGTCTGTCGAATCGTGGCGTCTCTCGTCCCTCTCGCGCCGCGGCCTCTCGGTGTTACAACGGGCGAGCATGGCAGATACCACCGACCCGATGCACGGCCCGGAGCTAATGCGCATCCTCACGGTGCTGGGGTGGTCCCGGAGCGAGTTTTCGAGCCGTCTGGGCGTCCGGCCCGGAACAGTCCTGCAGCTCGTGCGAGGCCAGCGGCCTATCCCTGCGAGCCTCGCGGCGGCGCTGCGTGGTGCGGCTGCGTGGGTTGAGGCCTACCCGCTGCCGCCGTTCCCCGACCGGCGCAGTGAACGCCACGTGCGGGGCAAGTATCGTCCGAGGAAGCGCCCGGCCGCCGAGCTAGGGCGTGACGCCGGCCAGGTTGCCCGGCCGCCGCCCTAGGGCGTGACGCCGAGCCGGTCTGGGTCGCCGCCGAGCCGGTCTGGATCGACGTCATCGAAAGTATGCCCCAGCACCGTGTCCTGCTCCTCCTCCTGGTCGATCGACCGGTCGAACTGCCGTTCGCGCCGATATGCGCGGGCCTGTTCGACCGTGGGGTTGCAGCCCGAGTAATCGAACGCGGTGCAGCGGGCAGCGGCGGGGGTGACGCTGGCGACGAGCGCGAGAGCGGCGAGGGTGCGGATCATGATGGACCTCCGCCCTCACGCTACGCCGCGCGTGCGGCGGGGGCAACGGGGGTGGTCGGGGGCTGCTGCGGCGCGGCGCGTGGGTCCTCGCTACGTCGGGGCTTGCCCTCCCTGGGGCATCCCCATCCCCGCACCCAAGCGGGGTGGGGTGCCCGAGGGCGTAGCCCGACTTCGCGCTTCCGACTCTGCGCCAGTTCTGCACCACTTCTGCTCCAGTTCGTGACAACGATTTCTCTTGACTGCGCCAGTTCTTCGAGTTACGCTTGGGGCGTTAGGTCGAGAAGTGGCGCACATGGTCGAGGTAGGGCAAGAGGTAGCCGAACGGGCGGGCGGACTGACGCACCGTTATGTCCTGCTCGGGCGGTTCCCTTATGTGAGGAAGGATGGGCGCGCGATTGAGCGGTTGACGTGGGGCGGCAGCTGCGTCGTCTGTTCTCAACCATTTCAGTTCTATACGGGGCCAGAGTGGGCGCGGCACATGCCTCGGGCCTGTAAGCCGCACCGGCCTTGGCTCGCCTCTGGTCGGGGCGCCCCAGCGCGTCAGGTTTGGACGCGGACGCTTCGGCGCCGGGCGTTGTCGAAGGGGTCGAGCCGGGCGCCTTAGGCTGTTTGCGCCACTTCCGCTCCAGTTCGCAGGGGTATGAAGCGCGCCAGTTTGCTCCAGTTCCGCCCCAGTTCCGTACTGCTTCAGGACGGCCGGTGTGCATCATCGACCTCTACCCCATGCTTTATTTTTCGGTCTGGCGTGGCGTACTGGCGCTCGTAGAGGAGGCCGGATTTGAGCCATTGAGCGACCATGGCCTTGGCCTGTTTGTCCGTGATGCCCAGGTCCGTGATGAGGACGGTGCCGGCCCAGTGCTGGGCGCCCCCCTGGCGGCTGGCGGTGAACCTCACGCCCGGCTCCGGCCCGTGGGCTATCTTGTCCAGGACAGCGTTAATCCCGGCCGGTGTGGTATCGCGGAACACGCTGGGGGGCTTCCACGGCCACGCCACGGCCACGCCGTCGCTGTTCGCGAGGGTAATCTCTACCCGCTCGAACCACTCGGCGGCCTCGATCTTGGCGTAGTTGGACTTGGCGCCATCGAGGCGGAAATAGTCGCGGCGGCGGTCTGCCGGGATGCCGAGGGTCTGGGCTTCATCGTCGGTCATCACGTTCAGGGTGAGCGCGACCCGGGCGGCGCCGACGATGCTGGAGGCGCCGCGGAGGCTATCGGGGTCGCCGGGGGCGCCGGTGCCTTTCCGGGCATGGTGGAGCAGCACCACCGACATGGCGTGCTCGATCGCCATCGCGCGGAACTTTGCCAGGACCGCGCGGATCGCGGTGTTGTCGTTTTCCTCGGCGGCGTGCAGCTCCACGAATGGATCGAGGATCAGCACGTCGGGGCGGAACTCAGTGACGAACGCCTCCAGCTTGTCCATGACCGGGGTGTTCACCAGTAGGGTGCCGTCCCGCGCGGTTTGCAGGAGGGTGCCGACGCGGGTAGGGCCGAGGATTGCCAGGCGCCCGGCCAGGTCTGCGGGGCCGAGCTTGAGTTGCCGCAACATGGCGGAAAACCGCCGCTTCTGTTCCTCGCCATCATCCTCGACGTTGTAGGTGGCGACGCGAAGGGGGCCATCTGGCTTGAAGTGATGGAAGGCGCTTCCGATGGCGGCGGCGGTGGCCCACGCGACCATGAGACTGGATTTGCCAGCCGAACCGGGGCCGGAAACGACCGTGACAGCCCCGCGCATCAGATAACCGCGCGCCACCCACGGCCGGGTCGGGATTGTGGCCTCGTCCCATGCCTCGGTGATCGACCATAGCAGATCGGGGCCGGCCTTGGTGCGGGCCTCCTCGCTTGCCGGGATAGAGCGGCCGGTCTCACGACGTTCGAGGTCATCCCATTCCTCGGATGACATCGACGCCTCGGCATCCTGCGCCGCGTAGTAGCCGGGGTCATCAGGCTCCGGCGGCGGCGGTTCTTCGGTGGTGGGGCGTTCGGCCCGCTCGGGGATGGCGCGGGGGCGGGCGATGCCGAACTCGATCCCGGATTTAAGCGTCGCGGCGATTTCGCGCGGATCGAGGCCGGCTGTTTGCGCGGCGCGGGTCAGATCGGACTCGACATCCGCACGGGTCAGCAGACCGGCGCCAACCAGCGTGCCGAGCTTGACGGCGGCGATGTTGAGCCGGTCGTTCCGGGTGCCTTCGCCGGCCCGCATAACCTCCATCGCTTCGTCGTTGAGCGCGCGGGCCGCA
>JAEHJW020009351.1_pt1 | contig 35407 bp, 37 predicted proteins | sample 9271431 | NCBI WGS metagenome assembly JAEHJW02 | reverse complement strand
CCGCGCAAGTGGCGATCTACCAAGCCTATCTCGAACTGCACGAGCATCCGGCGATCTTCACGGCGCTCAACGCCGACACGATGGAGATCTACACCGAGGCCGTGCCCTTTGACGCCGCCCTGGCCCAGCGCATGTCGGATCGGGCGGTGAAGGTCATCACGGCGACCGAAGCAGGCGAACTTCTGCCGCGCGCCTTCAATGACCCGACCCACTTCGAGTGCAAGTTCTGCTCTTGGCAAGACCGCTGCTGGAGGACGCAATGAATCATTCCCACTCACAAGCACCAGCGGCGGAACCGATGGTGGGCGCGCGCCAAGCCGCCCACCTGATGAATCTTCCACCGTACTACTTCACCAAACCTCGGTGCCGCGTCTCGAAACGCATTCCGCACTACCGAGTCGGCCAGATGATTCGCTTCCGGATGTCGGAGCTCACCGCGTGGGCAGTCACGCAAGGAGGCGCACATGAGTGACTACCGTGTCCGCATCTCCGTGCGCAATGCCCGTCTGCTGCGTGCCATCGAACGGGCCGGGCACAGGCCGGGCGCACCGTTCGCTGCCACCGTCGGCATCAGCTACTACGGGGCGCTGCTGCCGTACATCAACCTCACTCGGTCGCCGCTGACGCCGGATGGCTTGCTGCGGGAATGCGCGTGGAACCTGTGTGACTTCCTGAACGCATCCCCCTCCGATCTTTGGTCGGATGCCCAGCTCCAGCCGCTGGAAACGAACCATTCCAGCATCGATCTGGATGCAGACAGCGTGCAAGCCCTGGCCTGTGGAACGGCGTCTGCCGACCCGCTGCGGCTGGCCAGCCACGCGCAGGCAGGCCGCATCATTCAGGATGCCCTCGATTCGCTGACGCCGCGTGAGGCGGACGTGATCCGCGAGCGCTTCTTTGTTGGATCGTCGCTCGACGAGATCGCCGAGAAGATGGAGGTCACGCGCGAGCGCGTCCGCCAGATCGAGGGGAAGGCGCTGCGCAAGTTGCGCCACGAATCTCGCATCCCGCAGGAGCTGGCCGGTATCGCCGATGTGATCGGAGGTGCCGCCGATGCTTGACTTCAACGACACCCAAAAATCAGTCGAACCTCGGCGCGTCCTCAATGACAACGAGCGTGAGGAACTTCGGGCCGGTCTGATCGCACGCCTCCCGTCGCTGCTGGCCACGATGTTCCCTGCAGGCAAGAAGCGCCGGAGGAAGTTCCTGATCGGCGACGTGTTGGGCAGCCCCGGCGACAGCCTTGAGGTTGTGCTCGATGGCGAGAAGGCCGGACTGTGGACGGATCGCGCGACCGGAGATGGCGGCGACATTTTTTCGCTGATTGCCGGACATTTGGCGCTAAACATCCACACCGACTTCAATGGTGTGCTGGACGCGGCTGCTGATCTTCTCGGTCGTGCCCGGGAGATGCCGGTGCGCCAATCCGGCAAGTCGGTACCCCCGGTCGACGAACTCGGCCCGGCCACCGCGAAATGGGACTACCTCGACGCGGCGGGCCATCTCATCGCCGTCGTGTACCGCTATGACCCACCTGGGCAGAAGAAGCAGTTTCGGCCCTGGGATGCCAAGCGGCGCAAGATGGCACCGCCCGACCCGCGCCCGCTGTACAACCAGCCAGGGATGGCAAGCGCCGCGCAGGTGGTACTGGCCGAGGGCGAGAAATGCGCGCAGGCCTTGAACGACACGGGCGTGGTGGCCACTACGGCAATGCACGGCGCGAACGCGCCCGTGGACAAGACCGACTGGTCGCCTCTGGCGGGCAAGGCCGTGCTGATCTGGCCCGACCGCGACAAGCCGGGCTGGGAGTACGCCACACAGGCAGCGCAGGCCATCCTGTCAGCGGGTGCCAAGTCCTGCCACGTTTTGTACCCGCCCGAGGATGCCGCCGAGGGCTGGGATGCAGCAGACGCCATCGCGGAAGGGTTCGACGTCTCGACCTTCCTCAGCCACGGCCCGCGCTTTCAGATGCACGATGTCACCGACGATGCCGAGCCGGTCGTCAGCAGTGATGAATCTGTGTGGGGCACGGAGGATGCGCTGGCGCTGGCTTTCACCCGACGCTACCACCGTGACTGGCGCTACGTGGCGACGTGGGGACGCTGGCTGGTGTGGGACGGAACCCGTTGGCGTACCGAGGACACACTGGCGGCCACCGACCTGATCCGCAGCGTCTGCCGCCACGCCGCCTTGCGTGCCGACAACCCCAAGATCGCCGCCAAACTCGCCAGCTCCAGCACGGTCGGTGGCGTAGAGCGGCTGGCGCGGGCAGACCGCAGGCACGCGGCCACCACCGAGGAATGGGACGCCGATCCGTGGTTGCTCAACACCCCCGGTGGAGTGGTCGATCTCAGAACAGGTCGCAAGCGCGCGAACGACCGCGCCGACCGGATGACCAAGATCACGACGGCCACGCCGGGTGGCGAATGCCCGCAATGGACGGCTTTTCTTTCCGACGTCACCGGCGGCGATGGCGATCTGCATGCCTACCTGCAGCGGATGGTCGGTTATTGCCTGACCGGCGTGACGAACGCCCACGCGCTGTTCTTCCTGTACGGCACCGGGGCCAACGGCAAGAGCGTCTTCGCCAACGTGATCAGCACCATCCTCGGCGACTACGCCGCTACCGCATCGATGGACACCTTCGTCGAAACGCGTGGCGACCGTCATCCGACCGATCTCGCAGGCCTGCGTGGCGCTCGGTTCGTGACGGCCATTGAGACTGAGCAGGGACGGCGCTTGAACGAGTCCAAGGTCAAGGCCATCACCGGCGGCGACAAGATCTCGGCTCGCTTCATGCGCCAGGACTTCTTCGAATACACGCCGCAGTTCAAGCCGGTGATCGTGGGCAATCACAAGCCCGCCATTCGCAACATCGACGAGGCGATGAAGCGGCGCATGCACATGATCCCCTTCACCGTGACGATCCCGCCCGAACGACGCGATGGTCGCTTGACCGAAAAGCTGCTCGCGGAGCGTGATGGGATTCTGGCGTGGGCCGTGGCCGGGTGTCTTGCGTGGCAGCGCGAGGGATTGAAGCCTCCAGCCAGCGTGGTCTCGGCGACAGAGGAGTACTTCGAGTCCGAGGACGCCTTGGGCCGGTGGCTCGATGAGCGTTGTGTGCGTACCGCAAACGCCAAGTCGTTGACGGCCGAGCTGTTCACCGACTGGAAGCAATGGGCAGAAACGTCCGGCGAATTCATCGGTTCGCAGCGACGGTTTTCCGATCTGCTCATTACGCGGGGACTGGAGAAGTGGCGCAACAGCGTGGGCGTGCGGGGATTTCAGGGTATTGGCCTCAAACACCCGCCCATGCCCGCCTACACCCCCTACGCGGACAACTGACCCCCATGAAAACCACGCTGCCTGACGCATCCGACGTTCTTGCACGTAACTCTCTATACGCGTGCGCGTGTGCGCGCCTCATGGAAAGTTACGTCAAGCTGTGTCCGTTGCGTCAGTCCAGCCAAAAAAAGGACTGACACCATGACCATCACCATCACCATCACCATCCTCGCCCTCGATCTGGGCACCACCACTGGCTGGGCGCTACGCGGCAGCGACGGCCACATCACCAGTGGCTCCGAGAGCTTCCGGCCGCAGCGCTTTGAAGGCGGTGGAATGCGCTTCCTGCGCTTCAAGCGCTGGCTCACTGAAATCAAGCAATCCAGCGACGGCATCGACTGTCTGCACTTCGAGGAAGTTCGCCGCCACGTTTCCACGGATGCGGCCCACGCCTACGGCGGGTTCCTCGCCACGCTCACGGCGTGGTGCGAGCACCACCAGATCCCGTACCAGGGCGTGCCGGTCGGCACGATCAAGAAGCACGCCACCGGCAAGGGCAACGCCAGCAAGGACGAGATGGTGGCGTCCGCCCGTGCCCGTGGTCATACCCCGACCGACGACAACGAGGCTGACGCGCTGGCCCTGCTGCATTGGGCCATCCACCAACACGTCGCTGGACAGGAGGTGTGATGTGCGCAGCCCTTGGACGATTGAGGACGTGGCTGCTCGCTTCGAGGACGCAGCCACCACTGGACGACGCCTGCCACCCGTGCGTGTGCAGGGCTACTTCAACTGTTGGCCAGCCATTGTGCGCAGGGAGTGGGAGACGTTCGCTGCTGACGAAAAGGTCTACCGGCCTTACCCACCGAGCCCCGAGGACATCGACCGGATGCTGGAGACGATGAAGTGGGTGCAATGGCTGGAGGTCGAGCAGCGCCACCTCGTGTGGATGCGGGCCAAGCGCTACGGCTGGCGGGACATCACGATCCGCTTTGCCTGCGACCGCACGACGGCGTGGCGACGCTGGCAGAAGGCCTTGCAGACGGTGGCTGACCAGCTCAATGGCTGCGTTGTCGCGGGATAGTCTTTGAACGCGAATGGTCGTGGATAGGCTGTCATGCGCTGCCATCGGCTACCAACAGCGGCTTTTGCCCCTGCAACAAAGCTGGCCGATCAGGGGTAGTATTTCGGCTATCTTCTGGACAGCGGTGACGGTTGAGGCGATGGGCCCAGGCAAAAGGGGTCCTTCCTTCCCAAATATCGTATGCGGGAGGCGCGAGCGCGGCATTCGCCTAGCGTCAGCCCTGAAAACAGGTTACCACCCGGTCAGGTTACCGGCCCTGGTTACCACCCCCAACGCAGTTACCAACCCTGTCAGGTTTCCACCATCCTGCCCGCCCACGGTTTTCCGTCGGCGGGTTTTCTTTTTGAGGAACCGATTCTGAACACGCTCAACGTCGAGTACCGCAAGGTCGAGGCGCTGATCCCCTACGCTCGCAATCCACGCACGCACACTGACGAGCAGGTGGCCAAGATCGCCGCCAGCATCGTCGAGTACGGCTGGACGAATCCGGTGCTGTTGGACGGCGACAACGGGATCATTGCGGGCCACGGTCGTCTGGCCGCCGCGCGCAAGCTCGGGCTGGATCATGTGCCGGTCATAGAACTGGCGCACCTCTCGCCCACGCAGAAGCGTGCCTATGTCATCTCTGACAACCGGCTGGCGCTCGACGCCGGTTGGAACGAGGAGATGCTGGCGCTGGAAATGGCCGAGCTGCTTGATGCCGGGTACGACCTTGCGTTGACCGGTTTCGAGGATGCCGAGATCGAGGCCTTGCTCGCTGACGAGGTGGAAACCGATGACGCCGACCAGGAGGCAGATGCCGACGAACCGGACGCTGCTGATGATGTGCCGGATGCCCCTGTGGTGCCGGTGTCTCGCATCGGCGATGTCTGGGCCATCGGCTCCCACCGTCTGATCTGTGGCGACGCCACCGACACGACCGTTGTCGCCACACTGATGCAGGACGATTCGGCCCGGCTGTGCTTCACCTCACCGCCCTACGGCAACCAGCGTGACTACACCAGCGGCGGTGTCAAGGATTGGGATGGCCTGATGCGCGGCGTGTTTGCAAACGTGCCAATGGCCGACGACGGCCAGGTGCTGGTCAACCTCGGGCTGATCCACCGAGACAACGAAGTCATCCCGTATTGGGATGCGTGGCTTGGCTGGATGCGCTCCCAGGGCTGGCGGCGCTTCGCTTGGTACGTCTGGGATCAGGGGCCTGGGATGCCCGGAGACTGGGCCGGTCGCTTCGCCCCGAGTTTCGAGTTCGTCTTCCACTTCAACCGCACCAGCCGCAAGCCCAACAAGATCGTGCCTTGCAAGCACGCGGGCCAGGAGTCACACCTGCGCGCCGACGGGTCGTCCACGGCCATGCGCGGCAAGGACGGCGAGGTCGGCGGCTGGACGCACAAGGGGCAGCCGACGCAGGACACCCGGATTCCCGACTCGGTGATCCGCGTGATGCGCCACAAGGGCAAGATCGGTCAGGACATCGACCACCCGGCCGTGTTCCCGGTGGCTCTGCCTGAGTTCGTGATCGAGGCCTACTCGGAAACCGGTGAGGTTGTGTTCGAGCCCTTCGGCGGCAGCGGCACGACGATGCTGGCCGCGCAGCGCACCGGTCGTGTGTGCCGCAGCGTGGAGATCGCGCCGGAGTACGTGGATGTCGCCATCAAGCGCTTCCTGCAGAACCACCCCGGCGTGCCCGTCACGCTGCTGGCCACCGGCCAATCCTTCGATGACCTCGCCAGTGAACGTCTGGCCACCACGGAGGCAGCGCAATGACCGCCTCGTGGTTTGCCGACAAGATCGAGCAGTGGCCGACCGCCAAGCTGCTGCCCTATGCCCGCAATGCGCGCACCCATTCGGACGATCAGGTGGCGCAGATCGCTGCGTCGATTGCCGAGTTCGGATTCACCAACCCGATCCTCGCCGGTAGCGACGGTGTGATCGTCGCCGGTCACGGACGGCTTGCTGCTGCGCAGAAGCTCGGGCTGGCGGTGGTGCCGGTGGTGGTGCTCGATCATCTGAGCGCGACGCAGCGCCGGGCACTTGTGATCGCGGACAACCGCATCGCCGAGAACGCGGGCTGGGACGACGCGATGCTGCGCATCGAGATCGCGTCCCTCCAGGACGACGACTTCGACGTGTCGCTGACCGGCTTCGATGCCGATGCGCTCGCCGAGTTGATGGCGGGCGACGAGCCGGATGCCGAAGGCGAAACCGATGACGATGCGGTACCCGAGGTCAGCGAGACTCCGGTTTCGCGTCCAGGCGATGTCTGGCTGCTCGGCGGCCACCGTCTGCTGTGTGGCGACTCCACCGTGGCTGAGAGCTACGACCGGGTTCTCGATGGCGAGCCGGTGGATATGGTCTTCACCGACCCGCCGTACAACGTGAATTACGCCAACAGCGCCAAGGACAAGATGAGGGGCAAGGATCGCGCAATCCTGAACGACAACCTCGGCGACGGCTTCTACGACTTCCTGCTGGCGGCGCTGACGCCGACCATCGGGAACTGCCGGGGCGGCATCTACGTGGCGATGTCGTCGAGCGAACTGGATGTGCTGCAGGCAGCGTTCCGTGCCGCCGGTGGAAAGTGGTCGACGTTCATCATCTGGGCCAAGAACACCTTCACGCTGGGCCGGGCCGACTACCAGCGCCAGTACGAGCCAATCCTGTACGGATGGCCCGAGGGAGCGCAGCGTCACTGGTGCGGCGACCGCGACCAGGGCGACGTCTGGAACATCAAGAAGCCGCAGAAGAACGACCTGCATCCGACGATGAAGCCGGTGGAGTTGGTCGAGCGCGCGATCCGCAATTCGAGCCGCCCCGGCAACGTGGTGCTCGACCCGTTCGGGGGCTCCGGCACGACGCTGATCGCCGCCGAAAAGTCAGGACGGCTGGCACGGCTGATCGAGCTCGACCCGAAGTATTGCGACGTAATAGTTCGACGCTGGCAAGATTGGACTGGTCAAAGTACAGTACGCGAATCCGACGGCGTGGCCTTTGACGATCTGGTTGACCAGGCGATGCTGAAGTCCGCAGTCCACACAACAAGTGCAGATGACGATGATCGTTGATGAAATTGCCCGTGAACGGATGCTTCGTCATCAGCGTGATGTAGCGATGATCGCTTTGCGTGCTTCGGGCAAGTCGTATGCCGACATCGCCAGGGACTTCGACATGACTGGGGACAACGTCAGGAAGCGAATTCAGTACACCCAGCGGCAACAACAAATGGAGCGGAGCACCAATCCATTCGAACGAATCCTGCCGCATACCGCCCGCATCCTGAAGTTGTCAGGGTTGGCAACGGCACAGCAAGTTGTCGATCGGTATTTCGCGCAAGACCTGCTGACGATTCACGGGTTCGGGTTCAAGGCCTTGCGCGATGTTGAGCAACACTTTGTGCCGGGATACCGATACCAACGCGGCATCGGGATCACTCGGACAGAGCCTCTTGAATGATTTCGCAGTGAATCACAAAGCCCGTCAGGTAAGGCAGGCCGCGCGGGATGCCGTACTGCTTGCTGGTCTGGCGGCCAATCGTCCAGCCCATCCACTGTTGGGTGGCGGCGGTGACCGCGTCCGCCAGGGGCTGGCCCCGGTACAGCCCGTTTTGCACATCGTCGGCAAAGTGGCGTCCGTGGCGGCTGTCGAGGAAGACCCGAACTGATTCGAGGGGCTGGCTGGTGGCGTCCGAGATGGCGGTCATCGCCAGGGGCCACGCGGCGTTGGCGTGTTCGTTCATCGTGCCCCAAAAGCCCCAGGCTTCGTTTTGGGTGGCGGGGATCTGTTGGTTGGTGTTCATCTCTGGCTCCTTCGGGTTGATCGTTGCGACACCCGTAGTAACGCGCTGTTCGATTGAGAAGCCAAGCGCCGCTTGGCCTCTTTCTTGATCTTTCTGATCAGGCGATGCGGTAGACCCGCTCGCCGCCCTGCGGCTTGTCCGAGACGATGGTCAGGCCGAGCTTTTTCTTGAAGGCCCCGGCGAAGGTGCCGCGCACCGTGTGCGCCTGCCAGCCGGTGGTCTCGCAGATCTGTTGCACGGTCGCGCCCTCGGGGCGCTGCAGCATCTGGATCACGGTGGCCTGCTTGCTGTTCTCTCGGGTGCGGGGTTTGGCCTCTGCGCGTTCCCTGGCCCACGAGGCCTCTGCGGCGGCGACGGTGGCCTCGATCTCGGGGTCTGCCTCCAAGGGGGCAGGCGCTCGCCGGGCGCGCCCCATCGCGTCGTAGCCCTCGGCGGCAACGAACCAGTGGGTGCCGTCGGAGGTGATCAGGGCGCGGTTGAAGAGTCCGTCGAGCACCTTCTTGCGTGCGCCGCCTTTGATGTTGTCGGGGAACCAGTCGATCTTGCCGCCGGTGTGTTCGAGGGCGTAGGCCAGGATCGCATGCTGGGCCGGGGTCAGTTGGGTGGTGGTCATTTGCTTCTCCTTCAGAGGGGTTGATGGGGTGACGTGATGAACGCGCTGTTCGGGAGTGAAGCCAAGCGCTTTCTGCTTGGCTTCGACGGTTCTTGATCAGTTGTTGGCCTTGTCCGACTTCGCCGCCTTGCGGCCCTGTTCGACGCCTGCGTTGAACGCGGCTTCAAGGGCGTCGCGCAGGCACCAGACCGCCACGTCGTGGAAGTCGAGGCTGTCCGACTTGCGGGTTTCCAGGGTTTCGATGCCCAGCTTGCTTTGCGCGATCTGGGTCAGGAGTTGTTCGAGCTTGCTCATTGCTGCGTCCTTTGATGGTGTTGATGACGACCGTATGAACGCGCTGTTACCGATGGAAGCCAAGCTCAATTCGCTGGAATGACAAACAAATGATTGAAGAAGGTGACGATGGGACTCTCGATTCGCGCCTATGCGCGCCACCGTGGCGTGTCGCACGTGGCCGTGAAAAAGGCCATCGACACCGGACGGATCACAGCATTACAGGACGGGACGATTGACCCGGATGCCGCAGATGCTCAATGGGCACAGAACACCCTTCAACCGCGAAAGGTATCGGGGCCGGAACAGGCCCGAGGGGCCCAAGCTCGCTCGGAACGCTCAGTAAATGGGCAGCCTAAGGCGCAACGCGAAGCACCGGGCGCGCCTCCGCTGCCAACGGGTGGCGCGTCGCTGCTGCAGGCGCGCACTGCCAATGAAGTGCTCAAGGCAAAACTCAAAAAGTTGGAGCTTGAGTTCCGAGAAAAGGGGCTGGTGAACAGGGCGCAGGCGATAGGCCATGTATTCCATTTGGCACGCGTAGAGCGGGATGCTTGGCTCAACTGGCCTGCGCGCATTTCCGGACAGATGGCATCGAAACTGGGAGTAGACCCGCACACGATGCACGTCACGCTGGAAGCAGCTGTACGCGATCACTTGATTGAATTGGGTGACCTGCGCCCGCGCGTGGATTGACGATGGAAAACTACGAAGGCGCAGCCGAAATCGAGCGCGCGTGGCGCGAAGGGCTCACACCTGACCCTCTGCTCTCGGTGTCCGAATGGTCGGATCGCCACAGGATGCTGTCCAGCAAGGCCTCGGCCGAGCCGGGGCGCTGGCGTACCAGCCGCACGCCTTACCTGAAGGCCATCATGGACTGCCTGTCGCCGACCTCGCCAGTCGAGCGCGTGGTGTTCATGAAAGCCGCACAGCTCGGTGCGACCGAGATGGGCTCGAACTGGATCGGCTACGTGATCCACCACGCTCCGGGGCCGATGATGGCGGTATGGCCGACGGTGGATATGGCCAAGCGCAATTCCAAGCAGCGGATCGATCCGTTGATCGAGGAGTCGGCGGCGCTGAGTGAACTGATCTCGCCAGCACGGTCACGCGACTCGGGCAACACCATCCTGTCCAAGGAGTTCCGGGGCGGTGTGCTGGTGATGACCGGGGCCAACAGCGCGGTCGGACTGCGCTCGATGCCGGTTCGGTATCTGTTCCTCGACGAGGTCGACGGCTATCCGCTGGACGTCGAGGGTGAGGGCGATGCGATCTCGCTGGCCGAGGCGCGCACGCGAACTTTCGCTCGGCGCAAGATCTTCATCGTGTCGACGCCGACGATCTCGGGGGCGTCGGCCATTGAGCGCGAGTACGAAGCCAGTGACCAGCGCCGCTACTTCGTGCCGTGCCCACATTGCTCGCATCGCCAGTGGCTGCGCTTCGAACAGTTACGATGGGAGAAGGGTCAGCCGGACACGGCGGCCTACATCTGCGAATCGTGCGACGAGTCGATTGCCGAGCACCACAAGACCTGGATGCTGGAGCACGGCGAATGGCGCGCGATGATCAGCGACGGCACCGGCAAGACAGCGGGGTTTCACCTGTCGTCGCTTTACAGCCCGGTCGGCTGGCGCGGTTGGCGTGACATTGCCGCCGCCTGGGAAAGCTCGGTGAACAAGGAATCGGGTTCGGCGGCTGCCATCAAGACCTTCAAGAACACCGAGCTGGGTGAGACCTGGGTCGAGGAAGGCGAAGCGCCCGACTGGCAACGGCTGGTCGAGCGCCGCGAGGACTACCGTATCGGCACGGTGCCGCCCGGTGGATTGCTCCTGGTGGGCGCTGCCGACGTGCAGAAGGATCGCATCGAGGCGTCCATCTGGGCGTTCGGGCGAGGCAAGGAGTCCTGGCTGGTCGAGCACCGCGTGCTGATGGGCGACACCGCCCGTGACGCAGTGTGGAAGCGGCTCGCCGAGTTGCTTGCCGAAAACTGGACGCACGCCTCAGGCGCGGCGATGCCGCTTGCCCGCTTCGCCCTGGACACTGGCTTTGCGACGCAGGAGGCCTACGCTTTTGTGCGTGCCTGCCGTGACCCGCGCGTGATGCCGGTCAAGGGGGTGCCGCGCGGCGCGGCCCTGATCGGCACGCCGACGGCCATCGATGTGTCGCAGGGCGGCAAGAAGCTGCGCCGGGGTATCAAGGTGTTCACAGTGGCGGTCGGTATCGCCAAGCTGGAGTTCTACAACAACCTGCGCAAGGGCGCGGACGTCAGCGAGGACGGCGTGACCACCGTCTACCCGACGGGGTTCGTTCATCTGCCAAAAATCGACGCGGAGTTCATTCAACAGCTCTGCGCCGAACAACTGATCACCCGCCGCGACCGCAACGGCTTCCCGGTGCGCGAGTGGCAAAAGATGCGCGAGCGCAATGAAGCGCTCGACTGCTACGTGTACGCCCGCGCGGCCGCATCGGCGGCGGGCCTGGATCGCTTCGAGGAACGCCACTGGCGCGAATTGGAGCGGCAACTCGGGATGGAACGGCCACCGGATGAGCCGCCCCCGATTCAAACATTCGACCCAGACGAGGCCACCCAACGAGGTGGCCTTTCTGTTTCTGCAACCCCATCACGGCGGCGCGTCATCAAGAGCCGCTGGCTGTCCTGATTTTCAGAGGAGTTTTCATGAGTCTTGCCACCCGTATCGAGAGCCTGGTCATCCGGGTTGCCCAGGAGTTCAACGACGTCCGCGCGACGGCAGGCAGTCTGGCCAGCCTGTCCACCAACGACAAGTCGAGTCTGGTCGCCGCCATCAACGAGCTCAAGGCAGCGGTTCTGTCCGCGATGGCCATCGATGACAACCAGATCGCCACCACCAGCACCTACTCGTCGAACAAGATCGTGTCGCTGCTAGACGCGCTCAAGACCGACATCCTGGGCGGAGCCGATGCTGCCTACGACACCCTGGTGGAAATCCAGCAGGCGCTGCAGAGCGGTACCAGCGGCCTAGACGCGATTCTGGCTGCGGTCAATCTCCGTGTCCGCTTCGATGCGGCGCAGACCCTGACCGTATCCGAGCAGCTGCAGGCCCGTACCAACATCGGGGCGGTCGCGGCCAGCGACGTTGGCAACACCGATACCGACTTCGTCGTGATCTTCGATGGGGCGCTGGCCTGATGAGTCTTGCGTCCAGCATCGCCGCCTTGGCGGCGCGCATTGGCTTCGAGGTCAAGACCAAGATCGACGCCACCCATCCCGGCATTGCCCGGGTGTGGGTCAGCTTCGGCTACGTGGGCGGTCAGGTCGTGATCGCCAGCGCGCACAACGTCGCCAGCGTGGTGCGCACGGCGGCTGGGCGCTACCGCGTGCATTTCGCTGTGGCGATGCCGGATACGAATTACTGCTGGACGGCGCTCGCCCGCAGCAGCACCAACACCGGCCAGCAGCGCGTGGCCCTGGTACGTGCCAGCTCCGACCTCAAGACCGCGCAGTACGTCGACGTCTCGTGTGCGACGGCCGCGTCGTCGTTTGACGACTCCTCTGAAATCAACCTCGTGGTGTACCGCTGATGGCCTACACAGATGCCCAACTCCAGGCACTGGAGACCGCGCTCGCCAAGGGCGAACACCGCGTCAGCTTCGGCGATAAGACGGTCGAGTACCGGTCGGTCGATGAACTGAAAGCTGCGATCCGCGAAGTCAAGCGCGGCATCCTGGAGCAGGCAGCCGCCACTGGGCTGTGGCCGGGTGCGCCGCGCCAGATCCGGGTCACGACCTCGAAGGGGTTTTGATGGCCTGGTATTCGAAGATCCGAAGCCTGTTCGGTCAGCAACCCGTCCACGAAGCGGCTGGCCGTGGTCGCCGCTCGTTGGCTTGGATGCCCGGCAACCCGGGCGCGGTCGCCGCGATGCTGGCGACCAACACCGAACTGCGAATCAAGAGCCGCGACCTCGTGCGCCGCAATGCCTGGGCGCAAGCCGGTATCGAGGCCTTCGTGTCCAACGCGGTCGGCACTGGCATCAAGCCGCAGAGTCTTGCTGCAGACGAGCGCTTCAAGACCGACGTGCAGGCGCTGTGGCGTGACTGGACAGAAGAAGCCGACGCCGCAGGACAGACCGATTTCTACGGCCTGCAGGCATTGGCCTGTCGCGCGATGCTCGAAGGCGGTGAATGCCTGATCCGGCTGCGCCCGCGCCGCCCGGAGGACGGACTGGTCGTTCCTCTGCAGCTTCAGTTGCTGGAGCCCGAGCATCTGCCGATCAGCCTCAACCTCGATCTGCCTTCGGGCAACGTGGTGCGCTCTGGCATCGAATTCGACAGCCTCGGGCGTCGCGTCGCTTACCACCTGTACCGCTCGCACCCCGAAGACGGTCGGCTGGCTCCGATGTCGGGCCAGGGTGGGATGGACACGGTGCGCATCGATGCGAAGGAAATCATCCACCTGTTCCGCGTCCTGCGTCCCGGCCAGATCCGAGGTGAGCCGTGGTTGTCGCGAGCCCTGGTCAAGCTCAACGAACTCGACCAGTACGACGACGCCGAACTTGTGCGCAAGAAGACCGCCGCGATGTTCGCCGGGTTCGTGACCCGGCAGAACCCGGAGGACAACCTGATGGGCGACGGTGCTGCTGATGGCGATGGCATCGCGCTAGCCGGTCTGGAGCCTGGCACCTTGCAGATATTGGAGCCCGGCGAGGACATCAAGTTCTCCGACCCAGCCGACGTCGGTGGCTCGTATGGCGAGTTCCTGCGCACGCAGTTCCGCGCCGTCGCCGCTGCCATCGGCGTCACCTACGAGCAGTTGACCGGCGACCTCACAGGCGTGAACTACTCATCCATTCGCGCCGGGATGCTGGAGTTCCGGCGTCGCTGCGAGATGGTGCAGCACGGGGTGCTTGTGCATCAGATGTGCCGTCCGGTGTGGGCTGCATGGATGAAGCAGGCCGTGCTCGCCGGTGCCATCGAAGCTCCTGGCTTCGCGCGTGGCGGCCCAGCCCGTCGCCGCCAGTACCTGCAGGTGAAGTGGATTCCCCAGGGCTGGCAGTGGGTCGATCCTGAGAAGGAGTTCAAGGCAATGTTGCTGGCCATCCGAGCAGGACTGATGAGTCGCTCGGAAGCCATTTCCGCCTTTGGCTACGACGCCGAGGACGTTGACCGCGAGATCGCCGCCGATAACCAGCGGGCCGACGACCTCGGGTTGATCTTCGACTCCGACCCACGCCGCACGTCCAAGGACGGAGGAAGCGCCGAGCCGAACAAGAACGCTGCAGACACCACGCAAACCGGCGACACATCGCCTGCCTGAAGGATTCCCATGACCCTGTTGCCCCATTTGGCGGCACGCCTTTACGGCGTGCCGCTGGCGATCCATCGCCCAAAACTTGACGTGATCCTGGCCGTTCTCGGCCCCCGGATCGGCTTGGCTGACTTGGCTGCACCCTCAGGCTTCACGCCGCCCGTGCGTCCCGCAGCTACCCAGACGACGAAGGTCGCAGTCATCCCCATCCACGGCACGCTGGTGCGACGCACCGTGGGCCTGGAGGCTGAATCCGGCTTGACCAGCTACGCAGGGCTGACCGCGCAGTTGGACGCCGCGCTGGCGAACCCCGATGTCTCCGCCATCCTGCTCGACGTTGACTCACCGGGTGGCGAGTCGGGCGGCGTGTTCGATCTGGCCGACCGCATCCGTGCGGCTGCCCAGACGAAGCCGGTCTGGGCCGTGGCCAACGACATGGCCTTTTCAGCGGCCTATGCACTGGCATCTGCTGCCAGCAAGGTGTTCGTCTCACGCACCGGCGGCGTCGGCTCGATTGGCGTCATTGCGATGCACGTCGACCAATCCGAGAGGGATGCCCAGGACGGCGTTCGCTACACGGCTGTCTTTGCGGGCGACCGCAAGAACGATCTCAACCCGCACGAGCCGATTTCCAGCGAAGCCCACGCCTTTCTCAAGGGTGAGGTGAATCGCGTCTACGGCCTGTTCGTCGAGACGGTGGCCCGCAATCGGGGTATCGAGGCATCTGCCGTGCGCGACACCGAGGCGGGGCTGTTCTTCGGGCAAGCCGCCGTTTCCATCGGGCTGGCCGACGCCATTGGCACCTTTGACGACGCCTTTGCGCAGCTCTGCGAATCCGTTTCCCCACTCCCGAAGTTGGCGGCAAGCCACTCCGGTCTTTTTAGCAACCCCCAGATGGAGTCATCAATGAATGATCGAACCGACCCCGCTGCTCCTGATCGGCTTGCTGCTGATCCTGCTGGCAGTTCTTCTCAACCGGCGGCCGCCACCGCCATGACCGTGGCCGACGCGATTGAAGTCGCCCAGACCTGCACCCTGGCCGGGCGCACCGACCTGATCGCGGGCTTCCTCGAAGCGAAGGCACCCCCTGCCAAGGTGCGCAGCCAGTTGCTCGCGGCGAAGGCCGAGGCGTCCCCCGAAATCGTCAGCCGCATCGCTCCCGATGCCGCTGCGTCCACGAGCAACCCGTTGCTCGATGCCGCGAAACAGCTCGCGGCTAAGTCCGCATCACTGAAGAAGGAGATCTGAGATGCCCACCGTGTTTTCTGAATCGATGAACTTGGGCGACCTGCTCAAGTACGAGGCCCCGAACCTCTACTCGCGCGACCGCATCACCGTGGTCGCAGGCCAGACCCTGCCACTGGGTGCTGTCGTGGGGATGGTCACTGCCACCGGCAAGGTCAAGCAGATCGACCCCTCGGCCACTGACGGCAGCCAGTACGCCGCTGGCGTGCTGATGCAGGCAGTCGATGCCGCCCTGGCCGAACGCCCGGACGGTCTGATGGTGGCGCGTCACGCCATCGTTGCCGACCACGCGTTGCAATGGCCCACCGGCATCACCACCGCCGAGCAGCAGGCGGCCGTTGCCCAGCTCAAGGCGCTGGGTGTCCTCGTTCGCCAAGGAGTCTGACCATGCAGAACATCTTCGAAAACCCCGCCTTCTCGATGTCGGCACTCACCGCCGCCATCAACTTCCTGCCCAACAACTACGACCGCCTGGGCGCGATGGGCCTGTTCGTCGATAAGCCGCAGCGTTTTCGCTCGGTGATCGTGGAAGAGCAGAACGGCGTGCTCACCCTGTTGCCCACGATGCCCCCTGGCTCGCCGGGCACGGTGGGCGTGCGCGGCAAGCGCAAGGTGCGCTCGTTCACCATCCCTCACATCCCGCACGACGACGTGATCCTGCCCGAGGAAGTCCAGGGCATCCGCGCCTTCGGGTCGGAGACGGAGCTGCAGACCGTGGCGGGCGTGATGGCGCAGCACCTGCAGACGATGCGCAACAAGCACGCGATCACGCTGGAGCATCTGCGCTTCGGCGCGCTCAAGGGTCAAATTCTGGATGCCGATGGCAGCGTGATCTACGACCTCTATAACGAGTTCGAGATCACGCCCAAGACATTCACCTTCAATATCGCCGACCCGGCCAACGGCTGGGACGTGAAGAAGGCCTGTCTGGACGTCGTCCGCTACGTCGAGGACAACCTGCAGGGCGAACGGATGAGCGGCCTGCACGCCTTCGTCGGCGAGGACTTCTTCGACGCGCTCACCGGGCACGATGAGGTCAAGGCCGCCTACGACCGCTGGCAGGATGGGCAGGCGCTGCGCACCGATATGCGCGCTGGCTTCACCTTCGCCGGGATCACCTTCGAGGAACATCGTGGCCGGGCCGTCGCGCCGGGCAGTGCTGTGCGCCGATTCGTCGAACCCGATGAAGGCCACATCCTGCCGCTGGGCACGATGGACACGTTCGCCACCTACTACGCGCCCGCCGACTTCAACGAGACGGCCAACACGGTGGCGCTGCCGCTGTACGCGAAGCAGGAGCCGCGAAAGTTCGACCGGGGCACCGATCTGCACACGCAGGCCAACCCTCTGCCGCTGTGCCACCGCCCAGCGCTGCTGGTCAAACTGGTCATGGGCGCTGGCGTATGAGTCTGGTCGCTCAGATCTACGAGTCGGCCGCGAACGCAGGGCTGCTGAAGGAATGCCTTTGGTATCCGTCGAACGGTGCGCCATCGCAAAGGCATCAGGTCGGCTTTGCCGCGCCGGATGAATCGCTCCTCGATGGTCTGACTTTGAGCACCGATTACGAGATGACCTACCCGGTCACGGCGTTCGGGGGACTTGTTGCCCGCGAAGTCGTCGAAATCGGTGGCACGACCTTCCAGGTGCGAGACATCCGGGCCGTGGGCGACGGCTCCGAGATCCGCGCCAAGCTCACCCGGCTGTAAACCCATGGCAGATAACTCGATCCGCGAGCGGATTCTGCTGGCGGTGATGGCGGCTGCCCGTCCTGCAGTCGAAGGGCTCGGGGCCACGCTGCACCGGTCGCCCACGGTGGCAATCAACCGCGAGCAATGCCCCGCGTTGGCGGTGTTTCCCGAGTCGGAGTCCATCACCGAACGTGCCAACGACCGGGTCACACGCGAACTGACCGTTCGCGTCGTGGCTCTGGCTCGGGCCGTTCCACCCGCGTCTCCCGAAACCGAGGCCGACCGCCTGCTCACCGCCGCGCACGCCGCTCTGTTCGCGGATGGCACGTTTGGTGGGTTGGCGCTGGGCATCCGGGAACAGGAGAGCGAGTGGGAAGTCGAGGACGCCGATGCGGTGGCCGTGGCGCTCCCGGCGCGTTACCGCATCACGTACCGGACGCTGGCCAATGACCTTTCAACCCTTGGATGACCCCTATGACCCAGCTTGTTCTGACACGCCCGCACACCCACGCGGGCAAGACCTATGGCGTCGGTGACCGGATCGAGAGCGACGCGACATCAGCCGACTGGTTGATCTCGCACGACATCGCCACGCCGGCGCCGACCGCCCCAACCGCTGAACCCATTCCCGAACCCAAACCCTTCCAACGCAAGGAACCCAAGCAATGAGCACCTATGCCAGTTTTCAAGGCCGCGTCTTCCTCGGCAAGCGCGACACCGACGGCCTTCCCATCGAAGTGCGTTCGCCCGGCAACGTCGCCGAGCTGAAGCTCTCCCTCAAGACCGACGTCCTGGAGCACTACGAGAGCCAGACCGGCCAGCGCTCGCTCGATCACCGAATGGTCAAGCAGAAGTCCGCAACCGTGAACCTCACCATCGAGGAATTCACCAAGGAGAACCTTGCGCTGGCTCTCTACGGCAACCACGTCGTTGGCATGCCGGGAACGGTCACCGCCGAGCCGGTGGGCGGTGCCACGCCGATTGCGGGCGACCGCTACTTCCTGGCCCACCCGAAAGTGTCGTCCTTGGTCGTGGTGGATTCGGCTGGCACGCCCGCGACCCTGGCCTTGGGCACGAACTACACGGCTGACCCTGACTTCGGTGCCCTCCAGTTTCTGGATACCACCGGCTTCACTGCGCCGTTCAAGGCCAGTTACGCCTACGGCGTGGCCACCGAGATCGGCATCTTCACGCAGGCTCTGCCGGAGCGCTTCCTGCGGCTCGAAGGCATCAACACGGCCCAGGGCAATGCCAAGGTGCTGGTCGAGCTCTACCGCGTGGCCTTCGATCCGCTGAAGGAAATCTCCTTCATCTCGGACGAGTACAACAAGTTCGAGCTGGAAGGCTCGCTGCTGGCCGACACCACCAAGCCCTTCGATGCGGTGCTCGGCCAGTTCGGCCGCATCGTGCAGCTCTGATCGGAGTGAGCCATGAGTGACTTGGACACCCTGATTCCGCAGGCGGTCGAATTGGTGATCGACGGTGAGCCGCTGGCCATCAAACCGCTGAAGGTCGGGCAGATGCCCGGTTTCTTGCGGGCGATTTCGCCGGTGATGCAGCAGCTCACTGCCTCGGACATCGACTGGCTAGCGCTGTTCGGCGAGCGCGGCGACGATCTGCTGTCGGCCATTGCCATTGCCGTCGGCAAACCTCGGGCGTGGGTCGATGAGCTGGCTGCCGACGAGGCCATCCTGCTGGCGGCCAAAGTGATCGAGGTGAACGCCGATTTTTTTACCCGGACGGTGATTCCGAAGCTCGACGGTCTGTTCGGCCAAGTGAAGCTGCCGCCCATCGTGAAAGCGGTGGCTGGTTCGACGCCGTCCAGCACCTGATCGAGCACGGCCACCGCCTGCCGGACATCCTCGACTACACCTTGGCGCAGGTGCGCGGCTTCGTCGCAGCGACGGCGCGCACCGATGCTGCCCGCGATGCACGGCTGCTGTCCGTGATTGCCATCGGCACGCGCGGCGATGCCCGCCACCTCGACCAAACCCTCGACCGACTCACCGACAAAGCCGCCGACCGTGCCTGACGATCATGCGCATTTCCATCCAGATCGATAGCGCAGCCGCCCAGGCGCAGTTGCGCCGTTGGGGCGGCGAGTTCCGCGACAAGGTCAAGAAGGCGGTGTCTCGGGCGATTGCCAGCGAGGCAGTCGAACTCAAGCAGGACGTGCGCAGCCACGTTGCGAGCCAGATGGCCGTGGTCAAGAAGTCTTTCCTCAAGGGCTTCACCGCCAAGGTGCTGGACAAAGACCCGAACCGATTGCCAGCGCTCTACGTGGGCTCGCGCATTCCGTGGTCGGGGATGCACGAAACCGGCGGCCAGATTGCCGGGCGGATGCTGATTCCACTGAACGGTCGGGTTGGCCGCAAGCGCTTCAAGGCGCAGGTGGCCGAGCTGATGCGCGGCGGCAATGCCTATTTCATCAAGAACGCGAAGGGAAACATCGTCCTGATGGCCGAGAACATCAAAGAGCACGACCGGCCACTGGCGGGGTTCAAGCGCCGCTACCGCAAAGCAGAGGGCATCAAGCGCCTCAAGCGCGGCGCGGACATCCCGATTGCCGTCCTGGTGCCCAAGGTTGCGCTCAGGAAGCGCCTTGATGTCGAGCGCTTGGTCGCGGGTCGTATCCCGCGTCTGGCGGCGGCGGTCGAGAAGCAGATCAGCACGGTGGATTGATTCATGGCCAAGCGAATTTCCATCCTCGTCGCGCTCGAAGGGGCCGACGAGGGGCTCAAGCGCGCCATCACGTCGGCCGAGCGCAGTCTCGGTGAGCTGTCGACCACCGCCAAGACCGCCGGAGCGAAGGCTGCCGCCGGTATGGCTGAGGTCAAGGCCGGGATGTCAGCCTTCGGCGATCAGGTGGCAACGGCCAAGACGCAGTTGCTGGCCTTCCTGTCGATCAGCTGGGCCGCTGGCAAGGTGCAGGAGATCGTCCAGATCGCCGACGCCTGGAACATGATGTCCGCGCGCCTGAAGCTGGCGACGGCGGGCCAGCGTGAGTTCACCACCGCGCAAGCGGCCCTGTTCGACATCGCCCAGCGCATTGGCGTGCCGATTCAGGAAACGGCCACCCTGTACGGCAAGCTCCAGCAGGCCGTGCGGATGCTGGGTGGCGAGCAGAAGGACGCGCTCACGATCACCGAGAGCATCTCGCAGGCACTGCGCCTGTCGGGCGCATCGGCAACCGAGGCGCAGTCGTCCCTGCTGCAGTTCGGGCAGGCGCTCGCCTCCGGGGTGCTGCGGGGAGAGGAATTCAACTCCGTCGTCGAGAACAGCCCCCGTCTGGCGCAGGCCTTGGCCGATGGTCTGAACGTGCCCATCGGGCGATTGCGCAAGCTGGCCGAAGAAGGCCGCTTGACTGCTGACGTGGTGGTCAACGCGCTGATGAGCCAGAAGGACAAGCTTGCCAGCGAATACGCCCAACTGCCGCAGACGGTGAGCCAGGCCTTCGAGCGCCTGCGCAATGCCTTCGGGCAGTGGATCAACCGGGTCGATGAATCGACGGGCCTGACCAAGAAGCTGGCCGAGGCGCTGACCTTCCTTGCCAACAACCTCGACACGGTGATGCAGTGGCTCAAGCGCATCGCCGAAGTCGGGCTGGCCGTGCTGATCTACCGCCTGATCCCGGCGCTGATCACGGCGTGGCAGACCGCCGGTGCGGCGGCCGTCACCGCCGCCAGCGCCACCGCTGCGGCGTGGACGACGGCGAATCTGTCGGTGTCGGCCGCCGTAGCCAGCGTCGGCGTGCTCAAGACGGCGTTCGCCGTGCTGGGCGCGTTCCTGGTCGGCTGGGAGATCGGGACTTGGTTGTCGGAGAAATTCGAGATCGTCCGCAAGGCGGGCATCTTCATGGTCGAGATGCTGGTCAAGGCGGTTGAGCAGCTGCGCTACCGCTGGGAAGCCTTCGCCGCCATCTTCACGTCGGACACGATTGCCGAGGCCACCAAGCGCCACGAGGCACGTCTTGCGGAGATGAACCAGATCTTCGCGCAGATGTATGCCGACGCGACCAAGGGGGCGGATGCTGCCAAGGGCGCGATGAATACCGCCGCGACGGCTGCCGAGGAGATCGCCAAGCGTCTGGAGGCTGTGCGCCAGGGCACGCAGGAGGCGGTCGGTCGCGGCATCGAGGCCGTCCACAGCGCCCTGGAGAAGCTGAAATCCCGCCTCGGTGAGGTCGAGCAGGCCGTAGGCAAGGCCAATCAGACGGTCAACGACGCCACCGCCAAGATGGCCGAGGCGTACAAGGGTCTGACGTCCATCGTCGAAGCCAACCTGCAGCGCCAGATCGAGGCCGTGAAGGCGCGCTACCAGCAGGAACAGTCGGCGCTGGAGACATCCAAGCAGTCCGAAGCGGCGCTGATCACCAAGTCGACGCAGTTGCTGACCGATGCGCTCACGCAGCAGACCACGTTGCGGCGGCAGTCCACGACTGACACGCTGAAGCTCATTGACGATGAGTCCAAGGCGCGGATCGAGTCGGCCCGCCGCCAGGGTCAGACGGAAGAAGAGCGCCGCGCCAACGTCCAGCGGGTCGAAAACGACATCCTGGCCACCAAGCGCCAGACGATGACGCAGGCGCTGGCCGAGTACCGGCAGCACATCGACGCGCTCAACGCCGAGGCCAACCGGCATCTGGCCGAGATCAAACGCATCGAGGAGGAGAAGCGCCAGCTCTCGATGACGACCGAGGAACGTGTCCGCGACATCCGTCGTCAGGGCATGACCGACTTCGAGGCGACCGAAGACCGAAAGCGTCAGATCGCCGAGTACCAGGGGAAGGCGCGCGAGGCGCTGGCCAACGGCGAGTTCGAGCAGGCCCGGCAACTGGCCCAGAAGGCGATGGATCTGGCCTCGCAGGTGGCCAGCTCGCAAACCAGCGAGGCCAAGCGCGGTGAGGACGCCCGAAAGCAGTCCGAGCAGGCGGTTTCGCAGGTCACCCAACTGGAATCGCAGTCCCGCGATGCCTACCGCAAGCAGGAATACGCGCAAGCCGAAGCCCTGATGCGCCAAGCAGACGCGTTGCGCGCCGAACTGGCCCAGAAGACCAAGGATGCCGACGCACAAATCGCACAGGGCAAGGATGGCGTCAATCAAGCCATCCAGCGCATCCGGGAATCAGAAGAGATTCTCAACAAGACCCTGGATGCAGAAGCCAAGGCACACCAGACCGCAGCGCAGTCGGCATTGACCGCGCGCGACCAGATCCAGCAGACCCTCACCCAGACCGAAAACCAGATCGACCAGATCACGGCCAAGCTGAAAGACGGTCTGAAGGTCACGCTGGATGCCGACACGACGCGCTTCGACAAAGCTATCGCTGACCTCGACAAGGCCATCGCCGAGAAGGAGTACCTGCTCAAGATTCAGGCCGACTTGCAGGAGGCAGAGAAGAAGCTGCAGCAGTACGAGCAGCTGCTGAAGGAAGGCAAGACCCTCCCGGTCGATGCCGACGTGTCCAAGGCCAAGGAGGCGCTGGACAAGCTCAAGACCTACGCCGACCAGAACTCGCAGTTCGAACTGAAGGTGGCCACCGAGAAGGCGCAGGCCGCGATCACCAACGTCGAGGGGATGATCAAGGCGCTAGATCGCATCCAGACCGAGTCCCGGCATCAGGTCAGCACCAATGCCGAAGCGGCCCGCGCCGAGATCATGAGCCTGAACGGGGCCAACACCTCGAGCACGCACACGATCTACGTGACCAAGGTGGAAACGAACGCCACTGGTGGTCTGGTCGGGGGTGGCGTGCGTCGCTTTGCTGACGGCGGTGCGGTGGCTCCGGCCTTTCCCCGAATGAGCGGTGGCTCGGTTCCCGGCTCCGGCCACCACGACACCGTGCCGCGCACCTTGGATGCCGGTGCCTTCGTGATTCGCAAGGCTGCAGTGCAGAAGTACGGCGGCGGTGCGCTCTCGCGGCTGGTCAACGGTGTCGCCCGATTCGCCGTCGGCGGGCGCGTGCTGACTTCTGGCAGCGGCAGTTCCGGGTCTGGCAACGCCGATGGCCAGCCCAGCACCCCGAAAAAGAACCGCGAAGCAGTTGAGGCGATGAAGATGATCGATCTCGGCCTGCAGGGGATGAACGAGTACACCAACTGGCTCCAGTGGAACTACGGTGCCTCGGTCAGTCTGGATATGCGCAGCAAGACGATGGAGAGCTACGGCAAGCAGGCCCAGCAGGATCGGCGGGCGCTGGAGGACTTCATCAGCCGCAAGACGCTCACCGGCAACGAGCGCCAGAACCTGGAGCGCATCAAACAGACTTGGCGGCAGGCGATGGCCCAGCCGCTGCTCTGGGGCAAAGACCTGGAGCGCGAGCTGATCGACTACATGGAGCAGAACCAGGGCGAGTTCTACCGTCGCGGTGGCATGGCCAAGTCCGACACCGTCCCGGCGATGCTCACGCCGGGTGAGTTCGTCGTGAACAAGGATGCCGTGTCCCGTTACGGCGCTGGCTTCTTCGAAGCGATCAACAACCTGTCGGCCCCGGCGCAAGCCCTGGCCGGTCGTGCGCTGGCGGGTGTCCAGGGCTTCGCCACGGGCGGGCTGGTGCAACCCAGCGGGTCGCGGCTGGCCCGTCCGGTGTTGGCAACCGATGCCGGGCCCAGCCGCACGGTACGCGTGGAACTGTCCTCGGGGCAGCAGAAGGTCAACGCCACCATCGACGCACGAGACGAGTCTCGTTTGCTGCAACTGCTGGACGCTGCCCGCGCCCGCACCGCCTGAAGGTTTCCCGATGCAACTGACGAACCTCGAAACCGGGGTGGCTTTGCCATTGCCCGATGACTTGTTGTGGAGTGACGAGCACGCGTGGTCGCCCGCCGTGGCGTCCACGTCCTACCTCATCACCGGAGCCTTGCTGATCCAGTCTGCCACCCGGCAAGCCGGTCGCCCCATCACGCTGGTGGGCGCTCCTGACATGGCTTGGGTGACGCGCGTCACGGTCGAGCAACTGCGGGCCTGGGCCGCGCTTCCGGTCGGCAGCGCCACAGGTCGCTTCGGCTTGACCTTCTCCGATGGCCGCTCCTTCACCGTGGCTTTCCGCCACGCGGAAACGGCCATCGAAGCCGAGCCGGTGCTGGGCATCCCGGCTCGTACCGACTCCGATTTCTATCGCCTGACCCTTCGATTCCTGGAGATCTGAAATGCCGATCCAATCCGGCGACGTGAAATTACTGAAGTCCGCCGTGATGGCAGACGTGCCCGAGGGCGGTGGCGCGCCCACGGGCAACACCATTGCCGATGGTGTCTCCAACGCCATCTTCCCTGACATCTCCGAGCTGGATCGCGCCGGTGGCCGGGTCAACCTGCGCAAGTCCTTCGTCTCGGTGCAGACCGACGACACCGACACCTACTTCGGTGCCAATGTGATCGTGGCCGAGCCGCCGCAGGATGCCCGCGTCAGCGTCACCCTGTTCAGCACCGAGAAGACCTTTGATACCCGCGAGCAGGCGCAAGTCCGCATCGAGGCCTACCTCAACAAGGGCCCGGAGTGGGCGGGCTACCTGTTCGAGAACCACATCGCCGGTCAGCGGGTGATCCAGCTCTTTCAGCGCACGACCGACACCGTTCCCAACGTTGGCCAGACCTTGGTGTTGATCGAGAACGAGGGCTTGGGCACGCAGAAAGAGCAGTACATCCGGGTCACCTCAGTCTCGGTGGTCGAGCGCACCTTCACCTACAACAACGACCAGGACTACAAAGCCAGCGTCGTCACGGTCGATATCAGCGATGCCCTGCGCTACGACTTCACGGGCTCGCCAGCGACGCGGACGTTCACCCGCGCCACGAACAGCACCAAGGTGCGGGACACGGTCGTGGCCGACGCTGGAACCTACGTCGGAGTGGTACCGCTGACGCAGGCCGCCGCTGTTGGCGACTTCACGATCAAGGGCACCTCGATCTACACCCAGTTGGTGCCGAGCGCGCAGACCGAAACGCCGATCTCCTTCGTTCCTCCCTACGCGGCAGCCGGATTGCCGGTACCCGGCGCAGTGCCGGTCAGCTACACGGCCAGCCACGCCTGGACAACCAGCATCAAATTCAACCTGCCGGGCGGTTGCTTGCCGGGGTCACTGACTATTGGCACGGACGGCATCACGATCTTCGACGACGCCGGTCTGCTCAAGACCGCCAGCGGCACGATGGGCACCATCGACTACGCCAACGGCATCCTGACCCTGAATTCGGGGTCGATGTCGAACGCGAAGTCCATCACCTACACGCCCGCCGCGCAGATTCTGCGTGCGCCGCAAAGCTCGGAAATCCCGGTCACGCCGGAATCCCGCAGCCAGTCCTACGTGGGCACGGTCAATCCGGTGCCACAGCCCGGCACGCTGTCGATCAGCTACATGGCCCAGGGCCGCTGGTACGTGTTGTCCGATGCCGGAAACGGCTCCCTCAAGGGCCTGGACGCCAGCTACGGCGCGGGCACCTTTAACCGGAACACCGGCGCGTTCGTCGTCACCTTGGGCGCATTGCCCGACGTCGGCAGTTCGCTCGTGCTGACCTGGAACGTGCCGACGCAGGAGACGCAGCAGCCGTCCACCACCCTGAAGGCCGCCCAGAGCCTTGCCTTGAACCCGCCTGCAGGGACGTCGGTGCAACCCGGATCGCTCACGGTGTCCTGGGAGTACGGTGGCACCAAGACGGCAACGGCGGCCACCTCGGGCGCGCTGTCCGGGGCGGCGACCGGCACCTTGAGCGTCGCGCAGAACCGCCTCGACTTCGCGCCCAACGTGCTGCCGTCGGTCGGCACACAGCTCACCGTCACCTACGTTGCAGGCCCTAAGCACGAGGATTCGTTTACCCACCCCTCCCGCAATGGCGCGGGGACGCTGCCGGTCACCGCGACCCTGGGGGCCATCGAACCCGGATCGCTCGAGGTCGAATGGAACACGCTGACGGATACGACTGCGCTGGGCGTTTACACGCAAAAGCAGATTCAGGAAATGGGGATCGGCCTGTGGAATGGCGTCGATCCGACACAGATTGCACGAGACGACGGCGCTGGCCGGGTGATGCTCAATGGTTCGGTGGTCGGATCGGTGGATTACGCGACCGGCGCGGTGGTGTTCCAACCCGATGTCACGATCAAGATTCCTCGACCGGTTTACACCTCACAGCGTCTTGGATGGGGCAGCGCTGGCTTGATGTTCCGTCTGAACTACGCGGGCATTCAGTACATCGACGCGCCATCGATGTACCCGAACGACGAATCCGGCTATGTGAAGCTGCGCTACAACAGCGCGGGCTCGACCAGCAACCATTCGGAGACCTTCCAGTTCTTGCCAGCGTTCAAGCTGGTGCCGGGTGTCAATGCCCAGGTGGTGACAGGCACGGTTCTGCTCACGGCAGCAGGAGCGCAGCCCTGGGGCGATAACGGCCAGGGCACCCTGCGAGAGTTCACCACCGGCGGATGGGTTACGCGCGGCACGATCAACTACCTGTCGGGCGACGTGGCGTTGACCTCCTGGACGGCGGGAACGAACAACGCTATTACCCGCGCCAGTTGCGTGACAACGGTGGGCGAGAACATCTCCAGCGAGTTCGTGTTCCGTACCGGGGCCGCCCCCTTGCGTCCGGGATCGCTGTCGATCCAGTTTGCCCGGGCCATTGGTGGCACGCAAAGTGTCAGCGCTGGGATCGACGGCAAGATCGACGCCCCCGGCGTCAGCGGTAGCGTGGACTACGAGACCGGGCTGGTGCGCGTGCGCTTCGGCACCTTCGTCGTGGCGGCGGGCCACGAAACCGAACCCTGGTTTGAGGCCAGCAACCTCGGTTCGGACGGAAAGATTTTCCGGCCTGAGCCGGTGGCCGCATCCAGCGTGCGTTACAGCGCGGTGGCCTACAGCTACTTGCCGTTGGATGCCGACCTGCTGGGCATTGACCCGGTGCGTCTGCCCAGCGATGGGCGCGTGCCGATCTTTCGCCCGGGCGGCTTCGCCGTGGTGGGTCACACCGGCAAGATCACCACCTCGGTCAGCAACGGCCAGACCATCAACTGCGCTCGAGTGCGCCTGTCGCGCGTGCGCGTCGTCGGCCACGACGGAGCGGTGATCCACACCGGGTACTCCACCGATCTGGAAGCGGGCACCGTCACCTTCATCAACGTGTCGGGCTACAGCCAGCCCGTGACCATCGAGCACCGGATCGAGGACATGGCCGTGGTGCGGGATGTGCAGATCAGCGGCGAGATCAGTTTCACGCGCGCCCTGACGCATGAATATCCGCTGGGGAGTCACGTCTCCAGCGCCTTGGTGGCCGGTGACCTGTTTGCCCGCGTGAATCTGGTGTTCGACCAGTCGACGTGGAACGGCGCGTGGTCGGATGCCTTGTCGGGCAGTTCCGCAACAGCGACGTTCAACAACACGCAGTACCCGATCCGCGTGACGAACCGGGGGGCACTGACCGAGCGTTGGATCGTGCGCCTGACCAACAGCACCTCGTTTGAAGTCATCGGCGAGAACGTCGGCGTCATCGCCACGGGCAACACCAGCGCCGACTGCGCGCCCAACAACCCGGCGACCGGCGTGCCGTACTTCCATCTGCCCGCGCTCGGCTGGGGCAATGGCTGGGCCACCGGCAACGTGCTGCGCTTCAACACCATCGGCGCGCAGTTCCCGGTGTGGGTGGTGCGCACCGTCCAGCAAGGGCCGGAGTCCGTGCCCGACGACAACTTCACGCTGCTGATTCGCGGCGATGTGGACACCCCCTGATCTTTGAAACCCTCTCGCAGGAATTCCTATGACCGACCTGACCGTCAAATACTTCAACAGCGGCATGACCGGCGCACCGCAGATCGCCAACAACTGGGGCGATCTGGTGACGATGCTCGATGCCTGCCTCGTAAACGGCTTCGCGCTGAAGGCCATCGACACCTTGACCTTTGCCAATGGCGTGGTCACCGCCACCATCACGGCGGGACACGCCTACCAGCCACATCAGGTGGTGTTGGTCGCCGGAGCCGAGCAGCCCGAGTACAACGGATCGTTCCGCGTGCTGACGACGACCATGACCACGTTCACTTACGCGGTGATGGGTACGCCGGTGTCGCCTGCGACGACCACCACGAACCTGAGCGCCAAGTTGGCTCCGCTTGGGTGGGAAAAGCCGTTCGCAGGGACGAGCAAGGCGGCCTACCGCAGCAAGAACCCGCAGTCACCGCAGAACATCCTGCTGATCGACAACAGCCTCAAGACCCCCAACTACTCGACAGGCTGGGCCAAGTGGGCGAATGTCGGGATCGTGGAAGACCTGTCGGACATCGACACCATCGTTGGCGCGCAGGCTCCCTATGACCCGAATAATCCAACGCAGAACTGGAAACAGGTCACTGGCAGCCAGTGGGGTTGGTACAAGTGGTTCCACGCGCGTGGGCCCCAGTACGAGAGCAATGGCGACAGCGGCGGCGGTGGGCGCAACTGGGTGCTGATCGGTGACGACCGCCTTTTCTTCCTCTTCTGCACCAATGCTGCGGGCTACGGCTGGTATGGCCGCAACAGCTATTGCTTCGGCGATCTGATCAGTTTCAAGCCCGGCGACAACTACGCCACGGTGCTGGCTGCCGACGACAACTACTCGGGGATGAGCAACTACTGGAGCTATCCCGGACAGTTCAGTGGCTACGGGCTGGTTTCGTCTCTGGACTTCACGGGCAAGGTGCTGCTGCGCAATCACACCCAGCTCGGCAATCCGGTTCGCTTCGGGCTGACCTCCCTGAATACCAACAACGGCCAGCAGATCTGTGGCCGGGGCCCGACGCCGTTTCCGAATGGGGCCGACTACAGCTTGTGGCTGCTGCCCACTTACGTGCGGCAGGAGGACGGCCATATGCGCGGCATCCTGCCCGGGATGCTGTGGATGCCGCAAGACCGGCCCTACAGCGACCAGACCATTGTGGACAACGTGGTCGGTCAGGCGGGCAAGCGCTTCTTACTGGTCAGGACGCAGTACAGCTCGGAAACCGAAGGCGCGCAGATCGCGTTCGACATCACTGGGCCGTGGAGGTAAGCCATGAGCTACCCGTTGAGCGAAACCTTCGCCACGGCTCCTGCCACCGGCTACACCGCAGTCCTCGGTGGAATGTCCGCGACGCACAACAGCGTGCAGCAGTCCATCGACATCTCGGCCCCCAATAGTCAGTCCATCCTGCGCTTCAACGAAACCGCCCACGGCGATTTCTGGTTCGAGGCCGATGTCGAGTTGCTGACCGACCCGAGCGCCCGCAAACACATCGGCCTGTGGATGACCACCGGAAATGGCTCCGAAGGCTACCGGTTCGCCCATCTGGACGGTTCGTGGAGCGTGTCGCGCTGGAACAGCGGCTTCGGTGACGGCGCGGCGGTATCGGGCGGCATCAACGAGGGAGCCAAGCCCGTCGCTGGTGTTGCCGACGTGGCTCCGACCTTCAATATCGGCCAGCGATTGATCCTGCGCTGCGAGGTGATCGTCGGAGCCTTCGATGCCAATGGTGTGCCTTGGGCCCGGTTGGTTCAGTTCAAGGCCGGTGGCGTACTGATGTTCCAGATTGGCGATGCCGCCTACCGTGGCAAGCTGATCCCGGGCGTGTTCCTCTACGGGGCGACCGCTCGTGTCCACGCCATTGCGGGTGATGTTCCCTCTGGCCTGCCCGCGTTTCCCGCGACGGTGGCGGTGAACGCTGCCGATGACCTGTTGCCGTTGGCCGGTGGATCGACGTCGGTGCTGCCTGATCCTGCCGCCAACATCGGCGTCAACGCCGACTTTGAACTGATGCGCTTGAACAGCCCCAACTCTGAGCTGTGGAACCGGGGTGGGGGCTACGACTGGCACTTCCACGCGATTCCGAACGGCCGCAAAAACATCCACTTCAGTGGTCACGGCTTCATTGCCGGAACCGTCAAAGAGAAGGGTCAGCCTGACCAGCCCCTGGTGCGGCGAGTGCAACTGGTCAGCGAGAACACCCGCGTCCTGGTGGCCGAAACCTGGAGCGATGCCACTGGCGCGTACCTGTTCGAGCAGATCGACCCGTCCCAGCGATACACCGTGGTCAGCTACGACTACAAGCAGATGTACCGCGCGGTGATCGCAGACAACCTACGCCCGGAGAGGATGCCGTGACTGTTGCCATCACTGTCGAACACAACGAGGCGCGGCTGGCAGGCACCCTGGCATTCCTGGATGCAGGCAGTAACCCGGCGCGTCTGCGCATCTATGGCGGGACGCGACCTGCCACCCCGGCCACGACGCCTGCGAGTGCGATGCTGGTCGAGATCAGGCTGACCAAACCCGCAGGCACGATTGCAGGCGGACTGCTCACACTGACGCAGCAGGAGGACGGGCTGATCACGGCAACCGGTATCGCCACCTGGGCGCGGCTGGTCAATGGCAATGAGGTGACTGCCCTGGATCTGGACTGCAGCGGCACCGACGGCAGCGGTGACGTGAAGCTGGCCAGCACCAATCTCTATCTGGGTGGCGATGCCCGGATGGTGTCTGCGATCCTGGGGTAGGCCGTGCCTGCCGTTCTCAACGAGGTGACCTTGGTCGCCGCGTTGCCTGCGCCTACCGCCAGCGTGGCGGTCGGCCCACCGCTGGTCGATCTGCTGTTCGACCAACCGGCCGCCACCGACGCCCACTTGGTGTTTGGGGCCAACTACATCGCGCCGCGCGACGATGTGACGGTGCGGGCCACGCTGCCGATGCCGGTCATCGCGATCAAGTTCATTCCTCCGGCGCGGGCTGAACTGCTGGCCGAGCTGCCGGGGCTCACGGTGCGCACGCTGGTCTTGCGGCCCAGCGTGCCGTTGAACGTCGGAGCTGGCTCTGGGGCGAGCCTGCCCGGCGTCGTGTTCTCAGGGGAGGTCAGGTACTACTCGCGCACCCAGCGTCCGACAGTCGGCCAGACCGCACACCATTGGCAGGCGGCGGCGCAGACGGAAGATGGTTCGACACAGGGCCAGCAGGATGCCGCTGCCACGCCTGCAGGCTGGAGCAGCTTTTGGCGGCGCACCTTGGCGCTGCCGCAAGGCGTCCTGCACAGGTTGCCGCCGGTGCTTTCGACCGCACCGGAGCAGCGCCGCGCAGGTCAGCAGCAGGCCACTCGTCTGCACGATGTGACGTGGTTCGCCCATCAGGACGGCACGCACATCGAACTGGCCCGGCAAGGCCTGTTTCAGAACGCTGGCCAGCTGCGGGATGCCACGCGGTTCCGGCATCAGGACGGTGACCGCACCAAACGCGCGGGGCGGGTGAGCTTTTGGCAGATTGCACGGCTGCTCACCCAGAGCCAGGGGAGTGATTTTCAGAGTGCAAGCCCGTCACTCAAAGGATGGCGTGGTCGGTATCAGGATGCCGTGCCGCCACCGCCGGGGATCAGTGTCTGGGTGGTTCCACAACCGCCAGCGCCGACACCTTGCTACACGCCGAGCGCGCATCTGCTGTTCACCACTTTGGCTTCAGCGGACAGCCACTTGCTGTTCGTTTGTGAACGCCACATCAACCCACCGCCTCCCGATGGGGAGCCGGTGTTCGTTCCTGTTCGGAGGGTGTATTTCGTGATCAACAACGTGACCCTGTACCGCGTGTCGGATGGCGCGCCGGTGCCGGTGTTCAATCTCTCGCTGTCGCTCGATTCATCGTCATGGGCGTGGGGCTTCGATGCGGTGCTGCCTGCGAAAGCGGAGGTGCTGGTCGCGGGCAGCGCTTCCGGCCCCGTCGAACTCGTGGCCAGCGTCAACGGCACCCCGTTTCGCGTGCTGGCCGAAAGCATCAGCCGCGAGCGCATCTTCGGAGACACCAGCATCCGCATCTCCGGAAGGGGGCGCAACGCCGTTCTGGCCGCGCCTTACGCGCCGGTGATGACGTTCTCGAACACCGAAGGCCGAACCGCTCGGCAGTTGATGGACGACGTGCTCACGGTCAACGGCATCCCGCTGGGCTGGGCGGTCGATTGGGGCCTGACGGACTGGAACGTCCCCGCCAATGCGTTCGCTCAGCAGGGATCGTGGATAGACGCACTGACTGCCATTGCCGGTGCTGCAGGTGGCTACTTGATTCCGCATCCCTCGGCCCAGAGCATCCGTGTGCGTCATCGCTACCCGGCCGCCCCTTGGGAATGGAGCACGGTCACGCCCGACTTCGTGTTGCCAGTCGATGCTGTCGCCCGCGAGTCGCTGCGCTGGCTGGAAAAGCCTGCGTACAACCGCGTGTTCGTTTCCGGGCAGGACGTCGGCGTGCTCGGGCAAGTGACCCGGGCCGGGACTGCCGGAGATGTGCTGGCACCGATGGTCGTTGATCCGCTGATCACCGAAGCCGCCGCTGCGCGTCAGCGTGGCATCACCGTGCTGGCCGACACCGGCCACCAGCTCGAGGTCAGCCTGCGCCTGCCGGTGCTCGCCGAGACCGGAATCATCGAGCCCGGTGCGTTCGTGGAGTACCAGGACGGGAGTGTCACCCGGCTGGGCATCGTCCGCGCGACCCAAGTGGAAGCCGGGATGCCCGAGGTCTGGCAGACGCTGGGAGTGCAGGCCTATGCATAACCTCTACGAGCAGTTTCGCCAACTGATCCCCGACCCGCCGCTGCAGGCGGGCACCGTGATCGACGTCGGCTCCGGCGTGGTCACGGTCGCATTGCCCGGTGGTGGCCGAATCAAGGCGCGGGGCTCTGCGGCCAATGGCCAGAAGGTGTTCGTGCGCGACGACGCCATCGAAGGCATTGCCCCCAGCCTGACGCTGGAAATCATCGAGATCTGAAACCCAACTGATTCAACCCTGAGACCCGCCCTGATGCTCACGCATCGGGCGGGTTTCGCATTTTTGGAGCACGCAAATGAACGCACCGACTGTGACAGAGGGCATGGTGACCATGCCCAAGGACGAATTCGAAGAACTGCTGGAGCGTGTCGCCGAACGTGGCGCTCGCCACGCACTGGCTGACGTGGGCCTCGATGGCGAAGATGCGGCCAGTGACATCCGTGAGCTGCGTGGTCTGCTGGAGGCCTTCAACACGGCCAAGCACACCGCGTGGCAGACGGTGGTCAAGGTGGTCACCACTGGTTTCCTGCTGGCGCTGGTCGCGGGCGCAATCATCAAGCTCAAGCTGATGGGAGGCTCGCAATGATCGAAACCCTGCTCGGTGGCCTCCTGGGCGGGGCCTTCCGTCTTGCGCCCGAATTTCTCAAGTGGCTCGACCGCAACGGCGAACGCAGTCACGAACTGGCGATGCAGGACAAGGCGCTGGAGTTCGAGAAAATTCGCGGCGCGCAGCGGATGGCCGAAGTCGGCGCGAGTGCTGAAGCTGCCTGGAATGTCGGTGCCGTCGATGCGCTGCGCGAGGCCGTCCGAACTCAAGGTGAGAAGACCGGTGTGCGCTGGGCTGACGCGTTGTCGATCAGCGTGCGCCCGGTAATCACCTACTGGTTCATGGCGCTGTACTGTGCGGCCAAGACGGCTGCTTTCGCGGCTGCCGTCACCGCTGGCGCTGGCTGGGGCACCGCGATCCTGCATGCCTGGACGGAAGCCGATCAGGCGCTGTGGGCTGGGGTGCTGAACTTCTGGTTCCTCGGGCGCGTGTTCGACCGGGTGCGCCCGTGACCGGGGTGCCTAAAACGGCCATCGAGCTGGCCAAGCGCTTCGAGGGCTTCCACCGGGTGCCGAGGACCGATCCTGGACGCGCCCACCCCTACATCTGCCCAGCGGGCTACTGGACGATTGGCTATGGTCATCTGTGCGAGCCTACGCACCCGCCGATTTTGGAGACCGAGGCCGAGGTCTATCTGGCGCGCGACCTGCAAACGGCGCTCGCCGCGACGCTGCGCTACTGCCCGGTTCTCGCCGCCGAATCCGAAGGGCGACTTTCGGCCATCGTGGACTTCACTTTCAACCTTGGCGCAGGGCGGCTACAGACGTCGACGTTGCGGCGACGGATCAATCAGCGGGACTGGGTTGCGGCTGGGCAGGAACTGCGCCGATGGGTCTATGGCGGCGGAAAAGTGCTGCCCGGATTGATCATTCGCAGGGAGGCTGAGATCAAGCTCTTGTCTTGATGAGGCCTTAACTGCCGAATGCACGGATCGAGGGTTGGCCTCGAGCGAACTCGTCAAGGAACCTGTACCCCTTTCCAGCCTTCTCAACGACACAGAATTTCGTCCCGCCGCCTGTTAATGGAAGTCGTTCGACCAGAGGGTAAAGGCCGAGGTACTCCTGGCCTGAAAATGTGCCCCCAGCGTCAACTACTGGCAAGATCCCGATAAAGCCGGTTCTTAGCCCATCGAAATAGCCAAGCTCCCACGGCATCCAACGAGATGTGGAGCTACTTTTTGTTGTCAGGTATACCAGACTCTTTGACGCACGCATCCTGCGACGAAGGGTGTCAGCGTTTTCCGCTGTTACATTTCCACGGTCGAGTTGTGGGTCATCAATCCAATCGATATAAACCTTGAGGCCCAGACCAACGAGAATCTCTCGGACGCCAAGGACGATCTCCGAATCTTCCGATGAGTGAGACAAGAAAACATCAAAAGACTCTGCCGCTGCTGATGCCCGAACTTCCTCTCTCAGAATTTGAGTCGCTGAACTGCCATAACTTTTCTGGATGCGCGCCCTTGCTGCGAGCCTTGCCTCATCCTTGGTGATATACGCCAATTGATATCTCCTCGCACTTAACGGCCAGCTGCTTTTGCGGCTGCCTCCACCCACTTGGAGAGGTTGTTGTAACCGTCGTCATCGACCCAGTCGTATGTCTTGTACATCTCTGAGAAGTAGCGCCGCTGACCGTTTTCCGTAACGTACCAGTTGTCAAATGGATTCTTTCCTTTGGTATCAGTCTTGCCTGATGAGTCCTTCACCTTATTGATGTAGATCCCGAGCAATCCATTTCCACGCTTGTGGCTTTCCGATATCTCGTATCCGACGTACTCGCGCTCCGAGGTTTCCGCTCCGATAAGTACGGCTGTGACCGATGTTCCTTCCAATTGCTTATCAATCCACTTCTTGATCGCGGCGTCCCCTTTTTTCTTGACTTCTTCCCAATCCGCCGCATCCCAGAAACCGGCAGATTCCCTGTCCGCTTTCGTGACCCAGCTGTTGCGCACTTGGCCTGAGCGCCAAACATCTCGTTCGAAATGAAAACTGAAAAATACACGTCGCGCCATATTTT
>JAEHJW020008709.1_pt1 | contig 35425 bp, 56 predicted proteins | sample 9271431 | NCBI WGS metagenome assembly JAEHJW02 | reverse complement strand
AACCAATCCGTGAATGCCGACGTTGGCGGTTGTAAAAAATCTCGATGTACTCCCGAATGGCAGATTCTGCCTGAGCACGGGTCTCGAAGCGGTGGTGATGGACCATCTCGTTCTTAAGGCTGCCCCAGAAGCTCTCAATGGGCGCGTTATCATAACAGTTGCCTTTTCTCGACATGGAAGCCACCAGGCCGTTTTTCTTGAGGATGGCGCGATACGCCTTGGCGCAATACTGGCTGCCGCGGTCAGAGTGATGGACCAGTCCCGGTGGTGGACGCCGATGCTGTATCGCCATGTTCAGGGCGCTGATGGCAAGTTCCTGGGTCATTCTCGCGCTCATGGCATAGCCCACGATTTCACAGGTACATTGGTCTTTGACGCCCGCGAGATAGAGCCAACCTTCCGCCGTGGCGATGTAGGTAATGTCCACATGCCAGACGGCATCAGGTCTTTGGGCAATAAATTGCTGCTCCAGCAGATTAGGAGCCACAGGGGAATCATGATCAGATTGCGTGGTGATTTTGAAGTGGCGGCGTTGCTTGCACTGGATGCCCACCTCCCGCCGTAACCGCACCACACGGTCGCGTCCGGTAACAAAACCTTCGTCTTTCAGCTCTTTGTGTAATCTCTTAGCACCATAGGTCTTCCGGGTTTTTTCATGTGCTGCGCGAATAGCGACCTTCAATCGCTCATCCTCCTGTCGATGCTTCGACGGTGGCCGCTTCAACCAAGCGTGAAAGCCGCTCCGGGAGACATCGAATACCTTGGCCATGACCGTTACGGGGTATTGGCTTCGCCATGCCTTCATGAGTGCGTACCTTGCAGCGATTCCCTGGCAAAGTACGCTGCCGCTTTTTTTACGATATCCCGTTCCATACGCATTTGCGCCAATTCCTTCCGGAGCTGTTTATTCTCTCCTTCCAGCTCGGCCACAGTACGCGCCCCAGGGGCACCCACCGGCTTCCCACCACGGGCATTGGCCACCCAGTTGGCCAACGTCCCCTTAGGCACTGAAATCCGCTGCGAAGCCTCCTGCAGTGTGAGCCCCTGCGCCAAGACCAATTTGACCGCTTCGGCTCGAAACTCGGTCGTATAGCTCTGTACTTTCTTCCCCATAAAATCCTCCTCGATCCATTATATCCAATCGAGAGTGTCCACGAGATTCAGGGTACCTCAATAGCCGGGCGGCGTACATACCGGATCTTCGTGTTTCGTTGACATCACAGGTTTTCTCCGTCGTTCAGCATGGGCGAGTTGCCAGGACTGATTCCATGCGTCTGATTTCTTCGCGCATCTTTTTGTTCTCTCGCAACAATTTCGTATTTCGGTTGCTTGCTTCGCGAATCATATCCTGAACCCGTTGCGGATCGCCAACACGTGCCAGACACTGGATGAGCAAGGCGGTTTCCGCCGGCGCATGACAGGGGTGCGCCCAGCTATCCGGTTCCCCCCGACGGAGATGAACGTGCCCCGCAACGACCTTGATGTGCCCACGCCGGTTTACGGTGATGAACCCCCATTGTGGTGGTATCTCATCCATGCGAAGCAGGCCTTCCGGCGCCATGAAATACCGGTATTTGCCAACACCCCGTTCCGAATTGGCCCGATGCTTTTTTGCGCGGTCGGCAAAAAAATCTGACCGGCTTGTTTTTGCTTCCACCAGCACGGACCCAGCCCTTTCCCCATACGGACGCCATCCGATAGCGTCCACCACTTCCTTGTTGACCCAATTCCCCGACTCGGAAACCGCCACCGCGCACCCGGGGCCAGATCGGCTGGCAGGTCGTTGTAGCCACGTCCGCGCCAGGGCGCACAGGTCCTTATGCATCATCAAAATAATTTCAACCTTTACGTTAATGGACAATCAGTATTGATAAAGTCCAGTATTTTTACCGAGAAGCGCGGAAGACGTTTCAACCAAGAACCCGTGGTAAATCTTGGTGCTCACATCCACCTCCAAGAAACGAAATCAACGAATTTGCGCCACCCCTCCCCACCAATCTTTCGAGGAGGGTTACTACAGGGCTGCGTCTTTGCAGGGGACTCGTCTGGCATGGATGCCAACGCAGTCTGAAATCCATCGCCGATTTGCAGCATTTCCGGCAAGGGGATGTCCGATATCAGCGCGTGTTCGATGGTGTCTCTGAGTTTGTCGGTGACAGCGAGGTCCATCTCAATGGACACCCGCAATCCGCCACCAGAGAAGGACATCCGCGCGCCATCTGGCGTATGGTCGGCGATAAGGACTCTATCTAGCGACTCCAGCATTTTTCCGGCAATGGACGTATCCACTTCCAGTCTGACGCCCAGCTTACGATCATCGATGAGGGGAATGGATATCAGATCAGCCATTGCCGGCCTCGCGGTAGGCGGCGTTGGCCGCCTCCAGTTGATCCAGTAAGACAGAAACATCGTGAGGTTCAAGCAAGACGGAAATCCTCCTGGTGATGAATCGTGGGTAAGGTTTCGGCATCCATGATGGCCCATGCCAATTCCTTGAATATGCGGGCCGCATCCGGCGAAAGGTGGATGTGCATGCCACCTTTTTCGTCTACTCCAACCAATTTTACCAGCAGATTTTCTGGCAAGCGCGATTTCGACTCAGGGTACGCAGCACCATCGCCCTTCCCCTCATTGGTCCCGGTTTCCTCGGGGATAACTTCCGCCCCCACAACCTCCGGAATGGTCTGGAAAACTGTTACCACATCGCCGTGGCCGGAACGGTAGTTTTCGCGGGCATAGTCCAAAAAAGCAGCGACCGCGGGGATGTTCTGCTCTTCCTCGCTGGTCTGCACGGACAACGCCCAAACCAGGGCTGTGTGCCCCATGGTGGATAACGGCAGCGTCTGGGCATCGGAAGTGAGTCCACCATCCCGGACGGTTCCGACCGACACCATGGCCGCGTCCTGCGAGAAGCTCTTCAGCCGGTCATACAAATCGGATTGGTCGCCCCGGAGCGAGGCAACGATCTGTTTCTGCGGATGCACGACCTTGACCCATGAAAATGTTTGGTGGTGAAACGGTTGAGCATCCAGAAAAGCACGCAGAACAAGTCTCAGATGATGTGCCAGTCGTGTTTGTGAAGGCAATTCCCCATCACGAAAACGCACGAGATCATGGAACGCCTCATGAATCACTTTGGAGGCACCAATGGTGATATGCTGGTCGGCAACCGACTGGCTGGATTTCCGGGTTGTAGTTGGCTCTGGTTTACCAATTGGACCATCCGTTTTTGGTAGCGTGCCACCTGCCTTTTGCTCGGTCTCAACCGACCGCGATGAAGCAGGATTCGCAATCAGAGCATACCGCTTCAGCCTCCAGCTGTTCTTGAGTTCTCCCACGACAAGACCTTTTTTCTTCATGTTGGCAAGAGCCGTGTAGATGTTGTCCAACGATTTGTTGGTGTTTGGGAAAAGACGTCGCACCATCGAAAAAACGCTATCGGCATCCAACGGTTTAGTTGCCTGCTGAAGCACCGTGAAAACCATATTCTCGGCGGTATATTGATCCACGGGCTCCGCGTTGGACTCGGCTGGCTTGACGGCATCCTGTTTAACTATGTCATATAACGGCGGGTGCCCTTTCGTGCTGACCACGAGATTCTTGCGCACCAACATGTCCATTAACTCAGTCAAATCCGTGAAGCGAAACATGCCAGACAGTTTTTTGTGGGCCATCCGCTGAATTTCGTGGATGGTCAATTTCCGCTCCTGTTCCTGGAAAAACTGCAAAACCAGTTCTTCAAGTTGCGCCTGTTTCGCCATGTCAAACTTTTGCTGCTGACGCTTGTTAGATAGTGTCATCCAGTATTCCTCCGTAGTGGGTGTAACGCCAGACAAAATGACGTCCTGAGCGATAATGAAATAATAAGAAACTACTTGTGCTGGGCAGGAAATTTGCGCGTTACCACCAATCACCCGCATCTGAGCCGCGTAACCGTCCGTTTATTGCCACTGGTGAAGGCAGCGATTTCTTGTCACCCACCATGATTCCATCGCCAAACAAGTGACTGGGTATTTCCGAAAGAAACCGCGAGGACACACCACCTTCGCCGGAATGCGCGTCATCAATTCCTGCCATCTCCGTATCCTCCCGCCCAAACTTCCATCTGCTGAGGGCATAGGACATCTGCAGTTGGTATTTGGAACGAGTCATGGCGACATAAAACAGTCGACGTTCTTCCTCGATGTTGCTTTCCCTGAACGGTGATATTTTCGGGAATTCACCCTCTTCCAGTCCGACCACGAACACATGCGGAAACTCCAGCCCCTTGGCCTTGTGTACGGTCATAAGACTGACGGTCTCGGCTTTTTTGGACAAATGAACCGCCGCATCGGAATCCATGACCGCCTCAGTGATGAACTCTGAAAGCGGGTCTCCCGGGTGGTGGGCAATCGATTCCTGTGCAATACCGCCAGTCCGCAAGCGGTGGTGAAAAACCCCGGCGGTACTGATGAGTTCGCGCAGGTTTTCGACGCATTCCTCCCCCCGCTCCTTGGCTGTTTCGATATAGAATTCATCCAACTTGGTCGTGAAAACACAGGCCTTGGCCAACCCGACCAGTCCTGCATCCCGATACGCCACGCGCAAGTCATTCAGCAGGTGCAGGAACGCCGCCACGGCGGGTTTTGTCTCCCCTTGCACCACGTCGAAAACGGAAGCGCCCCTTGCCCTGGCGGCGGTTTGCCAGCCTTCTATTGTCTTGGCACCAATCCCGCGCCTGGGCACGGCTATGGCTCGCATGAATGCCGCATCATCGCGGGGGTCCGCCGTCAGCCGAAGGTAGGCCATGGCATCCTTGACCTCCCGGCGCTGATAGAAGTTGAGGCCACCGAACACCTTGTAGGGAATGGACCGGACAATAAGCGCCTTTTCCAGCGGCCGCGACATGGCGTTGACCCGGTACAGTATGGCGATTTCCTTCGGAGAAGCTCCTTGCTGGAGCGCAGTGCCGATTTGCTCGGCCACGGCATCCGCTTCCCGGTCACCATCTGCATAGACCGAGAGCCCGAACGGACCCACATCCTGCCGCTGCGTCCAGAGGTTTTTGCCAATCCTGGTTTCATTGTGCTGAATGACGGCGTTGGCCGCATCCAGCACCACAGAAGTGCAGCGATAATTTTCCTCCAGCCGGACCAGTTCGCACGGCTGGTGATGGTTCATAAAGGTTTGGAAGATGTCTGCATCCGCCCCACGCCACCCGTAGATACTTTGGTCGTCATCGCCCACGACAAAGGTGCTGACGGACTTGCCCGTGTTGGACAGGTGGTGAATGAATTCCAGTTGTATGGGGTTGGTGTCCTGAAACTCATCCACCAGAATCATGCGAAGCTTTTTCTGAAAGGTTTTCGCAATGTCCTCTCGCGTCCGGAAAAGCCGGTTACTGAGCAAAATGAGGTCTGCGAAGTCCACGGTCTGACTGGCGAACTTTTCCTTTTCGTAAGCGGCGTATAGGTGGCGGGTCAATTCCCTGGAAGCCTCTTTTTGCGGCCTGACCTGTTGGGGCTCCAGGCCTTTGTCCTTCCAGTGGCCGATGAGTCCATAATGATCCCGCGGCTTTTCGATCTTGAGGTCGATACCCGCGTCATAAGCCTTCATCACGCGGCGCAAGAGTGCCACGGATTCGTCCTGGTCCATGGGGGACAGTCGTTCCGGGTTGCGGAACCCCAGGATATGACCGTACCGGCGCAGTACCTTGAGGCCCAGACTGTGAAAAGTGCCCAGCCGGAGGTTCTGGGCGACGGCATCGCCGACCAGCGCCCGAAGCCGTTCACGCATCTCGCTGGCCGCCTTGTTGGTGAAAGTCACCGCCACGATACTCGCGGGGTCCATACCCTGCTCTATCGCCCAGGCGATGCGGTGGGTCAGCACGCGCGTTTTTCCGGTGCCGGCCCCGGCAAGGATGACTGCATGGGCATCCAGAGGGAGCACAACCGCCTCTTCTTGGGCAGCATTGAGGCCAATGAGCAGATCCGCTTCCGCAGGTGCGGCGATGGTGGTGGTGGTCAAAATGATGCCCTTCCTGCCAATAGACTTTTGCGCCCATACATCTTAGAAAGCGCCAATAACATGATCCGATCCGCAAAGCATATAAGGTGTTCCGCGCACCGGCACAAAACCAGCGCGACGGTAATAATCACGAAGCTTTCTGGTGGCGTTTTGCTTGGACGCCTTGAAATTCTTCAGTCCTAATGTGTCGCCAGAATTCCGAAAACGGCCATCGGCATGGTCGAACTGCAGGGGATACGGCTTAGTGACAAAAAGCCCAAAAGGGACGCTGCGACGCACCATGATACCCTGTAACACACGGAGTCCATATTCTTTGCCGCGGAACGCAGACGCAATTGAGAGCACATCGATAGAGCAAAGCATCGCCGGATAGAAACACCCATATTCATAATCATGATGGCCTGCAGCCCGCGAAGCGGCCTTGTTCAGGCAGTTATGGTCATAGTCGTAAATGCTATCAAACAGATCGCTCCAGTCCTGTGTTTCATCTGCCAGTTCGTATACGGAAAATTCGCCATTGTTGACAGCGTGCAGAAGATTAAATACCGTGAATTCAACGAAACCAATGTGCTTCTCGCCAAGAAAAACGTCGGCGCGTTCACTGTCCACAAAAATTTCCGGCGGCGACTCGGGCAATACGGCTTGGCTGGAAAACCGAAGTTCAAGGTCTTCTACATCGGCAGAAGACTCGTCACCCGGTTCGTGGGCGGCGACGAGTCCGGCGCGTCGATTTGCTTCGGCAGACATGCTGGAAGTGATTTTTTTCAAGATGGCACCCTCTTTGGCAACCACTTTTGTGCCCATCTATAAGGTTTGAGTTTGTCCCTTCGACAAATGCCGAGATAGGCACCGATAATGGCGTCGATAGCGTCCGATTTCGCGGCACCGCTCCGCATGGTGGTGTCGTGGAACAGGGCGTAAAACGCTTCATCATGCGGCACATCCTGCGTTTCACCGCAATCGCGATGTGACAACTCATGCACCACCACGTCCAGAAGGTGCAGAATGCCTGGGAAACCATCCTCCACCACACCGCGCAACAACGCTTCGGAGATAGCCAGATAGGTTTTTCCGTCTGTCCATGCCTCACTGCTCGCGGAACGCCCAATCTGCAGGGAAAGGTGCCCTGTGTTGTTGTCCTCATGTATACGCCGGACTCTACGAATAAAAGAATCGAGTGCATTTTCAACGGCGCGATAGATCACCTGTTCGTCTTTCAGTAACTCACCCGCCTCGATAATGGTGTGGTCACCATTGAATGCCGATGCCGCCTGCTCGTAATCGGCGAACTCCCATATACCCGCACTATTGATCAGTCTCTCACGCCGCCTTTCCAATATCGCTTTCCCCTCGGGGATAGAGTAACGCGGCAGTATCCGCTCGAAAAAAAGGCGGTCATTGCCCTCAGCTAGCCACGCAGTTTTGAGAATCTGACTCAACTGCTCGGCCGTTCCCGCGCCGAACCGCTCCATGACGGAGGGGTGCAGCACATGCGCCATTCCCGACCGCGCTATCTTCTCGGCCCGCACCAGATCGTCTTCAGGGGCCATCAAGAGCGGTTTGTCGGACCGGCTGGCAAGATAGTGCATGTTGACATGTTTGCGCGGCAACAGGGTAAGCACCGGCGTTTCGAAGGAACCCTGGCCCATCATCAGCTCCAGCGCCGCGTGCTTGCGGCTATTTTCGTCCATTCGCGTTGCGCCGGCCTTCGTAGCACGGAATTTCCTGCCTTCCCGGCGGATTTCCTTCTCTATCGCAGGCCAGACCGGGCACTGCGTCCGCAGAATTTCCGTGCGCGAGACGTTCAGCAGGATATTCTTTTTGGTGACCACGATGCCGCCACAACCAAACAGGTATCCTGGGTCTTCACGGACCAGCACGCCCTGGTTATAGATAGCGAGACTCCCGGAGGCCTTCAAGCGAAAATAGGCATCCTCGTTTTCCATGGTCCACTTTTCACTGCCGCAGTCCATGGATATGCGTTCACCATTCAGGAAGGCCGCGATACGCACGTATCGCAGACTGTTCTTCAGTTCGAGAATCAACGCGGCGTGCGGGTCGGGTTCGGGGTCTATACGGGCAAAGTAGCCGTCTTCTTCATCTTCAATCGCCTTGGGGTACAGCGCCTCATACCAGCGCCCTTCAATGCGGCAACCCGGCATTTCCGGATTCGTATCCGTGAGGTCGAACCGGAGCCCCTTTTTCTTGATGTCCACATCCATGGAAAAAACGCTGGACAGCCAGCGGGTGGCTGCGAAGGTCATGATTTGGCCGCGGCCGATGCGAAAGCGTCCAAACGTTGCGTCCCCTTCCTTGTGCGGGGTACCAAACTTAGCAAAGTAGTTCTTCACTTCGGCGCGTGATGCAAAGCCCTTGCCGTTGTCCTGCACAACGAAAGTGTCTTGGTCAATGCGGATATCGCAACGATCCGCGCCGGCATCCACCGCGTTTTGCACCAATTCGATAATCGCCTTGCCCAGCGTTCCGGCTTGCGACTGAATGGTGTGATGGATGATGGCCGGGTCCACGGTGAATTCAAGCGTTTCTACCGCATTTTGTTCGGGCATGTTCGGTCCTAGATGAAAAATGGGAACACCAATAGTTATGGTATCGCAGATTGGGTAATTCCAAAGTTTTTCGCCGCTCGAATTTTAGCGTTTTCACGCGACAAAATAAAAACCATTTTAAGCATGCACGGATACATTTCGGCCTTTGAAAAAGATCTAAGCCTAGTGGTTATGATCGGGAAAATGAAAATGGGGCGCGGGTATGTTCGCCTCATAGAGATAGTGCGGGAACATTATGATCCCCTTTCATCCTCGCATACACGGGCGCACACGCTTTTTTGGGCACCCCTCCGGACCATCGACTTTCATCTCCGCATGCGGGGCACACGGTCATGAATCGGGGCTCCTACAACCCTCTGCCCTGAGTCATAGGGTTCATGCCCGATTTTTAATTTCCAGCGCCTTATTCGAAGAGCCGTAAACAGGACTTACTTCGAATATTTTCCAGTGATTCTTCAAAATTCAAAGTTTGTGAAAATGCCAACTTGATCGTTTTACCTTGGTAATTTGATCGTAATTTGTGTGCTTGTGAAATACGGCGTGCCCAGTTCACACCAACTTTGGGCAAATAAAGCTCGGTTTACACCTCGTTACTGAGAATGAAATACATCATCTGGCGAATAAAAATACAAACACGGGAAAGGAATAACCTCTTTCATGCTATTCCGCCCTGCTCTGCCGGTGCGGAGTGAATCGGTCTGTCCAATTGACATCATCATATGGAGTACTTCAATGCATCTATCAGCACACAAAGCGGCCCACCGCGAGGGCGGTTTCACCCTCATCGAGTTGATGATCGTCATCGCGATCATCGGCATCCTGGCGGCCATCGCCATTCCCAAGTACGAGGACTACGTTCGCACGTCAGAGGCGACCACTATCACTCAGGACTTCCACGGCGCCGTCACCAAGGTGACAGCGGCTGAGGCGCAGGCGCAGGCCGGCGTGCCACACACCTTTGCCACCCCGACTATCGCGGCCCCTGCTGGCGCATCGATAGCCATCACGCCGGCCACCATCTCGGCGGGCGGAACTCCGGCTACCGTCACCCTGACTGGCCCGACCTCGACGGCGGTACAGACGGACGTGGCCAGCATGCTGACCGCCATGAACGTCAGTGCGGCATCCGGCACTACGGACACCGCGAACGTCACCGCGAACGGTTCCGTCACGTACAACTGAGCGTTCTGAACGATGGGCGGCGCGGTTTACCGCCCATATTTGAAAGCGTTCATCCAGGAGTAGTTGCATTGAACACAGGTTTTTTATGGTGCCCGAATGAATAACTGGGCCTTCTGGAGTACCGTGCATCTACTCTGGCTAGAGTTCCAGAGCTTCCCTTTCGTTGTCTACGCCGAAGGACCAGGTTTGGCTGGCGCCATCCTTCCAGCCCTGGTCAGTGCCTTCATCTTCACACACGACCGGACACCATTGACGCGCGTATCCGTGCCCATGCGCAAGCTGCTGGTTGGCGGCGCCTTGTTTTGCGCGGTGATGGGCATGCGCACGGGATACTGGACTGATGCCGGTTATCACTTTTTAGACGCGGGACTGATCCTGTGGCCGGTCATCGCTCTCCTCTCTCCAGATTTCCGGGCATGGTGGTCTTATCCGCTGACCTTTTTCCCGATGCTCCTGGTCGACGTCATGGGTGCGGGGGAATACGGGCACTGGACCGGGAATTTCTGGTTTGGCGTCGGCGGCATGGGGTTTAGCGATGGATTGTTCATCGGCCCCGCCTCCGCGTTGATCTGTGCCCTGGTATGCGCCGCTCTGGGGTCCGTATTGCGTCAGCGGGGCATTTTCCATCTGGAGACATTCTGAACGTGACGGAACCCAAAACCCCAAAAAACCACGTTTTCGCCTGGTCATATAAAAACCCTGACAGAAAAGGAGCGGTTTCAACGGGTGAAATCGAGGCGGTGACGCTCAACGCCGCAAGGTCATCGTTGCGCCGGCGCGGGCTGGACGCACGATATCTGACCATTAAAAAACGCAGCACCGGACTCATGGGGCAAAAGATCAAGCCTGCGGATATTGTGGGTCTGCTCCGGCAGTTGTCCACCTTGCAAAACGCGGGTGTGTCTACGATGGAGGGGCTGCAGATGCTGCGGCTCACATCTAAAAAACCGGGGATGAAAAGCATGGTGCAGAAGATGATTCAGCACCTCAGCACGGGGAATCAACTCTCCGATGCGCTGGCGCTGTTCCCGGCATATTTCGACCACATTAGCGTCTCGCTGATCCGCGCTGGCGAGCAGGGCGGAGTGATGGATACGGTGTTGCGCAACATCGCGGAATACAAGGAAAAGGATTTCGCGCTGAAAAAGAAAATCCGGTCGGCATTGATGTACCCCGGCATCACGGTACTGGTCATGATCGTCGTGGTCATTATTCTCATGGTCAAGGTCATTCCGGTCTTCGCGCATCTGTTCACGAGCTTCGGTTCACAGTTGCCGTACCTGACACAGTTGGTTGTGGACCTGTCCGACTGGATGAAAAGCCATGTCGTCATACTGCTGTTGGCGCCCGTGCTGACGATTGCCGGTTTTCTCTGGTCCTATCGCCGGTTCAAGTCCTTCCGGTGGTGGGCTGACAGGGTTTCGCTGCATATTCCCGTCATCGGTCCTCTGCTGCTGAAAGGCGCCACCGCGCGGTTCATGAAAACCCTTGCGTTGCTGCAGGGGGCCGGGGTGCCCATTCATCTGGCGATGGAAACGCTGTCTCACGTTTCCGGCAATTCGGTGATTGACGATGGCATCAGTCGCGCCACAAAAAACGTCATCGCTGGCGGGACTATCGCCGACGGACTCAAAGGCTCGGCACTCCCGGAACTGTCCATACAGATGCTATCCATCGGAGAGAAGTCAGGGAGCGTAGAGGCCATGGCGACCAAGACAGGTGAATTCTATGAAGGGGAAGTCAACGAGATGGTGGAACGCATGTCTACCCTGCTGGAACCGTTCATCATGATTTTTCTAGGGGTGGTCATCGGCACGCTCGTGGTGGCGATGTACCTGCCCATGCTGGACATGGGACAAGCCATCCTGGTTGGTAGCGGGGTGAAAAAGTGAAGGAGCCGGAAAATGGCTTCACCCTGATTGAGTTGATGATTGTTCTGGCAATTATCGGCATTCTGGCGGCTATTGCCATCCCCCGGTACGCCAGTTATCTGCGATCTTCCCGCGCCATGTCCGTGGCGTCGGATGTCCGGGAAGCGGTAGGCGTTTCAGCGGACGCCTTTGCAGCAGCACAGACGGGGGAAGCACAAGACGTGCTATCGAACCTGAATCCTGCGGGGACCGTTGGCGACCCGGAAAACCCGCTTTCTCCGGAGTATGTGCAGGGCGTCGCCTCCGTCTGCGGGCAGGTGGGATTCAGCGAGACGGCCATCACCATGTCCACCACCGTTCCCGAAACCTTGACGGTCGGGCAGTCGGGCTGTAATGCCAAAACCCTGTCGGACCTTTCGGACATGCTCAATCGCGCCGGGTATCCAGGCGCGTTGACGGCGGGCATCGTGATTACACCATCGGGGGGCATTTCGTGAGTTCCGGCGCAGGAGGGTTGACGCCGCAAAAAGTCGAGCCGGGCTGGCTCCGCCGCTGGACGGTTCAGAGCGCGGATATCTGGCGCCGGGCACCCTGGATATGGGCGCTGCTCATCTCGGCAGCGACCGCGTTGAACGCCTTGATCCCGCAACCGCTGGGCGCCAACGTGCTGATAGATGTTCCGTTGATGGGCGGCGCCTTTTTGCTCATCAGGCTGCTGGATCACCATGGCGCCTTTTCCTGGGCGTTGTTTTGGAGCATGGCGCGGGATGCTGGGAAAGACCTCTGGCAACTGACGCGGGTGGCGTTCCTGTGGATATTTTTCATCACTATCCTGGTGAGTCTGGTGGCGTTGACGGCGCAGTCGGCGATGCATGCGGTGGCGCCATCCGGTGGACTGACGGGGCAACTGCATCAGGCGCTGCGGCACGCGCCGGCGCTGCTGCAAAATGCGTTCTGGCAAAGTCTGGGCATGATGGGCAACGCCGCTGGCCCGTTCACCGGCCCCATCCTGTTTCTTACCTTGTATCTGGGAGCGAACACCGTCTATTACCTGCACCTGGCGTATCTGGGTTGCCTGAAAAACCTGCCCGTGGCCGCCACCTTCATGGCTCTGGCCATATCCAGTCCGGTACCCGCGAAAATTCTGACGGTGCTGCTGGCCGAACTGGTGGGCAATAACGCCGCACTGCTGCTGACCGCCTTGGTCGTGTCAACGTTTTGCCTCTGGATGGTGACGATGGGGTACCTCTGGAGCCGCGAGATGTTCGAGGGCACGCGGGAAAATCAGCCGGCAACGGCGAAAACGGTGTTGCGTCATGCCATGGGTGGCGCATGAGCGTGATACATACCCTGATCTACGGCGGACTCACCCTGGGCGTCCTCAGCATGGTAGCGGCGTGGTTGTCGGGGCGGGAGCCAGAACCGGAAGGGCTGTTTGCGATGCTCTGGAAAGTCATGGCGGCAGCGTTTTCCATAAGTGGTTTATTGACGTGGGTCATGGTGCCAGTGGACTTGCATATCGTTCATACGCAGGTGAGCGATCTGCATTTTATCCTGTTCACGGCGACGCTGGTCATGCTGTTGCTCTGGTCCATGTCCCGCATCATCGTGCTGAAACTGGAGTTGTCGTGAGCACCGGGCGCGTCCCGGAATCGGGCATGACGCTCATCGAATTGGCGGTCTCTATCGCCATCGTCGGCATATTGTCGACCGCTCTATTCTGGGCCGGGAACGAAATATCCGAAGGGCAGGCCATGCGGGCCACATTGTCCGCGAAATCCGCCGTGCGCGCGTGGCGGATCATGGCGATGACGGATGGTGGCGCGGATTTGCTGGTGCGAACATCCCCCTCATCGGCCACCGCTCTGACGGTCAGCGCCCTCGGCGGAGATGCCGCGCCACAAGTATATGAACTCCCGGATGGCGCCACGCTCGCGCTGAATGGCACGCCGGTCACCTGTATCGACATGGACGCACAAGGTTTTGTGGCGCCGACCATATCCGGATGCGCATTCAGCGGTTCCACTACCCTTCCGTGGACATGGGAAATCTCCACCGATGAACAAAATGTCCCGTTTTCCTGAAAACGAACGAGGGATTGGGCTGGTCGAGGTCATGATCAGCTTGCTCATTTTCGCTGTCGCTGTTCTGGGCGTGGATCGGGTGCTACTCCACGCCAACGCAGAGATAGCTGGTGCGGAACAACTGGTGCAAGCGCAAACCTACGGCATGGAAACGTCCGGGACGAACGTGGCGGCCGCCGCGGGTGCGCAAACCACGATTCAGGTTGCTGTAAATATCAGCGCGCCCGTCATCTCGGCATCGCAAGCCTGTTCCACCGGCGGCGTTACCGGACTGGTGCCCACCGCAGCCACCGGTATTGTGCAGTCATTATTCGGTAGCGGTACCGCGACGCCTTCCGACACGGTGGCACCAACTTCCATCACAGTGTCCGTGCCCATGGTCGCTATTCGTAACCCAGCGCATCAAGAGAGCGGTGTATCATGGTGGTTGCCATGAGGCTACTCGTTGCACCCGGCAGGGTTGCTCCCGGCAGGGCTGCTCCACGTGAAGGGATTGCACCTGGCGCTGCCGGATTCAGCCTGATCGGATTGGTCGTCGCCATGCTGGCCGGCGCGATGATTACTCTGGGCGCATTCAGCATGTTGAGTCTCGCGGCCCGCAATCAAACCTTGTCCATGAACCTGACCCGCGAAATACAAAAATCGGCGATCATGAAAGCCGCGTTGGACAATACGGTATCGAACGCCGGTGGGTTGATAGCTCCGCCCGTGCCCGGCGTTACACAACCGACTGCCGACGCGGATCTGTCCGACCCGTTTGACGCGGTCACGGGCCTGCTATTCGGGAATTGCGAGGATGGCAGCTTGCTGCAAGCCGTGACGAATGAGACCTCGGCGATGGCGGGCTTTTTGTTGTCCGGGCATGGATACGCACAGGGGAGCGGCACCGTAACATCGAGCAGCGCGCCATCGATTCCGTCCGTGACCATGCCGAATCCGATATCGGTCACCGCGACGCAAATATCCTATGACTACCTAGTGGCCAACAATGGTGCGCAGGAACTGTGCAACGGCGTGCTGCAGATATCCGGTCATGTCATGACCTACACCGTCTCGTCGGATGCCACACAGTCCGGTACGTCGGCATGCACCCCAGACGGGCAGACCTCGGAGACCACGAGTTATGACATCGGCGCCGGGTGGTCCTTTCTGCCCGTGGTGACACAATCTGGTTGCATGGGGAGCGGATTCCCCGTCGATAGTGGCGATTCCATCACCGCGCTGCGATCCGCTGAAAACGGGTTGCCCTCTACACAGGTGTCCGTATGCATACCAAACCTCTGACCAACGACCACAGTGAATCTGGAGCCGCCCTGCTGGTGGTGGTGCTCGTCAGCGCGCTGCTCATGCTGCTCATCGCGGAATCCGTGGCGATGATGGGGCGCACATCGGTGCAGTCGGCATCAGATGTTGGGCAGAGCAACGAAGCGCGTGCGGCCGCGCTGGCGGGCGTTTCCGCAATGACGCAATACGCGCAGAACATTCATTCGACGGCAGACACGGCATCGTCCAACGACAGCAATTGTGAGCAGGATATGCTGGGGCTTGGGCCGCTGCTCTGCGGGCTGGATACGAACCTGCCCGGCGGGCAAGTCGCCATCCCCAATGGCGGGAATGGCGGCGTGGCCGTGGAGATGCCTGTTGGCACGACCGCCACCGCCACCATATCGAATGCATCACCATATGTGGACGCGCGAGTGCGGGCGGTCGTGACGGCAAACACATTCAGCCCCGCCAGCGGTGCCACCCCGTCCAAGCCAGGAATCATCTCGATATTGTCCGAGGGTCAAAGCGGCAGCGCATCCGCCACGGTTGCCGCAGTGTTGGGCGCGGTCGCGGCCACACCCTCCGCCACCTCTTCTTCCAGCGTCATCAACAACGCCATCAATATCAACGGGAACAGCACCTTCTCCGGGGATGTCAACGTCGTCGGCGGGGACGCGCCGCAAAACCTGTCGGACAACGGCTCGGTGTCGACTGGCGGTTCGTTCAACGGCTTTAACAGCATTTACTCAGTGGACAGCCTGACCATCAGCGGAAGCAGCACGAACCCCAATGAAAGCATTTTCTCTGATCAGTCCATTACCTTGAGCGGCAGCGGGCAATACGCCTCTGTAAAGGCGCTCGGGAATGTATCCACGAGCGGCGGAGTCAACAGCGCCTACATTCAGGCGAACGGCTCGGTCAGTATCAGTTCCGGGGGTGCTACGACCGTCCTGTCCGGCACTGGCACCGCAGGGTCTGGCGGCGTCACCATGACCGGGAATGCCAATGTAGGATCGGTGACGACAACCGGCAATGTGTCGCAAGATAGTGGCACAGTGACTTCGCTGCACACCGGCGGAAATTACAGCGCATCCTCCTGGCCGACAGTCGGATCGGGAATCGTGGGCGGCAGTATCAGCGGAAGCGGCAATTTCCAGGGACTGGTGTCCCAACCAGGATATCAGGTCAGCATCACTCCGCTCACCCAGGTCACCGTATCCCAGCCCACGATCAACGTATATCCGCTGGCGCAGGACGCGAATTTCGCCTTTTATCCGCCAACGTCCACAGAGTCTGCGAACGGCGTGGTGGCTGACGTGGTGGTCGATCATGTCAACGGATTCACTAGCGGGGCCACTTATTATCTGTACAACGAAACGGTCGGCGGCTCCCCGTATTACGGCTACCTCTGCACAGCGGATACCGGATACAACGGCAACTGCACCAATATCGCCCAGGGATTCAGCGCCTACAATGCGGAAATCACCTATAGCAATGGGACATGGACCCTGGACGGGATCAGCGTAGCGCCCGGCGTTTTGTTTTTCTCTGGCAATCTGAGCGTGGGGAGCGGCACGTACAATGACAGCCTGCTGGCCACGGGCGATGAAACCCTATCGTCCGCGTCACCCGCGGTGCAGGCCCCCAATTATGCGGGGCCTGATCTTGCATGCAGCTATAAGAACGTCAATGGGGCCTATGTGTATCCGACCAACTTCTGTACAACGGGGCCGTATTCGGGCGCAGGCGCCTATTCTGGGTACGTCGCGGCATCCATCGGCAATATCGCCCTGTACACAGGAGGAACGGACGCCTCCGGGACGTTCACTGGCGGCAATCTGTCTTTGGGCGCGTCGAACAATATTGGCGGAGACATCATTGCCGCGAATACGATCAATACGGGCGGTAGCACCACGATCAACGGCTACCTGCTCGTCGGCGGAGAAAATCCAGGTTCAGGGACAGGGAACAGTTTCGGAGATTCCACGACCATCGGACTAAGCAATCTGCCGGCCACATTTACGCCGATACTGCCTTCATCCCCGGGCGGGTACAGCGCGACCGCGCCCTATGCTCCGCCGCCACCGGAGACGGTGATGAAGCTGCTGGATATCTATTGGCTGAATTAACCTGGAAACTTGCCCGCTTTAGCGTGCCGTTCAATTTCTTCTTTACCGATCATGGTTTCCAGCAGCTTCCATTCCGCGTCCCGCTCGGCTTTCTTTTCTGCAAAAGAAATGACCTTGCATTTCGGCATGTTATCTTGCTTGTTCTGTTCCATCGGTTCCTCCTGTTGATCGGTTGGCAAGTGCTCCATGCCTTAATCATATCACGAATGTCTCCGTTATCGATCGAATTGCTCATCGATCATCCTCCGCAACCACAAACTGCCCCCCAATTTCTTGAATTTCTCGCGGTGCTCCGGCGTCAGACTGACCATGACCTGTATCGTGTTGGTCACGCCATCCGCGGCTTTCCGGCCAGCATTCGCGCGCTTGCCGCCGCGGCCCTTGCTTGGTTTTAGGTCGTCTTTTGTCATCAATGCCCAACGCCGCCATCACAATCCAGCCCCTTGACCGCTATGCATGTGCATAGCGACGCTGGGTTATCGTCCCACATCGTATTGTCGCCGCCATCCGGCTGCGGACAGACCATCGGTGTTCCGTCCCATATATATACCCCTAAATGTGCGCGGCTACACGCCATCAACGCCTTGCGCAGTGATGCGGCGGCTTTCTCCTGGGCGGAGTTCAGTGGTAATTCAGTCATGGTGTTGTCCCTTGATAGAGGCGTTTGCATGCCTCTTTTTTGCGGCGATCTTCCGCGTCCGCTTGCAAGGCCCGCAACTCGCCACGCAGCATTTCCCTGCCCTGACGCCTGAGTTCTTCAATGAAATAGCCGTATTCTGGATGGTCTTCGAAAAAACACACTGCAACAGCACATTCATTTTCATCCAGTGGGGCGGCGCTTTCGGTGTCTTCAGAACGAATAACGTAATAGACCAAAAAAAACACACCTAGAGAGAACGCAAGAAGAGTAACCACGAGCGCCGACGACACATCAGGCTTATCTTCCCCGAACCGCGACAAAAAGGCCAGGATTACAGTGCAGAGCACAACCATAAAGATCGCTATGCCAACATCAATTGTTCTTAACCGTTTTTCGTGTGCAGTAATGTCCACGTCCCGCAGCGGTTGTGTTGAGAATTCCATTTGCATCCCCATCCTTCTCATTCCCGTCATCGAATCTGCGCGCTAACCAGCGCCTCAATAGCGTCCCGACGTCTTTTGTAGGCGTCGTCTGGGCCGCACCCACCGGCGTCTCGTATTGGGTCGGTGCAAGCAAACCAGTTTTTGAATTTGCGGACATCCCCAATCAACTCCCCGTCCTTGTAGATTTCGTACTGTTGAGGTCTGATTTGTACTGCTACCACTAGCCCTTTCGATGTACTCACCAGACGGGACCGCTTATCATCTGCTGACCGATAGCCGTTTAGTGCCATGTTTCGTCCTCCTGATTGCTTATGAATAATATATATTATTCATAATATCACGTCAAGTTTTCGTAATGGACCATCCAGATGTGGATGGCCACAGAACAAGTTTTAGTCAAGCAATGAACGAACCAATGCGACACGCTCCGGCTTTGCCAGGCCAAGAAACTGCTCTCGCGTGACACTGCTGGACAGACTATCGACCAGATCATAAAACTCCTCGTCGACTTCCTTTTTGAAACGCTGCGGACTATTGAACAGATACGCAACCTTCGAATCGGAAAGCCGTCCGAGAAACTTAGTGGTCAGGTAGTAGTCCGTTTTCACCTTGCAGATGAACGGTTCAGACGGTTCCAGCCGGCGGACCATCCAGCCTTCGAGACGGGAGAACTTCCGCGCCTCCTTGATCGCTCCAAGCGTGGTGGTCTGCCAGGCGGGACGGCGAAAGTAACCGCCTCCCAGGCCATCAAGATCGGCTTCCGTCCAGCAGGTATCATCCCAGCCCTTGCCTCGCGCTCCGATGAGCCAGGGGCCGCATCGGCATCGACACCCGCCAATAGGGTCTCCAGTACGGAGGCTATGCGGCTGGCGTCAATAGGGCCAGGGCTATCCGTGGAAATCTGCTCTTGCGCCATTATTTTGTTGCCTTTCGTATCTGGGATGGCTTTAATCCCGCAAGAAAACACCCGGCTTCTGTGGCATGATAAAAATGGGTTTCATGATAAGGTTGCCCCTTCCGCACCAGGCCCGCAGACTCCAGTCGCTTCACGCTCTGGATATCCGCGCCACCCGGAGCAAAATGATTGCGGTATCCCCACCGCCGCTTTTTAATGTGCGCCCCAATACCGAGCATGTGTCGGAGGTTGTCCAAATCCGTGTCCGTTACCGCCTGTGGTGTAAGCATTTATTACTCCGTGTCTGTTACTGACGGATAGTCTGCTTTCAGCTTCCTGCTGTATCCCTCGTATTCAGCCAACAGGGGGCGCTTTTCAGCCAGCTTTTCCTCAATATCAGAAATGGTTCGAGCGATGTTCGTAATTGCGGCCATGGCATTTCTCTTTGCCCATGTCACGACCTTGTCCTTGTCCGTCGAGTACATGTTTGTGTGCATGAGGCATCCGTCATGCGTGACATTTGGATAACCCGGTTCCTCGCACAGCTTTTCGATAATGTTCCCACCGTCATACGTGTAAACCGTTACGGACCTTGAGAACGTGTCCGGCGTCTCCAAGAGTTGCCGCAGCATTTCAGGATCGGCGTCCATTTCCCGCTGGTAGCGCATCAAATCTTCGTTATGATGGTCGTCATACCGTTTCTTCAGCTTTCCATCCAGTCCGATCACGATGATATTGTGAATAAACCCCGAACCGACGCAAATGCCTTCACCAGTCACCTGAACGATATGGTCAATACGGTAATGTTCCTTAATGTTCTTCCAACACATGCCCGGTTCCCCCATGTTTCTGAATCTTGTAAACCCAACCGTAATCATCACAATAACGGTCATCAAAAAGGAAAGCACAGCCTTGCTCTCTTAATTCTTTACGCAATGCGGTTTGCGTGAGTTTTACTGTCTTTGCTTCGTCTAGCCAACGTGATGAACACGGACCAGCGAACGTCCACAAAGACTCGAAGGACTTGAATACCTTCACATTGTAGCCTTCATCAACAATCGTATATAGTGCCATTGTCGATTCCCTTGTCGAAGGTTTAATCGGAAGAAAGACCAAGGATTGCGGCGACTTTTTTGACCGTCTCGTCATCCACCGCTTCTTTATCCGTGAAATTGAACCGATTCAGATCGCCGCGCAACAGGCTCATTTTGGCCTTCGCCGCCTTGTCTTGATATTCATTTCGTGACAATGTTCGGATCTTTTGACGCCGCCAGCCCGCGCTGCTTCCAAAAACATACCCGTCACAGAGAACACGGATATCTGAGCCTGTCGGAGAAGATATGGTTAATTGCGTTTTTGTTTTCTTTTTTACGACACACGATTTGTAACTCGATGTACATGTTAAATACCCGAGCAGCGTGTCGCCCGGTTCAACTGCGTCAAAAAGCGCCCTGAATCCAGCAACCGCAAATTCCTCTTCTCCTCGATAAAAATATTCCATCAGTTATCTCCAGTGATTTGTCGCTCGATATCCGCTTTGTCAGACCCCGTTTCTTCCAGTCGCAACCCACCAGAAAAACAGCCACGGTCATCCATCCAAAAGGCTTCATGGCGGTGTGTTGCATGTCGCTTACCAGCTTTAGTCAATGGCGCAACCTGCACAACGGCCCTACCATATTCGAAGGAAAAGCCAACAATCGCGCCATGAATTATTTTTTCATTGTACACAGTCATGATGACTAATGAGCCAATGTGAAACCCCAGACATTCAGCGCGAGCCTGCACCAGCGCCACCTCCGCCTGCCGAGCATCACGAGTTGCCGCAGAGCAGTCGCGCCGACACTGATCCTCGTTTTCTCTGGCGACTTTAACCGCCGCTTCAAGTTCTTTGATTTGCGTTGTTGTGGTCATCCATCTTTCTCCGTGGCGTCATTTGTGAATACTATATATAAATCATACAGGGCCGTCAAATTTTCAACCAAAAATGATGTGGCTCATCTCGCGCGTTTGGCTACGTTCTGGTACTGCTTGGCAGGTTCGAATACCAGAATATCAATATCCAGATCGCCCAAGGCTTGCTTGATAGAAAAGCAGTCAACATTCCGGCAGTTTGGGTATATAAAAAACTCTTTTACCAGCGTAAAACCCGCATCACGATAGCATTGCCACCAGGCTTCTACTTGCGCGCGCGGCGGACAGGTTGGCGGCCAGAATAGGCATAACACAAGATATTTGGTGTTTGAGCTTTTTAATATCCATGATTTTATTCTCGATTAGACGTTGTGCCGCTCCCTAACGAACTCTGCCCCGTCTCACGTCCGATATGAAAAGGCGAATGGCATTGTTCCAATCAGAATTGGTCTTCGGATTTTTGAGGAGATCAACCAATCGTTGCTGGAGTGCCAACGTTGATACAGTCGGGAGACGGGGCTCGTTTCTAGCGGCAACATCGGAATCAACCAATTCGACTGGTGCTTCAGGCTCTAGCAAGAACTTTCCCTGGTCCCAATCAAAACCGGCGTAAGCGGACTTCAATGGAACGGCGGGGGTGCCCCCGATGGTTCCTGGCCGAAAAACACAGATCGACACGTTGTCCCCATCACGGTGCGAACGCTTCAGGAGTTCTTTAAGTTCTTTAACTTGCATCAAAAACGCCCCTTAATTGCTTTTCGTCATCACCACGCGGCTGACAGGCCCCGCTGATTGGTGCGACAGCGCGTACAGGGCGCGGGCCTTCTCCCACGCCACGATCTGCTCCGGGGTCAGCCCGGACGCCTTCGCCGCCGCCGCTAAAGCATCGGCTTGTACAGATGCCTTGAGCGAGGCCAGCTTCCTTTTTTGCGTCTGGACGATCTCCGCAGCCTGGATCGTCTGCAGTTCCGCCTGGAATCCAGCCTTGGCGTTCACCTGCTGCTGTATGCTGGAAGGCAGGTCGAAGGTGGGGACCGTCACGGAATTGATGATGTACGGATCGACATGCGGGTACAGGTTGTGCAATCGCTGGTTCAGCACCGCGCGAATCCGGTGTGCGTAGGCGTCCAGGTGCGCTGCAATCTTTTGCGGCGTGCTCTTTTCCGTGGCGATCTGCACCGCATACGGAATCGCGGAATGCTCCAGGATGCGCAACCCCACGGTGTAATAATCCGTGTGCGGCTCCACTTGGATCTGCTTCGTCTCCCGATAAAACAGGGGCACGCGATTAGGTATCAGCGAATACTGCACGACTACAGTGACCGCCTTCATTTGGACCCCGTGTTCATCGCGGGGGTGCATGTTTTGCACCTCGGCCATCGTTTGTGTCGTGTCTACGGGGATGATTCCGTGGATCAGGGTAATATGAAAACCGGGGTGAGCAACCGACTTGCTGATATAACCGGTAAACCGGTTGTGCCAGATGCCGACGGAACCGGTGGGCACTGATTGCGAGCATCCTGCCGCCATCATCATCACGGCGGGCAAAGCTAGAAGCTGATATTTTCTCACTGGTGTGTACTCCTGTTTATCCGGTTGGCTCGCTCATCAGTCCCACAGCACCACCCGTGGAATACCGCGCCATTACTGACGCGGTTTCGCTTTCTTTGAATCTCTCAGACAATGCCTGACAAGGAATGGACCAACTGGCCCTGCAACGCGGGAAGCGCCGTCTTGAAATCCAGATTGACCTTGTTGGCCGTGGAGACGATGCGGGTGCGGTAATAAATCCAGTGCCCGCTGCTGCTGGTCTGCTGCGTCGTGGTGGTGCTGGTGCCCTGCTGCAGGTTGGCATTGGTCTGCTGGTTGACCACGGACTTGCTGCGCTCGCCGATCTGTACGTCCGTCACCATGTCATACGTGACGTTCTTCACGAGAGAATCGGCCACGAATCCACCCACTCCGGCCACCAGGCCACCGACGCCAGCCCCCACATAAGACTGTCCAATGACCCCGCCCGCTGCCGCGCCAGCTATGGCACTACCCAGGGTGCCACCATAGCCGCCACCTAAAGCTTCTTGCGCTGCGGAGGGGGACGACTTGCCTACGGACAGCACGTTGATCTGCAGCATGTAGTGGGCCTGCTGATAAGGAACCACGCGATATCCCTGGTTGGCCAGATTGGCGTCGATCTCCTGTTCCAGAGCGGAGACATCCAGCGTCTTGTCCGACGTATTCTTGAACTGGATATAGACGGTCTGCTCCGCCGGGGGGACGGGAGTAAGGAAAACCGTGTTGGACATCTTGGTCTGCACATCCATGTTCTTGTGCTCCAGCGCCACCTGGGTGGCAGCGCAGCCGGACAGCGAAATGGCGCCGGCAGCCGCCAGAATACTTACTGCTACACGAAAGTTTGCACGCATATAAATTACCTCTCTAGTAAAAAGATTGATATTCAGTATCCATCAAAAAATACTGAAATCTGAATTTTCATCGTACCGGAATCTAGGTAACAAAATAGAAACCATAAGATCGGTTAATCGCGCGTTCATACGGATGATATTGAGTAGACGACTATGCCAAAGTAGGCACGTTTCAATGATCAACTGACGGAACCAGCTATGTCATATCAACACCAACACGGGGCGAGCCATGCCTAACGCGGAATTCGCCTACAGACTGGAACCCATAGTTGACCTGCACACCGAGAAGCCCGTTGCACACGAGCTACTCGCCGGGGAAGCGCAATGTCCTGAATGGGGTGAAGTCCTATGGAGGCGATGGCACACATTTCTAATCTCGGAAATTCCACGCTTACTGGACAGTATGGAAGGCTTGCTTTTTATCAACCTTGATGGCCAACAAATACTGGACGAGCATATACATGACACGGTGCAAGCCATTAGTTGCTTTTCTCCACGAATCGTCCTGGAGTGGACAGAGCAGCGATTCATGGATGCACATTTCAACCGCATTGTGGCTCGGCTAGAAACCTACAGAGAGATGGGATTCCGTGTGGCGATTGACGACATCGGTTCTATCGGTGGGATTGATGGACTGGGACGGGCTGGAGCAATACATGCCGACTTCTGCAAAATAGATGGGAAATATTTCCAGGAAGTTCGCAGCAAAGGCCCTGAATATCTCCAGGGCCTTTGCCAACATCTGGCACGCAACGGCGCAATGGTGATCGTGGAATGGGTGGAAACCAAAACCGACCATCGGCTGGCGCTGGCCTCCGGATCACACCTGGGTCAGGGAAGGCTATGGAAACATGCGCGCCAAAGCTCTTGCGGTGGATCATTATGATCTCTTTGCCGCGCACAGGTTCACCGAGCACGGCCCCAATCAATATCAAACTGATTCCGCAACTTCGTCAAAACCGACCCATCCAGAATCAATCCCATCTCCCGATTTAGATTGAGTGAACTGCTGGAAAAGTTCTCCGAACCGATAAACGCATATTGATTGCCAACCATCATTTTGGCATGCATGTAGACGGGTCTCTTTGGCATGAGTCGCACCTGAACACCGTGCCGCTTCAAGAAATCAACATTGCGCGCGTCCTGACCAGAAATGCTGGCAGGGAGGATTACCCGAGCCAAGTGGCCCTTGGCGGCAATGGCATCCAGTATCGCCCGGTCATCCCCCATTTCCTCACTCTCGATATCCACAGGTCCGGGTTGACTAATGATCGACTGAAGTTTTGCTTCCGAACCAGGCGACAGCACCAGCACACGATGCGCACTGGCTGGAGCATGCCGATTGTCCCAATCCGCCGAGAAGACCGCTCGCGCCGCCGTCACTACGGCCGCATTGTGTGTGACATATAGGTATTCCCTGTTTTTGTGGAGGCCGTACCATGAAAAGTTGGCGGAACCGATCTCGCATTCCTGCCCGTTGCAGATGTACTTGGCGTGGTCGAACGCATAACGTCCGCCATTGGGCTCAAACCGTGCCGGCGCCAAGCGGACCGATGCCCCTGTTGCCCGGGCTTTCCGTTCTTCGTCATGAACCTTCCTACTGCTCATCTTATACGGCCGGCCATCCAGAATGACCTTAACGGCGACACCCCGATGCGCGGCATCACGAATGGCTGACAATATCTTGCGGTCGGATAAATAGTAAACATTCAGATCCACTTCCCTGCGAGCGGACTGAAGGACTTGGACGATGGGGGTGACTCCGGCACTTGGTTCGATATACAGCATGATTTTCGCTCCTTGCGGGTATGGACATCAGTGATGGAATGATAGCGGGTGGGCGGAAACAATAGAAACCTGACTGTTAGCGGTCTTGCTTGCCACTACCTGGCGGGCGTTAGTGTGAACTGGTGATATGCACTTAACACCCAGCAAAACCACTCCTGACACCACAAAAACCGTTTTCTTGCTGGGTTTTTTTCTCATTACTATTTCTCCCTCAAAACTGGTTCAGCCCTGTGCGTACAAAATCCAAATATTCTCTATAGGTTGACCACTGCAATTACGGCCGACGCCAAAAACGCCAAAACTTCAAGCCATTCTATTGGCGCTCCGGATTGCCACATACGCAAACTGACCCGACCTTGAGCGACAGGCAGAAAAACCGGGACGCCGCTGGGGTTGGGGATGTCACACAACAGATGTCCGATACCCCCAATGGCAAAACCCATGAGCGCAGCATAGGCCGATCCAGTTAATACGGGTGCGCCGTGGGTATGCAAGAGAGATCTTGCGGACCACAACAACAGTGCAATCCAAAGCGGTACCCAGTGTGTCAATGTCCGGTGGGGAATAATGGAGTGACGCTGCCAGCGGCCATTCGCATCCCGTTCCGCATGGCTGATTTCGAGCCAATCCGGCGCCGTGGAACCGAAGAAAGCCGCTATCGCACCCGCGATAGACAGAAGCCATACATAGCCCATGGCATGTATCCATGAAAACGACATGACAGCTAAGGCAACACCGACCATTTGATGACCGTTTTTAGACATGAATATATTGTCGCATGCAAAAACGATCAGGATGATTTTTGAAACGGCCTGCATTCCCTTTTTTTCAAGGCGGTTTTTTAATTCTTTACTGTTGATTTCGCGCTACAAACGTCACTCTGTAAAACGGGGTGTTCAACGCTTTATGAATATAAAAGTAAAGTCCATGTTGTGAGATCGTTGATGGTGAATTTATAGGCAATCAACGTTGAACCACATCCAGGGGGTCACAATGTTCAAAAAGGCAGTACCGATGGCGGTCTGGTTGTGCGGGTACCCCTTCGCAGTGGGGGGTCATCCGGTATTTTCTCCATCTCGGTGTGCAAACCCATGATGGACCGCCAGGATTTCCTTGCCGCTAGCGAACGTGCCTGCCTTGCGGAAAAACTTCAAGAGGCCTACCGCGAACGTGGTTTTGCCTTTGCGATAGAAGATGACCGGCACCTCGTTTTCGAGGCATTGCATGTGTTGGCCAATGGGCTTCCGGATCGACTGTTCGCCCTGGTGCATCCGGCAAACGGCCGGGATCTCCACCCAGAGGCGCACCACGGGCAAACATGGCAATTTTTTCATGCCGTGGCAGACGGAAATATTCGCGCCTGCGCCAGCCAGTTGCAGGCATTTTGATGGCAAAACTGCCTGAGAGTGAACCAGCCGGATTCTGTAGTGCTTCCCTCATCCTGCGCGCTCGCGGACTGGCGCGTGGCTTGCCGCAAGCATCGGCGCAGCAATTGCTCCGGCAGGCGGATCGCCTGGAACGCCTGAGTCTGGCAATACGCCGGCTGCGCAGGGAGACCGGTTATGGCTGGAAATAAACCGTTGCAGTGCGGGAGCCCGTTGCCGCGTGCAAACGCTATCGGCAGAAGAAGCGGCGCCTCGTCCGGGTTGCGCGCTGAGGACAGCGGGCGGGTCGACGCGCCTGGCTTTGCCGCGTTGACCTTCGGCGCTGGGGCGATGGTCTGCCTGAAGATTAAAACGCGAGGAATAAAATGAGTGGAGCGGATTCGCAGATGCTGTTTCCGGAACTTGAGGGTGCCGTTCTCCGGCGTTGGATCGGAGATGATCGGTGCGCTGCAGGCCGGATGGGATGACGTGACCGGCATCGAGCAGGGCGCGGAGTACGCGGAGATCGCGGAAAAACGGATTGCGGCGTGGATAAAGTGACTGCGATGTGGTTTCAGCTTTAGAGGTGGTTTTGACATGGAAGAAGGGAAGCCTTTAACCGCTCCGGATTTGAGCACCGCGCAATCCTGGGCAAAAGATTTCACGAAACAAACTGGTGTCCGGCACATAGCTTACAGGATCACCTGTGTGGGGAAAGACTCCTTTGCTTATGTGGAGTACCGGGTGGCAAAGGAACGCGGCGCTACAGGAGGCACGCAGGTATGACTGAATGCCGTTCAGCCCGACGTGCTGCATGGCGGGTAAAGCGATGACTACTGCCCCCTTGAAGATGGTCCTCGTTGGAGGGTTGCCGGGCAGCGGGAAAACCTATTTCGGTGCGCGGATTGCCGGACGTGTCGGGGTTTTCGTTGATAAGGACGTGGTGTCGCACGGATTCACGGAAGCACTCTTGAAAAAGTTTGGGCAGCCGCCGAGCGACAGAGAAAGTCCCGAGTATCTGGAAAAAGTCCGTCCGCTGGAGTACCAGGCTATCCGGGCCGTCGCCATCAAGAATCTGGAGGTAGGACACTCGGTCGTCTGCTCCGCCCCGTACATAAAGGAATTCCATGACAATGCCTGGGTGTATCACTCCCGGATTGATGCCGAACGTCATGGGGCAGAGTGCTTCTTTGTCTGGATGAACGCCGACGAGGAAATGCTGCATACGCGCATCCGCAACAGAAACGCGCACAGAGATACATGGAAACTCCAGCACTGGGAAACCTGGTATGCCTCGGCACCAAAAGAGCCGCCGTTAAACATCAGTGATCTGATAGTGATGGATAATACGAGCGGCGCGCATTCCGACATGCAACAACAAATAGTGGACTTTCTGTTGCGGATACAATCGCGGGGGGCTTATGGATAAGCCCCGGCAGAAGGCTCTGATACTCAGCGGTACGCCCGCATCCGGGAAGGATACCATCACCGATCTGTTGGAGCTGGTCAGCGGTGGACAGTATTGCCTGCTGAAAAAGCACAAGAGCATGCGTAGCCCACAGAGCGCCTTGCGGGTTCCTCGAAAGGCTGCCTACCACCTGGTAGATGAGACTACCTTCCGCGACATGATCTGCGAGAACCGGTTTGTGCAGTATCACTATCGCTATGGCCAGGGGTATGGCGTTGCGCGGGAAGAGCTAGAGGCACTCGGGCAATTCGGGCGGATTCCCGTTATTCACAACGGGCTGCAGGAAAACCTTCCGGCATTTCTCCAGGATGGTGCGCGCATCGAAGTATTCAGCGTTTTGCTGATTTCCGGTCAATCGTCAACGCGGGATCGCATCCTGGCGAGGAACGGCCACGATGCTGTGGATCTGGAGAGGCGATTATGCGCATACGGCGAAGAACGGAAAGAACTGGCCGATCATCTTCGCGCGGGGCACCCTTTATTTCACCATCTGGCGATCAATACCGGCTTGCTGAAACCAGACTTCGCGGCCCGAATGATTATCTCGGCGGCGGGGGCTTTCTGGTCCTGTGGCCAGGAAGCCGCGTGATTCCCATGTGGCATAGCACAACAGAACATTGGCATCACGCGGCTTACGCGCACCATTTCGGTGGATTCCATGCCGATCATGGTTCCTGGCTCGGGCACTCTATCGTCAGCGCCGTCATTCACGGGCTGATTTATGGGGCCATCTTCCGACTGTTCAGGGGAATACCCTTGGGAGAGGTGCTGGTCATCGCCATCATCGGTGTGTTGGTCGTGGGCGGCGGGTACTGGTTATGGAATGCGCGGAGGAACTGATGGATAAGCGATTTTCAGCTACGGATTATTGCCGTGCGACGATCTTGGTGATCTCCAGCTTTTTAGTTCCAGCGGGATTTTTCCTGACGATCACGGTACTGGTCCCGCTAACGGTGGACGGACTTATCTCTCACATGGCATCGGGCCACACAGGGGTATGGTGGTACCAACAACAGAAAGGGCTGGCATTCGTTGTGATGACAGTGGAAATGCCTTTTCTTTTGATGACGACATGGCACTCCGCTACTTCCTGGACCCGATCTCTGCAACATGCACGGAAACGGCGTATCATGGCTGAAAGATGGAAAAAATAACACTGTCTCGCATCAAAAACATCCTTGCATGGGTCACCTTATCTTTTTTTGCGGGAACACCGGCAAAGATGGGAGGAATCTGGTGGCGTTAGGTCACAGAATCCCCTGCGTCGGGTTGTTCGGAACTTGTGGGGCCAGTACATGGCGCTCCGCCTTCATTGCACGCTACCAGTCTGAAGATATCCGCTATTTCAACCCTCAGGTGGCGGATTGGAGGCCGGAATACGCGGACATAGAAGCCCAGCATCTAGCGCGTGACGAGATCATCCTGTTTCCCGTAACCGGTGAGACATACGGTTTCGGTTCCTTGGCGGAAACGGGGTTCTCCATTTTGCAAGCGCTACAGGCCGATCCCATCCGAAACATCATCCTTATGGTCGACGAAGTTCTAAACCATGAATTGGAAAGCGATGCTCTCGCCTTTCAAGAATCGCTGCGGGCAAGGCGTTTGGTCAACGCCCATATCCGGCAACTGAACCGAGCGAACGTGTTTATTGTTCAGGACCTGGCGGAAATGTTGCGGCTGAGTGTCGAACTGTATCGCTTCAGCACTGACGTGATAGAGGGACAACAGAAGCATCGGAATTGGAAAAGGAGTAATAACGTTGGCTGACTTGCAGCGCATAGCGGAGTGTGCGAGTTGATGATGGATGATATTCTCGCTCATTCGGTGTGCGATGCGCTGGAGCACGCGCCTCATGCGGGCATAAGTCACGAAATTGCCCGGCTGGTGCGCAACGGGCAGATGGATGACGCCCGCAATTTGGTGAGGGAACGGTTCGTAGACAGCCCCGGCGATCACGTTGAGGTTGCACCGAAGAAAAAAGGCAAAAGCCAGTGAATAACAATGGGCTACTGGATCAACCTAACGACATTCTCCGCCTCTGGATCAATCTGGAATTGCTGGATTTCCCAGACTTTCCTGATGGGCAGCCGTTGCGACTCGGAAATACGACCTATACCGAGTCCGACGCATGGAGTCAGTCCATGCCGCCGCCATGGCAAATCCGCAAGAACATGCCTTCGGCAGAGGTCAGGATAGGGAAGAAAGTCTTAATGTCGCCATCACGCGGGCAAGGGACCACCTGATTGTCATCGGCAACCTAGACGACTGGAAAAAACACAAATACTTCGATGTGCTGGCGCGGCGCTTGCCAGTAAAGAGATTTAACACTGTTGGAGCCATAGGTCCTGCCACATGAGTAGGTTGTATGGTCGATTCGAGACCGCGTAACACCGCTCTCGTTCAGATCACCGTCCGCACCATCAATTGCACGGATTCGTCGCCACGGAAGCGGTTGATATCCAGACTGTAGGCTAGGCGAACCGTGCTCCCCTCCTCCGGATCCGGTATCTCGGTGTCTCTCCGGAAAGTTACCGCGACCAATGCGGCGGACGGTCGACTGTTAACGGGCCGTACCCGCATTCGCAGGGTTTTCCCGTCCGCGCCGACGCGCTTTGATTCCAACACCGTAAATTCACCCTCGAACAATGGCGGAGGGAACCCATTGCCCCACGGCCCGGCATCCACGATATGCTGCGCGAATGTCATATTCAGATATTCGGGCGCAACTTCGCCATCGGTCAGAATGGTCTCGCACAGCAATTCAGGAGCAATCGTCCGGCGCGCACGTTCCGCACAGATTTCCGCGAACCGTTCAAAATGTCCTTCCGGCAAACTCAATCCCGCCGCCATCGCATGGCCCCCGAACGCATGGATCAATCCCGGGTGCTCCGCCGCGATATCCGCGATGAAGTCCCGAATATGCACTCCGTCCACGGACCGCGCCGACCCTTTGATAAGGCCATGCGCACCCGGCGCGAACACAATGGACGGCTTGTGGTACCGCTCCCGCAATCGCCCCGCCACGAGACCCACCACGCCTTCATGGCCGTCCGGGTCCAGGATGCACAACATGGCCGGTTCATCGTCGGCGCGACAGAGCGACTGGACTCTGGCCACGGCGTCTTCCGCCTGGGCCAGCATGCCTTGCTCGATCTCGCGGCGGTCCTTGTTCAGCACGTCGAGCGCGCTGGCAATCGGCAGTGCAGTATCCAAATCATCCGCCAACAGCAGGTTCACCCCGACGGCCATGTCCTCCAGCCGCCCGGCCGCATTGAGCCGCGGCGCCAGCCGGAACCCGAAGTCCTGCTCGGTAAGCGTGGATTCCTCGATCCCGCACACTCGCATCAACGCTTGCAACCCTGGACGCGCCAGACCACGGCGCATGCGGCGCAAACCGGCCCGCACCAAAAAGCGGTTATTCCGTTCCAGTGGCACCACGTCCGCCACGGTACCCAGCGCCACAAGGTCCAGATATTCCTGCATGACAGGGGTATCGGGTATAGCTCCAGCGTCCACCATCACGCGCCACGTTACTCCGGCCAGATACCACGCCACACCGACGCCGCAGGTGCTTTTAAACGGGAAAGGACAGTCCGGATGGTTGGGGTTCACGAGCGCATAGGGTTCCGGCAACTCGGTTCCGGGTAGATGATGATCGGTAACCACCACGTGGATGTCCAATTCTCGCGCCCGGCGAACCCCGGACAGCGCGGCGATGCCGTTGTCCACGGTAACAATCAGCCTGGAACCGCAAGCCAGCGCACGGTCCACCAGAGCGGGGGATAGCCCGTATCCGTCCTGCACGCGGTCGGGAATCAGGAACCGGACGTTTCCACCGAAGCGCCGGATAAAATGGACCAGCAACACGGTCGACGAGCAGCCGTCCGCGTCATAATCTCCGATGACGGCAATCGGTTCCCGTCGCTGTATGGCCCGCGCCAGCCGCTGCGCGGCGCGGGCCAAGTCGCGCATGGGCGGCTGCATGCACACGGATGTCAACCCATCCCCGTCGTCAGAAGCGGACTGCCGCGCCGCATAGACGCGGGCGATGACCGGGTGCATACCGGAGTCCACCAGCCGCTGGAGAACCGACTCGTCGTATGGACGTTGCTGAACCGTAGTCAACTAACCACCTCCAGTTCAGCACCAGCATGAGCATGAACCGTGGGCTCGCCTCCTCTACTTTCTGTCCCGAAAACGCCGGCGTACAAAGCCGCTTCAATCTGCTCTGGTACCCCTTTCCACCAACCCAACTCATCATAAAAGATCAGCGGTTTTCCATCCGGCTGTTTACGGACACCCTCACGATTCCAAATCACTTCCGCATAGCGCTTGCGGAGATTAAAGTCCTTCCCAATCCTGATGACGGCGTTGAGACAGCGGTGCATTTTCGCCAGCTCCGTTGTGGAAATGGTTTCGTGAACGATATCCTTGCCGTTTGCATCCTTGCCATCCTCCAGATGCCAGATGAATGTCGTATCCACACCAGTCGCAGTTACCGCGCCCAGAATGAGCTCCATCGCATTCGCCTTTTCAATGAATGACGAGGCCTTGTTTTTGACGGAACCAGACCGGTTTTTGGTTACTGCCATCGCGTTGAGCGGCTTGAGTATGGCGGTGAGTGAATCGAAGCTGACAGTTCCGGCCCCACCGGCACCATGGGTCATGAGCAGTTCGGCGATTTTGGCAGGGTCCCGAAGGATGGCTGGGTCGTCGGACAGCATCATGATATCCGCCCCTCGATTAACGACATGCTGAATGTGGTGGTCCGTGTCGATAGCCAGGATGGGCTGGCGCATGGCCGCCACAAATGAACTTTTGCCGTCGCCGCGGTAGCCGCAGATGCCCCACTGGCGTAACGGGTAGGCTGGTTTGATTCGTTTGTACATGGATTTTGCCTCGCTTAAAGTCGGAAAATGCATCCGGCACTCACTGTTTTCGTGGTGCCTCGACCATGCCAAATTCAGCCAATAAAAAGTTTCTCAGCATGCGGCAATCTGAGACGCCCGACGTTTTCCAATATCGGAAAGTGTGTACATGGTGATATTTTGGTAAACGTGCTCGACCAGACATTTTTCACTCAGCAATTCGTGAACCACGCCTGCTGGGATGATGGCACTATCGCCGCGCACCCGAATACGAAAGACGGTATTGGTGGCGCCCCGCCCCTTGCTGATGGTTCCGCCGTGATGCATAGCGACCAGAACGGCGTTCTTTTCTTCGGTGCAGTTGTCTTTTTCGTAAGGCATACGACGTGCTCTTTAGCAAATTAGTCAGGAGATATTATATATCTCGCCTGATTCTGCCTTGGATTTTGGCCGTTTCTATCTTCCTCATGATCAATCCGTGATCACTGCGATCTCAACAGGGGTGCATCCCACCAACAAAAAAACCGCCGGACCTGTTGTCAGGAACCGGCGGTTTTCGTTACGCCTGCAGGTGATGAAATCCCGCCCGCAGGAAATCCATCTGATCGCCCAGAATCCGGCGACCCGTTAAAAACAGATACTCATACTGGTTCGGCGTGTACGGTACCGCCAGCAGCTTCATCCCCGCCTGTTCTGGCGTCAATGCGCCTTTATGCGTATTGCAGCGGCGGCATGCGCTCACCACGTTCGTCCAGACATCTTTCCCGCCCTTTGAGACCGGATGGACGTGATCCCGCGTAAGCTGCCCTTCACTGAACGGATTCCCGCAATACATGCACAGGTGCCCGTCGCGGCGGAACAGAGTCGTGTTGGTTAACGTAGGCGCGGCAAATCGCGTCCACGGCTTGCCGCGGATGGCGATGACCGGGTGGATGTCCATGATGGACTGGACACCGGATAGCCGGTTACGTCCGCCGTGGAGGATCTGGAACGGGTCGCCCAGCGTCCAGGCCACCAGATTCTTGGCGTAGTATGACGCCGCTTCCTCCTGGCCAATCCAGTGCAACGGATTGCCAGATACATCGAGTCGCAAAATCGCACTCACAAAGCACCTCCTTTTGCATGCGTGATGGCCAACAGGTGTCCGGGTTTACCGCCGTCCATGGACAACAAAAAGCCGGAAACGGCATGCGATGCTCCGACGAAGATACCGGCGAACACGCGGGACCGCTCGACCACCGACGCGGCCAGCCAATCGAAAATCTTGGTCAGCCTATGCCGGACGATGCTCACGTACTGGACCATCCGCGCAGATCCCTCAAAGGATTCCTCCCATTCCGCCCGGCAGCGTGTAGCCTCATCGAGCAATCGGGCCACCCGCTTTTCAATAGGCAAGCCCTCTTCGCGGTGAGCCACATCGACCGCCACAAAGCCCACCTTGGTCGCCAAAACGATGACGACCGCAACTGTTGAAAAACGAAAAACAAACGTCATGGCGCCCTCCTTTTTGGCAGATCATGGGAATGGAACACAGGTAAAACCTTTTTTGGCGGCGGGACCAGGATTCGAACCTGGGAGCCGGTTCCCCGGCCAACGACTTTCGAGATCGCCGCAATCAACCGCTCTGCCATCCCGCCGTGTACTGCAACATTGGTCCGCATGGCAGGAGTCGAACCTGCAACCATCAGCCTAGGAAACCGACGCGCTATCCAGTTGCGCCACATGCGGAAAGGTGGTGATACAATTTGGCCCGCGCCGCAGGATTCGAACCCGCAACACCCGGAATAGAAGTCCGATGCTCTATCCAGTTGAGCTACGCGCGGGAAATTGGCGGAAGGTCAGAGATTCGAACTCTGGTGTCTGTTCCCAGACCATCGGGTTTCAAAGCCGCGCCGTTAAGCCACTCCGGCAACCTTCCAGGTACAACTACATTGGCTGAGAGACCAGGGTTTGAACCTGGATTCACGACTTCAAAGGCCGTTGTCCTGCCAGTTAGACGATCCCTCAAATTTGGTGCGCCCAGCCGGGATTGAACCGACAACCATCCGATTATGAGTCGGACGCTCTACCGCTTGAGCTATGGGCACGCAATTGGTCGGGGCAGCAGGATTCGAACCTGCGACATCCGGCTCCCAAAGCCGACGCGCTACCTGGCTGCGCTATGCCCCGAATTTGGTACACCCAGCGGGGATCGAACCCGCGTCTCCGACTTGAAAGGCCGGCGAACGTTCCGCTGTTCCATGGGTGCGAAGATTAAAAATTTGGTGGAAAGCCACGGAATCGAACCGCGCGTTGCCTGGGGCGTCCGGTTTACAGCCGGATGGGTTTGCCGCATCCCTCACTTTCCGATGAGTACAGATCAAAATTTGGAGCGGACTACGGGAGTCGAACCAGCGGCGTCTGTCAAGGTAGTTGTCGCGTCTCCCATTTTTTAAGCGGCCTTTTTATCCTGTCGCTGCGGGTTCAGATCTACCGCCCCGACGGGTGTCCAATTGCGTGTGCCGCCTGACCAGCGCGCAG
>JAEHJW020006774.1_pt1 | contig 35475 bp, 42 predicted proteins | sample 9271431 | NCBI WGS metagenome assembly JAEHJW02 | reverse complement strand
GATCTATTTAAAGAAAAACCATGTTTAATAATATTGGAAATAAGTTAAATAATAATTTTCTATTTGGAATAGGAGGAATCGGAGATTTATTATTACTTCTATCAACAAATTATTATGATGATTTAAATGAATTGGGATTAGTTTTTTGGGCAAACAATCCAATACAAATAGCGCATCTAATAAATGAATGTTTTCCAAAAATAAAAAATAAACTAATTACAAAAAACTATCTAAATACAAATTATGCAAAAGAATATTATAATCAACTAATAAATGATAAAAACTTTTTATCAAAAGCTCATATACCGGACAATTTAAATTATATAAATGAATGGAAAAATATAAATAACGTATTTAAACAATATAATATTCAAAAATATCCTAACTGGATAAATAATTGGAAAGAAGAAAAGCAAGAAAATATAATAATATGTCCTACCGGAGGAAGTTCAGATAAAAACTGGAAATTAAAATATATTGAAGAAAATAAATTATTAAATATAATAGAAGATATAAATAAAAATGAATTAGCAGAAGATAAAATAATTATAATTTCAACAAGAAAAGAAATTGAAGAATGGTATACTGAAAATTTTATTAATAAATTATTATCATTAGGAGTTGAAATTAAATTAGATTTACCATATAAAGAAATATTTAAATTAATAATAAATGCATGGAAAGTTTATTCAGTAGATAGTTGGTACAAAATATTAAGTAGATTAGCAAATATAGATACAATATTAATAAAATCTATTTATTTAAAATCTCTTAAAGAAATATTTAATTTAGATATTGATCCGGCAGATAACATATTTATTTCTAAAGAATGGAATTTTTTAAAGGTTATTGAACAATGAAAGATATACTTCAAAAATATTTAGATAATATAACTCATTCACGTATAATATATTGGACTGAAAAAAGTATATTACACAATAAATATCAAATTAAAAATAATAATGATTATTGGCAGAGAGATAAAAAATATTTATTTGTAAAATTAATTAGTAAATTAAAAAAAGTTAAACAATGAGAGATATGTTTGAAGAATTTAGACGGGATAGAAGCTTAGAAATTATAAAATTCTTATATATCTTGTATAATAAAAATATGGGAATATTTTATGATAAATATCAAATAAAAACTAATGATATTATTTGGAAAAGAGATAAAAAATATCCATTAGTAAAATTAATTAGTAAATTAAGAAAAAGTTGAATAATTAGTAAAATGCTATTTCTATTTATCAACATATTTGTAGAAAAATAGAAATAATTAGTGAATTTTTAATAAATAAAAAGGAAAAAGTAAATGTTTAATTCAAGAACAGATTTAATATTAAATATAATAAAAAATAATTTAAATAAATCTAATGCAGAAATTGCAAGAATATTAATGGAAAAACATTCAAAAGAATTTTCTGGATGGAAATTAGATTCTGTCCGAAGAAAAATATCTAAAGTTAGAATAAAAAATAAATTAAATAATAATATAAATAAAGAAGATAATAAATTAAATAATGAAATTCTTAATAAAGATTTAGAAAAAACTGAAAGTTATGTAGAATATGGAAATAATGCTGTAAGTGAAAAAATAACAACAGAACAAGTTAAAACATTAGAAGATTTAATACAAGTAGCCAAAATAGATACAAATGTATGGAAAATTGATAAGTGGGAATGCAGTGTATTTGAATCACATACTAAATTGAGAAAATTTGAACATATAGATGGAAAATTTCAGCGTATAGATGATGTACATAAAGTACAACCTTTATATCGTGTAAAATGCTATATGAGTAAAAAAGTTGAAGAAATTAAATTAGTTAATTTGAAAAATGAAATTATTGAAGAAATGAAGAAATATGCTCCGGTTTATAAAAAAATAGATTATAAAATTGATAAGAAGGAAAAGGGATATTTACTTGAAATATCTCTTGCTGATTTGCATTATGGTTTAATGTCTTGGGATGAAGAATCTGGATATAATTATGATATTAAAATAGCAAAAGAATTATATCTTAACGCAATTAGTAAATTATTAAATCAAAGTAAAGGATTTAATATATCAAAAATTTTATTTGTTGTTGGAAATGACTTTTTTAATGTAGATTCTGTAAATAATACTACTACTGCCGGAACTCCTCAGGATGAAGATACTCGATGGAAAAAAACATTTAAAAAAGGTAGAGAATTATTAATAGAAGGAATAGATTTAGTGTCACAAGTAGCTCACACAGATGTTTTAATAGTTCCAGGCAACCACGATACCCAGCGTACTTTCTTTGTTGGGGATGCGCTTGAATGTTGGTATAGAAATAATAAAAATGTAAATATTAATAATAGCCCAAAAGTCAGGAAATATTATCAATTTGGTAAATGTATGATTATGCATTTGCACGGAAAGGATGAAAAGTTAAACGAATTGCCATTATTAATGGCATCAGAAGAGCCTAAAATGTGGGCAGATACTATTTATAGAGAGGCACACGCCGGAGAAATTCATCATACCAAACAAGTTAAATGGTTATCTGCTGAAGATTATAAAGGTGTTACTGTTAGATATTTAAGAACATTATCTGTACCTTCAAATTGGGCATATTCAAAAGGATTTATAGGGTCAATAAGAGCAGGAGATGCATTTATTTGGGACGAAGAAAATGGATTAATATGCCAATTATCTGCAAATGTTTAAAATAAATTTTTAAAAGTTATGATTTTTCAAATTTTTTCTAAAAAAATAAAAAATTTTTTATATTTATATAAAAAGGAAAGTAAGCATAAATTATGAATAAAAGATTTACATTATGGATTGAAGATTCATTAATATTAAAAATAAAAAAAGCAGCTAAAAAATATACATTAAAATCTGCTGCATATATAAGACTTGCTATTCTTGAAAAATTAGAAAAAGATAATGAACGAGAAAATATTAAATAAATATTATGTCTATCGACATATAAGATTGGATAAAAATCAACCATTTTATATTGGAATTTCTTCTAAATTAAATAAAAATTTTAGGTCTGAAAAGGCAGAATATTTTAGAGCATATACATTTACTACAAGAAATAAAATTTGGAATGATATAAAAAAGAAAACTGATATTGATGTAGAAATTATATTTGAAACAACTGACTATGAATTATTATTAAAAAAAGAAAAAGAATTTATTAAATTATATGGAAGAATTGATTTAAAAACTGGAATATTAGCTAATATGACAGATGGAGGAGAAGGAATTGTTGGATTATCTGATGAAGTTAAAAAAATAATTGGAATGAAAAATTCTGGTAAAAATAGTCCTAATTATGGTAGAAAAGGAAAAGATTGCCCATATAGTAAACCAGTTTATCAATATGATTTAGAAGGAAATTTTATTAAAAAATGGGATTGTGCAAGAGATATAGATAGAGAACTTAAAATAAGTTATTCCAGATTATCAAATCATATTTTATATAAAAGAAAAAAAATAAATAATTATATATTTAGATTTGAATTATATACAAAAGAAGAATTACTTGCAGAGATAAAATTAAAAAGACAAGAAGAATATATTAAACATTTAAATTTAGTTAAAAATATTGGGGACAGTAATAATAAAATAGTATATCAATATGATATGTTAGGAAATTTTATTAAAGAATGGAAAAGTATTAAAACAGCATCAAAAGCATTAAATATTAAAGAAGATATGATTAGATATAATTGTCAAGAAAAAATATTTTCGTGCAAAAATAAATATATATTTAGATATACTTTTGAAATGATGGAAGATATAATACAATCATTAGAAGAATTTCTTATATATAATAAAAAAATAAAACCTATATATCAATATAATTTAGAAGGAAAATTAATAAGATATTGGTCTAATTCTAAATATGTAGAATTATTTTTAGGAATTAAAAGAGCAACATTGCTAACACACATAAGATTAAAATTATTAAATTGCATGGGTTATGGAATATTTAGATTTGGATCATTAACCGAAAATGAAATAAAAAAATTACAAAAAATAAATAATAAATAATTTGTATTTTAAATAAATATTTTATATATTTGTAAACCAAAAGTTAATCAGGTACAAAGAATCAACAGTCGATTCGCTGCTACCAAATAACATATAAATAAGGAGACATATCATGTCAGTAATATCAGATAGTATCGAAAGAAAAAATAGAAGCAACGCATTAACACTTCCTATTTTAAGCCCAACAAAAATACAAAATGGAGTCCGTGAGTTCGTATTTAGGGTCATCCCTTACAAATATAATGCCGGAGGTGATCCCGCCATTTTTATCTACCAGCATAATCGAATAGGGTCAAAAAAGAAATCTTTTGCAGTATGTACAGGCAAAGACAAATGCCCGTATTGTTTAGCGGGAGAAAAATTGCGTAATGAAATTGGTGGAGAAGAATATAAAAAATATTATAGAGATTTTAAACCAGACACTCAAATATATTTGCCAGGAATTATGAAAGGCAGAGTACCCACATTCTACTTCATTAAGTTATCTAATGCTACTAATTATAATAAAGAATTTTTAAATATTATAACTAATAAACAATTAAAGGCATTATTTAATATTCCAGATGATGTTCCATATATTAATTTATGGGATTTAAAATCTGGCATAGATTTAAATGTTTCGGTAAATCCGCCAGATTCTTCCTCAATATATCCAACTTTTACTTTAAAAGAATCATTAAAAATGACTCCCGCATTTTCTAATAATATTGAAAAAGAATTAATTGTGGATAGTATGAAAAATATGCCAGATTTCGTAAAAGTATATACGCAATGGGCAGGAAGTCAAGAAAAATTGGAAACTTTATTTGATGAACAATACAAGAAGAATCAAACTTCTTCTAATAATAATTCACTAAATACCCAACACTCTAATCAATCCTCTAATCAACACTCTAATCAATCTCCCAATCAATCCTCTACATCTAATACTTCATCAGATAATAATTCATCTGTTCCTCAAAATGAAAATTATACTACTGATGAAATAAATGTAGATGATATTAATATTGATGAAATAAATAATTCTCCGGCAGATAATGCATCAGTTAATAATACTGTGGAAGATGATAAGATAGATGATGATTTTGATGCAATTATGGCAGAGATAGATAAAAAATAATTTACTAAATAATCAGCTATCTAATTTTGGGTAGCTGAAATTTTTTATTAAGAAAATCTATGAAAACATATTATAAAAAAGTAGAAGATATAATTAATAATAAAGAAAAATGTCCTCTTCCATTAGAAATAATTCCTAATAACATGGGGATTAATTTATCATCAGTAGATGCTATTAGTTGGCAAAAACAAGAAGATGGGCAATTAACTAATTTAACAATTTATTTTTTACCGTCTGATGATATTGCATATAAATTAGTTAGTAAATTAAATAATTAAAAAAATAAAAAAAGGAATTTTATGGGCAGAAAACCTAAAACTGAAAATAATATAGAAAATAACAATTCAGAAAATTTAAAAATACATGAAGAATTAGCAAAAGAAGGAACAAGCATTTTTAGATTAGAAAATTATAAAGTTGAAGATGTAGAATATTGGATTTCAACTGGGTCTCTTATTTTAGATGCTTCAATAACAAATTCATATATAAATAAAGATGGTGAATTTTTAGGCGGATTTTATCCAAAAGGAATTTTAGAAATATCTGCATTATCATCTGTTGGTAAAAGTGCTCTTGCAGGACAATTGCTTAGAAATGCTCAATTAATGGGAGCAGTTTGTGCTTTTATAGATGCTGAAAATGCAGTAAATTTACCATTCTTTCAACAATGTGGAGTTGATTTTTCTCCGCAAAAATTAATATATTCAAAAGAAAGAGTTGCAGAAAATATATTTGTATTAATTGAAAAATTAATTGAAAAAATTCAAAATTCAAAAAATCCTAAAAGATTGGGATTGATTGTAGTTGATTCTCTTGCGGCAATGATTACAAAAGATGAATTAGAATTAAAATATGAAACTTCTGGATATAGAACTCAGCTTGCAAGACAATTATCATTTGGATTAAAAAGAATAGCACCTATATTAGAAGATAGTAATATAGGATTAGTATTTACAAATCAATTGAGATACAATTTAAAAGCACAACCATTTCAAGACCCTTGGATAACTGTTGGAGGTGCTGCAATGAGTTTTTATGCAGATATGAGATGGAGATTGGTAAAAGGTAAAAAGATAATAAATGCAAAAAAGCAACAAGTGGGTTCTATTATAAAAGTAAAATTTATTAAAAATAGATTTGGGCCCCCTCCAAATGATAATGATGTATATTTTTATTTTGGAAGAGGTATAGATAATGATGGAACTATTTATAATTTTTTAAAAGAAAGAAAATTAATTGTAACAAGAAAACCAAATTTAACAATTAATATTCCTGGATTAGAAAGTGAAAAATTAGAAATAAAAAATTGGAAGAAATGGTTGAATGAAGATGCAAATAAAAGAAAACTTGTAGAAAAAGCAATATTAGATGAAATAAGAATAAATCTTAATTATGATGAATTTTCAGAAGAATTTGATACAATAGATGATGATGAAGATTCTGAAATTGATACTTCTAATGACGAAGATATTATGTCTAAATTAATTGAATCTAATTAAATACCAATGCCAAGTGTTGCACCAGAAAATAATAAAAAATCAATTAATTCTGATGAATTTATATCTCAGAAATTAAAAGAAATTGATGAAAAGGAACAATTAAAAAAACAATCGGAGAAAATAATTATCGAAAATGAAAAGAAACCAGAAATAATTAATGATAATAAAGTAGATGAAAAAGTTAATGAATCTAAATTAACAGAACCAATAAAACAAACTAATCCTAATTTGAGAATAGGAGGTAAAGATGTTAAATTATCTGATATAAAAAAATCTGGCATAAAAGATGATTTAGATTCTGTTGGAATATTTAAAAGTAAAAAGACTATATTTTATATTTTTGCTATTCCTCCCGTAACAATTACAATTATTTCTTTTTTCCATCTTATAACTTATTATATGACTGGAAATCCAGATTGGATTGCTTATTGTATGGCTTTTGCTATTGAAATTGCATCTATTTCAAGTTTAATGGCATTAGCCTTTTTAAATAAAATAAAAAAGTTTACTATTATATTATTATTTACAGTTATTTTATTAACTCAATTATTAGGCAATATGTTTTATTCTTTTCTTTGGTTAAAAACAAGTTCTTTATTGCCTGATATATTAAGTTTTTTTAATATGAATAATGATATTAGTTCACTCAGAATATTATCATTTTTAGTATCCGGTATTCCTGTATTAATATCATTGGCATTTATTAAATCAATAATTAATTTGTTTAGAAATGAATAAATTAACTAATTATATTAAAAAGTATTTTAAAAAATCTAATAATATAAAAAATAATAAACAAATAGATAATATTTTAAATACAAAATATAAAAAAGAAATTATAAAATTACGAGAATATGCTATTAAAACTGCAACATCTGCCATCGTAGCATTTTTAACAACTGAATTTATAACATTTAATAATATTATTTATCAATTAAAAAAAGAAAATATGAATAGAAATAAAAAATATCCGCTTATAAAATTAGTTAGTAAATTAAGAAAAGTTGAATAAATGAATGATATTGAATTTTATTTTAATATATATTTTAAACATAATGATTTTAATCCTGATACACAATATTATTTAAGTAAAGGGTATATTTATAATTATAAAACTATGCAAAGGATACAAATATATTATGAAATAAGTAATAAAAATGATATATTACCTAAAAAATATGTTAAATTAGTTAGTAAATTAAGAAAAGTTGAATAAATGGAAAATAAATTTAAGATTTTATTGATTGATGGAACAAATTTTTTCATCAAGCATTATTTCGGAAATAAATCCATAGATAGTTTTGGGATTTTATGTGGTGGACTCGTAGGATTTTTAATTGGATTAAAAAATTTAATTGCAGAAAATAATCCAGATGAAATATTATTAATTTTTGACGGAGCGAACAATTCAAAAAGAAAAAGAAAAGTAGATGAAAGTTATAAGAAAGGTAGAAAAACATCTTATGTGGATATCAATCCTGCTGACAATGAAAAAATATTTGATAAACAACTATCTAAATTATATACATTTTTGAATTATACTCCTATTAAAGTATTTAATATGGAAAATTGTGAAGCAGATGATGTTCTCGGTTATTTAGTATATTCTCTTAATAAATTGGATGAAAATTTTGAAATAAAAATAGTTTCTAATGATAATGATTTTTATCAATTAATAAATGAAAATACAAAAGTAATTGACCATAGAAAAAAACAAACTGTAGATTTAATATCATTTGAAGAAGAATATAAATTTAAGCCATATAATTATCATTTATATAAAACTCTTGCTGGAGACCATACAGATAATGTTCAACGAATTTTTAATAAGAAAAAAATATTTGAATATTTTAATGATATATTACAATCTGAAAAAGTATATTATTTATCAGAAATAGAAAATTATATTAAAGAAAAAGAAATTGAAATAGATTTGGATAAATTTAGAGATAATTATGCATTAGTTAATTTGCATGATAGTAATATAAGTCTTAATACTAAACAAATGATAAGTAGTAAACTAAAAAACACATCAAATAAAACTTATGGAATGACAGATTTAAAAGTACAAATAAAAGTTTATGGAATTGAAAAATTTATATATCCAGATTTTTTTAATTATCTAAATTTATTTAAGTTGAAAAATAATAAATTTGTAGAATATTTTAATAGTCTGATTAAATGATATGCCAGTTATTAAAACATCACACTCTGAAATAGATATTTCTTTTAATTCTAAAGATGAATATGATTTTTTAATGAAAACTTTTTATTTGGTATATGATAAACGATTTCGTTCTTATAATATAATGAAACAAATATCTATAGAAATTTACAATTTAAATGCAGGAAGTTTTGATAAAAATTGTATTAAACAAAAAATAAAATTAACTAGTAAACTTAGAAAAATATGATTTATCAAAATAAAAAAGATAATATATTATATGAATCTCCATACACTATACATTATTTAAAAGAATTATATAATGTATTTGTTTCAGTTGAATTTATAGAATTTAAAAATCATATAAATGGAATTTTTATTTCTGAAGAAACATTTAAAAATTATTTTACACTATCAAAATTAATTAGTAAATTACACAAAATTTAATTATATTATAATCCTAAAATAATAGGAATTTATGCCAAATAATTCACAATTAGATATAGCATCTAAAATAAATTTATCAAAAATAAAAAATGAAGAAAACTTAACAAAATATGGAGAATCCTTTCAAAATAATATTTTAAAATCATTTCTATTAGACCATCAATTTTATCTTGATACTTATGAATTATTAGATAAAAATCACTTTTCAAAATATCAATCATATATATTTGAACAGTTTATTAATTATTTTGAAAAGTATAATAAACTTCCGGCAAAAGAAACATTATTAGTAATAGTTCAAGATGATAAAATATTAGAAGATAATAAAAAAACTATTGCAGATAATATTAATGATATTTATAATTTATCAAATAAAATAAATGATTTAGATTATTATAAAGATAAAGTTATAAAGTTTATAAGAAATAATAGAGTTAAAGATGCAATGTTTAAATCTATTAAATTAATGCAAGAAGAAAATTATGATGGTATTGTTGCTGAAATAACTAATGCAGTTAAAGAAATTGAAAAAAATAAAAAATTGAGTTTGAATTTCTTTAAAAGTTTAGAATTACTTAGCGAATTTATTAAAGATGAATATATTCCAACACCATATCCAGCGTTAAATAAAATTGTCAAAGGATTTTATAAAAAAGCATTAACAATATTTATGGGAGGAACTTCTGCTGGAAAATCATTTTTAATGCAAATAGTATCTATGTGGGCACTAATTGAATTTAATATGGATATAGTTTATTATACTTTAGAAATGTCTGAAATTAAAGTTGCTAAAAGATTAGTAAGTATTTTATTAAAGAAGCATATAGAAGAAGTTACTTCACAAGAAGTTAAAGATATAAATAAAATATTATTAGATAAAGGCATTACGGCACAATATCATATTGTAGAATTTCCATCTGGACAAGCAAATATTAATACATTAAAAAGAAATTTAGTTAATTTGAGGAATCAATGCAATATTAACCCACAAATGATTGTAATAGATTATGCAGATTTATTAAAACCAATTGCTAAAAGATCAGATAAACGATTTGAATTGAGTGATATTTATACTGATATTCGTGGGTGGGGAGTAGAAGAAAATTTGGCAATGATTTCTGGAAGTCAACTATCCAGATTAGGTTTTAAAATGTCCCAACCAGGATTGGATACCATCGGAGAGGATTGGGGAAAAGCGGCTATTATGGACTTAGGAATAATAATTGGAAGGTCTGTAGAAGATAGATTAGCAAATACCGGAAGGGCTATAATTGGAAAAAACAGAGGAGGACGAGATGCAATAATATTACCAATGAAAATGGATTTAGATAAAGGTATAATTGAAGTTTTAGATGATATACAAGAGATAACAAATCCTGATGATTTTAAAGAAGAATTTGATAATACAGATTATATTTCTGAATTAATAAATGGAGATTAATCTTGACTTTTATTTATAATTTTTATATATTTGAAATAAATAATATTTAATTAACTTTAATCAAAGGAATTATATCATGGAAAAATTACTTTTAACATCACATTTTAAACCTATTAATAGTAAATATAAAAGAGCAACTCTCTGTGGGTTATATGATGAAAATGATAATAAACAAATAATTCAATTTGGAGTATCTTTTTGTAATCCTAAAGACCAGTTTGTGAGAAAAGAAGGACGTATTCTTGCTGGGGAACGTACATATACAATGCCTTATAAAATAATAAAATTTCCTAATAAAATGACTAAGCAAGAATTATTAGATTTTCTTTATGTTGAAGTTTATAGAATATCTAAAAATCCTGCTAAATATATTCAATTACAATGTAAAGATAATTTGAGTAAGGCAATTTGAAATGAAAAAATTATGTTTTTATGATATTGAAACTGCAAATGATATATCAATTATAGGATTTAAAAATTTTGAATCAATGGGATTTGCTTGCGGATGTTTAGGATATAAAAATTCTAATGGAGAATATATAAAAGACCATTCATTAAATATTAGAGAATTTTTTATAAAATTAACTGAACGAATTAAAGATGGATATACTTTAGCAGGTTTTAACAATATAGGATTTGATAATAATGTACTATCCCACCAACTCGGAATCTTAGATGCGGCAGATTTCTTAGAAATTCAAATCGGAGGTACAAAGGGAGATACTCTTTGGAAAGATGTAGATACCGGATGGTTAGAATGGTGTGTTAAAAATAAAGTAGGTCAGTATGCTATTGCCAAAGCAATATTAGATTATAGAAATGGAGTAAATAATGAAAATAAAAAAACAGTTAAACAAATTAAAGAATATTTAGATTCTAATTCTATTGATTTAATGTTAATGATTGACGAAGCTACCGGAGAAAATTATTCAACAAATTTAGATTCAGTTACAAGATTAACTATAAATGAAGAAAAAAATGGTAGCGGAAAAGATGTTCATATTTTATATAAAAATAAAGAATTTGATAAAATAATTAATTATTGTGAAAATGATGTAAAATTAGTTAGTGATTTATATGATTTTATTGAAAAATATAAATATGTAAATATTCCATTATATAAAAAATATGGAAAATTGTTGGATAATATTTGTCTTAAAATTAAATTAAATTTAGAATAAATTGAGAAAAATATAATTAGCATTTTCATTAAAATATATTAAATAATGGTAAAAATATTAAATAATTATAAACTTCATGTAGAACGATAAATAAATTATTAATAGTTATTGCGAAGCAAATTAAAAACTATTATTGGGTGGAGAATCGGGAATCCCAAGAAGTTTATGAAAATAATTTCACCCATTATTATATTTATATAAAAAGAGTTTGAATGAATTTCGAGAAAGATGATAAATTAGCATATATAGAAAACTTTGTTCTTTTAAAATCTTATTTAAATGCAAGTTTTTCATTATCAAAATATAGAACAAAAATTGAAGAATCTGGAAATTATATAGTAAATGGATTATTGTGTATCAAAATAGGAAATAATACTATAATAAACTTTCTACCTAATTCAGAATCAAAATTAGAAAAAAGAAAATGGAATTTGGGTATTAAAGATGATTTAAAATTATTTAAAATATATTTTAAAGATGTATTAAATGAAAATGAGATAGTTCCTTTTTTTATAAAGTTTTCAGAAAAGGAAAATGATAATATTTTAGTAAACTTAAAACTTAAAAATTATTTTATAAAAGCAGTTTCCGAAGCGGATGGTTTGATTGAAGAAGTGTAAATGGATGTGTTTCTTTACAAGTAGTTCACGAATAATTACATTTCAAATTTTCTTTCTTACAATCCGCTATTTTTATTATTATGATATATCAACATAAAATAAATAAAAATTTTTATAGGATATCATATTACGAATATTCAATAATAAATAATGCATATATGTATCAATTTACTGAAAATAGTCTTATAAACATAGAAGAAGATTATACAAGATTTTTAGATAGATTTATACAAATTCCTAAATATGAAATATCTAATGTATTCAATATTTATAAATTAACATCAAAATTAACTAAATTAGAAAGATAATATGGACGAAGAAATTAGAAATAATTTACCTACACTTGAAACAACAGACCAATCAGAACAAGAAAAAATTCTTTTCACAAGAATATTAAAAATAAAAAATGATTTGGAAAATACATATAAATCAATGTTAGAGCAATTTTATAATTTTATAAAATATAAAAATTATACTCTTGAAAATGATAAACAAGAAATTAAAGAATTAGATATATTTTTAGATATTTATTTATGCAATGTATTATTAAATATTTATTTATCATTATTAAATGATGAAGAAATATCTGATGAAAGTTTAGAAATTGTTAAATTAGTTAATATAATGTACAGTAGTGGAAAACAATCAATTAGAAGTATATTAACCCATTTTTCAAAAGAAGAAAAAAGAATGTTTAAAGATTATCCGGCATATAAAATTAATGCTGATAAATTAATGGAAGAATATTATATGGTTGGATTGTTACAAAATTATGATAATAAAACTTATATAAATTAAAGATTAAAATGGACAAAATAAAAAACATACTAATAAACATATATAAATATTCAATAATAAAAGCCGATAAAAATTATATCAGTTTTGAATGTGAAAAAAATGATATTGATAAATTAAAAAATAAAATATTATCTATAAACGAAAAAACATTAAATACTATTAAATTATATTTTTTAGGCACATCGAAAAATTTATATATTTATAAATTGGTAGTAAATTTAACAAATGATTTTGATGAAGATAAAATTAGCGAGTTATTGAGTTTAGAAGAAATAGAGAAAACTATTGCCGGATAAAATACATATTTCGTACAGCGAGCTTGCAGATTTTCTAAATTGTAATTATAAACATTATCTTGGGTATACAAAAAAATTAAAAACAAAATCTGATACTATTCATTTAGAATTCGGAAAAATAATTCATGAAACAATTGAAAAATATTTAAAAAAAGAAAGAGATAAATACCAATCATATAAACATTTTAATGAATCTTTATTAAAAAAAGAAAATATCAAAAAATATGGAGCAGATTTAATAAAATATAGGTCGCAAGGTCTAAAAATATTAAATGAATTTTTCAATAGATATAATTGGTATGGAATAAAAGTAATAGGGACAGAATACGAATTATTTGAACCAATATTTTCTAATTATTATTTTAAAGGATTTATAGATTTAATATATGAATATAATGGATTTATTTATATAGCAGACAATAAAACTGCAAGTAATGAATGGAATCATTATAAATTTGATGATGAACATTTTGGACTTCAACTTAAATTGTATAAATATTTTTATTGTCAAAAAAATAAAATTTCTTATGATAAAATAAAAACTGTTTATATTGTGTTGAATAGAGATGAAAATAATGAAAATGCAGGTAACTTAATAACTATTCATGAAGTTAAGTCTGATGAAACAGAAATGAAAAAAGTTTATAAAATATTAACTGAATCTCTGAATACTATTTATAATCCAGAGATGTATGAGAAATATCTTCAGCGCACAATCGGATGGAATTGTAATGTCTGCGAATTTAATGGGGGAAATTGGTGCGAAGGAAATATCAAAACAAGATTTTATAAAGAAATTAAAAAAAATTAGAAAAATGAAAATTAAAAAATTAAAACGAATTAATAATAGAATCAGAAAAACATATGGAAAATAATTGTGTCAATAAATAAAAATATATTCAACATAATAAAAGAAAATGCTACTGAAAAATTAGATGATTTTATTATCTATGATGGATATATTATAAATAAACAGTTTTTAATAGATTCTGGTTATGAAAATGATTATTTGAAAAACAATACATCTTTATTTCCTATATACATATCCGGTAAACATCCAATAGTAACTCCTTCAGGAGAATCTATAAATCTATCAAAAATATATGATAAGAACAGTCATTTTTATCAAACTGGAAATTATTATGAAATTTGTGTTAAAGATGCTGACGATACTAATACCCCAAGTGCAGGAGATTCTGTAAGAATTTACTATAATAAAGCTAAAAATAAAACATATTCAATAGGATATTTTAAAATAATTAAAAAGGATGCATTAAAAACTATATTAGATGATAATTCAATAAATCAATCAAATAGCTCATTAGATACTTCTGATACATCAATAACAAATTCTTTTAATAAAATTAATTATACAAAAATTACATTAACTTTTGATACTCTATTTAATAGTTTAATCGGAAATATTATAATTTATAAATATAATAAATTATCTATAAATTTATATGCGATTGCTTATAGAGAAAGTAATATAAATCCATATGCAATAGGGGATACAGGAAAATCTCAAGGATTATTTCAAATTAATAGAAATAGATGGAATGATGTAGATTTGCAAAATTTTATAAATAATGGATTTAATTTTATCAATATAAATAATAAATTAATTAATACTTTTACGACAATTAAATTTGATGATTCATTAGATTCTAAAAAAGGAATAAATAATTTAGATACACAAATAATAGCATATATTGGATTTCTTAATACAAATAATATTTTAAATAATTTAATAGATAATTCATTACAAGATAAAAATATTTTTAATTCTTTTTCCAATGTTCAAAGATTTTTAGGATATAATGATATTGCAAGTTATAATTATAATCAATATTATAATGAAGTATATACTGGTTATAATAATGGGTTGCCTTTATACAATAATTATCTAACTAAATTAAAAGGTTCAATTAATACAAATATTATAGCTAAAAATACGAATGGATTAGAAGACAAATATAAAAAATTAGTAAATTATTTATTATAAAATTTTATTTAATTAAATCTTTATAACTTCCTATTTTTGGATTTAATAATGTGGCTTCAATAGTAGTTTCAAATTTAGTTTTATCTATAAAATGTTTTACAGTATTTATTATGTAGATGCCGTCCATTATTCCTGAATTTCTTAACCCAAAAACTTGAAATGATGCAAAATTATTTATTCCCAATATTTTTAATGTAATTTGATATGCTGAAAATAATAAATGAGCAGGATAACTTCCATTACTAACATATAAATTTATTAAAGCATTCTGCAAATTAGAATCATTTCCAAATTTATTATTTAATAATTTAGATAGTTTATCATCTACTGCATATTGTTGTAATAATCTTATTTGACCATCAAATGTTTTAACATTTTTAATATTGTTATCATTAACATCTTTGAATACTGAATTAAATATAGTTTCTACATTACTAATAGCTTTATTTGATATTTTTTTATTATCATTTCTTAGATTTTTAAATAATCCGGCTAAAGCATTTTTATCAAGTATAGGCATAAAAACAGTAAATAATGAATCTTGAGTTCTTGCATTTACCGATAAATCTAATATTATTGAATTTAGTGAATTATAATCAAATACAATAAAACTATCTTTAAGTCGATTGCTTATAGAATTAAATGTTAAATCGCCATTCCAATCTTGTACTGCTTCTGATATTAAATCTATATTAAATATTTCTAATATTGTTTTTTTAGTATCATTTTGTCTATAAACAGAATACATTAAGTTAATATTAAATTTATTAAAATATTTAAATATTCCATTTAATATATCAAATACTGATTTAGATTCTTCTAATATTTTATTATAATTATGAGTAGGAATTTTTAGATTTTCTATTCTATGAACTCCATTTTTTAATAATTCAATAGTATTATTAGTTTTTTCGGAAGTATCTTCATATTGATTTAATTTTGAATCCCATTTTATAACAAATGATTTTTTAGTAGATAAATTTGGAAAAGATGGAGTATCTTGTGCAAAGAAATCTATTTCAACTAAGAAATCATCAGTATGTTTCTTTCTAAATGCCTCATTTAAATAATCTGCAATATATTGTAATGTTGTGGTATTGTTAGAATTTTGATAATCTGTAATAATAGATTGTGCAGTATTATCTTGAATATTTTCTTGCTGTATTTCCGCACGTTTTTGATCTAATTTAGTTTGTTCACTTAAATTATTTGAATCTACACTATCAGTTGTTGTAATAATAACATATATATCCCTCCAATTAAAATTAATTAGATTATTATAATTTATAGTATTTGCAGCGTTTTTATCGTTTAATTGTATAATATTAACTAATAAATTCATACATTGCTGAATTGTATTAAAATTGTCAATTATTGATTTATTATTATATTTTGTTATATCATTATTTATATATTTTTTCCAATTTTTATCATTGTTTATGTTAGATATTTCATTGTTAAAATATAATTTAATAGTATTTGGAATTTGATTTATATTGTTTAATTCAGTTAATATTGCATAATCAATATATGATAATGATGTATTTGAAGAAATATTTGCTTTTACATCATTTACTATTATTGAAGATGCATTTATTCCTAAATCAGCTATATTTTGAATATTGTGCTGGCTATATTTATAATATATATCGTAAATAATATGATTTTTAAGTTCAGTGCTATAAAATTTAGTTTTATTATTTATTTTATCAATATATTTATCAATTAATTTTTTTAAATCAATTATAAATGATATATGATCTTTTACTAAATTTATTAAAAAATTTCTTTCTATTGTATTATTATTTTTATCATATGTTTGAATTTGATGAATATTTGTAGAATAATTTTTAATATTTACAGTTTTAGATGATTTTATTATATCATTTTTAATTTGATTAACTTGTGAATTTTCTTCTGAATATCCATCTGGAATATATTTATTTGAATTTATTATATCTTCCCATTTTATATTTTTATATTCAATTGTGTTATTATTACTATATGTTAAAGTTAAATCGAATGTTAATCCATTATTTTTAGTTAAATATTTTATATTTATAATATTAACTATATATTGAGAATAATTTCCTGATATAATTGGGCTATTTGAATTAAAATAAAATGTGTTATAATATATATAATTTATTGCTGATGCTGATATATGAGAAATATCATTATAATTGAAAGATATATTTTGTTCTATATCTTCTATAATGGATTTTGTTATGATATCGGGAGATGTAGATGAATTTATATTTTTATTAATATATTTGTCCCATTTATATAAATAAAATATTTTAGGAACTATCGCATTATAAGTTAATTCTGTTAAATTATTTCTTTTTTTTAATGGCATTGTTTTTGTAAAATCAGTTTCATTAGCATACCAAATATTAATATAAATTCCATTTCCATCGTAAGATACTATATTATTATTTAAAACATTTGGAATATAATTATATATATTATTTATATTTTCATATTGCGAAAAATAATGATATTTTTCTTTATACAACTCATTATATTTAATAGGATATAATAAATTACCATTTAATACGGGAGGGCTATCAAATCCTATATTAGTTGGAAATATAAAATTATCATATACTGACAATAAAGATACATAAGGATTTGTTGGGTCATTTAATGAAGTAAATGTTGAATTTATAGTATCATCATTTAATAAATCTATTTTTCCATTATTGTTTGGATTTGTATTTAATCCATCTGTTTTTAATTTAGAAGTATCTTTAAGATTAGTCCATAATGCACTTTCATTTATTTTATTTAAATAAGTAAGTGGAGAACCAAATGACAATTCTAAATCCATTATATTATAACCAGCATAATTTATTTTAAAATCTTCTATTATGCACGTTTCATTAAATTTATTTCTTAAATTAGCCCAACCAAAATTTACATTTATATTAGAAAGTAATGCAAATAAATCAGAATTTTTCAAAGTACCATCTGGATTAACCATTTTACTTTGATTTAATATTCTAAAATTTAGATTCCCTTCTATTAAACTTGGGAAACCCTGGCGACCTACGGTAATATCTGCACTTATTAAATCAATAATAATATCTTTATAATTAAAGTTTGGATTAGAAAAGAAAGATGAATTGGTATACATCAATTCATTTGTTTCTGGATTATAAATTTTAAGATAAGGTATTAGTGTCGATGCTGAATTAGATGCTCTAATAATACCAGTCATTGATGCATAATTTACTTGTAAATCTTTAGATATATTTTGTAAAGCTATTAATTGTGGTGCTGGCATATTATTTACTATTTACTTGAATGTAATTTAAAACTGCATTTAAATCTGTAGGAACTGCAAGATAATCTAAATCAAAATTTAAAGGATTTGATATATTATTAAAAAGACAAAGAATAAAATATAAACTTCCATCACCCCAAAATTTATCAGCTAAAGCATCCAATCTTTCATTATTATATTTTATAATTCTATAATCAAAATCATCTATATTGATATTTATATCAAATGTAGAAATATAAGGAGTTCCAGATTTTGTTTGAATTATTGGTAATGATGAATATCTCATTTAAAGTCTCTTTTTTATATAAATATTGAAATTTTTAATAAAAATACTTGACAAATTGATAAATAATTAGTATCTTTTAAGTAAATAAAAATAAGGATTTATAAAAATAAATTAGATTTAAATTATGTTACATTATATCAAGTGTTATCAGAAGAATTTATAGAAAAGCATTTAGATATATTAAATTTTGATAATATTTGCATAAATCAAAAATTATCTTCCGATTTTATTGAAAAATATAAAGATAAAATAAATTGGATTAAATTTTCTTATAATCCACATCTAACAATAGAAATTATTAAAAAATATATTGATAGATTTTACTACGATATTTTATATACTCAGCACAAAAAATTATTAATGAAATTAATTTCAAAAATTAGAAAGGATAAAGATGATTAAATCTAAAAAATTAGTAAATTTATCAGATAATAGAGATGTTATTGGAAAAACTGAAGACGAAGTAATAGATTATATAAATAAAGCCGCAGATTCATTGTTAATTAAAAATAATAGTTCTGATAAAAAAATAGTTAAGTATTTAATTAAAAAAAAAATATTTAAGAATCCCAAAAATAGATTTTTTATTAAAAATCAGAATTTATCTTATTAAAATATCATTAAATATTTTTCCTATATATTTAAAAATATTATTAAATAAAAAAATAATTAGTTCATTGGACGAATCATTATTAAATAAAATTAATGAAATTATAAAATATACAAGTAAATTAAAATAATTATTGTCCTAAATTTTGATTTAAGTTAGGATTTAATATTCCATTACTTTGAACATTTTTATTTAATTCATTAGATACATATAAATCATTATCTGGTCTTGCACCATTATTGGGTAATGTATAATTATATATTTGAGAATCAAAATTAATATTAGTATAATGAACTATTGTCATATCAATATTAATATTAACTCTTGTTGGTTTAAATACATTCATATCCCAAGCATTGGAATCAAAATCAAATTTCATAGAATTTATTATTGCAGGCAAATCTTTATATAAATTTCCAATAGAAATATAAATCACAACCCCAGATTTTAAAGAAAATTCAGTTGCATTTGCAGTTTCAGAATGCCCAAAATTAAGTTTTGCTAAAGTATCAAGTTTTTGATAGAAAAAATCTAGTTCATTTTTTGAATATGCATATTCATGCAAATTTAAACTCATTTTTCTTTCTGTTTCTGAATAAACATAATTTTTCTGTGTTCTTCCGAATGCACTGAATGGATTCCAATTATTATTAAAATTATCCGATATTGGATTATCTGCAATAGTAGCTCTTAATTTTAATAACCACCACATATCATAAGAATCTTTAAATTTAATATATACAAACATTTTATTTGGAGTTGTTCCATTAAAATCATTATTTATTTCTTTATCTAAGTCTGATATTTTTCCAGAATTTCCTGCATATAAAGCATTTCTATCTAAGTTTAATTGAATTTTATTTTCACTTATATAATTTCTTTTTGGAGTAGGATTAGTTACTGCATTTATTTTTCCATAATTACCTGGAAGGAAAGCCTGCTCTACTGCTAAATTATCGTAATTTTTATTTGACAATCCCCATAACATTATTTGTTGTGCTTTATACACTAATGTAGAAGCATTTAATTCAATTTGATTAAATTGTTCTACTAATGCTATTCCTGATTGCAAAGCACCTCCGATAGTTTGATTTAATATTTTATTAGTTCCAAATAATTTTGAAATTGATCCTGATGTTTTATTAGTTAGATTATTTAATGAGTTTATTGGCATTTTATTTATCCTATTTCCATACTTAATTGAGTTAATGCATCACCAACTTTTATTCCATTAAGTTTTACATCTGATTTTACATTGATTATTTTAACATCTTTTCCAGAATTACCTATTTGATTTATCATAGTATTAGACATTCCACCATTAGCTTTAATAGTTGCTATGGTATTTTGCAATAATCCTTCGTTTGATTTGGCAAATATTGCCATATCTGATGGATCAGTTTTTACAACTGTTCCTTTGGATGTAATAAAAGCATCATGCACATTTGCGACAGTATTGCCAAGAGCATTTAATTTATTAAGTTCTGTATCTGTTATTACTTGTTTATTAAATATTGTTCCTAGTAATCCGCCCCCAAGTAATCCTATAGCTGTTCCAGCACCGGGAAATAGACTTCCTATGGCAGCACCTAAATAAGCTCCTATCATTGTTCCCAAGTGGTTAGCAACGAAGATAAGTCCATCTGCAAGAGCAATTACTCCTTTTACTAAAACTGGAATAATTACCTCTTTTATAGTAGTAGCAAATCCTTCAAGCATTTGAGGTATTTCTGCACCATTTTTAGTTATCCAATCTAAAGCAGATACGAAATATTGATTCATAACTTTCTGTTCAAGCATATCTAATATTTTAGATATTCCGCCCAACAATCTTTGAAATCCAAATGAATTCATTATATCATCTAACGTTTTATATTGTTGTGTATATGCTTTTTCACCTATTTCTTGAACTTTTTGTAATCTTGAAGATGCAGTAGCTAATTCTTGAATAGATAATCCAGTTGCTTCACTTAAATATTTTTGTTGTAATCTATTCATATTCTCAAAATTCCCGCCAAACATATTTAATACATTTTTCAAAATTTGATCAGGACTTCCGTATGCATACTGCGTGAATTGTTCTAATGGATTAATAAATTTTCCAGTAACTAAACTTAATTTATAACTTGTTTGAATTGCCGATGAAACATTAGAAAATTTTTCAATAAGTCCACTTGCACCTCTTACAGATATATTTAATTTATTAGCTAATAAACTTAAATTTTCAAATGAAGTTTTTCCATAAAGAATAAAAGTATCTAAATTTTCTGTCATATCTTTTATTACTCTATTAAATAATATTCCACTTTTATTAAATTCATTTAATATTGTTTTATCAAATATATTTTTATTAAGTCCTTGAACATTAATCATAATATCTTTTAAAGAAGCAATAGCTCCCATTCCAAGATTTGTAAAGTTTGCTATAAATGCTAAACTTCGTTGTTCATATGGAGTTTGTGCTCCTAATACTCTATTTCCACCCATTCTTGATAAAAATGCAGCATTTGCTTGAATTAATTTTTCTTCTCCGCCTCCCATTGCAAATCTTTCAGATATAGTTGGAGAAATTATAGCACCAGCTCCCGAACTAAATGGAAGTAAATTTAAATTATTTTCTTGTGCAGCACCTATATATCTTTGTTGAAATCTTTCCATTCCTTTTAAGAAATATTTTACAGCAGATACTACTATTCCTAAAGCAACACCAATTCCAGCAACAGATGCAACCATTAATAATAATGTTTTTTCTAACATTGGATTTTTTGCAATAAAACTTTCTAATTTCGTATTTAAAGAAGTTAAAGCTCCTTTTGTAAGTTTATCCATTATTCTATAAGTAGTTTCTAATGCTACCCAAAATCCTTCTGCAATTTTTGTAAACATTGGAAACTGACCTCTTAATAAATCAAATGCTGCTGTAAATAAAACTAAATCTGACATAGATAATGATTTATTTGTATAAGCATTTTTAGAAGTTATATTAGGAATATCCAAACTTGAAGATAATGTTTTAGAAATTTCTTTTATATTTTTAGCATCAAATCCAAGTAATTTTAATGTTGATTGAATAAAATTATTTGCAAATGCTTGAGTTGACCCAACGGTTTTTAAATCAGCTTTTGATAACATATTTAATAAAAATTCAGATATATTTTTAGAAAATTGAAATTTACCTGTTTTATAATGTAATAATTTTGTTAATTCTTCTGGATTGCCAATATTTTTAAAAATATCAGAAAAAAAATCTCCTAAACTAATTTTTGCTCCCCATCTAGGTTTTATCATTGCATAATCACCTAATTGTTTAAATAGATAATTTTGCATTTGAGAATAATATTTTAAAAATCCCATAGAATCTTTTGTCATATCAGATATTTGAGATTTAAATTCATTTAATTTTTTCGTTTTACTCAATATCTTTATTATATCATCAGATTTTTTTCCAAATGCTTCAAATGGAAATAGTAAATTTAAATCTTGTTTAGATATTTCTGAATTTATTTTTTTAGCAGAATTATATAAATTTTGTTTTTTAGTTTTTAATTCTTGATTAACTGAATTTATTTTATTTAATAGTTCATTAGAAAATACTTCATTTTTGTAAAATCCGAATATATCTGCTAATTCTTTTTTAGATACTCTACCGTGTTCTTTAAATTTACTCAATATGGCAGATAATTCAGAATTAGCTTTTTTCATCATTCTGTCATTATCTAAAAGATTTTTATTAATATATTGAACGAGTTCTTGAAATGATTTAAAGTTAGAAGCCATATCTTCTTTTAATTTTTTAAGATTGGCTACACTTTTTTTAGTAAGTCCAGATTTGTACATATTTGTAGTAGCATCAGATATAGTTCTATCTAATATACTTTCAAATTCTTTAATTTTATCACTTAAACTATTTAAATCTGCCAAAATTGTTCTCTTTTTATATAAATATTGAAAAAATAAATAAAAATACTTGACAAGTTGATAACTAATTAGTATCTTTTAAGTAATTAAAATAAGAAATTATTAAAAATGAATAATAAATGGACATTAACAATAAAGGATAATTATATTTATGATAATCAAATAATTGTAAGAGATACTATTGTATCGATTCCTCCTACAGATAAAAATAGAACAGATATTATGGGAGAATCAAGAAAATATTATTATAATATAACAAAAAAAGAATTTAAGAAAAAAATAAAAAATAGAGAAATAAAAGACCAAATAGCCGTAATTATAGAAATTATTAATGGCAATATTAAATTATCTACTTAAAATAAAAAGGAATTGTAAAATGATAAATATACAAAATGAAGTTAATAACGCAAGATATTCTGATAATTTACAAACCGTATTAAATAAACTTGGTTCAAAAGAATTACTTCATAAGGATTATGAAAGTGATTATCAAGGATATGTTGATATTAGTGTATTACTTGAAGATGGAAGAGTTTATAGTTACAAATATTATTATGGCTCTTGTAGCGGATGTGATGAGTGGGAATCAGATAATTATTCTGATGAACAAATAGTGCAAATAATGATAGATGAAGCAACTTTTTTTGATAATATTGAACAATTTAATAAATATAGAGAAAATATTGAAAATAAGTAATTATTAAAATTTTATAATATATTATTTAATAAAAATGAAAAATAATTTAAAAGAAAAAGAGCAATTATATCTTAAAGCATCAGATAGTTATTATAATGGAAATACCATTATGCCAGATGCTGAATATGATGAATTAGAACAATTTTTAATTGATAATAATAGTTCTGTAGTTAATAAAGTTGGAACAAAACAAAATGAAGGTAGAAAATTTAAACATCCTTCTAAAATGCTATCATTAAAAAAGATAAAAACTCAAGATAATATAAATCTTCCTTATGAAGAATTTCAAAGATGGTTAAAAAAAGTTGGGACTGAAAATATTGAATTTACTCCAAAATATGATGGAAATAGTGCTAATGTTATTTATAAAGAAGGAAAATTGTGGAAAGTCTTATCAAGAGGAGATGGAATAGAAGGAATTGATATCACTGATAAATTTAGATATCTTGTTCCAAGAGAATTATATGATATATATATGGTAGATACTATTGAAATTAGAGGAGAAGTTTTAATAAAGAAAAAAATATTTTTGGAAAAATATTCTCAATTTAAAAATCCAAGAAATTTTGTTGCCGGAGTTCTTAATTCAAAAACAATAGATGAAAATATAATTGAAGATTTAATATTTATGCCAGTTGAGATTAGATTACATGATAATGATAAAATAAATTATCTAACAGATATTAATTCTACATTAAATAAATTACTTGACATCCATACGGATTTATATTCAATAAATATAAATAAGGTTTTTGAAAAAGATTTCTATACTGTCTTTAATAAAATGCTCGATTATCGAAATAAAGAATCAGAATACCAACTAGATGGATTTGTAGCAAAAGTAGTTGATTCTGATCTAAGAAAAAAATTAGGAGAAAATAATCATGATCCTGAATGGGCACTTGCAATTAAATTTGCACCAGTTGAAACATCAACTTATATAAAAGATATTGAATGGTGTATTGGAAAGACCGGTGAATTTGCTCCAGTAGGAATTTTAGAAGGAGTAGATTTAGATGGTTCTACGGTAAGCAGAGTATCATTAAACAATTATAGATACATAGTAGATAATAAAACAACTCCTGGTGCGAAAATAACTCTTGTAAAAGCTGGTGACATTATTCCGCAAATTAGTGGAATAATAGAAGAAAGTAAAGAATCAATAGATAATTATATTCCAGAATTTTGCCCACATTGTAATGCGGAATTAAAAATAGTAGATGGAATACATTTAATTTGTCCAAATGAATATTGTGATGGAACTAATTTTTATAAATTTTTATATGGGTTTGAGCAATTAAAACTTGATTTTTTTGGTGAAAAAATAATTAAAAGAATATATGATGCAGGTTTGCATAATGTAATTGATATATTCGATAAGAAAAAATTTAATAGAGAGTTTTTAATTGAAAAATGTGGACTGCCGGATGGAAAAAATGTAGATAGATTATTAGAGCAACGGGATAAAAAGAAATCTATTGAATTAAGAGAAATAATAGTCTTAATGGCAATAAACGGAATTGGCAAAAGAGCATCAGTAGAAATTGCTAAAATGGTTAGCGGATTAGAATATACAGATTTTAATTTTCAAAAAGAATTTTTTGAAATGTTTAAACCTGGAAATGAATATAGAAAAATATTAGAAGCAAATATTAATAATTTAAATAAAAATGGAGTAAAAGTTATGAAACCAGAGAAGGAACAAACTAATAGTGAAACTAAAACATTTGAATGTACTGGTTCACCAAAACCATACTTTGCAATTAAAGAAGAATTTTTTAGTTTTGCAAAAGAAAGAAATTTCAATCATACTTCTTTAGTAAAAGGAACTGATTATCTTATTACAGATGATTATAATTCAAAATCAAGTAAAATGGCAAAAGCAAAGAAACTTGGAATTGATATTATAAGTTATGAAGATTTTGTTAAGAAATTTAACTAAATTTTAAATTACTTTTATTTAAATTTCTATTTTTTTTAGTTTCTTCTTCAATCTTTTGATTTTCTAAAGATTTAAAATAATTAAAATTATTTATAAATATTTTTCTTCTTATTGTAGGAAGATTATAAGCATCCGTATAACTCATTCTTCCATAAATAATACATAAATCAACTTCTTTATATAAGTTATCTTTATATTCTAATAAAATACTATCTTCTATGTCTTTATTAAAAATCAGTCCAAAAAAAGTTGGCATTAAAATCAAGTGCCACCTCCAAATTCTGTTCTCCGCAATTCATACAATAAAAATCTGATTTAAATTCAATAGTAGGATTAATTTCTTTTATATATTTTTTAAATTCAATACTTTCTTTCATTGGCATATTATTAATATATTCATTAATATATTTTGGGTCTTCGTTTTCATTAATTGATTTAATAATATGTCTATATAAAGTAGTTACATTATTTTCAATAGAATTAAAATTACCATGTTTTTTATTAAATTTTTCTTTTCCTTCTAAATCTTTTTTAATATCATCTGAAATTTGAACTGTCATTAATCTAAATTGAATACGAACTGTATTAGCAGAATTAGTAAATGCAAATAAATTTTCACCTTCTTTTATAGGATTATGCTCTAAATATTTAATAGGAACATTGGATAAATCAAAAGTATATTCACCATTTGTCCCACAATATTTACAATTAGCAACAGCTTTGTAATCAGTTCCAAACGAAAATAATCTTGTATAAATTATAATTGCATCTCTATCACCAACTAATAGACTATTTATATCAACAGTTTTATCAATTAAAACTTCTTTAGTTAGAATATTTAGAAGATTGCCAGATTTGATTAATGATTTACTTGTTAATAAATCTTCAGAAGAAGCAGTTAATAATTTAATTTCTATTTCTTCTTTATTATGAAAAGGATGATTTTCTGGATAAAGTAATCCCTTACTTGGTAATTTTATAAGTTCTCTTGTATTAATTTCAGACATATATGCTCCATTATTTAATCTTTTTATATAAATATAACAATTTTGAAAAATAGAACTTGACAAAATGGATAATGTTTGTTATCTTATAAGTAAATAAAAAAGAAAGAAAATAATGATAAATTTATTGATAATATCATGGTTAGTCGGCGCATTTATTAGTTTAGGAATGTCATATGGAGGGTATAATGATGAAGAATGGCAATTATATCATAGAATAATCGTATTCATTGGCAGTTGGTTTATGATCGGAATGACTTTAGGCATAATAAGTACATTATTAGAAGATATGAAAAATAAATTATATGAACAGCATTTTTATTAAAATATATTAAATGATGATAAAATTAATATTAAAATTGTTGAAAAATAAACACTTTTTTCAAAAAAATTAAATATTTTTTTATATTTATATAAAAAGATAATATATATTTTTTTATATAAAAATGAAAACATTAAAACAAACATTACATCTAAATAAAAATCAATATAAAATATTGAGAGATTATGCACATTATTCAAATAATTTATATAATTATGGATTATATATTGTTAGACAGTATTATTTTGAAACCGGGAAATATTTAGGTTATAATAAATTGGAAAAAGAAGTAAAGTTAAATGAAAATTATAGATTGTTGCCAGTTCAATCTGCTCAACAAATATTGAGATTACTTGATAAAAATTTTAGATCATTTTTTGCATTACTTAGAAAAAAGAATTTAGGGCAATATACGGATAAAATTAATATTCCAAAATATAAAAATAAAGGTGGAATGTTTAATATAATATTTACCAATCAATTTATATCAATGAAAAATAAATCAATTTATTTTGTAAGAAGTAAAGAATATAAAAAATTAAATTCAACCAAATTATTTATTGATTTTAATTGTAAAATAAATGGTAAAATTAAACAAATATTATTTAAACCATTAAATAATGGACAATATTTCAAAATGTACATTCAATACGAAGAAAATAGAAAGGAGATAAATTATGAATTAAACAAAAACAATTATTTATCAATTGATTTAGGAATTAATAATTTAGCAAGTTGTTTTAACGGACAAACCGGACATTCATTACTTATGAATGGTAAACCATTAAAATCTTATAATAGATATTATAATAAACAAATAGCTGAATATAAATCAATTCTTAAAAAAATTAATAAAAAAGATTGGAGTAATAGATTACAAAGATTTACTAATAATAGAGAAAATTATATAGATAATTATTTTAATCAAATAGTTAATAAAATTATAAAATATTGCATTCAGAATAATATTGGAAATATTATACTTGGATACAATGAAAACTGGAAACAAAATATCAATATTGGAAAAATTAATAATCAAAAATTTAATTCAATTCCATATTTACAATTTAAAATTAAACTTGAAAATAAATGCATTGAAAATAATATTCAGTTTCAATATATTGAGGAAAGTTATACCAGTAAATGCTCGTTCTTAGATAATGAGGAAATGATTAAAAAAGATAATTATCTTGGTAAACGAATAAAACGAGGTTTATTTAAATCTCAATATGGAAAATTAATTAATGCAGATATTAATGGTGCTGCAAATATAATGAGAAAAAATGTAATTGGCGATATTAGAAATAATCAGCCAATATTGGGTTTGATGTTTAATCCAATTAAAATAAATATATTTTAATAAAATTTTTATAATAATTTAATATTATTTAATAAAAATGAAACATGGAGAATAATAAAGAAATTATTTAATATCCGCCGCTAATATACTCAGCATCATTAAAAGTTAATTGGAAAGAAATTTTTAAGCGGTCAGTATTATCATAATTTAGAGGATTAGCATTCCAATCAATATCTCCAGAAAAAAATACATTATGAAGATACCAGCTTTCAACGACTAAACCATTGGGATCAACTAATTTTAATCTAATTTCGTCCATTTTATAATCTGATGGGTAAGCTGAATAAGCAGATAAATAATCCCATTGTTTTTTTGCCATTAAAAATATTTTTTCAGCAATATTAGGAGCAATAATATCATTAAGAACAACATTTAATGGTTGCCATTCTCCTACTCCTTTTTGAAATTTCTCATATGAATTCGGATAACGATATATAATTGGTTCACCTAAATTTAGTTTAGGTCTTTCTGTAGAAAAAACAGACATAACATCAATGCCATCTATTTCTAATAAAAATAAATTTTGACGTTTATATTCAACAATTTTATTAATTGATAAAAGAGGGTCATAAGATGATGTAGGTAAAATACTTGTTGCAGTTTTTACAGCATTATCAATTAGTTGGTTTACTCCAGGCAATATTATCTCCTAATTAATATTAGGCAACTGTCGCATTATCATAATTTAAGGTAAACGAAACTGTTTGTCTTGCAGTATCATCATAATTTAAATTAGTTGCATTGAAATTAATATTAGTAAAAAATACATTATTTAATGTCCAAGTTTCAATAACTGCTGTACTATCAATAGTTCCATCAAATGTATTTCCTCCATCAGGACTTCCCATTCCATTTCCAGGAGCTAATAATTTTAATTGAATTTCTTTTGCATATTGAGCTTTTGATCCAACTCTACCAGTTTGAAAATCCCATTGTGCTTGTACTAAATTATATAACGCTTTACTTGCAGAAGGGTCAATTGCATCATTTAAAGTGATATCTATTGGTTCCCATTTACCTCTTGTTCCAGAATACATTGAATAAGTAGATAGAAAATTAACCTGCATAGAATCTCCAGTTGTCATTTGAGGTTTGTTAGCACTTGTAGCTTGCCACGCTTCAATACCATCCATTGAAAGAATCCAAAGATTCTGTCTTTTATATTCTGCTTTTCTAAATGCAATTTTATTTAAATTTAAAACTTCTGACATTTATTTATCTCCAAATTGTAATATTCTATCTTTTTTATATAAATATAAAACTTTTAGTAAATTTATATCTACCTGCATCATAAATTTTAAAATAATTATTTTCATTATCATTATAAATATCTTTTTTAGGCATATATCTTTCTTTATAATTTCTCTTAAAATAATAATAAAGAGGAAAAATTATATTTTGCAGTTTAAATTCATTATTTAAATATTGTGTACCATTATCATATCTTAAATCAGAAAACCCAATAATTTCATCAAATTTATAATTGTTTTGCATATAATCAATAAATTTATTTAGTGAATCTTCTATATTTGTATATAATTTATTACAATAATTAATAATTTCATTATTTTTTAATCCAATGACCGATAATAATTCATCATTATAAAGCATTCCTAATGAAATATCAACATTTTTATATTCTTTTATGGAATTATTTTTAATAAAATTTTGATATGATACATTATCAATTTCTTTTATTTTACAATCATTTGAATTTATTATTTTATCATAAATATTTAATTTTGATAATATTATACTTTTAACAATATTGGTTTTTAATTTCCATTCATTTTCAAAAATTTGGATGGGAATATATCTCTTTTCAGTAAATAATTGATATAATTGTTGATGAAATTTCTCATTTTTTTTATATTTTGTGGAATGCCACCTAATACCATGATGAAATATTGCAATTTTATTATTTATTAATATATCAACTTCTCTCCGTATTTTATTTTCAAATGTAATCCACACATTTCGTTTAATATCAAGATTAAGATTTAATGATTTTAACCAATCTTCTATTTCAAATTCCTGTTTGCTTATTTTTTTAATACATCCGCAATTAATTCTTTGAGGGTTTTTATAATCAGTAATAAATTCATTATTACATCTTAAGCATCTAAATTTAAAATTTTCATTATTATTTATATAATATTCTTTATCAAATAGTTGGAGTAACCTTTTATTATATAATTTTATTAAAAATGTATCCCAATAAATATTTTTTTTAGATTTTTTTGTTTTATCAGTTACACTTTTTAATTTATTTGGATTTGATACATTATATTTTATTTCACAAGTATCCTTTGCTTTTTCTCTATTATTATAATTTTTATTTCCGTATTTTTTTTCTTTTGTTTGTTTTATTTTTTCTACATTGGTATATTTTTCATTACCAAAGTTTTCTAATAATGTTTTTTTGGATTTTGTTTTAAATTCATCAGTTTGTACAAACCAATCGATGCCAATATTTTTTATATTATTTTGTCTGGCAGTTTCTTTAACCATAGGAGATTGTGCGGAACTTTTATATCCATATACTTTTAAATTAGTTAATTCACGTTTTGCAGAATTATTATAATTTTTATTTCCGTATCTTTCTTCTTTTGTTTTTTGACGTTTTTTATTTATCAATTCATAATGATAATCTTTACAGCTAATACAAAAATTAAATATTCTACCATTTTTAGATGTGAATAAATTATTGGTTGACCCACAATATTTACAAATTTTTATTTTTTTCATTTTATTGTGTAAACGACGCACCAGATTTAGTTATAACAAAGCCAATATTTATAACTTCAGAAAATTTAGTTGGTTTTATTAAAATATATCCATTAACTCTATTTAAATCTATATCTGAATTTGTTGTGGTGGACGAATTCATTACTACCGAAAATTCTTGCAAACCTTTTAATGATTTTACAGTATCAAAATAGGGGGTTGTTAATCTTCTAAATTTATCAAATAATGTTTCATCTATTGGCTCAAATAATAATTTAACTGTAACCGATGTAACAAATTTCTTGGCTTCAATTAACATTCTTCTAATATTAATATCAGATAATGCACTTCTTTGTTTTTGAAGTGTGGCATTTCCAAATACAGAAATTGTTTGCTGACCATTAGAAGAAAATGTAGCAATAGGGTTAATATTATTACTATATAATAAATCTCTATCTGTTTTTGTTAATTTTTTATAAGCTATATATGCAGAATCAAGAGAACCTCTATTAATACCGGCAGCAGCGTACCAGGGATAAGCCACATTATCATTATAACTAAATACTTCACTCATAACAATTGAAGTATCTAACCAATTATAAACACCAGTATTAGTATCTTTTTGTTTAATTCCAGGATAAAAAACTCCTGCATAAGAACTATCATAATTATCTACATAAGAAATAATTGTATCTTGATCTCCTGTAGCAGAAATTAAATCGGGAACATAAAAAGCATCTCCCCTGTTTTCTACCATGCTTAATGCATAATTAATAGCTTCAGTTTGATATATACTTGGAGTAAATAATAATTTGAAATCAACATAATCAACATCAGAAATAACATCTACTGCAAGTTTAAAATCTGAATAACCAATGCTATTAAGAACATTATTTGTAGATACTAAGGAACCTCCATTATTTTGAATAGCAAATTTTAATTTATTGGGAGTAGTTACCTCCTCATCAAATCCATCAAATCCTCCTGCAACTGCAACAACAAAATTATCTAATGCAACAAAAGAACTTGTCGCAGAAATATATGTTGAAGAATTATATGCAGCTGAATTATAATTTCCGGTTGATGTGCCATAATAATTTGCTGATAGTGGAGTGGCTTCAATATTATCATAAAGTAAAAATCCTTTATAAGCAGTAGTTGTACCATTTGTTAATCCGATAGATTTTTTCTTTAAGAAATCAGATACATTACTTGTAGAAAAATCAATACCAAAAGATATTTTTTTATTTACTATTCCAGAATTATCTAATTGATTTCTTTTAATTGGAACAGCAGGCTCAGATACTCCAGAACCATTAGTACCAACAAATCCTTTAAATCCTCCAGGAGTAGCAGTAATACTTGAAGGTAAAACTGTATTTATATTTGTTAAATAAATATATTTAGATTGATTTGGATAATCTCCCATTTCAGAAATACTTCCATCAGAATTGACAGTAAAAATACTATTACCAATTATACTTCCTATAAAACTTTCATTGGTTGGGTCTAAACTTAAATCATTCCATTGTTCTAATATTACTGGATTTTTATCGGTATCATTAAAATCCCTAACTAAAAGATTAAATCTTCCAGAATTTGTATTAATATTAGTAATTGCTATTTTATAATATACTGATTCATTTCCGTCAGCAACGGTATTTATTGTAAATAAATCATATGTTTGTCCATTATATACATTAGAAACTATTGTAGTTGATTTACTATTAGAATAATTAGTCATAAATGAACTTGCCGAAGGAATAGATACTAATCCAACAGGAACAGCAGACAAAGTATCAATATAAAATTGATATAAATTACTAATATAAACTCCTCCGCTTACAGTAGCAGATTGTAATGTAAAATTATTTGCTGAAGTAGATTGAACATTAGGAGTAGAAGATATAATATTAGCAATATAATTATTGTTGTCTGTTTTTACTAAAGATAAATTTTTAAATTGTGCTGAATTTACATTAAGAGTAAAAGAACTAATTGTACCTCCAGTAGCAACAGTTGCAGTCATATTAGTTCTTATAATTCCGAGAATAGTATTGCCAGCAGTTAATGCATAAGCATTAGAAGCAATATATCCGTTTTGACCTAATATCCTAACTATTGCAACATTTTTACCATTATTCATAGCAGATTGAACAGCATATCCAGTTTTATATTCAGAAGAAGGATTCCCAAATTCGGCAACATAATCCTGATAAGTATCAAAAAATCTTGGAACAAATGCTTTTCCAGCTTCAAATAAATTAACATACATATAAGGAACTTCTACTACCGCTTGTGGTATATAAGAAAGGTCTTTTTCAAAAACATTTACTATCGGACTAATCCTTGTTTGCATTAAAATTTCTCCTATAAAACTCTTATTTACTTAAATTTATCTCTATTTTTATATAAATATAAAATTATTTTTAATTTTTTTTAAATTTTTTATATTTATGGTTTTTGAATTTTATTTCATTATAGTTTCAGTTATTTTAAAATTTGAAAAATTTCTTCGTTTTATTATAGAATCTGAGTTTACTAAATAACCCTCAAATTCAAACAATATATGATTTTTTATTAATCTTGTTTCTTCACTTCTATTATTATAATTACTATCATCTTGCATTGTTTTTAAATAACCATATGTTCCATAATCTTGATTATTTATAATTATCATATTTGCAGAAATAAGATTTAAAATAATAGATTGATTTATGCTATTTAAATCTGATATATAATCTGTCCAAATATTTAATTTGTAAAACCTTCTATAAAATGTCGGAGGTTTAATAAATGTCCATTCATAAACTGGAATGGATTTAGGATTATTTTTTGTAGTCTTTGGAATATAATCAATTTCATTAGTATTAGGATTAATATATATTTGTTTATCAAGTAACATTTTTAATTGAGGCAATCTATTCCATTCTTCTATTGGTTCTAATCCAGTTGAATAGAGTGTAACAATTGGTTTTTGTAAATTAAATTCTCCTCTTACTTGCTTATTTTGAAAATCAACTACTTGTTTCCAAGTTTCTCCAACATTATAAATTATTTTAATATTTTTTTTATTATTTTCTTGGTCTTTAATATAAATAGGAAATTTTTCATTAAAATAATTAACAACTGCAATATCTAAATTCTCAATCTGTAATTCAAAATTATTAATTACTTTATTGGTATTTGTATTTTCTGGAAATAAATTTAATTGATTCATGTTAAATAAGTTTTCTTTTTATATAAATATTAAAAAAATATTTGAAATTTATTAAATAAATACTTGACAATGGAGAGAATATTTAGTAAATTATATGTAAGAAAAATAAAGGAATATAAAGAAAATGATTAGAACATTAATTGGAATTGTAATATTTCTTATGGTTGGATTAATTATTTTAATATCAGATAATATATTTAGTCATAATGAATATTATTGTGATGGAACAGTAATTAAAACAAATTACCAACCAGCACAAATTCAAACAGGAGTAGGATATGGAAATACTTCTAATGGTGGCAGTGGAGTAGTTGTAACAACATCATCTTCTCCAGATGAATATATTTTATTTTTATCAACTAATAAAGGCACTATTAAAGCACAGACAAATATGGATAATTATTTAAAACTTAAAAAAGGAAATGAAATTAAAATTTATATTGAACGTGGAGGAATTATAGGAATTAATTGGGGATTTTTGCTTATTAAATACT
>JAEHJW020009136.1_pt1 | contig 35479 bp, 39 predicted proteins | sample 9271431 | NCBI WGS metagenome assembly JAEHJW02 | reverse complement strand
ATGCACGTGCGCATAATCAACTTCGGAACGAACTGGTGGGCCATGCACTCACGCAACCTCGATGATCCCTTTTGCTTTCGCCGTTCGGCCGCGTGGTTCAACTCGGCGGGACTCAGGTACGGCCGCAGGTTGCGACTGTGCTGGGTGTATCCCGGCCAGATCCGGTTCAACCTGAACAGCGGTTTTCAGCCGGAGCATCCGCTGCGGTCCATGGGGAGGACATTCCTGTGCAGCGGTCCAAACCATTTGGGCGGGCGCACGCACCTTCTATTTGTCCGCCTGGCCGGTGAATCCGCACCAGATCGGTATCTGGTGACGATGAACGAGGCATCGAACGGTCGGCTTTCGTTCACGTCTCCCGCATGGAAATCTGCCGGTGTTCAGCCGATATCGGTCAGCCTCCGGGGTCTCCGGTATGAGGCGATGCTTCTCATGGGACGGCAAGACTGGGTGGAAACCGACGTTGGCCGTTGGTCAATATCCGAGGACGATCGACGACTGGTTCTCGCAGGAACAGGTGCGGAATGAGATACCGGAAGGGGTACATCGCACTTTCAGACAGCCGGGATGTGCCCGTCTTGATGTTGATTCGCAATGCTCGAGCGATCACGTTCGACCAGGTATGCGCACTGGCCGCGATCGAAGGTAGCGAATCAAGCCGGCGCTCAGTGTACTGGAGGCTGTCGCGCCTAGAGGGTTGTGAGCTGATCCGGCGCATGACTTACGACCGCTTCTTCTCGCAGCCGATCTTCGCCATCACGCCACTTGGGCTCCAATTCCTCGAGTTCCGCGGCCACTCGTTACTGTCACTGCCGTCGACGGCAAAGTCGATCATCCGGAAATCCCAGATTCTCCATTCGGTCGAATTGGCCGGCATCCGTGTCGCGCTGGCTCAAAAAGGCCTCCTGAAATCCTGGAAGTGGGAGCTGGAAATCGTATCGAGAAACCTGGCTTACGGAACCGGAAAGATGAAAGACTTCGACGCATTGGCCGAGATCGTTGTCGACGCAGAAACAAAATGCGTCGCAATCGAATTCGAAAGAACGCTTAAAGGCTCTGGGCGATATGAGGAATTGCGCAGCATCTTCAAAGCGGACCGGACCACCGACCGGGTTCTCTACCTTACACCAAATGCCGAGATTCTCTATATCCTGGCGCTCGAAATGCGCGACGTTGGAAAGCGGATCGGCTTCGTTCTGAGCGAGACACTTCGGAGCGAACTGCTCGACGCCAGCATTCTCACGAACTCTCCGGCGAACGACGTGCTGTCGTTCCGCCAGTTTCTCTTGCAATGACATTTCCTCCGATTGACCGTCTATTGCGCCTCGGACGTATCCAAATGGTGCCGATTGCCTTCCGATTTCCTTCCTGGCGCCATCCTATCGCCTTCCCGATCACTTCCCAATACGCAGATTTGTATGGCCAAAACGTCCCGGAAATGTGCGAGATGCGCTCTGACTATCCCCTTGTTTTTCGTTGCGTTGGTTTATGGGTTTGGATAGGTGGCTTTTGGGTTCTGTGTTGAGACGAAGCTTGACGCGGGGCTTGGTGAAGCAGCTGAAAAAGGACTGTAGGTCTTAGGTGTCCGTGCGCAGCGTCGCTCATGGCGCACTTCGCTTCGTTTTCTGCCAATCGATGCGCCAACGGCCGTTGGATATTGGTACCCAGAACAAGTGCTTTTGTGGCGTACCGCGTGCATGATGGTATAGCACCGCCGTTCTCTCGTAGAAGCCGCGAGTATGCCACGAATCCGCGAATCCGAACTTTTTGTAGTCGAGATGATGGCAGAATTCGTGACAGAGCGTGCTCAGGAACGTGCCGTAAGAGGTGACGTCCTTGCGCACAGCCGTCCGCATCCACACCCGAATCAACATGGCTTCCGGGTCGTAGTCGCCGAACAGCTCGGTCGTCCACTGTTCGCGAACTCGCAGGGGTCTCGCGGCAAGTACCCGGACGCCGCAGTCCGGAACGTGGTAGAACTCCGATGCAAACTTCAGGAACTCGGCGCAGGCCCGGCGCAGGTTTGCAATCTGGTCGGATTTCATCGCCGACTCGATGGCCTTAGCGACGTCGGACAAGCGTGCGTCCTCTGGCAGATCGAGTGTCGTGATCCGATCGCTTTCCCGGAACCCAGTGAGGTATGACGTTCGCGGTGGGACATCGGTAAGCATCGGTCTGAAGTTCCTCTGTGAACTCGAAACGGGATCATTGTACGTCGTTGCTCTACGATTCCGACCCAGCGAAAGAGTTGCGTTGCACTGCGGATGAAGGCGTTGCTCACGCTCTTCTCCGGACATTCAGCCGCGGTGATCGCGTCGCCGAGACGCAATTGTGGTCTTCTGCGCGTGGCCCCTTCCATTCGCATTAACCCTTCCTTCCCGCTGCACAACACAGTCATGTCCTGAAGTTCCCGGGCACTGAGTCCTCCCATTCAGGTCCATGAAATCCATCCTCAAGGAGTGTCTATGGCACAAATCGAAATGCAAGCTACTGCGACAAACGCGGCGAGCAAGACGGATCTGCTTCGCCGGTTTGTTGCTCGCCTCATCGTTAGTTCCATTTTGAGCGCCGCCGGATTGCTCAGTTTCGCTCTGACCGGCCCAATCATGTGCCGCATCGCGGCCATTGATCCGGCGCTCGAAGCGTTCTATCTCTCACTCGTCGCCGGGTGGTTCTGGTCTTTGGCCTGGATGTGGTCGCTCACCTTCCAGGTCCGGAGCCGCCGGTAAACAACCTCAACCCCGTCCAAACCAAATCCGAAAGAAAGGAGTGTCGCGCTATGCAACCTAGCCTAGGAAAGATGTCCGCATACAAGATTCTGAACTGGCAGGACCGGGCCGCCAGTTCCATTGAACAAACCGTTGCAGCCTTCCTCGAAATTGGGGAGGCGATTGCCACGAGGTGGATCCAAACCGCCAAAGGCGTTCTGCTCTTGCAGTTGGTTCCTGGTGACGATGCATCCGGAGCAATCTATGTCTTCGATCGTCGCTGCGACCAGTGGTACATGTTGTCGTTCGAAGAGTGCGAAGATCAATTCACCTCGGAGAAATTTGACCGGGCGTTCTCCGAGTATGACCTGTTCCGCCTTGTAGAGCAGCCTGGCCTGCTGCTTTCCGAGTTCCAACCAGCCGCCGCCTAGCCCACCTCGCACCCCCCCCAACAACCAATTCCACCCCAACTCAGGAAGGAGCCGTCATGCGTCTGTCAGCAAGCCGTATCCGCTCAATCAACCGCGCAATCGCCAGGGTTCAGTCGTCCGCCTGGTCTGCGCCAGACCGAAACCGCCGCCCGTCTTTGGCCAACCCAACACTCGCCGCCTCCGTCAACGCCACCGAATTTGTGAAGGTCGTTGTGGTCCCAAGGAGCGCCACGCTCTAGCCTAGGCAACCGGAATTGGCGGGCAAATGCGCAAGATGATCGTGCCGTGCCCGCCGCTTTCCGGAGATTTGACCGAGTTTTGGACCCGGGATACAACCACACAACGGATGAAGGAGGCAGGACGCCATGTATGCCAAGTTCTGTGTGAACCGGGAAGCGGCAAACAACTTCATGCGACTGTTCGTGAACCGGCGGGCCTACGCAGTTCAGGCTGAGCGACCCCTGCCGAACGGTTCCGTTCCCTATTACCTGGCAAGGGATTGGAAGACGAAGGAGCCGAAGCCGCTGGACGAAGGCGTGGTGCGAATGCACTTGAACGGCGACATCACCGTCAGCCTGTATGCGATCAATCCCGAGACCCAGCGTTCGAAGTGGGTCGCAATTGATGCCGACTTCGATGGGTCTCTGGAGTCGCTGTTTCAGTTGCAATGGGAGTTGAAGCAGGACGGAGTAGATGCAGCCCTCGAACAATCGCGCCGCGGAGGGCATCTATGGATCTTCGGCGCCGAGCCGCTGCTGGCATCCGAGTGCCGCATTTATGTCTACAATCTCGCGCTCCGACTCGGCATTCCTGTCAAAGGCGGTGGTCTCAAGGAAGGGATCGAGGTATTCCCACGCCAGGACCAGCTCGAAGACGGAGAGCTTGGCAATGCAATCCGCGCTCCGATCGGAGTGCACCGGAAGACGAATCGGCGCTACTGGTTTTACGAAGCCGAGCCCACTCCGGAAGCGCAGCTTGCCTACCTCGACGGGTTGAAGAAGCTGACCGAGGCGGAACTCAGGATCTTTATTGAAGGGATGAGCCTGCCCGAAGCGTACCGGCCGGTCGTCGCTGCGCCATACGCTCCCACCGTCTCTTCCACGCAATATCCAGAGTTCCGAATCCTGGACTATGTTCGGACCACGCGCAAGGACAGTCGGAACTGGTGGGCAAGGTGTCCCTCTTGCGCGGAAGTTGGGCGCGACCGCTCCGGCGATAACCTTGCCATTCAGATCAAGAACCCGCGCTTCTATAAATGCTGGGCCGGCTGCACGAAAGAGGAGATTCGGGCCGCGCTTGGCCAGCCCATCCACACGCGTGCGGCGGTTTAGGGAGTGAGTATGAAGGCCGTCTCCGCAAAACGGAAGCCCGAATCCGCCTCATTGCGCCATGCTTCCCACGGACTTGCGCTTCCGGCCAGCGTGCTCAGGGCACTCCAGAAGCGACGCATCTATTGCACCCCCGGGGTCTCGCTTGAACATCAGCATCTGGCCAGACGGTATGTACTGCGCGGCGTGGAGTCCGGCGGCGCGGTCTCCGACATGGGCAGGGCGTGCGCCTTCGTCTCTCCTGATGGCGATCCATTGCCGTGGTTGCAGTCGCTCGACTCGATCGCGGTGAATGGCCGTCATGCGATCTTCCTTGCAGAGAGCCTGGTGCGGGTGGAGATCCTACGCACCGTGAGGACATGCGAGTTGGCGATTACGCTCCACACTCTGTCCCACTTACCAGGCCGCAATCGCCCGGAGGTTGCTTCAGCGCCGCTCTTTCGTGGACGGGACGGTGTTCTCCCGTTCGATCTCTGGAAGGACGAACACCGCGCACTCCGGGGAAAGTTGACTCCCATCTTCTATAACCGCGCCGGGGAGGTGCTGCATCTGCCGCAGCGGTTTGAAGAGGTGATCAAAAAAGTGACGTCTGCGGTTTGCTGCGTCGGCTGCAAGCATTCGCATGTCGGAGTGCGGGCAGTCGCCGGAGGATTGAAACCATGACGCATCCCATCAAAGCTGCGATTACAGTCGGCGAGCCGAACTGGACTCCGCTTGAGCTGGTCCTTCCGGCTTGCGAGCTTGAAAACTTCATGTACATGGGCCGGGCTGGGGAGATCGAGCTATACAAGCACTGGCTCACGCGCCGCTATCTCAACATCAGTGCTGACGGCGAGCGGTTCTATCGCTATTCCGACGGAACGTATGTCGAGGTCACCAAAGCTGTGGCTCTCGACCATGTACGCAACCGAGACCATTAGGAAAGGAACAACCACCATGGCAAAGAGCGTCAACAGGACATTTCTGCTCGGGCACGTTGGCAAGAATCCCGAGGTGGGAACCACACCGGGCGGCACGCTCGCCGTCAACTTCTCTCTCGCAACTACCGGCCGGGAAAAGGATCGTCAGGGCAATTGGTCTGACAGGACCGAGTGGCACAACCTGGTCGCTTACGGCCGGACAGCTGAGATCGTGCGGGATTATGTGAGCAAGGGCACGCAACTCTTTATTCAGGGCAAGATCCAAACCCGCTCCTGGGATGACAAGGAATCCGGGCAGAAGCGGTACTGGACGGAGATATTCGTCCATGATCTGACGTTGCTGGGCGGCGGCCGTGGGGAAAATGGCAGCTCCGCTCACAGCAATGGTCGAAACGACTCTCGGAGGACTCCTGGTGGATCGGGCTATCAGCGGCAGCCCATGGACGAGCAGTACTCCGACGAAGAACTCAACCCTGATGAGATCCCGTTCTAGAAAAATGTGCCTTCATCAACGTGAACCAGGGCGCTCTTCGGGGCGCCTTAGTTTTTTGAGGAGCAAATGCGATGGCAACCAATGAAGCAAAGACTGGCCCGGATACCGAGGCCCTGTTCACGCAGTTGGCGGAACCGTTTGGCCCTTCGGAGATTAAGTGGCGTGTCACTCACACCACCCACGATGGCACCCGCGGCGCGGTGATCGCATTCGCGGATCCGCGAGCCTACACTGACCGGCTCAACCAGCTCTTCACCCCGAGCGGCTGGACCAGGAACTACGACGTCACCACGGTATCGGCCGTGAGCCGGCAGAAGCGGGACAAGCTCATCCAAACCGGCAAAGTGTTGGTTACGTGCACCCTGACGATCGTACGGCTTGGGACTCACTCAGGAAGCGGGGAGCAGTGGGCGGATGAACAGAACGCGATGACATCGGCGGAAGCCCAGGCATTTAAGCGAGCGGCCAGCTGCTTCGGTCTAGGCCGTTATCTTTACAACCTGCCAGAGGCCTGGGTCGATCTCGATTGCCAGGGTAAGCCGACCAGGCTTCCCGCACTTCCAAACTGGGCGCTTCCGAAGGCTAATTCGGCAACCGGAAAGACCAACCCGGCCTGCGGTCCACGGCCTCCGGAAGTGCAACGTGGGCCCATCGATCAGAGAATCACGGGCAAGATCGAAGGCTTCCGGCGTATTCTCGGCGATCCAATTTACGGCGAGATATTGTGGCGTGTCGCGCGAACGCGAAAGGCGAACGCCATTCCCAACGCCCAACTGCAGGCGACTGTCGCGGAGGCGATGGAACGGGCCTCACGGGGAATCCGGAAGGCACAGTCACTGGCCGAGTCGATCGGCGATACGCAATTCGTCTCCGTGCTCGATCGGTTGCATATCGGGTCAATGACAACAATCAGCAACCTCGAAGCGCTCAAGCATCTGGTTTCGGAACTCGAAGGACTGGCTGGACAACCAGCCGCCTGAACGCCGAAGAGTCTTGCAGTACCCCTGCCCCTTCTGCGCGGAGGCTCACACTCACGGGGCAGATGATACGTCGCACTCCGGAACCTGTCTCGGCCCCTTCCCGGCGGGCTGTCTGCCTCGATAACTGCAAAACGTCACACACGCTGCGAATCCTTCGATTGGCGGATGAGTCGCTGCGCCAAGGAGCTTTGAATGAGAGGCGAAGACGAGCATTCTCAAACATTTGTTGAACGGGTTCTAGCTCTGCTGGAAGAACGCTTTCCATGGCTGGGTTCAGAACAAGATGAACCCGTCGGCGGAGCGGATACGGTCGATGAACTCGCCGACCTGTACAAGTCGCTGATTGAGCAACGCAACAAGGCGCGTCGCGAAAACGTCGACCCACGAGAGTAACCGACATAGGTCGATACCTGGAGGATCTATGTGCAATGTGCGGATGATTCGAACGGAGCCTGGTCTTGTATCGATTCCACTGGAGAAGGCCGTCTATTGTGAGAACTGCAAGATGGTCTCGTCTTCGGCCCGGCAGCGGTGCGGCATCTGCGGATCGGAGAGGACCGTCCGACTCGCTCCCTTGATCCCAGAACCGTGGGACCCAGGCCCGGTGCCAACCCTCGCCATTGCCGCATAGCGCACAAGCCGCTGCGAGCCTCGATTTGACACGCGGCGATTTAGCGCGAAGAGGGAATCCTTCGGGTGACATCGGCGTTTGCCGTTACCGATTCTGCGAGGCCGGCTGAACATTGGTTGATTCTGGCCTATCGTGGCGATAACGCCCGCCGATGGCCCTCCAGGGCGCCTGGAAGAGTGCCCCTGTTCTTCAACGCGTCTATTCATTGCTTAAGTTATTAACCGATATATAACTGACGGTTAGGCGACTATCGTTAGGCGACTATTCGACCACGACCCGCTTCGAGTGGGGTGAGGGCTGAAAGATGTCAGCATCATTCGTGGCGGTACCGGTATGCTTGAAGAGGCTTGCCCGCTCTATTTGGGCGGGGACCCTTGGTGGCATTTTCTTTTTCGGGAGATTTCCATCCACGCTTCGCTTTTGCTTGTCCTGGCGATTGTTTTCGTTGCCACGGTGATCCGGTCGGCGTTTGGCTTTGGCGAAGCGCTGATCGCAGTGCCCCTGCTGGTGCTTTGCATGCCACTGCGAGTGGCCGCGCCGCTGGCGGTACTGCTCTCGATCGCGATTGCAGCCATGGTAGTGGCGCAGGATTGGAGGCATGTTCACCTGCGCAGCGCCGCCGGGCTTCTGCTAGCCACGGTCTTCGGGATTCCGCTCGGATTGCTAGTACTGACCAATGGGCACCAGGAGCTGGTCAAGGCGGGGCTAGGCATCCTGATCGCGTTGTTTGCGGTCTTTTCGCTGGCGGCGCGCGATGCGTTGCGGCTGAAGAACGAGCACCGGGCGCTGCTTCTGCTATCAGGATTTCTGGCCGGCATTCTGGGCGGAGCCTATGGCATGAACGGGCCGCCGCTTGTAATCTACGGCTCGCTTCGCGGATGGTCCCCGCAGCACTTTCGTGCGACGCTGCAAGCTTATTTTCTGCCTGCCAGCATTTTGGGGATGATTGGCTTCTGGAGCGCTGGGCTATGGACCCGCACGGTGACGCACGAGTTCCTGCTTTCGGTGCCGGTAATGCTGCCGGCGGTGTTCCTGGGACGAGCAATCAACCATCGCTTCTCCGGAGCCGTATTCCTTCGATACGTCTACTGCGGACTTTTGTTGCTTGGCGGCATGTTATTTGTGGAGGCAGTCACGCAGCATGTGTGAGAAGCGACGCTTATCTCTGCTGCCTGCCACCACATAATCTTCCCTGCGGTAGCTCGCAACAACACTTCCTCTAACTTCATCGCCCGCTCCACGGCGGACGCCGGATAGTTCTCCACGCGCAATCGCATGGTTCCATCCTCCCCGCCTGCTAAGCGGACGCTTCACTTGCCACAACCACCGGACATATTATGTGCTAACGACAAACGGCTGCTCGTCAGTTGTGCACTACCCTAAACGTCTGCGGCACGGAGGCGGTGTCGGGTACTGCGACAGTGTTGGCTGCGGCAATTCGCCCTGCTGAGTGGCAGAATTCATTCCTGCCAGAATCCCGCAGCCAATACGCGCAGTAGAACAAGAATCTTAATAACAGTACTGCTTTCTGCCCGTTACAGGTTCTCCCCAGGATTACTCCCCCAAATGTCGGCCAGTGTCCCACGATCTGCCTCCGAATGATTTTCGGTCGACGGTCAGCTCAACGCGCTCATCCAGATCAGAAGCTGGAAGCCCCCACCTGCTCATTTTATGAGAATCCAACCCGACGAAATGAGGTTAATCCATGCGGAATGCCGCGCGCTTGAAGATGGGCTACTACCCGTTACCGGAGGCCGAGGGAGTGAAGCTTCGCTCTCTTGTCTCCTTCACTGGGCCAGCTTCAGTGATCGACCCCTGCGTTGGACACGGAACTGCGCTGCGTCTCGTCACAAGCGACGCGCAGGTCCGACGCTACGGTGTCGAGCTCGATGCCGAACGTGCGCGGATAGCCAGCGCTAACGGCATCGAGACCATCCAAGGGAATGCCTTTGACGCTATTGCACGGCCCGAATCCTTCTCGCTGCTGTATCTGAATCCGCCGTATGACTCTGAGATTGGCTCCATTGCTAATCGCAGAATGGAGGCCGTGTTCCTGGAACATACCTACCGCTGGCTGACAATGGATGGCGTTCTTATCCTGGTGATTCCTTTCGAGCGATTGCACGACTGCACCGGCATCCTGAGTTCCCACTTCGCCAGCTTGAACGTCTTTCGCATGACCGACGGGGATTCAGTCAAGTACCGGCAAATCGCGGTTCTTGGCCTGCGTCGCGATGTCAGAGGAGCGGCCGTTGAAAACAACAAGCGGCAACTTTTGAGCGTTGGCCTGTATGGCAGCTTCCTGGGACTTCCTGAGTTGCAGCCGGGCGCGTGCCCACCCTACTCCATTCCTCCGTCTGGCGAGGCGGAGTTGAGCTATCGCGGCCTTCCCTACGATCTGTTGGAAGACCTGCTGCCGCAATCGGGCGCATGGAAACAGGCGGCGCCGCTATTGATGCCACATGAGGACGTTGCGACCGGCCGGCCCATCACGCCGCTGCACGGCGGCCATGTCGGGCTTCTGTGTACCGCAGGGCTGCTAAATGGCGTCTTTGGCCAGGGCGACGACCGGCACATTGCTCGCTGGCGTTCAGTCAAGCATGTGACGACGTTTGTGGAACAGGATGGAGACACTGAGATCATCCACCACCGAGAGCGGTGGGCCAATGAACTGTACCTGGTGTATTTCGATGGGAGGACGCTGAAACTCACTGAGACGCCGGCGAAGAAGGAGGGCGAAGCCGATGGAGAATGCTCACCTGCGGCTCGGGCTGCTTGAGTACGTGCGCATCACGGAAAAGGCCTCGACCCGCATTCGCCTGCGGGTCGATCGCTATATAGGGGAAGATCGGCAGGCACATCTTCTGAGCGTCTTCGGCAACGACTCGGATGTCGGTGCAATCACGGCGGCAGTTCACGAAAGAGCGGCGTTCAGCTTGACCTTTCCGGATGGTGAGACAAAAGACGTGACCCTCGGCGAACAAGCCTCCTGCTACAAAGGGGCTGTGACTCTGCCGGGCCGGAAACATCCTGTGCGTCACCTGCTCGCAGTCTCCCAGGAACTCCACACCAATGGGAGCGCGGGGCGGACGATTCTGTTGCGATACCGGCGCGAGGAGGCGTGGGCCACGCTGGTGAGTTTCCTGGGGCTGCCCGCCGATCCCTCGTGGGCAGACCACATCCTTGAGATCGTCGAGGGGAAAAAGAGGATCGAGGAGATCGACGGAATCGGCTGCCAGCCTGTGCTGATCTCGGCGACAACCGGGGAAGTGCTTGAGTGGATCGGGGATGGCCTGCGTTCGGGGAGACTCGCATTCCCGGAGAATGATGGGCTGATCGTCTGGCCGCGAATCGTGATTGCGACGATGTTGGGCCAGTGTGCAGCGATTTGAAATGGTCGGAGCCCTCAATTCTTGCTGGAAAGCCCATAGGTACCCGTTGGCAGAGAGTTTCACTCCACAGTTGGAACTGCACAAGGTGCAGTAGCCAGGCGTGTTGTTGACCACGACGCTAATATGGTCTAATATTTAGATGGTAATGGAGGGCCTATGCCACAGCCAGCACTGAAACTGAAGCAGGCCAGCGCGGTTCTAAAAGTTGAGCCGAAAGAGTTGCAAAACCTGGTGCAATTTGAAGTGGTCAAGCCGAAGTGGGTGGGTGGCGCCTATCTCTTTGATAGAGAGACGCTTCTCACAGCGAAGGTTGCGTTGCGCCTAAAGGAGTCCCTGGGAACACGCGCCAATGTTCTCTCCAGGCTCATCGCTGTTTTTCGCGCCTCCGAAAAGAGGCTTCGTAAGGAAAACCCGGAGTACGTGGTCTTTACCTGCCGCTTTTCGGCTGCCGAGGAGCCGATCAAGCTGGGCGTTCCCTTTAGATCGCTTGGGGAGCAAATCGAGCAGGGTATGAGCCGGGCAGAACTCTACCGCGACCTGCCGCGCGGGCGGAAACGGCCCGGATGGAAGAAGGAGTTCCTCGATGCGCTTTCCGAAGCGGCCCAAGATATAGGGGAGATTTCGGAAGAGGAAATCCAGCGCACGATCCGCAGCTATCGCGCTGAAAGGCACCAGCCGGAGATTACCGTTGCAGCCGAAGTCTAAAAAGCGAAAGCAACGCGCCGTGGTGGACACGAACGTTGTCGTGGCGGGCATCTCCGGCTTCCGGGAACAATACGTTCCAGGCCGGGTTCCGAGCGCCGACCTACTCCACCGCTGGGCCGGTGAGGATCACTTTGTTTGGCTATATTCGGAGGATGTCCTTGCTGAGTACAAGGATGTCCTGAAGCGGTTGCACGTTCGATCCGCCGCAATCGGGACACTTATCAATGTCATCCGAGAACTGGGTGAGCCTGTCGAGATCCGCTGCTTGGACGAAATATCGCCCGACCCCAAGGACGATGCATTCTGTCTCTGCGCCGAGGCGGGACGGGCAGACATCATCTTCACACTCAACCCCAGGGACTTCCCGCAGAGTCGGTTGAAGGCGAAGGTAATCGAACCCCATCCCACGCCAGGCCGTCATAGTCGCTGAGGCTTGCCCCAAGGCAGCGAATCATCTAACACCCGACTGTTCTCCCCTCGAAAAACTCATCACATACAGCACTGACGAGGTTTCTCTATGGAGACGACCTTCCAATATCTGCGTCAATTTGGGCCCCTGCTCGCCGAACGCATCCTTGAAACCTATCCGCCGTTGCAGAGCACGAAAGATCCTGTTGCGCCGCGCATTGCAACGCTTCTACGGAAAGCTCTCCCAGCTCAGGCGCTGGCTATCACCGGCACCGCGAAGTACCTGCGCATAGCAAAGGCGGCGCGGATCGTGGCCGAATGCGGAGCCGGGAAAACCTACATGGCCCTGGGCACAATCCATGTGCTGGCGGACGGGCGGCCCAGTACCACGCTGGTGATGTGCCCGTCGCACATCACGCACAAATGGGCGCGCGAGGTCTTGCTGACGATACCGCGAGCCCGCGCCTTCCTCATCGAGGATATGCGTAATGGCGGCGATCCCAGCCGTCCACACGGCATCTGCGAGGTGAAGCTGAGCAAAGGCAAGACGGTGTACGAGGGCAAGCGCCTCAGCCTGCCCGAGATGCGGCGCATGGGCCGCAAGGAATGGCGGAAGCGCTTGCCTGGGCCGACGTTCTTTATCACCGGCAAAGACAAAGGCAAGCTGGGTTACTTCTGGGAACACGTCTATCTCAAGGCAAAGTCCGGTCCGAATCTGGGCGGCGTCGTCAATCCAGACTCCGGCGTTGCCATCCTCGACTCCGAGATGCAAAAGCTTACCGCGCTAGACTTCACCGACAAACTCAAAGTCTCGGAGGCGTTGACCGCGCCCCGCGGCGGCACAACACGCTTCTCTGCGCTGTGGCAGGCCGATCGGTCGCGCATTCAGCGCATGGCGCCTATCGAGTACATAGGGCGCTACATGCGTGGGTGGTTCGACTTTGCCATCGCCGATGAGTTGCACCAGTTGGCCGGCGATACGGCGCAGGGCAACGGGCTTGGCGTTCTCGGCCGCGCTGCACAGAGATTGATTGCGCTCACGGGAACCCTCATGGGCGGCTACGCAGACGACCTGTTCAACATCTTCTACCGGATGGAGCCGCACGCCATGGTGCGCGAGGGCTTCGCCTACGGAGGACAGGGCCGGCGGGACTTCCAGGAGCAGTACGGCGTTCTCGAAACCATCGAGAAGGTGGAAGAGGCGGACAACGCTTGCTCAAGGGCAACGAAGAAGGCAGTCCGGGTTCTGCGCAAACCCGGAGCCTCGCCGATGCTCTTCGGGAAGTTCCTGATGACCACGACGGCGTTTCTGTCGCTTGAGGATATCTCTGACAATCTGCCGCGATACGACGAGAGCGTCATTTCGGTGGATATGGACGAGGCCCTCCAGCAAGCTTACGAGCAGTTGGAGGAAGACATTCGCTCCGCGATGAAGGCGCATCGCGGTAACAAGAGCCTGATGAGCATCCTGCTCAACACGCTCCTGCTCTATCCCGATCATCCCTATGACTTCGATCAGATTTGGGCGCGGGCCTTCGATCCGCAAACGAAGGACTATGTGAAGTTCCTGGTGACTGAGCCGGAGAATCTCACGCGGGAGGCTCTCTACGCAAAGGAGCGCGCGCTGATCGCCGACGTTAAAGAGGAACTGCGGCAGGGACGACGCTGCCAGGTCTATGCCACCTATACGGGCGAGAAGGACGTCACCCTGCGATTGGAGACAGTGCTCAGGCAAGAGGGCATTCGCGTCGCCGTCCTGCGCTCATCCGTTGCCACCGATAAGCGAGAGGACTGGTACGACCGGCAGTTGAAGGCCGGAATTGAGGTGGTGATCTGCCATCCTAAACTGGTCGAAACGGGATTGGACCTGCTGGCATTTCCGACGCTCTACTTCTACGAGACCGGCTACTCGCTGCATACCTTGCGTCAAGCGAGCCGGAGATCGTGGCGCATTGGACAGAGATTCCCGGTGCGCGTGAAGTTCGTTACTTACTCAGGAACAATGCAGGAAACCTGCCTCCGCTTGATGGGCAAGAAGATGTTGGTCGCGCTCATGATGGAGGGCAAGTTCTCGGGCGAAGGTCTGCAGGCGCTCGACACCGACGAAGACCTGATGAGCGCGATGGCCCGCGAATTGGTCGAGAAGGCTGGTGTCGGAGAATCCGCCGATGCCGTGTGGCGTGAACTCGACCACGAACGCGAGAAGGTGCAGCCGCGGCCTCCTGCTGTGGAACCAGAGTTCGAAGAAGAGCGCGATCCGGTACTCGATCTTCCGGTCATCTCGGCCGCAGAGCCAGCTCCGACGCCATTCGGCATCCACCTGATCGAACCGAATCAGCCTTCAAAGAAGCGTAAGAAGCCCGCGATTTGGCCGACCGCCACTGATACCAACGTGCAACTCAGCCTCTTCGATTGAGGCGGCACGTTTTCAACTTAAGAGGTGACATCATGAGCGAGGAACGGGAGAAGGTTCGTTGCCGCAGTTGCGAACTCGTCCAATGGAGCGATCGAGCCAATTGCCGGCGTTGTGGTACGACTCTGCCTGAGCCGATCGTGAGGATTGTTGAGCGAGTAGTGGAGAAGGTCGTGATCCGGGAGGACCCGCAATGCCTTCAGAAGCTCGAACAGGCCTCCAGATTGATCTCCACGGCGACGGAGCGGTTGACGCAGCAGTGCGTTGCATCAGTAGCTCCCCTCGTCTTAGCGCAGATTCCAGAGACGGGAGCCTTTCCGACTATGGCGGAGGTGGAGCGAGCGATGATCGTGGCAGCCTACGAGAGGTCGAATCGCAGACCTCTCGAAGCTGCACGGTTGCTCGGAATCGGCAAGACCACTGTATACCGCAAGCTCAGGGCGATGGGCGAAGCGGCAGCATGACGGCGACAGAGCCATCAATCTCCCTGGAACCGCTAGTGTTCAGCATGTACGAGTGATAGCGTATCCATTGGGAGAATATTCCAGCGAGGCCGTTATGGTCTCAACCAAGTCAAAAAGAGGGGCAAGGAAGAGGGTCGGCTGCGGCTGGCCCTTTTCTTTTGCGTGGAGATCACCATGCCCAAGGGGCCATTTCTCCCATCGGACTTCATAGCCACGAAGTTTTCAACGGCGGCGGACAAGGCGGAGTTCGGAAATACCTTGCTGCGGTTTATTGAATCGGAGTGGGCGCCAGCGATCTTCACAAAGAGCTTCTACAATCGCCTCTCCATGTGCTTCTCGCACATTGCTCATTACAACTGTACTCAATTCTACGAGGAGTGGTTTTCATCTCTTGCCGCTCAGGTGCGGTTCCTGAAACACACACTGCGATTCCCCTGTTACGGAGATCCGGAATTCACGTTTACCGATGTCGAGAGGGCGATCCAGCGAGAAATCGTCAACTGCAACTACCTTGCGCGGTATGAACTGCGCCTGGCGGAAGAGCAACAGGCAACTGATCTTGCGCTGCTCAGGCAATTGGAAAGCAAGTACCGGACGCCGGTGGGAGAGCGGGGCCGGGAACCTCAACTTGCTGTTCAACCAGCGGATCAAACTCCTGTCCCGCCTATTCAGGGCTCCTTGTTCTGAAGCCGTCTTGAACTAAAGCCAAGCGCCTTCCGAGTCATTTGACCGGATTTCTGTTTGAGGATACAAAGCTTTCAATGACGCGGAGAAAAGGACGGCGCAAGCTTCCCCGTCAGTGCAGGAGGCGAGTGATGGAAACCTTAGAACCTACGATTCAAGGCTTCAGTGGAGACGGTTCGAAATCACCCACCCCAGCCAGTGCTGATGATCGAAGCAAGTTCGCGGATGGAGCGCCGGGATCCGCGCCTGATCTCTTGGGTCCGCCCGCAGCGAATCGCCACCGGTTGCAGAATGAGCGTTCGGCCATCACACATCACTTTGCGTTCGGGGGACATGAAGGCTATCTGACGGTTGGCTTCTACCCCAGCGGCCAGCCGGGCGAGATCTTCATCCGCATGGCGAAGGCCGGATCGACCATTGCCGGACTGATGGAGTGCTTCGGCACCGTAGTTTCCGTTAGCCTTCAGCACGGAGTGCCATTGAAAGTGCTCTGCGACAAGCTCTCGCATACACGGTTTGAGCCTTCCGGTTGGACCGGCAACGCGGAGATCGGGTACGCAAAGTCCATCATGGACTACATTTTTAGATGGCTGGAACTGAGGTTCCTCTCCGCCAAGCAGCTCACCCTCTTCAGCGAGGGCGTTAGCCGGGCGAGCGTCGGCGGGGAGTTGAGACCCAGTCCGGTCAACGGCTCGCAGTTCCTTTACAACACCGGTGATTCTCCGCCTTGTGTGGCCTGTGGCGGCCTGATGAAGGCCGGTGGAACCTGTTATACCAGCGTCAACTGCGGTCAAACCAACGGATGCTCCTAATAAACTTGGTTGCGAGCGGTCTCGCCGAGATTGGGCCATGAAGACCGAACGACATCGCAATAGGGTAACCCATCATACTCGGCGATTATCTCCCCATCAAGCCCGGACCAAGCAAGATCGGGTCCAGATTCCTGTCGGACTCGACAATGAGTTACCAGGCGATGCGCGCTCTCTGACGGATGCCCCCAGATGCAGTCGCCGCAACGCGCGCTCGTGCGCCATGCGCGAAGGGATCGGCGACACCGACAAGGCGGAGGCGCAGAAGCCCGGGCTGCGATACGGCAGCAAGAAATGTCGGGACGCAACGTCCCCGTCCTCCGGACAGATGGATCAATGTTCTGCGGTGAAGCTTCTGAGTTTCTTCCCGACTCGTTCGACGCTTAGATCCTCTGCGTACGTGAAGTACACGAGCCTCACGCCGTTTTCCTTGCAGAGACGTTTTTTGCGCACATCCCGCAGTTGCGTTTTGCGGAGAGCGGTCTCACCGCCAAAACGTTCCACAGGCTTGTAGTGTTGTTCCCCCTGGTACTCAACGGCAAGTGAGAGGTCGGGAATAAAGAAGTCCAGCCGCTGATTGCCAAGCCAGTCAGGGCGCGCCTCCCGGATCACCTTGTGCTCAGAAAAGATCGCTTCGAGAAGACGAAAGAGTTGCGTTTCATTGAGCCAGCCCTCGCCTATGTGAGGCAGGCCGAGGAGGTCACGGACGCGATTTTCAGCGTCGCGGGGGGAGAGGCCTTCAGCGATTGCGAACTTCTCAACGTAAGCGCCATAACGAACCTTCACCGCGCTACCGTACATGGGCGAGCAGTAGAGCAGATTCGATGGCTTGCCGGCGCAGAGATGACATATCCCGCGCCGATACTTTGCGGAGTGCTCTCTGTCAATGAACCGGTTCAGTTCCTTGCGTTCCACATCATTCGAATCAGGCCAGATGTTCCGCTTCTCTGCTTCTGCCGCTTTCTGAACTGCAGTGCGGAAGCACTCACAAAGAAATCTCTTCCCGCAGATGACGCAGCCAAACGCTTGTCGCCACTCCCAGACTCCAGCTGGTACGGCCATTAGGTGCTTTTTGCTGCACGAGCACTCCTCCGGGAAGTGCCGCAGTACGGACTGAAAGAGCGCAGCGGGGACCTGGGGATGGAGAATCTGGATCTCGCACCGCTCGCGCGTCTTCATGGTGATGTGCTTGAACTGGAAGGTCCTCCGCACTCCGCTGCCGTAGTCGATCGGCAGCCATCGCATTGTCCGGGGTCGCCTGACGTCGCGCTCGGAAAACCTCGTACCCGGCGGGAAGTCAATTTGTATTTCCAAGTACCAGAAATCAAAGCCGCTCTTTGAGGCTGCCTCCTTCAGAGACAGAACGCGGGACTGGCCGCCGTTCTTAAACCCGTAGCGCATGCAACGACCGGTGGCCACCACTTGGTCAAGACTGCGAGACATGCTAGCTGTGACCGCACTCCTCACTGCATAGAGCAGGCCTACGCCACCGCGCGCCAGCGCCGCTAGCAGGTGGTCGGTGAATTCGCCTTCGTCAATGTCAAGCTGAAGCGCCGGCATGTTTCATCCTGGCCCTGGCACGGCTTTCATCCGCAGCACTATGGTGCACGCACTTAATCTGTTGTCTATCCGAATCCAGCAGTATATCCCGACAATCATCTACAACCCAAATCCGCCCAGGAGATGTTGGTTTATGATCAGTCTGAAAGTTACAGCTCTGCACCGAGAGTTTTTCTACAATGGGACCCGCATCCCCGATCCCGCACCCAACTTGACCGTTGAACAAGTGAGAGAATTGTTGACGCCGTCCTACCCTGAAATTGCCACGGCATCACTGGCGGGGCCGGAGGACACCGGAGACGCCCTTCGCTACACGTTCAGCCGAGCCATCGGAAGCAAGGGGTGATCCGGAGACTTCAAGCAGTGTCACGATGCGATCTTCTCCCGCGCCCCTGTTTGGCACCTGCTTTGCAAGGGATTTGGTCGCTACCCGAATCATCGAAACAAGGCGGCACACCATGAAGAACAGGAAAGCGGATCCGACTCAGGTGCTCGCGGAACTCCGCCGGCTTGAGTGCAAGCCGCCCAAGAGAGCCGACCGGCTCATCGCGAGGCATTTGAAATGCGAAGAGTCACAAAGCCTGGCGCACGCCGTCGCGGAAGCGGCCAGGAGATCGTCGTCCGGCACAATGCCTGCGCTCGAAGCCCCGAGCGAACTGCTGCCTCCGCTGATATAGCACTGCTGGGACAGGGTTGCGGCGAAACCCTCCCGTCCCTTCGCCGCGTCCCCACAAGCTATCGCCTGGAGACAAACGGCGAGCGCCTCTACCGCCTGTGCCTGGCGCTGGTGGAGCGGAATCTCGCCGACGAGACACTCTGGCAAAAGACCGGAAAGGTCGCCGTGGTCTTCGCGCGAGCCACCATTCAGAGGTTGATTGAGGAGTTCACAGGCGGAGCGCTTGAAGAAAAGATCGACTATTGCTTCGAAATCAGGGACGACCTCGGGACGGGTTATTGGCAGGGCGGAGCTCTCGGCGAGGGCAAGCTGATGGCTGCGTTCGAGCTCCAGGCCTGCGGCTACCTCAAGATGGGAGCCGCGCTGGAGGCGCTCGAAAAGCAGGAGCGATTCCTTGGCGCGGCGTTCTACTACCTGTTGCGGGGATCGCTCTACCGCTGGATTCGCATCTACGACCACACGGACGCCGAGTGCTACAACGAACAGCTGCATGAGTGGATGGAGCAGGAAGAGCCCGAGAGAAGGGACGCCTACGAGTTCCCGGCGGTCGATGAGGCGATCCCGGAACCCGTCCGGACCGCGAAGGACTGGACATATCCGAGCGCGCGCAGGCTGCTGCGGAGGCATCTTCAGGGACCGCACTCTATATGGATTCAGAAGCTGCTGACGCTTCATCGACTGTCGCGGTTGAAGGGCCAGGTCATGCGCTTCGAGGGGGAATACGACGACCCGCCGGTGCCGAGCCTCTTGCTGGTCTTCCGTGAGAATGACGCGATTCAAGCCTGCTTCGATCATGAATCAGAACGTTACAACGAGACGACCAATGAGCCTTCTTGCGCGGTCTGCTTTCGGCCGGAGGTCGGCGATGAGTTCAACGCGGCAATTCGAACGATGGCGATCTTTCTCAGGATCAACATCGAATTGGCGGACCTGATTGCGCTGCTCAACGGCTGGGAGGAGGCTAAGCATGCAAGTCAACGTGAGCATCGGACAGAACCATCACTTCGCGCTGCGTGAAGCTCTCCTGATCTACCGTTCCAGTGAACATCAGTACGGCCATTTCGGAGACACATTTATCACCCACCATGAAGTGAACGGAGAGAATCGCGCCAAGCAGCCGACACTGGGTCCGGCGAGACCATTAACCATCGAGTTCGTTCACACGCTGGTTCAGGCCCTGGGAGGCCGAGTCGCCGTGGAGTTTCTTCCTGAGAATGTCATCGCGCGCACCGAGCGTCTGATTGCGTGGTGGACGCCGCCACAAAAACGCCCGATGTTCTTCGGAACGACGCAAGGCGACTTGGGCGAAATCAATGGCGCGATCTTCCCGCAGCCCGCTCTCGTCTGGCTGGCGATGGATCATTCACTGTCGATCAGGGCGCTTAAGGAGAATCGCCGCCCCGCGGCCGATACCAAGCTTTGTGTGGCTCCCTACTGGAATGTGTACGACACGGGGAGCGTCTGCCTGGGATCGATGCGGGCACCGGATGCCTCCACCGTTGCCTCCATTCCCCAATGGGAACAGAGCTTCTATGAAAGCGAGTTCACGCATGGCAACGTCGGGAGACTTACACGCCATCCCGGCGGCTTCGAGGGGCTGTGGAAGGAACTCGCCGGCAACGAGGAGTTTCACACTGAGTCGCTGATTGAATTGCCTGAAACAGTGGAGGAGTTCTTGTCCGGAAAGAGGCGCGGTCATGATCACTGAACACGCTCTTCCGAAATCTTTGTGCCGCAGAGGGCAGCCGCTCCGCGTGCTGATTGTCGGCGCGGGAGGCAATGGCAGCGCGGTGTTGCTGGGCCTGCCTTATCTCCACCAGGCGATGAAGGTGTGGGGCCATGCTGGAGGTCTCCACGTGATGCTGGCGGATGGAGATCAGGTGTCAGATACCAACTGCGTCCGCCAGCCGTTCGCGTCGGCCGATGTCGGACTGAACAAGGCCGTGGTCCTGATCAACCGCGTCAATCTCTTCTGGGGTCTGAGATGGCAGGCGCACCCGGAGCACTTTCACAAGGATTCTCTGAGAAGCAATTCGGCAGGTCCTCACCTGGTTATTGGCTGTGTCGATACACGGGCGGCGCGGCAGGCCATCCTGTCCGCGGTCACCCGAGCGAATGACAGCACTGTCTACTGGCTCGACCTCGGTAACAACGCAAGCAGCGGGCAGTATGTGCTCGGCCAGCCGTTGAACGCCGCAAACCATCGCAGCGCGGTCCGGCTCAGAACAGTTGCGGAACTCTATCCAGAGATCGTGAATACGGAAGCAGGCGAGGACCCACTGCCCAGTTGCAGTGCGGCGCAGGCGCTTGAACGGCAGGAGCCATTCATCAACCAGGTGTTGGCGACAAGCGCACTCGCTATGCTGGCGAGACTCTTTCGCTACGGCGCTCTCACCCATCACGGGGCCTTTTACAACGCTTCAACAGGTCGCATGAGTGTATTGGGCGTCGATCCCGATGTTTGGAAAAGGATTCAGAAGCGCACGCGCACAACGTCATCGGCCGCACGCAAGAAGCTGAGATAATGTCTCGCATACAGGTGGACCATGAAGAAATCTTCCATCGACCCTGTGCTGGCTCTCGAAGCCAAGATGATCGTTGCGCTGGCTTTCCGAAATGGCCCCATCGAGAATCTGCATGCGGGAAAGGTCTGTCCGACATGCAGTGGCGACAGCGCATATTCCCGCATCTCCGATGATGAGCTGAAAGGGATCATGAAAGCGGCCGTAAACACGGTCTACTCACTGTTGTGGAAGAAAGAAAACGACAGTGAGGCATATGCCAAGTCCCTTGTTCTTGGAGCGAGATACACCGAGCGCTGGGACGACCCCGAGTAATAACCATCCAATCGAAAGTTTCATTCTCACAGGAAGGTGAATCCATGTTCAAAGAACTGGGCCCGCTGCTTCGGCAGAGGACCGTCGTCATGATCCTGACGCGTTTGGAGGACGACGCTATCCGCGTCAACGTCATTCCCCGCAAGCTCAACGAAAGCGACAACGATGCGCTTACCACTTCGCTTAGCGTGGCCGGCACGGCGGAAGAATTGGACGCCCAGTTGCCTTCCGCGCTGGTCGAGTTTGTTGGTGCCCATCTCGAACTGAGAAACACGCTTGAAACCGCCAAGGACCAGATGGCGGCGGCAGCCAAGGCCGCAAAAGCGGAAGCCCGATCGAAGACAGCAGCGAAGACCGCGACGGCCAAGACAGAGGCGTCGGCGGTTGAGACAACGAAGCCCTCTGACCAAGCGCCCAGGCCCTCCGAACCGAAGAAACAAGAGGCTCATAATGCCAGCTTGTTTGATACGGGACCGGCGCCAGCGGCGGCTTCCGTCCCTGCACCAGATGCGGATGAGGATGAAGAGATTCTTGCCGAAGCCGCCGAAGACGAGCCAAAGGATGAATCCGACGACTTTGACGAGGCCGCGTAAGCGCCAATCCTAGTCCAGCTAGCCTTTCCGTTCTTCGGCAACTGCTTTCATCGAAACCGCGTTGACCAGCGCCTCGTCGAGCCTTCTGTCATCCGGAGTCCCCTTAGGTGCGAGGGACCGAGGCACCCTCGGTTGATTCATGTGCCCCAGAAATTGCGGCCACGCGTCGTCACATTGAGATCTGCAAACTCTCCAACTGATCAAAGATCAACAATTTGATCTTCTCCTTCATTTCTTCCCACGCGAATTGCATCGGAACGGGATTTCTGAAGACGATATAACCTTGCAGATCGAACGTCGAATGAAACCCGAGCCGTGAAGAGATGAGCGCCCTGTTCTTCTCCATGACGGCGATTCGATCGAGATGTTTGCGAAGAAGGTCGCGTGAACCATCGGGTTTTATAACTCCTCGGAAGTCGCTTAGCTGCTCCGCTACCTCACCGAGGGTCTTATGGAAATGAAGGTCTTTGCATTCGATTGCGAGGACTCGCCCAGTCTTAGGATCCCAAGCCAAGGCGTCGACGTCTCCGTAATCTCGGTCGAGCGACAAACCAAGGAGCTTCGTGATCTTATAGTCTGGCTCGGATCTCCAACCGAACTCCTCTAACTTCGAAGCGACCTCCTTGTTGAAGGCAGCTCGCTCGATATTGTTCGAGTGCCCCATCCACTTCCGCATTTCCATCGATGCGACTTGCCAGTTGGGAGTTTCGCCGTCATGAAAAGAGCGGAGCAGAATGTAGAGTGCTTCACGAACCAGTGCCGGCGCAACAAGTATCCTCGGGTCGTGATCATCTTCAAGCTGAATCAACGGCCTGCGCACTAATGAAAGGCGGCGGCGGAACCTCCAGGGATGCCAGTCCTTATCTCGAAATCCGGCTGGAGCTGACATCCATTGCGCTCGAACTGGCAATGTAAGCAAATCGATGGTCAACGCGGCGTCTTCTGATGGTACGCTCCCCAGGTCCGCAAGCATGGCAACGAGTTCGGACTTACGGCGCTCAAACCACAGAGAGTCGAGCTCAACACCGATCCTCTCCAGTTCATCAATGAACCGTCTGAGAATGTCGACGGAGACGCCATACTCTTCTTCCCATGCGTGCAAGAAACGCGCATCAATTATCTCCGCTACCGAAGGTACCACTGGAGGTTCGGCATATGCGCGCTCATAAGTCTCGACTGCTCGACGAACTTCACGCTCTCCCCCGCTCTGTACGAAAGATTCATAAATCGTATGCATGAAGGTATGGTCGATGTGAATGTCGCCGAGTGGAGTAATCTTTACTCGCGGTGCGATCGCACCCCAGTGAACCGCATCGGACCAGCCTCCAACATGAAATACGAAAATGGCCTTCGCCATCGCGCGAGAAAGGTCGAGTTCACCTGGAATCGCTCCCCCTTCAACTGGACACTCGCAAAGTGCAGCTTCAATCAGAATCCGTGAAGCGACCGAACATGCATTCATCTCAGCAACGTGTTCAGCGATCACGTCAACTGCACTCTCGCCGTGGAGACCAATTACGGCATGCGCTGTTCGACGCCACCACTCTCGGTTTATGGCTGCTGATTCGTGGTTCCCAAGCACCAATTCGATGAACTTGCGCCGGTCGAATGACCTGAGAAGTGCGCAGAGTTCCTCGAGCACGTATTGGCAAGCGCGGTTCAGGAAGGCTGTACATTCGTTCGTTCCCGTTACCTCGCTGCCCACACCTTGCCGCACTCGGAACGCAAGTCCGACTCTTGACATCGCGTCGTCCATCAGATGGATGGTCACTGGTTTACCGGATGCGCCCCGAATCATGTCGCGAAAATTCTGTGCTTGAATGAGATGTCGACCGCGAGCATGAGGAGAAGGACATATCTTTTTCACAATTTCCGATGCCCTTGCAGCCTCTAGCGGAGTTCTGACGAGTTCCGAGGTTCCAAAGGCGAGCGCTTCGACAAGTCGTCGCTCAGCGATGTTCTCGGAACTGCCCAGTGCGCTGTCAAAAGCATCCCCGATTTTGATGGTGATGACTCCGCGCGTATGGTCGACAGATGTTTCGAAGGCTGCTTTTAGCTCGGCATCGGATGGTACAGCCATTCGTTCGGTTGTAACCCCGATAATTCTCTGAAAATGAAGCTTGAAGGTGACTACTGTAGGAAGCAGGTCCGCAAAAGCCTCCTCGAGAACTGGAGCCGCTCTTTGCAGCCAGCCGTACAACATCCTCCAATGTTCGAAGATGTCGTGCCTTTGCGCGTTATTCTCGTACTGAATCTCCGCCCACCAAAATCGCTTTGCGGTGATATACACGGCTTTCAGCTGGCCATCATGAAGAGCGTGCTCGTCGATATAGAGGGGAGCGTCCTCATCGTCCTTAAAGGTCGAATCTCCAATCCGTCGTACCTGTCTGAAGACATTGTTTTCATTCAAAGCTGCGACAGCATGGTGCTTCGTTTGCACGGATCTGCGCAACTCGAGAAGTGCATTCTGCTGCACAGAGATGAGCCTCTTAGAACTCGCATCTCTGAAGCTCTCAGGAATCTCTCCGTGCGGAACGAGATGCCCCTTCAGATCATTTGCCCAGGCAAGCAGGTTCAACAGGCCATTCGAGTTCGAAAGAGAAATCCCCGCGGAGTCGATCACCGCTTTCGAATCAAGGATTCTCCAGATGTCGATTGCGCTGAAACCTTCCATCCACGCCATTGTAAGGGCATCAGGAACCGAAATGTATTGGATCCTCCAATTCTTGGGTGCGCTCTCGCCCACAAAAATAGACGCTCTTCCCAGTCCACAGTCGATCACCAATGCGATGCCTTCTCGGAACCCGATCTGCCGCGCCGCGATCTCCGCACCTTTGACGACCTGCTCCATTGCCCGATGGGATAGTTCCATCGCAGCAGGAGAAATTTCTATGAACCCCGTGAGTTCAAGGTCTTCGAGAGGTTCATGCAGAAGAATCAAATTAAGAAATCTTCCGGGGTCGACCTCGTGCAGCACGGACTGGACATACCGGTCCCCCGGAGCTTGGAGATCAGCACGAATCGCGTGAGTCGGTGGAATCAGCCGCGCCGAAGCCAACAGTTCCCAGTAACCTCGCGCCAGTTCCAGCTCAAACTTTGCCGTCACGCCAAGAGAAGCGGCCATCTCAAGGATGTATCGGGTCACAGCAGATCCCACGGCTGTTGGCAGAGCCAGGCAGATCAGATCCCCGAATTGAAGCACCGGGTATCGTTCCAACGAGGTATGACCTAACGATTGGCCCAACAATTCACTTTCCGGCATCTTGAATGAAAATGGTTGGAGGTCGTCGAGGCTAATGCGCCTGACTTCTGGATCATTTGCACTAAAGAGCACCCATCGAGGCATCGACACGAGCGTCTCGGCAATCTCTTTCGGAAGATCTGCATGGGGCACGATCTCGCCTACGATGAATGGTGAAACGCCAGCCCGTTGGGCAACAGCATCCGACAGAGTGAGCAAAGCGAAGACCGAGCGACGGAAGCTCGCGAACGGCTCTTCCTCTGGCATCTCTTCAATCACGTCTAGGACACGTTGGAGGTAGAATCCGTTAGACTCGCGTAAGCCTTCGAACACTGTGAAGTTCCCTTGACGACAATGAACAGACGTGCTGAAAAGGTCTTCGGCGGGGTCCTCTAGACGGCCGCATATCCCATTTCCCAGAGACGTGAACGCATTTTGAATGAGAGCCGACCAAGGATTCTGTCGTCCAAGGGCGTGTGCCATCGAGATGTAAAGCAATGCTCCGAGACGATAAGCATTCGCTTGAAGCGATGGCGAAGCCAGCATCGATCCGACCGTGGCAACGATGGTCACTCGGTCCATCTTCGCGACTTCGCCGACAATCGCCTGCTGCTCCCCCGCGATGTCAGCGACGGTCACATTCGATGCGGAGAACATTGCGCGCAATTCGATTAGCTCTTCGGGATCCATCAATTAACAGGGTAGTACTCGTTGGTCGATCGCCGCATTGCAAAACTGGGATCAGCTTTAGGAGTCACGAACCTATTGTCCTCTGAAACTTATCGCTCACGCCGCCGACGGCTATTCCGAGGTTGGAATAACCGCCGCTATCAGAAGTTCCCGAACTCTGGCGCTTAAGCCGATGGGTTTTGCCCACGATAAAACAGAGCACCCGTTTGGCGGCCGAGACGTGCCGAAATCGCTCCAAAACCAACCTTATCGTACTTGACTAGAAGTTCACCCCGGCACTTTTCCAACCAAGCGAGGATACTCCATGAAACCATCAAAACTTTATGAGGCGCTTAATGCGCTGATCGGCGAACGTGTACCCCTGCACATCTGGGGCGCGTGCGGCGTTGGGAAGTCACAGATCGTCGCTCAGGTCGCTGATGATTTGGACTACGACTTTCTCGACGTGCGCGCCGTGCAGCTTGACCCGGTCGATCTCCGAGGACTGCCCCGAATCGCCGAAGACCAGACCGAATGGGTCCCACCCAAGTTTCTTCCCACCACAGGCAAAGGCATTCTCTTTCTTGATGAATTGACCTCTGCGCCCCAGATGACACAGGCGGGCTGTTATCAACTGGTGCTGGACCGCAAACTGGGGGAATATGTGCTGCCCGAAGGATGGGTGGTCATCGCGGCCGGGAATCCAGCATCGGAGCGTGGCGTTCATTTCGCAATGCCGCGACCGTTGCGCAATCGGTTTGTGCATCTGGACCTTGAACCGGATCTCGACGACTGGTGCCGGTGGGCGGTCAAGGCTATGGTCCGGCCTGAGATCATCGCCTTCCTCCGTTTCAAGCCGGAGCTTCTGCATACGGCGGACGCGACGTCGGACGCTAACGCGTGGCCCACTCCGCGTTCCTGGGAGATGGCCTCACAGGTGCTTTGCGGTATTGCACGTCGTCAGAAGAGGCAGTTTCTCTCGGGGGCCAGCGAGTTTGAGGCGCAGCTCCTGGATGGAACGGTGGGGGCGGCAGCGGCATCGGAACTTGTGGCTTTCATTCGGCTGTTTCGCCAGTTGCCTTCGGTCGACGAAATCCTCCTGAACCCCACGACGGCGCCGCTTCCCACGGAGCCCTCCGCGCAAATCGCCATTGCTACCGCCCTGGGCAGGGCCTTGAGCGACACCTCGGTAGGGAGAGGAATCGCGTATCTCGACCGGATGCCGACCGAGATGCGGGTGATGGCCATGCGCGACGCGGCGGCGCGGGACACCGCTATAACACACACTCCGGAATTCGTTCGCTTCGGAGTGGATTACCGGGAGGTCATCCAATGATTACTGAGCGCGCAATGCTCGCCGCCGTCCACATCAGCATCTGGACGGCCGTGAAACACGACCGCAAGGTCAGCCGCGATGTCGCGGATCAACACGGGGCGCACCGGGGCGCAGGCCGCTATAACAAGCAGCTTCTGCGCGGAGCGGACAAACTGGATGAGCTACGCACGCTGGCCGGGCAGATCCGGCAGCACTTCTACAAGATCACCCTTCCCTGGTCCGACGAGGGGTTCCGGCTGCTGCCAGCGAACTTCTACTTCGATCTCATGGAGCGTATGCGCGAGTTCGAAGCTGGCTTCGAGCAGGGCGTGGAGAGCTTCCTCCGCGTCTATCCGCAGTACATCGAGCAGGTGCGGCCGGAGTTGAACGGGCTTTTCCGGGAGGAAGACTATCCCTCCGCGGAAAAGCTGCGTAAGAAGTTCGGCGTCAAACTCGAAGTGCTGCCCATTCCGTCCGGCGCTGACTTCCGCGTCCAGATGTCGGCCGAGGAGCAGGCGCGGGTCTCGCGCGAGATCGATGCCAACGTCCGCGAATCATTGATGCGCGGAACCGAAGATCTCTGGAAGCGGTTACGCGAGGTGGTCGCCCACATGGTCGACCGGCTTAACGAGCCGGAGTCGCGCTTCCACGGCTCCTTGGTCACCAATGTTCTAGACCTGGTGGAGATCCTGCCGCGGCTTAACGTGAACGGCGACACTGACCTGAACCGCTTTGCGGATCAGGTCAAAGAGCGGCTCTGCAACTACTCCGCTCAGGACCTCAAGAAGCATGACCTTCTGCGCGTTACGACTGCCGCCGATGCCGCAAACATCGTCGCCGAAATGGATGATCTGTTGCGCAGCCGCGAGCCGGGAGAATTCGCTCAAGGCCCGAGCGCCGATGACATCTTCAACCGCATGTCTGCGTACATGGAGGCGCCCTCGGCCGCATGAGACATGAGACGCCAACCGCACTCCGCATTCAGAAGGCGCGCACGTCTCTCATCCTGGACCATCCATTCTTCGGCTCGCTCCTGTTCCGGTTGAAGGGGCGCGAGTGCCGGTCAGTTCAAACGATGGCCACGGATGGAGTGTCGCTCTTCTACAACCCTGATTTTGTTGAAACCCTGAACGCGGCGACTCTGGCCGGAACCCTGGCTCACGAGGTCATGCACCCGGCCCTTCACCATCACGTGCGCCGGTCCGGGCGCGACCCGAAACTATGGAACCAGGCCTGCGACTACGCCATCAATCCGTTGCTCGTTGACGCCGGACTCAGCCTGCCCGATGGGGTTCTGATCGACTACCGCTTCCGCGGAATGAGCGCGGAGCAGATCTACAACCTCCTTGAATCGGAATCGGAAACCGAGCAAGACTCGAGCCATGAGGGTGGAGACGACGAGCCTGGAGGGGAGGAATCGAAAGACGAGGCATCAGGTGGCGGCGATTCAAACGAACCTTCCGCTCCCGTCACCGAAGGCGGAATTGGCCAGGTCCTAGACGCACCGCAACCGGATGCGCCACCGCCGGACGAGGAAACCTCAACTATTGAAGAGCAGGCGAGGGAGTGGGACGTGGCGGTCAACCAGGCCACGACGGTTGCTCGGCAGGCGGGCAAGGTTCCTGCCGGCCTCCACCGGACCCTGGAAGGGGCGGCCGAGGCTTCGGTTGACTGGCGGGAGATGCTACGGCGGCTCTGGTCGGATACGATCCCGGCTGACTATAGCTGGATGCGCCCTAACCGCCGCCATGTCTGGGCAGGCGTCTACCTGCCGGGAGTAATACGCGAGGGCGTGGGGGAAGTGGTGATCGCCGTTGACTGCTCGGGTTCCGTGAACGCGCGGCAACTGAGGCTCTTCGAGGCCGAGGTGCGTTCGATTCTCGAAGGCCAGCGACCGGAGCGTGTCCATGTTCTCTACTTCGATTCAGAGGTGCAGAAGGTGGAGACGTACGAAGCCGGCCAACCGGTTCACCTTAATCCGGTGGGAGGCGGCGGCACCGAATTTGGTCCGTGTTTTGATTGGCTCGATGAGCACGGGATTCTGCCGCAGACCCTCGTCTTTCTGACGGATCTGTATGGCTCGTTTCCGCCGTCCGCTCCCACTTATCCCGTCCTATGGGCTTCAACCGGAAGCCAGAAGGCTCCCTTCGGTGCGGTCATTCCGATGCAGGCAGCCTAGTCTCAAAGGCCCGAGAGCTTGCGGAGTGTTCGCTCTGGTAGACCCGGAACTCGATCTCACCCCAGTCGTTCGATGAACGCCCCAAATTGGTTTGGGGGAAGGAGGCCCTCTGTGGATCAGACTTATCGCATTTTCACGGACGGCTCCGCGATCGGCAATCCGGGCCCAGGCGGATGGGGCGTCGTCGTAATCCAGGGTAAGGAACGTTGGGAGATGTCGGGCGCCCATCCCTGGACGACTATCTCCGAGATGGAACTTGTTGCGGCGGTTCAGGCGCTTCGGTCGGTGGAAGGCCGAGCGCGAATCGAGCTTCACTCAGACTCCGAATACTTGATCTATGGAATGCGGGCATTTGTCTTCCGCTGGCAGCGCCAAGGCTGGCGAAACCGGCGCGGAACCCAACTGCAGCACCGCGAATTGTGGACGGAGCTGATTGAGCTGAACAGAAGTCTTCCTATCCGATGGAAGTGGATCAGAGGTCACAGCGGGCATCGCGATCAGAGCCGTGCCGACGAACTGGCCTATGAAGCCTCCCGCTCTCTGTGGGTGCAACAAAAGGTAGCAGCTTAATGCCGGCGAAGAATTCAGAACGTTCAGAAGGAGGAACACAGATGGCATCGATTGCGGAAACAAGCTCGCTTTTTGAAATCGACGTGGAGCTAGACGGACTCCTCGAAGAGATCGAAGGGCAGGTTGAGTCAGAAGGTCAGGCAGCGGAAGATCTGGTTGCTCGGTTCCAGCAATTCTGCGAGGCGCACGGCGAGAAGGTCGACCGGATCGGCCGCTTTGTGCGCATTATGGAAGCCCGCGAACGGTATTGCCGGAGCGAGTCCGCGCGGCTTGCTGACCGAGCTCGGGCCGCAGCTGGCAAGGTGGAGCGAACCAAGAACATGGTGCTCTACTACCTGCTCAGCCGAGATTTGAAAAAGATCGAAGGTTATCAGTTCACGTTGCGTGCGCAGAAGAACAGCCAGGATTCTGTGCGAATTACCGACGAGACCGCGGTGCCGAAGTGCTACTCCACGATTGTTGCGCGGATTGATGGAGTTGTCTGGGAGAGAATCCTCTCCATGCTGCCGGAAGAACTTGCCAAGTCGCTTGAATCTTCCGTCCAAGAGGCATGGCCGGACAACGATGCAATCAAGGCGGCGGTAGCCCAGAATGAGTTCGTGCCTGGCGCAGAGGTAAGGCGGGGAACCCATCTGAGAGTTGCGTGAGTCTGATCGCCCGAAGCGTGACCTCCGCAAGCCAGTAAATTAAAGAAAATGCAGGGTTCCCGGTGGCACAGATGTATCCTGATTTTACTCAATGGATTACGCAAGGGACCGACGCACGAGGCGAATTGTCCAGGCCGACAAGGTCAGTTGGACCGAGCGAAACCGTGCCTACGAATGCCCGGTCTGCAAGGCTGCAGTGCACTACAAGACTGCAATGGGGTTAAGACCCTATCCCGGCTTTGCTCATAATGCACACGCGGGACGGCTTGACTGCGACCTCTACCATCCATCTTTTGGAGGCGAGGTATCGTCCGGCTGGACAGGCGGATTGGAAGATGATGAAACCGGCGAATTCGATCTGTGCCTGGATGACCAGGAGAACTGGTCGCTTTTCCTGCGATTTCCCGAAATATCGGATCTCGGAAATGCTCGCCTGCGGACATTGTCAGACGGATCGGTAAACGTCGTCACCGGCAGTGATTCAAGAAACATATCCCTCATGGAACTCCGACCCGGCGTCGGAAGTGGACGTCTTGTCGTCCCTCCCAGCATCAACTCCTATGACGCCACCCCTACCGGGAAATGGCCCGCCGACCTTCTATCCGATCGATGGGGCGGAAGTTGTGAGGGGCTAAATCTGCGAGGCACGCCTTTCGTGTTCCGAAATGGCGAGTGGGAGCGCGTCAGGCCAGGTGCGGAACTCAAGCTGGGAACTGAAATTCGAGTCGTGGCCGAGGCCACGAACGCGCCTCCCGCAATGTATTCATCGGGGTCAGCCTTCATCCTATCGCACAACAAGGTCAGGTGGCGGATGTGGCGCATGGTCCTGCCGGATGCGGTCTCCAATCTGCTGGACCGATGGGCGGAAGCGATCGAAGTGAGCTTTGCACAGCCGACAGACGAACTCTCGCTCCTCGGTGTTCCCCACAGCTTCAGTTCGGATGGCCCGATCTTCCCCACAGGCCATCCCTTTATTGCGAAGGTGAAATGGGCTCCGGATGAAGCGCCGGGGGCTTTGTCGCTGCGGACGCCTCTGGGAAGCGAATCGAGTTCAACCTGGCGAACAGAGGAGTCTCCAACGTATCTGACCTTCTCGGTCCGCGACGCTGGGATGACAACACTTACAGCGAACTACGATCGCTTGGGCAGCGTGGGCATCGAAACTGCGCCCGAACCAACCCTGGCCGAGGTTCGCAAGAAACTGGGCGCGGTCCAGTCCCTGCAAATACGGATTGGAGACATCGCGGTTACGGCATGGCAGGAACGGGTAAGTTTGCAGCCGACTCCTGGACAAGCGGAACTCCCGCCGATTGTTGTTCTTCCCGATTACGACTCCCTCCGGTTCGATATGCAATGGACGACCGATGATGGCGTTAAGTACGATTACGGTCTTACGGCGCAAATGTTGCAAGCCCGCCTTCTGGCATGTTGGGGCGACAACGCCGATGTTTATATCAGTGCTGGTGCCTTTGGTTCGGTTCGTCTGCTGTTCATACGGCCCAATCGTTCCCAGAGCAGCCCGTCCGTGAGCCGGACGATGCGTTGGGCGGTTTTCGCTAATGGTCGGCCTGAACCTAGCGCCAGCAGTTGGCTGCGTCGCGGTCTAGCTGCTGCAAACAATGGATTTTTGCGAGGAAGAACCAGTGGAACTTCAGCGCGATGGCTTCCATTGCTGGTGAATGAGGTAAAGCGGTCGAAGAAGTAAATCTAGCGGATTGGGATGTTCGGCGTGAGAACACTGATTGGCGTCATTACGGGGACAAGACGGGACAAGTACGAGGACCAGATCGCGTGGATCCGCCCCTTAGTCGAGGCGACCAACGATACCTGGGAAGCCGTCCTGGCGGCGGAGTCGGAGTTCCCCAGTCGTGGTTCCATCTTCTGGCCGCGTGCAGCGGGCGCCAAAGAGCACGCGCTTGTGCGGTTCCACGCCAAGCAGAACGATGTCAAGAACGGCGGCCCTGATGAATACATGGCGGTCGACTCGCAACTCGCCTATGAAGTCCTCGATCTCCGCGGGCTCGGCGACTGCGAGCAGGTACGTCTCGCACTCACCCACGGAATCGCCCTCTCACATCTCGTCTCTCCGAAATACCTGATTCGCTGTGCCGGAGACCTTGTAGTAGGTCCAGTCACTCTGGTTACCGAGAACAATGGCAAGGTCACACTTGAGAAAAACAATCGCGCCCGCATCGCCTGCTATCAACTTGGCGATGATGCCTTCCTCGGAATTACGTTCGACGATGAAACCCGCACTATACTGGCGGGAAACCTTCCTCCGACGCCCTACAGCTACGTCGATTGGGATGACGACAAGCTGGTTATGCGTCGAGCAATCGAAGCTGCCGCGCGCTTAAAGGGAAGCGGCACGAACCTGCCGAGGCAAGTGATCGAGGACGCCACCGCTCAACTGATTCAGTACGGGGCCGATGCCAGTGCGCGTCTTGAACTCTACCGTCTCAACAGAGCGAAGCAACTTGCCTCCGACACTCAACAGGTGATTTCGCTCGCTGAAGAGATCTTCAAAGGTCTTCGTAATCATCCATCCGTGGTTAAAGAAGTCCAGAACTTTTATGAGGGGCAACGAAACGAGATCCGCGCGAGAATCGAGAGCGAGCACGCGACTGAGCAGGCGGTAGTGACGAAACTCCGTCAGGAGCGGCGGGAGACTGAAGAAGCATTAGCCTCTGCAAAGCGGCAACTCGAAGAGACGGCAGCGAGACAGAAGGAACAGATATCCGGATTAGAGGCTGCCGTTGCCGGCCGAGTCGAACAGATGCTCGGGAATGTACCGGCGCTGCTCGCAGATGTCGCTCTTCTCCGTCCATTCCTTGAAGGTCGTTCGTCACAGCCTCAACTTCGAGGCACCTGGACGCCCGACTGGCCTATCGCTAAAGTCAAGATCGCAGAAATCAAAGAACTGCGGTCGCGGATCATTCCAGCACTCCGGGCGCTCGGAGTTGCGACGACAAGCTACCAACCCATTCACGCTGCATTTGCGTCTGGATTTGTCCCCGTCGTAAGCGGAACTCTGGCGCTCGAGGCGCTCGAAGCCTACGCACATGTGATGTGTGGCGGTCGGCAGGTTGTGGTGGAAGTCACCTCGGCGATAGCCGATGTGCAGGACTTGTTCGGCAAACTGGAGCATGGAGCCTTCGTTCCACACCCTACAGGGCTGCTCGACATTGTCAGGGCAGCGCGGGGGCATGAAGGGCCATTCCTCGTTGTTCTCGACGGGATCAATCGCGGAGCTACGGAATCCTACCTTCTGCCTCTGCTCAGGCTGCTCAGGAATCACAAGGCCTCTATTCCGCTCTTTCACCCACAAGCAATCGATCCATCCGACCCCTACCAATCCGAGGCCCGCTTGCAGTGGCCCACGAATCTGCTGCTCGCAGCCACCGTTATCGAAGGGCCCACGACCCTTCCTGTGGCGCCGGACGTCTGGAAGGACAGCATCCTGGCAATCGCAGATGCGGACGGCGAATTCACGGAGCGGATAGAACTCGGCGATTCGTCAGAGGTCGACGGATCAAGCGGCCTACTGGATGTTGCGCCGGCACGCGAACAACTGGATTGGATGTCGGAAGAACTTCCTCGGCTCCACGGCAGGGCGAAGCGGCTCGCCGGCCCTGTGGCAGGGTTGATCTCGGATGAATCCGCGCAGCAGGCAGCGATCACTAGGTCGATTGTCGTGCCGTATCTGGCCTCGATCACGAGCGACGATGAGCGTGCTGCGGAGGTCACGCGGCTCGAGAAGACGCTCAATGGCGAACTTGGCGAGTGGGTGACTCTTGCAAGACGGTCGATCGCATGATCCAGTTGCAAGCCATCACGGAGAGTGAGGCGCACACAATCCTTGCGCGCGAACTAACAGGCAGCGAAGCCTGCGACCAGATCGCTGAAGACTGCGCCTTGCTGCGGAGTTGTGCGTGGGCACTCACCGACGGTGTTCGTCCGGTACACGTCTTGCGGCTGCTGAATCTCGCATGCACCCTCCATTTCGCTGGCGACTCATCCCGCGGGAGTCTGAAGGAAGCCTTACAGGAACTGTCGGAATGTGGCGACCTGGTGGAGATGGCGAATGGGCAATGGCTGCCCGCACCGACACGGGAAGTGCGCTTAGGCACTGCCGACGACCTGCGGCTGCTCGTAGGCGGATTCCCAACATCTTTACTGAGCGCCGAACGCTCGGCCCAGGTTGAGCATATCGGCCCATACAGAAGAATGAGGGGCGATGCTCTGTCGCAAGAACTCGAACTTCCACAACAGAGTCTGCAGGCGTGGATGGGCCACGCTCTGGACGATCTGCGCGAGTGGACGCAGTCAGTGTTCCCCGGTAACTATGAGCGGCATCGCCCTACAGGAAGGACCATCGAGATCTATGCTCCTGAACTGTGGCCGGTCTCCACTCCACAGATGTTCCGATGGGTAGACCGCACCGACAAACTCTCGGGTATCTACCTCTCGCGTGAGGAACTACCATTCGGCGGCAAGAGGCACTACGCCGTGAAGATCGCGAAAGGCCAGATCAGCGGGATTCGGACCATGCAGCCCGTCGATCTTCGACGGCTCATGTATGGGCTCGATCTGTTGGCGGAAAAGTCCGTCACGGTAGAGGAGATTTCCGGTCTCGCTGGGGCGTCTTTCGTTCTGAAGAGCGTACTACCGCAGGCGGTGCAAAGGCTTTTTGCTGCACTGGGCCAGTTGGCTGTGCCCGAAGGCAAGTATTATCCCCAGACTTGGACGTTTCATCACGAGCACGCTGTAGAGATCAAAAAGCGGCTGGCCACGTTGGGCGTCAGCACGTTTGTAAGGACGCACAG